>JGI12695J13573_1000170_pt1 | contig 9021 bp, 7 predicted proteins | sample BlaSpr_A8_OM2_M3_FD_13573 | JGI IMG/M metagenome (IMG submission 13573) | reverse complement strand
GAGTAACAGGCGGCAAACGCTCTGGTGTTGATACAGAGTTGTTGACCGGTAGCCCCTCTTGGCCATCGGACTGATCACCACTGCAGCAACATGTCCGCCCCCGTGCTGCGTATCACTGTCGAGTGATTCATCGAACACGATGACTAGCAGACCGTTCTGTTGGAAGGTCGAGCTCGCGATCAGCGGTGCAATGTGGCTCTTAAGCCAATTGTCAGCCTGGCTCAGGGTTCCATCGTGCGCATCATCCAGCATGTTGGGAACGATGTATGAATACTGCGGCAGCACGTGATTCGCTAGGTCACTGGCAAACTCCGTGAACGGTACCAGATTGCGCACCTGATTCGTGCTGTTCACCACGTCGGTCAGATACGCAAATGGGTTATGGTGTTTCGCATAAGGATAAACGTCGCCACCTTTGTAACCTACTGACGGTAGATTCTCCGCATAAGATTTCCAGGTCTTGCCGGCACTTATCAGGTGCCGCACCACGTTGTCCACGCTAACCGTTCCGGAGAACGCATCGTTATTAGTGATGATCTGGCCAGTGGTCAACTCGAAATAATTTCCGATCGAAGGATGAGTATTGCCGAAGTATTCGGTGGCCAGCCCATACCCTTTGGCCAGACTGTTCAAATAAGGCAGCGACGAACTTCCAATCACACTCGAATAACTGTGATTCTCTTCCATCACCAGAAAGACGTGTCCGAACTCGGCAGTAGTCGCGGCGAGCGCCACCGTGACGCTGGCTGACGCTTCCACCGAGCCGCCTGCTCCCTGCACCGTTGCCGTGTAGGTAGTGCTGGCGGTTGGAGTAACGCTGGTCGATCCGTTCGCCGCGAACACTCCCACCCCGGCAATGCTCACTGATGACGCATTGCTTGTTGTCCAGCTGAGAACGGCCGATGCTCCTGCGGCAACATTGCCGGGTTGCACGCTGAACGTTACAGTGGGCGCCGCATTCTGACCGGAAGTTGTTCCAGAACCGTTCACGGTTACCACCGTTGAGGATTTACTCGTTCCTCCCGGTCCGGTTGCGGTCAAGGTGTAATTGGTCGTGCTCGTGGGAGTGACGCTCTGAGAACCGCTGGCCGCCACCGCCCCCACGCCGCTGATACTGACCGAGGTTGCATTGCTCGCGTTCCAACTGAGCACGGTCGACGTCCCACTCGAAACTGTTGCCGGCTGGGCGGCAAACGTGATGCTGGGAGCCTTCTGCTGGGTAGCGGGCTGGGCGCTGTTTTGTGCGCCCACCGATGTTCCTCCGCCGCCGCAGCCTACCGCTGCGACCAGGATTGCAAACAAAAACAGCAACGCCAATATGCGCGGGGGAAACATAAAAATTCTCCTTCTCGATGGAATTGAGGCAGGCGAAGTAACTTAGGCCAGAACAGGGATTGGCTAAATTCTAGGCAGCTGTTCCAGCGCCCGCAAGCAGCGAAGCCCAAATAAATACTCGGAAGTACATGCGGATACCGCTTCGGGAACGCCCCCGAAACCTCAATTCGGGGCGCGACATCCGCACTTGACGATTCAGCCCGCTAGCGCAGCGCAACTTTCATATTCAGATTGTGAGCTACGAAGGCCCAGGTATCGGCAGCTTCGTCGATCTGTTGCGTAATGGATTTTCCCGCGCCATGGCCCGCTTTCGTCTCGATGCGGATCAAAACGGGAGCCGTACCCGCCTGATCAGCTTGCATGGTTGCGGCGAACTTGAAGCTGTGGCCGGGAACCACGCGGTCATCATGATCGGAAGTCGCGATCAGCGTAGGCGGATATTTTGTTCCCGGCTTCAGGTTATGCAGCGGCGAGTATGCGTAGATCGCCTTGAATTCCGCGGGATCGTCAGACGAACCGTAATCCGAGGTCCAAGCCCACCCAATGGTGAACCTGTGGAAGCGAAGCATGTCCATCACCCCGACTTCAGGAAGAGCAACTCCGAACAGCTCTGGACGCTGGGTGAGGCAGGCGCCGATGAGCAGCCCGCCATTGCTGATGCCTCGTATCGCCAGTTGCGGGGTTGAGGTGTATTTGTTGTCGATCAGCCATTCCGCGGCAGCAATGAAATCATCGAACACGTTCTGTTTTTTTAACTTCATTCCCGCCTGATGCCACTCTTCGCCGTATTCGCCTCCTCCACGCAGATTGGGCTGGGCGTATACGCCTCCCATCTCTAACCACACAACATCCGGAACGGAAAACCGCGGCGTAAGAGAAATATCGAATCCCCCGTAAGCGTAGAGCAAGGTCGGATTCTGCCCGTCGAGCTTGAGTCCCTTCTTATAAGTCAAAAACATGGGGACGCGAGTGCCGTCTTTGCTGTGATAGAAAACCTGCTTGGTTTCGTAACGGCTCGCGTCAAAGTCAACTTTCGGCCGCCGAAAGACTTCGCTCTTTCCGGCTTGCGGATCATAACGGTAAATCGTGGTCGGCGAAATGAAGCTGGTGAATGCGTAAAAAGTTTCCTTGTCCTTGCGCTTGCCCGTGAAACCCACCGCCGTGCCGATCCCAGGCAGATCAACATTACGCAGAAACGTGCCGCTGAGTTCATGTACACGAACTTCAGTGCGCGCATCTTTCAGATATCCCACCAGGAACGTATTGTTGACCACGCTCGCGAACTCAAGCTTGTCGGCGCTCTGGGGGATAATAGTCTTCCAGTTGGCTTTCTCCGGATGGCGTGTGTCGATGCCCAGCAACCGTCCCCGCGGAGCGTCAAGATCGGTCTGCACCCAGAAAACGGGACCGTCATTATCGATAAATACATACTGCGCATCGAAATCGTCTAGTAGCTTAACCACTTGCGAATCAGGCTGGGTGAGGTCTTTGTAATAGAGGCGATTCTTCGGAGAAGTTCCCTGCCACACTTGAATAATCAGATAATGACCGTCGTCGCTCACGGTGCCGGCGAAGCCCATCTCTTTGTTGTCCGGTCGTTCGTAAATAAGTTTGTCTTCCGATTGCGCCCTGCCCACGCGGTGATAATAGAGTTTTTGAGAATAATTGGTGTCGCGCATGGTTGCGCCCGTGGGCTCGTCGTAACGGCTGTAGTAAAAGCCCTTGCCGTCTTTCGACCACGAAGCGCTCGAGAACTTCACCCATTTGATAACGTCCGGAAGATCTTTGCCCGTATCCACATCCCGCACGTGCCACTCGTTCCAGTCAGAGCCGGAGGTGGCGATGCCGTAAGCCATCCGCTTGCCATCGTCCGAGACGGCGGTATCGGATACCGAGACCGTGCCGTCGGCAGAGAGCAAGTTGGGATCTAGCAATAAACGTGGCTCTGCCTTGAGCGACTCTGCGACCAGCAGCACATTCTGATTTTGCAGGCCATCATTGTGATCAAAAAAATAGCGGCCACCCTCCTGCTGCGGAACGGTGTAGCGCTCATAGTTCCAAAGTTTAGTGAGACGGTCACGGATCGCCTGGCGGTAAGAAATCTTATCCAGGTAATCGAACGTTAATTTATCCTCGGCCTCCACCCAGGCATGAGTTTCGGCAGAATCAGTATCTTCAAGCCAGCGGTAAGGATCCGCAACTTTGACGCCGTGATAGTCGTCAACTTGATCGCCACGTCTCGCCTGAGGATAGATCAGTGGTGAAGAAGTCTGTGCCATAGGATCCACCGCCAGAAAAGATAGACACAGCGAGAACAACATTATGGCGTGGCCGGCAAACGGCATGAAAACCTCTCTGGTTTAATCGATGGGAATCAATCGACGAAGCGATCCATTCTAAGGCAGCGTGCGCCGTGCGGGTCTGCTCGAAGTTGATTTGTAGTCGGCCGGATACAGCACCACGCAGCGGTTGAATCCCTCGCCATCACTTTCCGTACGAAGGTCAGCCTGATCGCGCAGCGACAGATGCACGACCCGGCGCTCGCGCGAAGACATCGGAGCGAAGTGAAACGGAGTCCCAGTCTGACGCACTTTGTCAGCCGCAACACTGGCTGCCATACGTAATTCCTGGAAGCGGATGGAGCGCTGGTTCTTGCAGTCGAATGAAATCTTCTCGTGTTCGCCCGATGGCAGTCGCAAAATCTCGAGCGCCAATAGTTCCAGCGCGCGCAAAAGTTCTCCACCACGATCCAGCAGCAGCGTGGAATCCGGACCGGAGAGATCGACGAAANCCTCTGGCTTCTCCCACTCGCTCTGCGGCGGCGGATCGACCACGATCCGGTATTTCAAATGAAGCCCGCCGTGAGTAACCACGGCCTGCAGGAATTCGTTGATCTTATTGGCGGCGGCGAGTTTGTCCATAGGTCAGCTCTTAGCTGTTAGCTCTTGGCTGTTAGCTTGAAATCAAAATCATTTGACCACGAAGGGCACTAAGGTTCACGAAGGAAGCCCTCGACTGAAAACAAATCTTATCGCAACATTGCCAGTTTTTGCGGGGCCTCAAGCTAACAGCTAAAGGCTAAGAGCTAAAAGCTACTTATCCTTCTTCCTTGCCCGCTTGGCCAGCATCTCGCGCATTTCGCTCCCGAGTTTGGTGCGGTTCATTAAAGCCTGCTGCGCGATTCCAATCAAATTCGTTTCCGCGTAGTACAGGTTCAACCCGGCCGCCAGCTTGAAGAAGATGAAGCCCATAAACAGCGGCATCATCACGGTCATCATCTTCTGCTGGGCCGGATCCATGCCCGCCTGCGGCGTCATGCGCTGCATAACCACCATGCTCACGACCATTATGATCGGCAATACCCAGTCGGCGGCGGAAAGGTCCCTGATCCAAAGCCAATGCGCATGGCGCAGTTCAAGCGCCACGCCCAACATGCGGTAATAAGCGATAAGAAATGGGAACTGGATCAGCGTCGGCACGCAGCCCCCCGCCGGATTTACGCCCTCTCTCTTATAAACCGCGCTGATCTCCTCGTTCATGGCCGCTTTGCGAGGATCGCGCAGGCTGTACTTCTTATATTTCTCCTGGATCGATTTTATCTGCGGTTGAATCCGCTGCATCTTCAACATCGACTTCATCTGCGTAATTCTCAGCGGAAGCAACGCAATGCTGATGATGAAAGTCTGTATAACAATGGCCCATCCCCAGTTATGCACGACGTGGTTGTAAGTCCACTTGAGCCACAGGAAAAGCGGGCGGGCGAGAATCCCCCACCAGCCGAAGTCGACGATTCCGCGAAGATCGGGGTTGTCGTTCTTAATCGTAGGAACGGGAACGGCGTCCAGAACGGCGATTTCTTTCGGGCCGACAAAGATGCGCTCGTGGGTTGGGCCGCGAGGATTGCCGACGGCCGCGCCGAGCAATTCCACGTTGGCCTCCTTTGCATTGGAACCCACGGGATTGAATCCAGGCTTCTGTGGAACTTGTATCGAATCCCGCAGAGTTACCATGGCCGCGGAGGCAGGATCATCGGGAATAAAGATCGCGGTGAAATATTGATCGCCCGTGCCGGTCCACTCAAATGGACCCTTCAGAGTATTGCCCCCGCTGACGCTCTTGATGGGAAGACGCGTGACATAACTGGGGAAGAAGACATAGCCGCTGCGCTCCGTGGAGGCATCATTGTGGTAGTCGATCCGTGAAGCGGCATAAGAAGCGGGCGTTGATTCGTCTCCGAATCCCGAGGGCCACGCGGGCGGGGCAAAGACTTCCGCACCTTTGTAGAAAACGGATGTTTCCACATTCACCACATAAGTGGAATCGAAACGGAAACTCTTGCGGACCACGAGATCCTGATCTGCGTACTCAAAAGTGATGTTGGCAGGAGCCGAAAGCCAGCCTTCAGAAGAAGTAACGTAGAGCGCCGAATTCAGCCGATTGCGCAGCCCCTCATCGTAAGTCCACAGGGAAAGCGGGTAACCGAATTTGGGAGCGGCGAGTGGATTCACCAGATCGAGCGGCCCATTCTGATCGTCATTGTTGAATTTCTTGAGAATCCAGGACTTAACCTGCGCGCCGCGATTGGTGAAGGTGATGCGGTAAAGATCGTTCTCGATGACCGTATCAGTCTCGGCAGAGGCTTGCTTGCTGACCGTGTTCGCCGAAACTGTGGTGGACGGGGCGGATGCCGCGGTCACAGCCGCAGGTGGCGGAGACACTCCTTGCGCCGGCACCGGCTGATTTTGCGCCGGAGTCGCGGGCGCTTGCGGCATGTACTTCTTCAGCAGGGGCTGGAAAATAATGAGAACGACGAATGTCAGAACGAAGACGAGGAGAAGCCGGCGCTCGGCACCGGGTTCTTGTTGAGGATTTTTAAAGTCAGGCAAAGTTTATTATCGTCTCACGTTCTTAGCGCACACCGCGCACATTACAGGGAATGTTTTTCCGTGGCCGCTCGAACTACCGGATCGTAGCCGCTGCGAGAGAACGGATGGCAGCGCAGGATTCGCGAAAAAGCCATCCACCCACCGCGCACCGCGCCGTAACGCTCAACCGCCTCCATCGCATATTCCGAGCAAGTCGGCACGTAGCGGCAGGCCGGCGGCAACAAAGGCGAGATCGCCCACTTGTAGGCGCGCAGCAATTGCAGCGTGACGAATTTAGCCCACTGATTCAAGATCGGCTTCCAGCTTCCGGCTCTCGGCTTTCCGGAATTTTATTCATCGCCGCCATACTGACAGCATTCCGCGACAGCTTGTGCTCGATAACTCCGAAGGCACGGCTTACTTCCTTCAACGCGTCCGAAAAATCAGCTGACAGCAACGACTTCTTCGGATTGATAACCACATCCGCCGCAATTCCAATCGGAGGATGAGACAAGCGAACCGCCTCGCGCAAGCGCCTCTTCATGCGATTGCGCTGCACTGCGCCGCCCAGTGCTCGCCCGACTGTGAATCCGACCCGCAAACCTTGAGGAGCCGCCCTCCGATTCTTCGCTGGTGTATCCTGCGTTGCCTCGGAACGCGGCCAATAGAAAAACGTCATGGACGCGGAAAAATGCCGGCGTCCCTGTTTGTACACGCGCTCGAAATCCGCATGGCGCAGAAGCCGCGCCGTGCGAGGAAATCGTGCTGCTTTCTTTGGCGGCATCGCGATCTCAAGCCGATTTCCCTGCGCGGCATCCGCCATCATGCCCTCATATTGCGACCAACGGCTGGATGTCTCGAAAATGGAAGCGAGCGGCACTCGAAAAATGCTACTCGCGGAAGCCGGGCTTCACGGAGACCCGCTTCCGTCCTTTGGCGCGGCGGCGGGAAATTACCTTCTGGCCGCCCTGGGTCTTCATGCGCGTGCGAAAGCCATGCTTCTTGCTTCGCCTGCGCCGGTTAGGTTGGAATGTACGCTTGGGCATGAAAGATAGCTGCTCCTGATTCCGTCGACAGTGTTAGGACAAACGACAAGTATAAATGACTTTAGCCCGGTAGAGCAAAGGGCTACGTCGGTGGCGGTAGAGTCCGAATTTGGCTAGTCGGCATCTCTCCGTTCCCGACAATTGGGGGCGCGTGGCAATTTCCTAAGACTCCGGCCTTATTTCATATCGTTGCCGCTTGGGCAAAATCGGAACTCCACCCCCTTTTCGTTCATCAGGCAAAAGTTAGTGATGAACTGCTTCCTCCTCTCTGGCCCGTAATAGGTAATTCTCCCCAAGACGTAGGTGACCGTCTGTTCTGGTATCGGAACGTTGAGCCTCCTCCCTCCCGCCCCTTGCTGCGGCATTTTTATTTTCCGGCTAGAATTTGGCGGCAGAACGGTAGATATAAGGCCGGTGAACGTTTTCACAATTTCGACTTGTTTGGCGAGCTGATCTGGGATGGTTTTAGGCGTCAGCTCCGCAAGGATGCTGTCGTAGTCAGGGATCGGTTGACTTTTTGTACGCACAATACCAAAAAACGAAGAGAAATTCATATCGATAGCTGGAGTTCTCCCAAAGTTTTCGAGGACGATAGACATGTCGCCCCACGTAATCTCTTCTACAGTTACGGGAGTCCTAAAATCGTTGGGATTGGTTTCTTTTGGTATAGTTGCGCAATTGGCGCATTCAAAATCACTTGCTCCCACCCAAGGCCGCCGATCCTCTTTGGCCAGCTGCCGAGCAATGGTCGCCTGTTCTTGGATAGCTTTAACGCTGTCTTGCGCCGCCGCCGCCTGTTGTTCGGCAATCTTAATTTGCTTTGCCGCATTGACGCTGGACGCTGCGGAATCCCTCCGGGATTGACGGGCAGAAATAGCCAAAATATTGGTCTGGGAGGACATCTCCTTGAACTGCTCCCAAAACACTCCAGCAGTTACGATAATAGCGGCAAGGGTGACGGTCGCTACGAAAAAACTCCATCTCGCAAAGCGAATACTCCAGCGCTCGAACTCGCTAAGTTCTCTATCCCCCACGTCCTGAGTAGTCAACGGGAGATTAACAACCCTTACTGGCATTATCTCGTGGCCGTCTGTCTGACTATCGGCGCGTGTTTCATCGGGAGGTATGGCACCGGCGCTTTGCTGGACGATGGACGCTGGAGAGGAGACGGATTCCCTGACGGGCAGAGAGCCCTCATTGGTCCCTTGTGTTTCGTCGTGGCTGTCGCTTGCTTGGTCCAACTTTTGGGCTCTTCGGGACGACGCCTTTTCAGAGTTCGCGAACTGAGCCAATACCTGGTGGTTGCGCCCTCGGTGGGCCAGCTGGTCCCGGCCTAGTCTTCGGTAATCGCTTCTCGCACGATTCTCGCCGCAGCTCGGCCGGCGTCTTCTTTGTACGAGGATAATTTGTCGACCGCAACCGATCGAACCGGGTCGCCCACCGATTTCTGCGTCGACACATCGAACTTCTCAATGTCGGCCGTTTGTCCGTCGGGAGAAACTTTCACAACTCTGTAAACTCCGACCATGCCCTCGGGCACTACAAGCCGCCCCGCTTTCATTTGTACCTTAGCCATACCAAGAGTTTCCCACAGCCCCAAACCAAACGCTAGCCCTCTGGATTTTAGGTAGTGGGTCAGTTTCGATTTCTTTGCATCCTCGCTCAGTCGATGGCGTCATCCTGTCTCTAACGACGCTATGCCCTGTCAAGCGTTTTGTGGCGACACTTCGGCGTCAACGCTGGAAGCAGCGCCATTTCGCTCTCGTAGAAAAGTC
>JGI12695J13573_1000167_pt1 | contig 9226 bp, 10 predicted proteins | sample BlaSpr_A8_OM2_M3_FD_13573 | JGI IMG/M metagenome (IMG submission 13573) | reverse complement strand
TATCCCGCAATGTTTGAGCCCAGCCTGACCGTTTTCGTTCAAGGGCGAAAGCGCATAACCCTTGCCGGAACGACGTACCTGTGCGACGAATCGACATTCGTCCTGAGCTCCGTCGACGTGCCGGTGGTCAGCCAAATCGTCGCAGCAAGCGAGGACGTTCCCTTGCTGTCGTTGCATCTCAAACTCGATATGGCAGTAGTGCGGGAAATTCTCAGCCAGGAAGAGTTCCATGCACCTGATGGTTCATCCCCAGCTCGTGGCATCACGATTGGGAAAACGACCGTCGATCTGCTGAAGGCCTTTTGTCGGCTTTTGGACCTTCTTGACGCTCCAGAGGACATACCGTTCCTTAGCGACCTGATCCAGCGTGAGATCGTGTATCGCTTACTTCGAGGACCTCACGGAGAGCGGCTGCGCGCGATCGCGACGCTGGGCGATCAGAGTCACAGAACAGCGAAAGCCATCGCTTGGCTCAGGGCCAATTACACGAAACCTTTGCGCGTAGAGGAACTCGCGGAAGTTGCACGCATGGGAATGTCAACTCTGCATCATCATTTTCGCTCATTGACGGCGATGAGCCCGCTTCAATACCAGAAACAGCTTCGATTGGTTGCCGCGCGAGAACGAATGCTCGTTGAAGGGATCGATGCCGCGAGCGCGGCGTTCGAAGTCGGCTATGAGAGTGCGAGTCAGTTCAACCGCGAGTACAAGCGCTTCTTCGGTCAACCGCCGATGCGGGACATCAAAGTGCGTCGGCTCGCGGGCTCTGCAATGGTCAGCGACTAACAACCGTGCAGATGATTCTGTCCGGATGGTCGGCTAACCGGAGAGCGCCGAGATAAACCGGCATGTTGTAGGGGATGAAAGAGCCCTACAGGAAAGGAAAGCAGCGAATCGATCCTGGCCTTCAGTCTTGCAGGCGGCATCGCGAGGTGTCGCTTGAAGCGTAGACAAAGGTATCGGTGGGCCGGGCGAAGGCGCGGAGAAAAGGCTACTAGCGTTCACTTCCTTGCTGGTCTCAGTTCAGATGATGCAGCTTAGAAGCCAGAAACTCGAGGAATTCGCGACTGCACGAGGTTGGCGATAACGTCCTTTATCATTCATGATCCGGATGGGCCTGAGTACCGCCTTGTGAATGCCTGAACCTGAAATCCGGCACACAGCTGGCACACAGCCATTAATAAGGATGAGGGTTCAAGCGGGCGTTCCGTGCTAGTACGGCTGATGGGCCGTCAGTCGTGCGAAACAGCGATATCCGCTTGGTAGTCCAAAGTCAAATCCGCCTTCGCCAGGCATTCGGTTTGTGGACGCTGCCCATTCGCCTCACGAAACTTCGAACAGTCGGACTGCCGGGTTCGGTGTGAATTCGGTATCAGGCGCTCTGGTTCTTCTTCGTCAAGACTCTCAAGCGTCAACAGTTGACCTCTTGCCCTATCCTCGGGACCGGCGTCGGCTGCCAACGGTGCTTCGCTCGCGCTGCGCTCCGGCAAGGGCGGCCCGCACGGCGCGAAGCCTAAAATCATGGAAGCTCGTGTGGCGAAATCACGGACCGGCGCGGGAGAATTGTGAAGATCACCGCGCCTAGTCAATGAAAATTGTTAAGCTAGAATAACCTTTCTAGCTCGGTCTGCTTACGACAATAAGGGTCATTCTTCATGAACTTCCCCAGGCGCTCCGGCCTTTTGCTTCATCCGACCTCATTGCCCGGTCGTGCTGGCGTTGGCGATCTCGGGGTAGAGGGGTATCGGTTCGTGGACTTTCTGGAGCGTTCAGGATGCAAATTATGGCAAGTGCTGCCCTTGAATCCAACGGGCTATGGCGACTCCCCTTTTCAGTGTTTTTCCGCAGTTGCGGGTAATCCCTTGTTGATCAGCCTCGAAAAGCTGGTCGAGCGGGGTTTCCTTTCCCATCGCGATCTCGATCCGCTGCCCGCCTTTCCGAGCAACGCGGTTGACTACGAGGCCGTCTACCGTCAAACGATTCCTCTACTAGCCAAGGCTGCCCAAAATTTCTTCAGGATGCCGGACGCCCCCGAGCGCAAGGAATTCGAATTATTTTGCCAATCGAATGCAGAATGGCTGGACGACTTTTCTTTGTTCATGACCTGTAAGAACGCGCATGGTGGCCTCCCTTGGACTCAGTGGGCAGACGATGCTGCTGTTCGAGAACCTCACGCATTACAGCATTGGAGAGTTCGATTCGCCGCACAAATCAATGAGGTCAAGTACTTCCAATTCGAATTTTTTCGGCAGTGGGATGCGTTGCGTCTGTATGCACACGATCACGGCATTCACATCATCGGAGACATTCCTGTTTACGTGGCGCACGACAGCGCAGATGTGTGGGCACACCGGGAATTTTTTTCTCTTACGGAGGAGGGCAACCCAATCAATGTGTCTGGAGTACCTCCCGACTACTTCAGCGCAACCGGTCAGTTATGGGGCAATCCGATTTACCGTTGGGACGTTCTCAGGAGCACAGGTTACAAGTGGTGGATCGAGCGCTTCCGTGCTGCCTTCCGGCTGTACGACATCCTCCGGATCGATCATTTCCGGGGGTTTGAGGCGTATTGGGAAGTACCTGCCGCAGAGTCCACTGCAACGAATGGACGTTGGATCAAGGGACCGGGGGCAGAGCTTTTCTCTGCCTTAAAGAAACAGTTGGGTGAGTTGCCCATCATCGCTGAAAATTTGGGAGTTATCACAGCCGAAGTGGAACAAATTCGCCATCACTTCGAATTCCCGGGAATGGCCATTCTCCAATTTGCTTTTGGGAACGACCCGCAGGGTCCAAGCTTCCGTCCTCACAATTATGTTCGGAATTTGGTGGCTTATACAGGAACACACGACAACGACACGGTCGTAGGGTGGTGGAACAGCAAAGGCGGAACGGACAGCATCCGCACCCCCGAGGATGTCGTGAAAGAGCATGCTTTCGCCAGAACATACTTGGGTGGTGAGGATGAGCCGATCAACTGGAGGATGATCCGTGCTGTGCTCGCGTCGGTAGTTGATACGGCGATCATACCTTTGCAGGACGTCCTCGGCTTGGGCAGCGAAGCTCGCATGAACTTGCCGGGCACTTCACGAGGCAACTGGCGCTGGCGCTTCCTACCAGACACGTTGAACTCTGACTTGGCCGCGCGTTTACTGCGGTTGAATCGAGTTTATGACCGCTGACGCCGGTTATCGACGTCATGCGGGCGCTTGGTGCGGGGAGGACGAGCTTGACATTGAAACGCGAGGGAAGTTGGTACAAAGAAGCAATTATCTACCAAGTTCACGTGCGCACTTTCTTTGACGGCAATGGTGACGGAATTGGTGACTTTCAGGGTCTAGCCCAGAAACTGGACTATGTGCAGGAGCTTGGAAGCACCGCGATCTGGCTGATGCCGTTTTTCCCTTCTCCCTTGCGGGACGACGGTTATGACATTTCCGATTACGAGTCGGTTCATCTCAACTACGGAACGCTGGATGATTTCAAGACTTTTCTTGCCAACGCTCACGACCGTGGCATCCGCGTAATTATAGAAATGGTACTAAACCACACGTCCGATCAACATCCCTGGTTTGTGGAATCGCGGAGTTCTCAGCAGAATCCGAAGCGCGACTGGTATGTGTGGAGCGACACCGACACGAAATATCGCGGCGCGCGAATCATTTTCATGGATACCGAGATGTCGAACTGGAGCTGGGATCCTATTTCCAGGTCCTACTATTGGCATCGCTTTTTTAGTCACCAGCCGGATCTGAACTATGACAATCCCGCGGTGCGCGAAGAGATGTGGAATGTCATGAAGTTCTGGCTGGAGCTTGGAATTGATGGTTTCCGCCTGGATGCGGTTCCTTACTTGATCGAACGGGAGGGGACGTCTTGCGAGAATCTGCCAGAAACCCACGAAGTGCTTCGTGAACTGCGCAAGAAAGTTGATGCCGAATTCCCGGGCACCATGCTGCTGGCAGAGGCCAACCAATGGCCGGCGGATCTCCGGCCATACTTTGGCAATGGGGACGAATTCCACATGGCCTTTCACTTTCCGCTGATGCCACGCATGTTCATGGGGCTACGACTCGAAGACCGCAAGCCGATCACAGAGATTCTCCAGCAGACGCCGGAGATTCCGCCTTCGTGTCAGTGGTGCCTGTTTTTGCGCAACCATGACGAATTGACACTGGAAATGGTTACCGACGTGGAACGCGATTACATGTATGACATCTATGCCCGTGATAAGACGATGCGACTGAATCTAGGCATTCGACGGCGGCTGGCGCCCCTTCTCGACAACGATCGCCGGCGAATCGAATTAATGAATGGCATGCTGATGTCCCTGCCGGGAACACCTATCATTTATTACGGCGATGAAATCGGCATGGGCGATAACATTTACCTGGGAGATCGAAATGGGGTGCGAACTCCAATGCAATGGAACGGCGGGTGGAACGGCGGCTTTTCGACGGCAGATCCGGAGAGTCTTTACTCGCCGTCGATTCTTAATCCGGTCTACGGTTATCCTACTGTGAATGTGTTATCTCAAAAACGCACCCCACATTCCTTGCTCTCGTGGATGAAGCACATTATAGAAATCCGCCGCTCCACGCCAGTGTTCGGCGCAGGGTCGATTGAGTTTTTGCATCCGGCGAATCATCGGGTGCTCGCCTACATTCGGCAACTTGGCAAGGAAACGATTCTGGTTGTAAACAACCTTTCTAATGCTGCCCAGGCGGTCGAACTCAATCTGAGCCGCTTCAAGGGAAACATTCTTGTAGAAATGTTTGGTAAGAATATCTTTCCACGCATTGGTGATCTGCCTTACCTTTTAACCATGGGCCCATACCAGTTTTACTGGTTCAGGCTACGGCGGATCTGATCCGAAGAATTGGCGTTCATCTCGACAAACACTGACTTGCAGTTCAAGTTTTGCTTGGAGGCTGAATTGGCGGAAGAGGCGCTTTTGACAGATGAGTTTCTTCGCCAACTCATGAATGTAGGCGAAGTGGATATCCTGATTGGCCTGCCGACGCATAATAATTCCAAGACCATCGCCCCGGTCATCCGCGCCATTCAGGCGGGCATTCTCAAATGTTTTCCGCGCGAACGAGCCGTCATCATCAATGCGGATGGGGGATCGCAAGACGGCACACCAGAAATCGTAACTGGTGCTTCTATAGACGACGTGTGGAGCGCGTCCAAAGTGTACGCGCTGCGGACTTTGCATTCCATCAGCACGCGCTACGCGCGCACCCCAGAGCCCGGGACTGCGCTGCGGACAATTCTGGCAGCCGCCGACCTGCTACGAGCCAAGGCGTGCGTTCTGATTTCACCGGAGGCGACGACGATACAGCCGGAGTGGGTTCAGCGTCTTCTCCGCCCTGTTTACAACGACGGCTTCGATCTGGTTGCCCCCCTTTACTGCCGCGAGAAATTTGAAGGCCTACTCATGCGGAATCTCCTATATCCCATGACGCGCGCAATCTACGGATATAGGATTCATGAGCCATACGCTTCGGAGTTCGCTGTGTCCAGTCGGCTTGCAACAGATTTTCTGAACCAGGAACTTTGGAACGATGAGTGGGGCAGAATTGGCGCTGAAATTTTTCTCACCACTACCGCCATCACCGGACAATATCGCGTGTGTCAGGTTTTTCTTGGTCCAAAGGCCCCAGCAACACACCGGAGTGCTAGCGACATCGTTGCCGCTATGCGGCGGACGGTAGGCGCTCTGTTTTTTACGCTGGATCAGAATTTCTCCGATTGGAACACCATTACGGGATCTCAACCGGTATCAACCTCAGGCGATCCATGCAACGTTAAATCGGAGATGGTCCGTGTGAACCGCAAACATCTGCGTGATATGTTTGCCGCTGGGGTCGCGCAACTTGAGCCGGTTTTCCGCTCAATCCTTCTGCCTTCGACACTCTCGGAATTGCAAAGAATAGCGAGATTTGAAGTGCGCGAGTTTAAATATTCAGCAGACTTGTGGGCCAGGACTACATTCGAATTTGCCGCGGCTTATCACAAGTCTGTCATCAATCGCGACCACATCATCCAGGCACTGGTTCCTCTCTATCGCGGACGGAGTTTAGCCTTTCTGCTTGAAAATGGAGATGGCTCCAACGACGACATTGAAAACAATGTGGAATCCGTATGCTGCGAGTTTGAACGACTGAAGCCGTACCTGCTTGAAATCTGGGCTAACGGAAAGTGAGGCATCCATGCGCGAAATCATTGAGTCCGAATTGATCCAGGCCTGGCAGGAACTGGTCCGAGGATTTGCGCACTACTTGCCGCGGCTGATCGTGATGTTAATCGTCGCCTTCATCGGATGGCTGATTGCGTATTTATTGAAGATGCTGATGCGCAGCATCCTTCGCGTTACCAAATTTTCCAGGCTCTCCGAAAGCGCAGGTGCCACCCAGTTGCTGAATCAAGCGGCTCTGCCATCCTCCTCTGAACTGGTGAGCAGGTTTGTGTTTTGGGTAGCTTGGATCGGTTTCATTCTGCTGGGAGTGAGCGTCCTCGGAATTGTAGCTTTGCAGGAATACATCGCGCGATTCTTTCTCTTCCTGCCGCGCTTGTTTGTTGCAGCCCTGATTCTCTTCTTTGGAGCCCTGGCAGCTGGATTCTTGTCCCGTGCAGCGCTGCTGGCCGCGGTCAATGCCAATCTTCGCTCGTCTCGACTCTTGAGTATTTCGATTCGAATTATCGTCAGCATCTTCGCCCTATCGATGGCGTTCGAAGTATTGGGTATTGCCGAGCAGACCATGCTGATTTTTTTCGGGACTCTCTTTGGGGCGATTATGCTCGGTTTAGCCATCGCGTTCGGCATCGGGGGAAAAGATCTCGCAAGAGAATATCTGGAGAAGAGGTTCGCTACGGCGAAGAAGGATGAGAAGGAAGATGAGTTGTCCCCCCTTTAGACGATATGCCCCGTTCGTTCAACGAACCTGAGGGAACATTGCTTCACTAGAACATCTTCAACTGATTCAAGAGAATTCTGTCACGATGATCTGGATGGCGTGCCGTGATGATTTCCTCAGCCAGCACGCTCCAGTGTGTAAACGAAAACTCGGCTTCGCTGTCGTAATACAAATAATAGGAGGCTTGGCATTCTCCGCAACTCAGTTCGCATCGGCCGTCATGCATTAAGTTTCCTTTGGACGGAGTCGCACCGACTTTGACAGCTTCTGCGTGCATACACGCCGATTATGCCACCTGGCCATGAAGCTTGGTCTTGGAAAAGGCACGCGCAAATAAATCACTGGTTCATCGCAGCCAGCACACTGCGAATCAATGGCACATTGACTTTTCACTTGTTTTGGTGATCGCTGGCTGATCGGCCATCAGTCCACTACCCACTGTGCCGCATTCCCAAGTCCGTTCAGTTCTCGCACTTCCGGCACACACTCTAAGACTTTCAGGAGTCACCACGCCTTTCGGATCGCCGCGAGTCCTTGGAGATAATCCTCATCCTCGATCCTGCTCTGACTCGGACAGGAGCGTCATCATCTGTCCGACAGGGATTCCCGCAAGCTCGGCAGCTCTACCGAGCGAAGCCTCGCCTTTCTTATATCGTTCCATCGCGAATAAGACTCTGCCCCGACTGACCATGTCCCGCACGGTCTTGGAAAGATCACTCCTTTGTTCTTTTGTGAGCTGGTTCAAGAATTCAAAATTCTCACGATCCATTCGGATGCTCATCGTCTTCGTCATGTCGCTGTCTCCAGTTGGCGCCTTGCGTCTTCAAGAATTGATTTCTTGTAACGCCCATGCTTTGCCAGCCCCTCAATCTTCGCGAGAGCTTCGCTCGTTGCGAGCAATCGCTTTTCGCACATTCGCCGTCGTAAACGCTACGCCGAGCAGTCTGCACGCGTTGATCCCATTCTTGGTCATCGATGCGCAAGACCCGAGCTTTCTCCGCAAGGGCCAGCACGATAGCCTCCTACCTCCTATCCCGCGGTAGTGTCTTAACGCTGTGTTGCTGACCCTGATTTGTGGCCAGTGGATTGCGCTTTGGGCCACAGCGTTCCGCTCCAGCATTTTGCCTGAATATCCGGTAGTGCGCTATGGGTGTGTTGCTGCCCATTAGTCTTAAGCCCTACGGCCCTTGAGCCGGGAACCGACCCGTGGAAAACTATGCGGCATGGCAAAGCCTGAGCGTTACGATCCAAGCCCCCGAGAGTACATACCAGAACCAAACGACCCCGTAACGGTGGAAGGGGTACCTGGCAGACTCGTGGTGATTGGCGTAGATAAAGACAAGAAAACTGCCGTAGTGTATGCGACCACCACTCCAGTAATTCGTTATACGGTGGAATGGTCGAAGCTCTCCCGTATTGGCTAAAGCTAGAACGCGAATCAGGCCACGGGTACTGTCCTAACGACTGTGGCACGGTCCTGATCTTCGGTAGTGTCTTAAACACTGTGGCACGGCTCTGACGTTTGGCGGACCCCGACGACTGATCGGCCGTAAGGGGAGTCGACATCGTTTCGCTGATTAGGAAGTGAGAGTTAGCTCGCGGCCACTCAGTTGTGACGCACCGAGAGAGCGCCACAGCTTGGCACTTATCAGGCACACAACCCCACCGGGGTAGCCTAGATTCCTACACTGTCTTGATAGGCCCCGGGTATTGTGCCACTAAGGAGTCAATGGTCAACAGCGTTACACCCTCGACAGTCGCCTGTGCCACTAGGACCCTGTCGAAGGGATCCTTATGAATCAGCGGCAAACTCTCGGTGGCAACAACATGATCGCTGATGATTGGCAACTCGCTGTACCCGTTGTCCAGTAGACCGCGGCGCAGCAGCCGCGCATCCACCTTAAAATCTTCTCGGCCCAACCCGCGTTTAATCGCCACTTCCCATAAACTAGCCGCACTGAAGAGGAGATCGTTGTCCGGATTGTCTATCAAGGTTCGAGCTTGTTTTGAAAGTCGCTTGGGTTCACCGGCGGCCCACAGAAGAAGATGCGTATCCAGCAGCAGTTTCATGCACCACCGCCGAAGATTCGCTCGATCTCCTCCTTACCCATTCGGTCAAAGTCGTCTGGCACAGAGATCTGTCCCGCCATGAAACCGAGCCGCCGTACCTGAGCACCGGTTGGAGCGCTGAGGGCAGTGACCTTTACGACCGGCTTACCCGCCTTGGCAATTACGAACGCCTCACCCTTCGAGGCCTCTTCTATGAGTTTTGAAAGCTGAGTCTTCGCTTCGTGAATGTTTACTGTTTT
>JGI12695J13573_1000165_pt1 | contig 9238 bp, 4 predicted proteins | sample BlaSpr_A8_OM2_M3_FD_13573 | JGI IMG/M metagenome (IMG submission 13573) | reverse complement strand
CATGGTTCCGGCGGCGGAGCGGGCAAAGATGGGCGTGACGGAACAGTTGATACGGCTCTCGGTGGGGATTGAGAGCGCGGAGGATTTGATCGGAGATCTGGAACGGGCGCTGGAGGCGGTGGCGGGGAGGCAGCGGGTTGAGGTGGGGTAGCGAAGTTCTCGTGTAGATCTTGAACTAAGAACTGGCCTCTCTTGGGAGAGGCCAGTTTTGCTGGGAGGGCTGACCGAGCGCCTAGAAAATAAATTTCAAGGCTAGCTGCAGAATGCGGGCGTTGTGGACGGCATTGGGGCTGAGGAAACCGAGGCCAGCGCAGGAGGGATCACCAGCCGAATTGTTAGGCCCTCCGTAGCAGCTCAGGGTGTTGGCGCCGCTGGTAACGGCGCTATTGTTGGCCGCGGAGCCGCCGCCCCCGCCAATGTAACCCCATTCGACGTGATTGAACACGTTGAATGCCTCTGCGCGAAATTCCACGTTCATACTTTCTTTAATAGCAAAGTGTTTGAAAAGCGCCATGTCAAAGTTCGTCAGGTTGGGATTACGCAGGAGATTCCTTCCCGCGTCACCAAATGTGAGACCAACCGGGGCTACGAACGCCGCGGGATTTCCGTATGCCGGTCCAAAACTCGAGCCCGGAGGGGTGGGTGGTATGCCGGCCTTCGGATCGCCAACTAGATCTGGATAGGAGCCAGTACCAACGCCGTTGGCGACGCCCGCGTTGTCGGACGGCGTCGATCCACCGCCGCCATTGACGACCGTAAACGGAGCACCGGTTTGGTATGAGGTGATTCCAGAGATCTGCCATCCGCCGAGCAACGAGTGACTGAGCCCGCTCCCTTTGAAGAGTGGAAGGTCGTAGATATAGCTGATGGTTACGACGTGCCGCTGATCGAAGTTAGAGCTGGCGCGGTTGAGAGCTAAATCGTAAGAGTTAACAAATCCGGTGTCGCCACCTGAGGACGAATCGTCAATCGAATGGCTGTAGGTGTAGGCCACACTGAATTGCAGAGCGCCAACAGTCTTGCGCAACGAGGCCTGCAGCGCGTGGTAGATAGATGATGCCTCGTTATCCAGACGCCGAATGTCGGAGAATCCCGCGTAAGGTCGGAAGAAATCCGGGTTGCCTCCGCACGCCACGTACATGTTGACACCCGCAGTCCCAGGGGTCTGATCCCCGGCGACAAGGTCGGGATTGTAACCGTTTATGGTTATTCCGCTTGGCGTTGTACCGGTCGCGCAATCATTGGGACCAATCGCCTCGTGATTTATTTCGTATGGGTTTTGACTGGCGGAGATGGGGTGAATCTGGTTCAAATCCAAGCGCTCTCCCAAGTGCGTGCCTTTGCTGCCGACATACGAAAGAACTGCGACTGTATTTTTCGGAAATTCGTGCTGCACGTCCACGTGCCATTGCTGTACGTAAGGCCAGGTTGCTTTCTGCGGCAACGAAACGACTGTAAGGGGGAAACTCTCGCCTGCGACGCCGATATTTGAGTAACCCACAATGTTGGATTGAGTTGGTGTTTGGACAAGTGGGGGAGAGCCTTCGAGGGCGGTGGCGGTGGCTTCATTGCCGTTTGTGTATTCGAAAAAGATGCCGTACCCGCCACGAACGGCAGTCTTGCCATCGCCGAAGGGATCCCATGCAAAACCGAGTCGAGGAGCAGGATTGAATAGGTGCCCAGTGTAGCAGCCGATGGGTACACCGCCCCTTCCGCACTGGACTATACCGTTAAACGGGTTTCCGCCGACACTACCATCTGGATTAACTGAGGACGCTCCTGGAACGTATTTGGTGGGATCGAAATTAAAAGCTTGGAGCTTCGCATCCCGGGCAGTCCCGAACATGCTGATGCGAAGCCCCAGGTTAAGGGTTAATCTCGAAGTGGCGTGCCAGTCGTCTTGTAAATATGGTTCAAATATCTTGTGCCGCAGATAATATTTCGGCTGCAAACTTCCTTGCGCAAAGGTTGCGATTCTACCCGTCAGCAGATCGGCGAAGGAATTGCCAGTGGTTACGCCCGAGGCCGTGTCGTACGTTAGAAAGCCATTTACGGATGGCTCAAACTGAGGCAGTTCGTTTTTCTCAGAGGCTAGGAAATAGCCTCCAAACTGAAGGTTGTGTGTCCCAACTATCTTGGAAATGTTGTCGCGATAGGTGTAAATCGGATTGGAGTTGACAGGACCGTTGGGCACCCATCCTGCGTCTTGCGCAATCCCGCCCAGTACGCCGCCATTGAGCTGAATTCCCGGCAGCTTGCCGCCACCAAAACCGTTTTGGAACAAGCCGATATCGTAGCCTGCGGGGCGTTGCCAGGCGCCAAGATTCTTAAAGACGAGATGATTGACGGAGTAAGCAAAAACAAATTCATTCAGAAGAGTCGGAGAAACTGTTGCCGTGAGCCGAGCCACCATGCTGTTCGACGGCTGTGTGAAATTATTCTGAATGGTGGGGAAGCTAGCGCCGTTGGTCCAAGTCGGAGTCGCGGTTACCTGGTTCCACGAATCGTGGATGTAGCGCAGGGCAAGATGCAATCTGGAAGAAAAATTCTCATCGCCCCGGATTAAATCTTCATGCCAGTTGGTGGCCTGTGCCGGAGAAGCTACGAAACGGCTAAGACCTGCACTGTCGAGAGCGCTGGGGGCGTCGATCTGGTTGGGCAAGGAAATCTGAGGCAGGAGTGGGAGTGCCGAGGGATCGATGGGGACCTGATTGCCAGGGAAAGTCGCGACGGGACCAGTGGTGCCAGCTGGGCTGCTCGTGGGACAATCGGGGAAAACCGGCGTATTCGGAAACGCCGGATCTGCGGATTGCAGAAAGGGCGTACCGGCGGCGGGGCAAAGTTCCGAGAAATTGCCAGAGCGCTCGGCCACAGACGGAACCACGGTGTTGAACGTCGTGCCGGGAACAATATCCTTCCGCCATTCCTCTGACACGAAGAAGAAAGTCTTCGTTTTGTCGCTGTTGTAGTGACCCGGGATGTAGACGGGTCCACCGACGGTGAATCCGTAGTCGTTTTTCTTGTATTCGGGGACAGTGCTTTGAAATTCTTCTTTAGCGTTGTAGGCGTTGTTGCGATTGAATTCGTAAACGTCGCCGTGAAAGCTTCTGGTGCCGGATTTGGTTTCGACTTCCACGGTGCCGGAGCCGTCTTTGCCGTATTGCGCTCCGTAGTTTGAAGTGAGGACGCGGAACTCGGCGATGGCATCGATGCTGGGGTAGGTGATCATCGTGGTGTTGCTGCCGTCGTCCAGATTGTTGGCGCCGTCGACCTCCCAGTTGTTGTATTCGGTGCGTCCGCCGTTGACGCTGTAGGCGACGGTGGCTGCGCCGGTTCCAGGCTCATCGCTGCCGGACTGGTTGGTGGTACCGGGCGTGAGGGAGACGAGCTGCGTGTAGTTGCGGCCGTTCAGTTCGAGCTGCGTCATCTGCTTGCCGGTAACCGTGCCGGCGAGTTCGGAGGATTGAGTCTCGACCTGGTTGAGTTGCTCGCCTTGCACTACGACTTCAGTGGCGAGCTGGCCGATGGTCAGGGTGGCATCGACACGCGCCTTCTGCGCCACGCGGAGTGCGACGGCTTTGGCTTTGAAAGTCTTGAATCCCTGGGCGGTGACGGTTATGTCGTAGTTGCCGCCGGGAAGGCCGGCGGCGAGATAGTCACCGTCGGAGTTAGTGGTCAAGGTGCGGTCATTGCCGCCGGCGGCGCTGACAATCTTGACGGTCGCCCCGGGGACGACGGCTCCGCTGCTGTCATGAACGGTGCCGGTGATCGCTCCGGTATCTTGCGCGGAGACGGCGATGGGGACGATTAGAAGCGCGAGGAAGAACAGTGACCGCAGCAAAAAGATTTTCATAGCCGTGTCGCCCCCAAACCTGGCTTATTAAAACGTATGAATAGTGCTTTTATATGACATCTTCTGTCAAGAACAAAACGCGATCGGAAGCGCGCGGTCTTCGTGTTTGTCCTTCGTTCTTTCGCCAGGTTTTCGTTTTGAGACGAATACGTTGGGCATTTCAGGTGATCTTGCGGGTCGATTCGCGCACTACCAGGTCTGGCGCCAGCTTGCGATGGCGGGCGAGCACGGGTTTTTTTTCGAGCACAGACTTGATGCCTTCGAGCACGATGCCGACTGCGCCCGCGCCCATGGCTTCCATGGGTTGCCGAACGGTGGTGAGCGCGGGGGTGTAAAGGGCGGAGGCGGCGACGTCATCGAAGCCGGTGACCGAACAGTGGTCGGGCACGCGCAAGCCAGCTTGGTTTAACGCCCGGATGGCGCCGAAGGCAGTCATGTCGTCGAAGGCGAGCAGCGCGGTGAATGGTCTTTTCTGCTTGAGCAACTCTTGAGTAAGTTCTTGTCCCGCTTCGAAACTGGAATGCGGATCGCGCGAGTCCGGCAGATCGACGACGAGGCGGGAATCGATTTCGAGGCCGCAGGCTTTGGCGCAATTGCGGATACCGCGCCAGCGGGGAGAGCTATCGGCCAAGGTTTTTGGTCCGCGAATGAAAGCGATTTTGCGGTGGCCGAGGGCGTGCAGATGCTGGAGCGCGAGATAGCCGCCGAGTTCGTTATCGACGATGACGGAACTCATGGCGTCGCCTTTGAGTTCGCAATCGATGAGCGCGGTGGGGATGCTGCTTTTTTCCAGATCGGCGAGCAGGTTGATGTCAAGGAAGAGCCAGTTGGCGAGGACGATGAGGCCTTCGATGCGACGGTCGAGCAGCATTTCGAGGTAGCGCTCGAAGCGGCTGCGCTCGTTGTGAACGTCGGTGAGAATGGGGAGATACGAAGCCTGATAAAGCGTGTTTTCGATTCCGCGCAAGACTTTTGTGCAATAGGGGTCGGTCATGTCGAAGACCATGACGCCGACGGTGTGGCTGCGCTTGCTGCGCAGAGAGCGGGCAAATTCGTTGGGGCGGTAGCCCAGCTTTTCGGCGGCGCGCTCGATGCGCTTCTTGGTGACCGGGGAAATGTAGCGAGCCAGGGGAGCGTCGTTGAGCACGATTGAAACGGTGGTCGACGAGAAGCCGCTTTCCTTCGCCACATCGCGAATGGTAACCATCGAACCGTTGCCTTTAGCGTGCCGCACCGCGAAATCCTGAAGGTACTAATGCCCCGTGCTTGCTTCCATGCGGAGGTTGGCGGACACTACAGCAGAGAGTGAGACGAGTGTCAAGCAAACATATCCGATCAGGTGTAGTGGGATGTTTATTGCTGGTGGTCGCTGGAGGGGTGGCGGCTCAGAGTGCGCCTTCGCCGGGGACGGCAAAAACTCCGACGAGCGCACCGGGCACTGCTTCTGCGGGAGAGGTGGACCTGGGACAGCTTTTTCAGGCAGGACAGGATGCGCTGAATCAGGGTGGGCTGGACGAGGCGGAAAAAGATTTTAAGCAGGTGCTGGCGTTAGAGCCGGGAGTGGGAGGAGCGTATGCCAATCTGGGTGTGGTGTATATGCGACGAAAGCAGTGGACGAAGGCTTTAGAGTCGCTGCGCAAGGCCGAGCAATTGATGCCGGAGGTTGCGGGGATCCGGCTGAATATTGGGCTGGCGTATTACCGGCAGAATGAATTTCTGAAAGCAATTCCGCCGTTTGAGTCGGTGGTGCGCGACGAGCCTGAGGCGCTGCAGCCACGGCATTTGCTGGGGCTTTGCTATTTTTTTGCCGAGCGTTGGGCCGATGCGGCTCACACACTCGAACCTTTATGGGCACAAGAATCAGGGAAATTGAGCTATCTCTATGTGCTCTCGATCGCCGCTCACCGGGCCGGTTTGAAAGAGCTCGATGAACGAGCGACGGCCCAACTGGTAAAAGTCGGGGACGGCTCACCTGAGTACCATCTTTTCATGGGGAAAGCGCATCTCAATCTCGACCAATACGACCTAGCCCTGGATGATTTTCAGGCTGCGGCGGAGGCGAATCCGAAATTGATCTTCGTTCATTTCAATATGGGCCTGGCGTATTTGAAGAAGCAGGATTACGAACGCGCCCGTGACGAATTCCTGAAAGACGCCGCTGTGGAGCCCGATCTTGCCTTCAACTACGACGAATTGGGGGATGTTTATTCGCTGATGCAGCAAGATCGCAACGCGGAGAAAAGCTATCGCGAGGCGCTACGGCGCGATCCACGGCTATTGAATTCATATCTGGGATTGGCCAAGGCTTATCAGCGTGAGCAGAAATTTACGCAGGCGCTGAGCGCGATTGATGCGGCCGATAAGCTCGATCCGCGGCGGACTGATATTCATTACGTCAGAGGACAAATACTTTTGCACATGGGACGCAAGGAAGAAGGCAGGAAGGAATTAGAAGCTTCGGTGCGCATCGATAACGAGCGGAGGGCGGAGCGAGAGAAGCAGGTGGAAAGCGGAATTGTGCCTTCGCCTGAGCTGCTGCAGGATGAGCGATAACGCTCTCCGATTTTTTAACGCGTCTTTTTCAGCGCGTCTTTTTCAATACGACCTGGGGCACGTGTAACACGTTCGCAATTCGGGCATGAGAGGAACAAGCCATGAACCGCCGTCTAAAAATCGTAGGAATTGTCGTTGCCGTTTTGATCGTCATCGTGCTGATCATTCCAATGTTTATCGACGCGAACTCCTATCGTCCTAAGGTGGAGTCTGAGCTAACGCAGGCGCTGGGGCGGCAGGCGAAGGTGGGCAACTTATCGTTATCGCTGCTTTCAGGTGGCGTGACCGCCGACAATATATCGATCGCGGACGATCCGGCGTTCAGCCAGAGTCCGTTCGTGCAGGCGAAATCGTTAAAGGTGGGCGTGGAACTGATACCGCTGATATTTTCGAAGACGGTGAAGGTGACCGACTTGACGCTGGATCAGCCAGAGATCAGTTTGGTGCACTCGAAAGAAGGCGATACGTGGAATTTCTCGAGTTTGGGCAATAGCAGCACGGCTGCGGGCAGTGCGCCTTCAACGACGACGCCAGCGACAACGACGCCGGCGAAACCTGCGGCCACCAGCAGCCAGCCTACGGCGACGACCTCCGCGCCGGCAGCCGGCAGCAGCACTTCAAATTTTTCAGTGGGCAAGCTGAAAGTGAGTAACGGACGGCTGACCGTGAGCCGCGCCGGTTCAGGGCAAAAGCCGCGGGTTTACGACAAGGTGGACATCGAGGTCAAAGACTTCTCCCTCTTCAACTCGTTTCCTTTCAAGATGACGGCCGATCTTCCTGCAGGCGGAACGCTGAAACTGGATGGCAATGCGGGACCGGTCGACGCCAGCAACGCCGCGCACACGCCCCTACAGGCCAAGGTTACGATCACGCATGCCAATCTGGCGGCGTCCGGGTTCATCGACCCTGCCGCCGGCATCTCCGGCATCGCGGATTTCGATGGAACGGTTCAATCCGACGGGCATGAGGCCAAGACCAGCGGCACACTGAAGGGCGAAAAGCTGCAACTGGTGCAGAAGGGAGCCCCTGCCGGAAAGCCATTGCAGGTGCAGTATGCGGTGACGCACGACGTGGTGAAGCAAACTGGAACTTTAACCCAGGGCGAGATTACGGTGGGCAAAGCGGTCGCCCACCTGAGTGGAACCTACGACGCGCACGGTACGACCACGACGGTAAACTTGAAGCTCGAAGGCCAGGGACTGCCGGTGGATGACCTGGAGGCGGAGTTGCCGGCGGTGGGTGTGATTTTGCCTTCGGGATCGCAACTCAAAGGTGGCACCATGGCGGCGAATTTCACGATCACCGGGCCGGTGGACAAGCTGGTGACGGTGGGAACAGTACACCTGGAGAACTCGGCGCTCGCGGGATTTAACCTGGGATCGAAACTGTCTTCGATCTCCGCGCTCTCGGGCAAGAGCGGGACGCAGCAAAAAGATACGACCATTCAAACTTTCAGCGCCAATGTTCGCGTGGCTCCGGAGGGAACGCGCGCGGAGAACATCAATCTGGTGGTGCCGTCGCTGGGGACGGCGACGGGGGCTGGTACGGTGAGCCCGAGTAATGCGCTCGACTTTAAAATGGTAGCCGATAATATTCCCTTCGCGATTACGGGAACGACTTCCGATCCGAAATTCATGCCCGATGTAAAGGGAATGGCGAGCGGGCTTATGAAGGGGGCACTGCAGGGAAATAAATTACCGACGAAGAATCCGCTAGGCGGCGTGTCGGGGATGTTCAAGAAGCCGTAAAGGAAGCGAGCCAAACGCGCGATGATTGCGTCGCAAAAGCGCGACGCACCGCGCGGCTCGCCCAGATTCCTCACTGCGCAAAGAACGCTTGTTCGGAATGACAATCGCTACGGTCGCACACGTCAAAGCGCGGCAGGAACTTTAGTAACCTGTGGCTGGTGGCATCAGAATTGCTATCGTCTCTTTCGTTGACATCCATGAGGTATCCAGACGATACTCGCCAATTAAGTTAGAGAAAATTGTTGGATCGAAAAGCTCTTGCTTGGGGGCGGGCCATGATCCCAGTAGAATTGTGTCGAGTCTTTTCACCCCGGCCAGGGTTTCAGCGTGCATCTGCATCATTGCGTGTTAAATAGGAGGATTGCCTTGTCAAAACTGTCTGCCTCGCGAGGAGTGGTTTGCGCGTTTTGCATTGTTCCTGTAACGGTGGTTGCCATGGCGTTGCTGGTGATGGTCCACGGGAGAAACGGTAAGGCCGAGAGGGCGAGCACAAGCGCCTCCAGCTCTCCATCGGGAACCTCCACGGCGGCGGCCCGCAGCCGAATGCAAGCCAGCTATGCGGCTTTGCCGCTGGCGTTTGAGCCGAACCAGGGCCAGACCGACGCTCAAGTGAAATATCTGGCACGGGGGAGCGGATACACGCTGTTTCTGACTGCGAACGATGCGGTGTTTTCGCTGCGTTCCCGCCATGCTAAGAAAGAGTCGAACGCGGTGGTGCGCATGCACCTGGCGGGTGGAAATTCGCCGGCCAAGATTGAAGGCGGAGATTCCCTGCCCGGCGTGGCAAATTATTTTCTAGGGAACGACCCAGGCAAGTGGAGCACGGGAGTTCCGCGCTTTGGGCGCGTTGCGTACCAGGATATTTATCCGGGCGTGAATCTGGCGTTTCACGGTAGGGGGCAGGAGTTGGAATTTGATTTTGTTGTGGCTCCGGGCGCGAATGCAACTCCGATCGCATTTCGATTTTCCGGGAACCGAGGCTTGAAGACGGATGACGCGGGCAACCTGATCGTTACATCCGCGGCGGGAAATGTGGTGCTGCACAAGCCGGTGGCATATCAGGAACGGAACGGGACGCGGCAAC
>JGI12695J13573_1000164_pt1 | contig 9252 bp, 8 predicted proteins | sample BlaSpr_A8_OM2_M3_FD_13573 | JGI IMG/M metagenome (IMG submission 13573) | reverse complement strand
GGCGCTCTTCTACGAGTGCATGCTGAAGTGTGCTCAAAAAGATGCTTGACACCGCCGACATTGTCAGAGAGGCGATGTTACGCCAACGACCTTTCGCGAGACTCTATGGGAACTAGGCATTCGTAAAGTGCACAATATTGCTCAGTTTCTGTTGGGAGACGGGGGGTAGCTTGGGGGAACGGCTTTTCCCAGGGAGGTAGTTCCCATGTCTGATTACACTTCGCTACATCACCCCATTTCAAGAAACCCTCCGCGGCTCCCAAACTGCTGCATCTGCAGTGAGCCTGTTTGCCTTGAGACCAGTAATACTGATGAGAACGGGCAGGCCCTTCACGAGGAGTGCTATGTCCTCAAACTTTGCTTGAAGAAGGAGGAGTGGCATGTCCTCAAGCTCTGGCTGAAGGCTGATTTTCTCAACAACAGTGGGACCCATGCCAGGCCCAGCCAAATAGGCACGCGATCCGTAACCCTTGCAAATCAGCGATGGCACAGGTCTGAGAGTCTCCAATACCAGAAAGCTTGGCGTGTCTGCGATATGCTCATCCAGCGGGCGAAGCGAGTTTCCTGGCATCCGGGCCCGTGGAAACTGGAGCTGGCAGCAGTCGTTACCGGCCTGCTGGTAACTTGTTGGATCGCTTACGGCGACGGCCACCCGGCTTCGTTCCTTGGATCGTTAGGGCTGCACAGATCGACTGCTCTCCAAGACCAGGTACTCGCACCCCCGAAGGCGACCGCGGGGAAGGGTAGGTCCAGACCCCATACTGTGTCGGTTTCAGTGGAAGAGGCTGGCCCTGCCAACCTTTTCCAGCAGGTCGAGAACGCGGAGAATGAAGTTGTTCACATCGGAGACGACGTGACGGTGCGCTACTTCACAACCAGATCCACTCGCACCCCATCAGGTTCAAATCGGGACGTATCCAGCCGTTCCGTCGGAGAAGATGTGACGATTCGCTACTTCACACCCATAGTTCGTAGTATCAGAAACTAGGAAGTCTCCAATGTTAGCGAGAAACCTTCCAGGGCTTGAATCTTAAAGGCTTGAACCTCATATCTCTGGGGAGAAATCTAGCGAGAGTGCGCGATTTTGACCAGCATTTCGGCGGCGCTTCGTTCCGTGATGGAAATTGAGAGAAACCTGCAGACAGGGAACCCTGGGGCCTCTTCCGGCAGTTGGACAGTCGCCGGGTGCCTCTAGGATGGCTGTTTTCCGTAACGAGCGCTTACATGTGTTTGCTATTCAATGAAGAGTGGCGTAGCCAAGGCGTTAGCGCTCATTGACCCGGAACGGGCGATCCAGAGTCTCACCCGTTCCGCTGGGTGCAATCCCTACTTCGCCGGAACCGACAACTCCTCCAGCTTCATGCCTTTTTTCGCCACGTAAAAGGCCAAGGCCTTCGCAGGCTCGGTCTTGCTGGCGTTCTTCACGTTGTGCACCTGGCCGTCGACCGTGGTGAACGATTCACCGGGCTTCAGGGTCACGGCTTCTTTGCCCTGTGTCTCAAAGATCACCGAACCTTTCTCGATGTACACAATCTCGTTGCCGGATTGCGTGTGGTTGCCGCTCTCCACGCCGGGTGGCAAGGTACGGTCGACCAGAATCGCTTCCCATCCCGGAGCGCCTTTCAGTTCGATCCGCTGCAGAATCTTGCCGCCTTTCAAGTTGCTTTTTTCTTGCGCGCTCATCGTCCAGCTGCCCAGCAAGCCCAGCGTTACTCCCACCGACAGGGTGAAAACGATCAAAACGGTGCGTTTCATTGAGGCTCCTTTCAAGAGCGAACGCATACTAGCATAGGCAACATGCCCACGGAGATCCCTCGTCCCGCTGGTGAAAGCGCGGGACATCGCGATGACGCCACGGGAAAGGTTGTGCAAGATTTAATTGTTAGCCACAGATTCTCATCAACAGTACTGAACACACCTTCTCGCGCAGTGTTATCATTCCTTCCCTGACCGCATTCCATGCGAATTAGGCGCACGCTCCCCATTGTTCTTGCAGTCGTGGTCGTCGCCGCGGCGGTTACTCTCGCCGTTCAATTGCGAAAACATGCTCCGCCTGAGCCCGCGCGATTATTGCCGGGAGCGGACGCATTTTTTTATCTCGATCTTGGCCGAGCGCGCCGGGCAAACTCAGGAAAAGAGTTGCCCGCAGTAAGTCATGAGCCGGAATACGAACGCTTCATTCGCGAAACCGGATTTCAGTTTGAACGCGATCTCGACGAAGCCGCATTCGCCATTCATTACCCCGCCAACTGGCCCAGTGGTGGAACCGGCGGGACCGCGCGAGAGCCAAGATTCTCTGAAGTGCTGGTCGGAAAGTTTCACGGCGAGCGCCTCACCAATTACCTGCGGCAAATCGCCCGTACGGTCGACAACTATCATTCAGTAGACATTTTCACCATTCGCCTGGAAAACCGATTGTTGCGAGTCGCGGTGCTCAGCGCCGATTCGGTGGCAGCTTCCAATCATGACGACCCCGCCGTCATTCAGGGAATAGTAGATCGATCAAAACGGCTAGCTTCTCCATTTGGAGGCCCGGCCCTATTGCGCCAGTACTACAAACACGTGCAGTTGGCCAGTCTGGCCTGGGTGGTCGCGCGCATCGACCCCTCGGCGCCCGGAGCAGCCGCCTGGAGCGGCGTATTCACCAAGCCATCGACCATTGTCATCTCCGGAAGCTATCTCAGCCCGCTTCATCTCAGGCCCGATGCGGTTCACCTACGTGCCGAGGCTTTCACTCAATCATCAGACGACGCCCGCGCCATTAGCGACAAGCTCAACTTGTTTGTTGATCTTACCCGCACTGCCGAGACTTCCCTGGGAACTCATGGCACCGACGCCGACGTGAAGGCTTTATTCGACAGCCTGAAAATAAGGCAGGAGAATGACCGCGCCGTAGTGACTGCGTCCTTGCCTTTCGCGTTTCTGCACAAAATGCTGTCAAATCCTTCGCCGGATCTGACCGAACCCATTCCCTCTGCCCAACTGCCCGCAAAATCTAAGTAACCGCCCTGGAAATTAGACTGCGATCAGTAACTTAAGCCGGCCTCGAGCGTCTGATTTCATACAGAGTAGAACCCTGGCAGGTACAATAAAACGAATGTCGAGCCTTCCACTACCCTTCGCCGCGTTTTTTGCCGGGCTTATTTCGTTCCTCTCACCATGCGTGTTACCGCTGGTGCCGGGATACTTATCGCTAATCTCCGGCGCCGGCCTGGAAGAACTTAAAGCGCCACAGGCCCACTTGATGCGCCGGGTGATGGTCAACTCCGTCGGCTTCATTTTTGGTTTCAGCGTCGTATTTATCATTCTAGGAGCGGCGGCAACCGAAGTTGGGCAAATACTCGGAATGTACAAACACACGCTGGCGCGCGTGGCGGGCGTGGTCATCATTCTTTTCGGCTTGCACCTGACCGGCATTTTCAAGATCAAAGCGCTCTACACCGACGCTCGCCTGCATAGTGTGAAAGGCAGCAGCACTCCCTTCGGAGCGTTCGTGATTGGTTTTGCGTTTGCTTTCGGCTGGACTCCGTGCCTGGGGCCGATCCTTACCGCAATTCTGACCATCGCCGGAGAGCAGGATACGCTGGTAAAAGGAATCCTGTTGCTGGCCGTCTATTCGCTTGGACTGGCGGTCCCTTTCCTGCTGACGTCGCTGCTGATGGAACGCTTTCTGAAGTTCTACAGCCGCTTCCGCTCTAAGATGCACGCCCTCGAAGTGGCGTCCGGAGCGTTACTGATTGGCCTGGGAATTTTGCTGGTGATCGGCCGCTTTACTCTGATTTCGAACTGGCTTTCGTTCTTGAACCGCTTTGCGTTGTGAATTCGCGAATCGCTCGCCAGGTTTGTGTAGTCTCAGGTTTGTGTAGTTTAGAGTGATGGAGAATTTCCGTGAAACGTAGTCCTCTTGTTCTTATCGTTCTAGCGTTTGTAGTCGCAGTGATGCTGTACTTCGGGGTTCATCAGGCACAACGCCCGGGCGCATCGCTGACAACCCACCTAAAACTTTCGAGCCCTGCCCCGGATTTTTCTCTGGAATCGCTTGACGGCAAGACCACGCGGCTCTCCGACTTTCGCGGAAAGGCCGTACTGCTGAATTTCTGGGCTACCTGGTGCGGTCCGTGCAAGATCGAGATGCCCTGGTTTGTTGACTTCCAAAAACAATACGGCTCACAAGGATTACAGATTGTCGGCGTCGCCATGGACGATGCCAGCAAGGAAGACATCGGCAAATTCGCCAAAGATATGGGCGTGAACTACCCGATTCTGATTGGGAAAGAAGCGGTCGGCGACCAATACGGCGGAGTCCCTGCGCTGCCCGAAACTTTTCTGATTGCACGCGATGGAAAAATCATGGACAAAATCATCGGGCTAAAGGGCAAAGCTGAAATTGAGGATGCGATCAAAGAGGCGCTGAATAGCCGTCCCGCCCCAAGCCAGGCCTCAGCCTCTGACGGTGCTGTGACCGCTCCGCCTCAGAAGTGACAATAGCGACGGGTTCGGCAATCGGGCTATGATCCAGCAACGCGCTGCGACGAAAACTATCGCGCAGTCCAATTGATTCCGCCATGACCGATCAACCACCAAAGCCGGGGAATTCCAGGAGCAGTCCAAAACGAAAACTTACTCCACTCTCGTTTATCCTGCTCGCCTGCGCGAGTTTTTCATCGGCCCAAACCCCGGGCAAAGCTCCCACCCTCACCGTGGCGCCGGTTCCGCTGGTCACGACTCAGCGCACCAAACAAACCACCGTAGAAATTAACTTTCGCGTACCTCCCGGCTATCACGTGAATTCGAACACTCCCAAGTCTGAGTTTCTGATTCCCACCACCCTCAGAATTGAAGTTCCCACAGACATCATCCTGGGAAAAACCGAGTATCCCGCGGGAAAGGACATGACATTCCCCTTCTCGCCTGACGAGAAATTGAACGTATATAGCGGTGACTTCACGATTGCGGTCGGCGTGCATCCTCTGCGCTCGGTGGTACCGGGAAAATACGCGATGCACGGAACGCTGCGCTACCAGGCCTGCGACAACGCCGCCTGCTATCCTCCGAAAAACTTGCCCGTAAGTTTCGAAGTGAAAGTCGTGAAGGAACCGCCGGCTCCTCACAAGAATCCCGCACAGAGCCCGCACGTGCATAACTAGCCCTCAGCTTCGGGAAAAAACTGTCGTGATCGCTGGTGGTGAGAGTTTGGAAGGGCGCTCCTTTAAGCGGGGCGCGGCGGCGCGCTGGCAAGCGCTAGAATTGCTCCGGCAAACAGCAGCGTGTCCGCGAAGTAGTTGATCCCTTCAACTTTGGCTGCTGTGCTCGGGTCCAATAGCGACGCAATCAGGATCGGCCCATAGATGAACAAGACCAGCAGCACAATCCAGGTACCCAGATAAGTTGCCGCCATCCGCGTCTTCTTAGCCAGTAGGATGCTTGCCCCGGCAACAAGAAGAATTGCGCCCGTCAGGTAGTCGATAAGCAGGCGGCCCGGAATCCACAGCGGCATCAGTTTTTCGAGCGGGACTCCGGGGACATTCGCTGGGTGCAGGAAATGCTCCACCCCAAAGAATATGGCGGCAATCCCGATCAACACGCGCCCCACGGTTATAAGCTTGCTTCCGCCCTGCCCGCGGCCTTTTTCGCGCCAGGCGTTTCCCGCGAGAATCCAGCCTCCGCCAGCAAATGAGCTTTCGCGGATGACAATCGTCCAAGTAAACCTGTCTCTGTGGCTGGCGAGGGCTCCCGGAAAATGCAACATCGCCACAAAAAGAAACATCATGATCCCGAACAGCAGGCCAGACCAGCGCACCTGAATTTTTGTGGCAATGCTCAAAGACGCGGCCAGCAGCGCGCAGCCGACGAAATACGCCCAAAACAAACGCCCGGGCATATACGAGGGCACGGCGAGCATGATGAATCTTGCCCCCGAGAGATGCTCCGCGCCAAAAACGGCCAATGGGATGGCGAAACACAAATTGCTCAAGACGACAATTTTGTCGAGGCCGCCAGCCCGCGCAATATCGGCCCTAGCCGCCCAAAGGGCAATCAGGAAAAGCAGGAAGCCGGCGGCGCACATCGAGACCGCGGTGCGGGAGAACTCAAAAAAGGTCGCCAGAATGATCGTGTGCATGGCCCGGTCAGGGTACGTTTGCCGAAGTCAATACAGCGCTTCAAATTGTACGACGAAGCCCCAGCCATAATTCCCGAATTGGACGTTGCGCTCAAAAAATGAAGTCAGGAAGGCTGCAAACCTCACCTGGATGGGTAACCTGTTCCAGGGGCCCGTGGTGTAACTGGCAGCACACTAGCCTGTCCAGCTGAGAGGTGCGGGTTCGAATCCCGTCGGGTCCACAGCATTCCCTGTTTTTGGTAGGGAATCTGAAGGGGAGTCTGAGGACAGGCCAGACTCCCCAAGTAACCTTGACTTCCAATTTATGAGTGCCGATAATCGTTACAGCTGGACAGGCTAGTGGCCCCGAGTTGAATTCACGCTCGGGGTTTTGCTTTGCGTGGGATCCGCCTAGCTCTTCACACCTTGCTTCTTCTCCACTTTGGCCCACGCATCTTTCAACGCGACGGTGCGGTTAAAAACGAGCTTGCCGGGTTTCGACTCCGGATCAACGCAAAAATACCCCAGCCGCTCGAACTGATACCGGCTGCCCGCTGCCGCGCTGGCCAGAGATGGCTCAAGCTTCGCGTCGTTAATTACTTCCAGCGACTTTGGATTCAAATTCGCGGTGAAGTCCTGCCCCTCTTCCACCTCGTTCGGATTTTCTTTGGTAAACAAATTCTCGTAAATCCGCACTTCGGCCTCGATGGCCTCCGCCGCCGACACCCAGTGAATAGTCGACTTCACCTTACGCCCGTCGGGAGCATTTCCGCCGCGCGTCGCCGGATCATAGGTACAATGCACTTCCACTATTTCACCCTCGTCGCTTTTCACCACGCTCTTGCAAGTGATGAAATAGCCGTAGCGCAGCCGAACTTCTCGTCCCGGCGCAAGCCGGAAATATCCTTTCGGAGGATCCTCGCGAAAGTCATCCTGCTCGATGTAGAGCACGCGGGAAAATGGAACTTTGCGCGCCCCTGCGCCCGCGTCTTCAGGATTATTCACCGCGTCCATTTCTTCGATCTGACCCTCCGGATAGTTGTCGATCACAACTTTCAAGGGGCGCAGCACGGCCATCACGCGCGGAGAGCGCTTGTTCAGGTCTTCGCGGACGAAATGTTCGAGCATGGCCAGTTCGATTGAGCCATTGGTCTTCGACACGCCAATCGCGCCGCAGAAATTGCGCACCGCCTCGGGTGTGCAGCCTCGGCGACGAATGCCGCCGAGCGTGGGCATGCGCGGATCGTCCCATCCCTTCACGCGCCCTTCCTGCACCAACTGCAGCAGCTTCCGTTTGCTCAACAACGTATGCGTCAGATTCAGCCGATCAAACTCAATCTGCTGCGACGGAAATATTCCCAACTGCTCAATGAACCAGTTGTAGAGCGGGCGATGATCTTGAAACTCCAGCGTGCACAGCGAGTGCGTGACACGCTCGATCGAATCCGACTGCCCATGCGCGTAGTCGTACATGGGATAAATGCACCACTTATTTCCGGTTCGGTGATGCTCCGCGTGCAGAATGCGGTACATCACCGGATCGCGCATGTTCAAGTTCGGCGAAGCCATATCGATCTTCGCCCGCAAAGTACGCGAGCCATCGGGAAATTCTCCGGCGCGCATGCGCTCAAACAAATTAAAATTCTCTTCGACCGACCGGTTGCGATAAGGGCTATCTTTGCCGGGTTCCGTCAGAGTACCGCGGTGCTGCCGAATTTCATCTGCCGTCAAATCGTCGACGTACGCCTTGCCTTCCTTGATCAATTTGATTGCCCATTCGTAAAGCTGATCGAAATAATCGGAGGCGTAGAACAAACCGTCCCACTTAAAGCCGAGCCAGTTCACATCCGCCTTGATCGACTCGACGTACTCGGTTTCTTCCTTCTCGGGATTGGTGTCGTCGAAGCGGAGATTGGTATGTCCGCCAAACTCGGCGGCTAGGCCGAAATCGATGCAGATTGCCTTGGCGTGTCCAATGTGCAGATAGCCGTTGGGCTCAGGAGGAAATCGAGTTTGCACGCGGCCGTGGTGTTTGCCGGTCTTGAGATCTTCGAGAATGATGTCGCGAATAAAATTCGACGGAGCAGGCGACGGCGAGGCAGCCACAGCTTTTTCTCCAGCTTCAGTTGGTGGATGAGATGGATTCATTGCTCATTTGATCTTACCGCAAGCAATCAGCTCCGCGAACACCGAGCCCAGCGCGAAAATCCTTTCATGTAGGGGCGGACGCTCTCGTCCGCCCAGGCAGCGGCGCGGCTCTAGATAGGAATACCTCACGTTCCCCGGACGAATGCGTCCGGGGCTTCACGTAATTGGCTACGATGCGCCACTACCCGCCCATCGTCAGCACGACCCGAAACCTTGCTCGTCCGCTGATCATCTGATCGTAGGCCTCAGCGACTTTCTCGATGGGAAAACGCTCGATCATCGGACGAACGCCGCTGAGAGAACTGAACTGCAGCGTGTCCTCGGAGTCTCTAGCGGTGCCGGAAGGCCAGCCCTGGATGGTCTTGCGGCCGCCAATCAACTGGAGCGGCGTCACGGTGAGAGATTCGAAGCCCGCTCCTACGATCAGGAGCTTTCCATTTCCCGCCAGACCGTCCACCAGAGCTGAAATCGATTTCGAATCCGGAGCGGTGGCCAGAATCAACTTCGCTCCTCCAAGTTTCTGCAGCGCTTCGGCAGGAGCCCCGGCATTTGTGTCGACGTATTCGTGGGCGCCCAGCTTCCGGGCCAGCGGCTGTTTGTCTTTGCCGCGACCGATGGCGACAGTGCGGAAGCCCATCTGGCGGGCGTACTGAATGCCCAGGTGGCCTAGGCCACCGATTCCCTGCACAGCAACCAGGTCGCCGGCCTGCGCTCCCGCATGGCGCAGGGAGTTGTAGACGGTGATTCCGGCGCAGAGCAGCGGCGCCGCTTCGGCCGCGAGCAGATCATCCGGCATCAAAGCCACTGCTTCGGCCGGGACCACCACATACTCGGCATAGCCACCGTCAAAGCTGATGGCGGTGACCTTTTCGAACTGACACAGAATGAAGTCGCCGCGGCGGCAAGGGTCGCACTGGAAGCAGTGTCCGCCATGCCAACCAACTCCCACGCGCTGGCCGGGCTTCCACAAGGTGACGTCAGCGCCAATGGCATCGATGCGCCCG
>JGI12695J13573_1000161_pt1 | contig 9292 bp, 7 predicted proteins | sample BlaSpr_A8_OM2_M3_FD_13573 | JGI IMG/M metagenome (IMG submission 13573) | reverse complement strand
TCGCCCGCCTGCCCTCATCTCCCACGCAGATCTACTCATGTTTCGCGCCTACGTAATCATGCAGAGTTCGTACCTAATCGACTGTGGACTCGTGTTGGCCCTCTTTTTGTTCGCGTCGCATTTCGGATTAAGGTGGAATCATCGAGGCTTTGGAATTGCGCTTGGCTTTGGCATTGTCTGGTGCGAGCATCTTGCAACGTGGGCGCTCATAGCTAGTGGCACACTGCTGGACAAGCGGCTCGACTTCCTGAACATGGCCACGTATCACGCGTGCGTCCTGATGTGGTTTTATTTCCTCCTCGTTCCTCAGAAGAGTGCCACTACATCTGCGGTTTCGCTGCCAGAGAACAATCTCGACATCTGGAACCGGGAGCTGGAGCGTTTACTGCAACAATGAATCTTGCCATTGTTATCGTCATTGCGGCTGCGCTTGCGCTGGTTATTATCCTGCGGCTGGCGGTCACGCAAAGTCTCCAGTCCAAGCCAAGGTCCGACTTGGCTGTCTCGATACGGCCCATCGACATCGAGGCATTCCGTAATCTGATCGATCCCGCGGAAGACGAATATTTGCGGAGCCGCTTGCCAGCGAATCAATTTCGCGGGGTGCGCCGCGAGCGCTTGCGAGCTATGGCGGCGTATGTGCACGCGGCCGCAAGTAACGCAGCAGTGCTGGTGCGTGTGGGTGAAACGGCTCTGGCGAGTGGGGATCAGCGAATTGCCGGGGCGGCGCAACAGTTGGTGCACGACGCGCTGCTGCTCCGCCGCAACAGCACCGTAGCCTTGGCACGGATTTACCTGGCGTTGGCCTGGCCGTACTCCGGCTTCGCGGCGGTGCGGGTGGTCGAGCGTTACGAGCGAGTGAGCGGGACCGCCATGCTGCTGGGGCGATTGCAGAACCCAGCGGTGCCGGTGCGTTTGTCAGGCCGGCTCTAGGGCGGCACAAAGGACTCGATTCGCAGCGGTTGAAGAGAATGCCAAGAGATCCAGCAAGGTAACCAAGCGCGCACCTCAATCGCTGACGCGCGAACACATCTCAGGTTGCATCGCAGCGCCTAAAGGCGCAATGATAACGCAACGATTACGGTATGCCTGAAGGCATACCCTGATACGAATCTCGAGTTTTTCTGCATCCTTGTGACATCCGTCACAAACAGCGGAGAAGCATTTCTGGCATCCTGACGCCCGGCGTCGCCGTGCCTGGTGATAGTGGCGGGTTAACTGGCCTAACACCTCGATCATTCTTGCCTTGTTTTCGTCCACGTTCTGGTGTAAAAACCAGCGGGAACCTGCCAACCCCAGAACCCTGTTACTTTCGTCCAAAAGTTGTTGGAGTTGTTCTGCTGCCGCTCCTAGATGAGCGGGCTTAAGGGAGACTCTATGATCCGGAGTTTGAAGGTTTTCTCCGTCTCGATATTTTTTGCGTTGTTTTCCGCGCTTGCCTTCGGGCAAGGTGGCGCTTCCACCGGCGATCTCCACGTGACCGTGAAAGATCCCAAGGGGAATGTAGTGATCAACGCAACTGTGACCGTTGGGGACGTTGCCAAGGGCGTGGAACGAACTGCGACCGGCGACGGCCAGGGCGGTTATAACGCGCGCCAGTTGCCGCCGGCGAGTTACAACGTCACCGTAGAAGCGCCGGGCTTCGGCAAGACTGAGGCGAAAGATGTGAACATCACCGTGGGCGGAGTGGTCGAACTGCCGATTGCCCTGGCCGTGGCTACGGGACGGGAAGTGGTGGAGGTGAATGCACAGGCTGATCTGGTGGAAACCTCTCGCACGTCGACCACCGACACGATTGGGCAACGGCGCATCGACAATTTGCCGATCAACGGGCGGAACTACATTAACTTCACGCTGACGGATTCTCAGGTGCAGCGCGACAATGCGCCGAACACGGGAGCGGCGCCGACTTCAGGCCTGAACATCAGCGGCCAGCGGGCGCGTTCGAATCTGGTGAATGTGGACGGCGCAGACGCCACCGACAATGGGGTGAATGGAGTTCGTTCTACGGTTTCGCAGGAAGCGGTGCAGGAATTTCAGATCATCACCAACAACTATGCGCCGGAGTATGGACGCGCTTCTGGTGGTGTCGTGAACATCATCACGCGTTCAGGATCGAACGATTTTCATGGCGACGTTTACGGGTATCTGCGCAACCGGAATTTTCAGGCGGTGAATCCGTTCAGCACGGTTCCAAATCCTGCTTACACGCGAGTGCAGGCGGGCGCGGCTTTTGGCGGACCGATTAAAAAGGATAAGACGTATTTTTATTTTTCTTACGAAATTACGCGACGGCACGAGACAGGATTCTCTGACATCGGGGCAAATAATTTTGGGCTGGTGCCTTTTGATACGACAGCAGTCGGCCTGCCCTTTGGAACTCTGCAGCTCACTCCAGATCAGATCGGCTTCCTAACCAATCCGGCGACGCTGGCCGCGGAAGCTAACCCTCAGTTTGCTCAGGCAGTGGGCCAATATGCGGGGCTAGCGGGCGCGTCTTCTGGCATGGCTGTGAATGGCGCCTGGCCAACCGGGCTCACAGGGGGCTTTCCCGGAGTAGGAGGATTCCCCACGAGTTGTGCAGCGCCACCATGTTTCGTACCAGCGTCATATCAGACATTGGCTTCGCAAACNGGGAACTTTCCAGTTTTCGAGGGAACCAGCCTCTATTCATTACGCATCGATCACAACATCAACACCAACAATCGTCTGACGCTGCGCGCCAATGTGAGCCCCGGCACAGTCACTGGAATCGAAGTGAGTGGGCAGGACCAGCCGGTCGGGCAAAATGCGTTTTCCCGGACATCGGAGCAGACCTATCGCGATGTCGCCGGCGTCGCCCAGGATACCTGGGCTATCGGAACTAACAAAGTGAACGAGCTTCGCTTCCAATACGCGAGGCGTGGTTTGTCTTACTTCTACAACACGCAGATTCCGGGGGGATCCGATCCTGCTGTTAATATTCCGGGCTTCGCGTATTTCGGACGCGAGCCGTACTCTTTCATCCAACGCACCGAGCAGCGTTACCAGATCACCGACAATTTTTCCTGGACGATCGGGACCCACAACACAAAATTCGGTGTGGATTTCGATTACATTCCAACAGACGCCACGTTTACGGTAAATTACGGCGGCGTCTATGACTTTGGCAGCTTCAGTTCTGCCAACCTCGGATTTGTATCTCCAATTCCTAANGATCCTTTTCCAAATTTATCGGCCGTGCAGGCGTATGGCGCTGGTCTGCCCGCGGATTTCATTCAGGGCATCGGCAATCCGCATGATTCTTTTCCGAACAAGCCGCTGGGAGTGTTCTGGCAGGATTCGTGGCGAGTGCGGCCGAACCTGACTTTGAACTATGGGGTCCGCTATGACGTTGAGTTCCCGCCGCAATTCAAGTCGCCTACGCCGCTCGCGTTAGCCGGCTATAACTTCCTGGGATTGCAGAAGGGGATTCAGACGGACACCAACAATGTTCAGCCGCGGATTGGATTAGCGTGGGATCCGAAGGGTGACGGCAAGACAGTGGTTCGGGCATCGTACGGGATGTTCTATGATCACCCGCTGCTGGGACTTTACTTCCTCGGCGATGCTTCCGACGGCTCGACCAGCGGTCAGTTGATATTTGCCGGTACGGGAGGCTGCAGTGGAGCGGGAAATCCGGGCAACCTGAATGCAATTCCGATCTTCCAGGGTCTGTTGAGTCAGCCGCAGTGCGCGCCGTCATTATCTCCGGCGGCGAATGCTAACCTGGGATATCTTCCCAACCAGCAGCAGTTCAACGCATTTCAATCCAACTCTACTTTCCTAAACCAGAATTATCTGAACCCTGCGACGTTCCTGCCCCTAGCCTTCCAGCCCTTCGGCTATCCGCAGGGCAAGAACTTTGTTTATGCGTATTCGCAGCAGGCGAACTTCTCAGTGGAACGCGACCTTGGCGGGGGATTTGCGTTGAACCTGGCGTACAACTTTAACGGCGGACGGCATCTGAATCGGCCGATCAATGCGAATACGATTCGCGGCGATTTGATGATCAACAACCTGCTAGCTGCGCAAGCAGCCGCGAAGGCAGCTGGCATAGCACCGACGAGCCCGAATTACCCTACCAGTCCCTTTACGGTGGGAACCTCCACCGCATTTCCTCCTTGCGGCGTGCTGCTGACGGGACAAGCGTATGTGCCGGCAGCATTGATGAATTTTTTCCGACCAAGCGGCCTGAACGCCTCCATTGCCGACGCGCTCGTTGCCGGTGGCGCGGGAGGCTGCGTCACGCTGGCGCAAGGCATGCTGCAGGGCTTGGCCAGCCAGGGATTCAACGCCAATTGCAATCCTGCGACCCTGGCCAATTGCATTCCGTTTGGCGACATGGACGCCAACTATTCGAACGGCAGCTCGATCTATCACGGATTCAGCACGAACCTGCGCAAGCGATTTAATCGGCACTACGAGTTCCTTGCGTCCTATACCTGGTCGCACGCGATTGACGACTCGACCGATCTGCAGGCGACACTCACGCCGCAAGACAGCTATTACCCAGGCGTAGACCGGTCGACGTCGCTGTTCGATCAGCGGCATCGGTTTGTATTCAGCGGCGTCTACCAGAGCGGAAAAATTGGGGGAGACGGCTTTGGCAGCAAATTGTTCAGTTACTGGACGATTGCCCCGCTGGTAGAGTTCGGCTCGGGGCGTCCGTTCAACATCATCACGGGCAACGGCGACAATCTTCAGTTGTCTTCATTGACTGGGCGCCCGAATACTTTCGTTAATCCGGGATGTGCGGGGCTTGGGTTTCCGGCAGTTCCGTCGAAGTTTTCGCCGACGGGAGTGTTTCAGGAACCGTGCGGCGCGGATTACAACGGCACATTGCTTTCGCTCGATGGCAACCTTGGGCGCAATGCCGGGGTTACTCCGTGGACGGTGTTCAACGATCTGCGCGTGGCCAAGCGAATCTACTTTGGGGAGCGCGTCAATGTGGAGTTGATCGCCGATATGTTCAACATTGCGAACCGATACAATGTGGCCGCGGTGAGCCCGCTGTTTACGAATGCCGGGCAGGCAACGGCTGCGTATGATCCGCGGCAGTTTCAGTTTGCGATGAAGCTTTACTGGTAGGCGGTCAAGCGGGAGAAGTTGCTGCGGGCAGGCGGTTCTGCGAGGCTACTTTCGCATACCAGCGGCCGGAGTCTTTGATGGTGCGCTGCCGGGTTTTGAAGTCCACGTAAGCGAGGCCGAAGCGCTGGGTGAAACCTTCGGCCCATTCGAAATTGTCCATCAGGCTCCATGCGTGATAGCTGCGGACATTGGCGCCATCGGCAATGGCGCGGGCGAGGGCTTGCAAATACTGGCGGTGATACTCGATGCGGCGCGGGTCGCGAATTACGCCGCCGGCGGGACCATCGTTATAGGCACAGCCACTCTCAGTAATCTCGATTTCCGGCGAGTTGAAATCGCGGGTGATGCGCATCGCGATATCGTATAGCGCCTGGGGCCAGACTTCCCATCCGTTGTCGGTTTTCGGACCTTCCTGTCCGCCGGTCATGTTCACGGGAAAAATCCACTTCCGCGGATCGGAAATTCTTTCAACCGCGCCGGGGGCTGAGGCGATGATGCGATAGTAAAGGTTGATGCCGATGAAGTCGAGCGGAGCGCGCATTTTTTCCATGTCGCCGGACTTGATGCGCATCATGGTTTCGGGAAGAAACGCGAGGGCTTCCGGATAGCGACCCTTGAGTGCGGGCTCGAGAAACCACAGATTGGTCATGGCGTGGGCGCGGTCGGCTGCCAGTTTATCTTCTTCGGAATTAGTAGCGGGCTCGCAAGCCGACATGCTGAAGGCGCTGCCTGCGCGCGCCGATGGGCGAACTGCTTTCAATGCGTGGAATCCCGCGCCCTGAGCCAGATTGACCGTGTGCGAAGCGCGCAGAAATTCGATGATGCTCTTGCGTCCGGGAGCGTGGGTGCCATCGAGATAGCCCTGAGCGACGAAGGCCGTAGGTTCGTTGAAGAGGATCCAATCGGAAACGCGGTCGCCGAGGGCTCGCGCTGTCACTTCGACGTAGTCGGCAAAGCGCGAGGCGATGTCGCGATTGGGCCAGCCTCCGGCATCTTCCAAAGATTGCGGCAAGTCCCAGTGATATAGCGTGACCAGAGGGCGGATGTGGGCTGCGAGTAAAGAGTCGACGAGGCGGCTGTAGTAATCGACGCCTTTCGAATTTGCCGGACCAGACTCTGAACTCTGAATGCGGGGCCAGGAAATGGAGAAGCGGTAGCTGTTCAAATTCATCGCACGCATGAGAGCGATGTCTTCGCACAATCGGTGATAGGAATCGCAAGCAACGTCGCCGTTGTCGCCGTTCTTGATTTTGCCGGGGGTGTGGGCAAAGCGGTCCCAGATGGATTCGCCTTTACCATCTTCTTGCCACGCGCCTTCGATCTGATAGGCGGCGGTGGCTGCGCCCCAAAAGAAATTCTTTGGAAAAGAAATCTCAGAGGTATCGAATTGCGATCTGTGGGAACTTGCAGGGCTTGCAGGATTGGCGCCCCGCGCGGCATTCGACGATATGCTGCACGCGGAGAAGAACCCAGCGGGCAGCGCAGCAGCGACACCGGTGGTCAGAGCTGAGTGGGTAAATTCGCGGCGTGTTACGCGCAAGATAGAGTGGTGCTCCCCGAGGACTGCGTTACGCTCAATCCATTATCCCGCTGACATTCTAAACTGGATGAGTGCGGTCAGATAGTAACTTACGTTATTTACTTGGAAGGGGACTCGCTCAAAGCCCGATACGAATAGATTACCTGCTGGTCGTAGAGAACCTGTGTTGCCCACCAGCCCAGAAAGCCCGCCACGGTGAGGAATATCGCAAGGACGAGATAGGGAATACGCACTTCGATCATGGCGTGCGCCGGGTTAGAGTCAGTTGCATTCTCGTCCTTCGGCTTGCGCTGCCAGAGTACGTACCAGCCTGCGGCTGCGAGGGTCAGCAAAGTAAATTCCATATAGGGCGGATCACCGCCGCGGTCGCGAAGGTGGTGCCACAACGCGACTGCTCCGGGCAACAGATATAGCAACGGGACTGCCCAGCGCAGGCGGGAGTGCAATCCGGAACTCCACCAGAACAACAGAAGAGAGAAAGCGATGAAGCCGTCAAAGGTGGCGCCGCGAAGCACCATGATCTGGTCGTGAAACTGCCGCATCCTTTCGGTGGCGTCTGTTCCCTTCAACAATACCGCTGCTTCCTGAAGGCGAAATAGGTTGGTGGCCAACGATTGCTGCCCGGTGACCCAGTCATGACTTCTAGCGACAATCCAGCGGCCCGTGTATTCGCACTTCGAATCATTCACGCCAAAGCTTTTTCGCTCATCGGCGAAGGGCTCGCTTGGCTTTTCGGTCACCACTCCCCGTCGCAGGGCCTGACAGTAGACATCGGTCCGGATGCTGGTTTCCGTCACGCCAACCTGGATTGAATATCCACCGAACCCGACGTGAAGGTCGTCGTCATCGAAAAAATCCTGTGCGATGCGCGATACTGCCGACCCCAGGGAATAAGTCACTGCGAACAACAGGACGCCCGCTACGGCGGGCTGGCTCAGTTTGTTGACCCAATCCACGAGAGCCTGCACGCTGCTCTCGTTTTCAGAGAAAAAAAGATGGAGGATGAGCAACACCCAAGGCAGGGCGAGCGCACCGACGATGATGGTGTCGAATCCGATGCTTAAAGCGCTCATGGGTTCCCCAGGGATTCTTGCGGCGCGCGATAGCCGTTTCGCGAGCAGGTCAATGTGCGCTTGGCGGCCTTATTTCAAGTCGGCCAGGTCCTCCTGCAGTTGTTCCTGATCGAAGCCGGCGGGAGTCTGCAGTTTGCCGCCTTTCTGCTCGAGATAATCGGGACTCAAAATGGCATAGGCCTCGTCGCAATAGGCAGCCCAAAATCCCCAAGTCATGGTTTGCAGTCCGCCCCAAGTCACGACGGTGAGGCTGCGGGAGTCGTAGGCGACGACGGGGACGGCGTGTCCTCCCCAGGAGCCGGGAGCTCCGTCGCCCCCGGTTCCCTGAGGGGGGACGGACCAAGGCTGCTTGTTTCTGGTTTGAGCTTGCGCGCTTTTGGGCAGGGCAATGCCGATGTAACAGCCGCCGAAGATCCAGACCGCGTCCATGACATGAGCATGGTTTGCGGGTTCGAGCCCCAAATACGCAGTAATTTTGTGGCCGGCAATTCCCTGCTGACGCCAGTAGTTTAAGACATCAATCTCCTGGGCGCCATTGTCATTGGCGCCAGTCTGGGGGTTATAGCCAGTGATGGCGGAATACGCGGCGACGATTTCCGGATCGGGCGGCGTGTACATCTTGCCCTGGGCACTGGCTGTCCACTCCATGAGCAGGTGCCCAGCCGCGGCGCAGGTACAATCGCCGATCTGATCGTTATCCATCATGCCCCAGGAGCCTTTCACGGCCTCTGCGACATTGATCTGCGGCGGAGGCGCGGGCAAGGCAGGCGTCATGTAGGTCGCCAGCAAGAGAGTTCGGGGATCGTGGCGGGCGGCCAGTTTGCCGAGTTTCAATTTAAGCGGATCAATTCTGGTGGGGTCCAACTTTACGGTGACGTCTCGGGTCGCTTTCGAGGGAGGATCTAGTCTTCTGACTGCCATGATCAGGCGTCCTTTCGGGTCAGGTTAGAAGTTTTGCGATGGGGAAGGACTGCGCCGCGAATAGTAGAACGCTGTTGGAGAGTTTCGACGGAAAGCCGGGGAATGTTACGAAAAACGAACAAACCGGCTTCGGCGAGACCCTGCTATCATCGTGGACGGAGCAGTAGTGAGCGTCATGGAAGACCGCACTATGGAAGACATGGAAGACGAGGAACAACTTCCTTATATTTCCGGTACAGGAGAAGGACTCATGGAAGAAAGTCCAGCAGTGCGCGCCGGGGCGCGCCGCAATGAGGATATCGCGCTCGATCTGATGAAATTTGTAGCGATGACCACCGGGTACGGACGAACCACTTCGTCAGGAGTGGGATTTCAAGGCACGGGTTCGGCATCGAAGCCGGACGAGTACGCGGCGCAGTTGCTCGAGTTGTACGGTAAGTGCCTGGCGGCGATCGGGAAAAAATAGAAAAAAAGGATAACTGGCCGCGGACAAGCCCTTCCGTAACCTGCGCTTGCGGCCTGGGGAGGCGGATACTGGACCCAGGCATGAATTCCTTCCCCCAATCGCAGCCCGTCGCACGGACCACCCGAGTGTATTTAACGGAGCGCACTCCGGCGGTGCTTCGACTCGACGACGGCAGCCGTGTTC
>JGI12695J13573_1000160_pt1 | contig 9334 bp, 8 predicted proteins | sample BlaSpr_A8_OM2_M3_FD_13573 | JGI IMG/M metagenome (IMG submission 13573) | reverse complement strand
CTGCGTACCGGTGCGGTACAGCGACTCAAGAGTTTCGCCGTTCGGCGACAGGGGAATGTGCATACAAGGAGTTTGCGTCTTGCGCTCGCTATCGGGCACAAACTGCATCAGCAGGCATTCGCTGCAAGGCTCGCGGTCCTTCGAGTTGAAGTTCATGCAGGTGGGAGAATCCTCGAAGATAAATCGTGCCCGCCACGCTTCGCGCGGCAGCCGACCATAGCCACCCTGCTCAAGAAACTCGAGTTCGAATTTCAGAACATCCAGCAGATTGCGGTCATCTTTAGCCATAAGGTCACCCTTTCTAAACAGTCTGCCGCACCCCCGTCGCTAACGCCGTGATGGACATCACAACCGTTCGTGAAGCCGGTCACGTGCGCTTCGTGAGCGCAAATGCAACGAAACAGGCCCGATTGGCCTTGCTTCGTTCCCGATCCGTGCATTAGCGCCAGCGAACGAAATACCGATCCCTACCAATATTGGCGGCAATTCTTGATTCGGGAATTTCGTTACATCCACCTGTGATAGGGGTCACAGAACCTGCCCGCCAAAATAGTTCAATATTGCAACAGCTCTTTTAGGTATGCTTGCGAGGCTGTGACAACTTAAGTTCGAATGGAGCCATGAAGATGAAGAGAATTACCGCCAAGATGCTTACCATCGCAACTGCATTTGCTGCTGTGCTCAGCATTACCCTAACTGTGCAGGCGCAAGATGCAGCCGCCCTTTACAAATCGAAATGTGCAGGCTGCCACGCAGCTGACGGCACCGGATCGGCAGTGGGCCAAAAAATGGGCGCCCATGATTTTACCAGTGCAGATGTGCAAAAAATGTCGGACACGGAACTCGCCGACATTATCACCAACGGGAAAAATAAGATGCCCAAGTTTGCTTCCTTGAAGCCCGAAGAGGTAAAGGGACTGGTGGCGTACATCCGCACCATGAAGAAATAATTTCGACGGTTTCATACTCTGCAAACGCTGTTCCGCCTGCGGCGGGTGGGCCGCCGCAAAGTTTGAAGTGTGTCCGCTGCCCGAAAGAGGCAGCGCAGAAAGCGAGTGGCTTCTGACATGAGTCTGCGCGAGCGCATCCGGGAATGGACGCAGCCAATTTATTTCTTGGGGCAAAACCCAGTCACCCTGACAGGAGCAGTAATTACCACCAGCACGGCGCTTACTACCATTGCCTTCTGGTTCTATGACGTCTTCTTGCCGGGTCCGCCGCATCCCTACATCGGACTTCTGGTCTATCTCATCCTTCCCGGCATTTTTGTTCTCGGGCTCCTCTTAATCCCATTTGGCATTTGGCTCAAGAAACGCAGTCTGCGCGCTAGCGGAACGCTTCCGAACACTTATCCTGCCATCGATCTGGGACAGCCTGTCGTGCGACGAACTGCCGAGTGGGTAGCGTTTGCGACGCTGCTCAATCTGCTGATTATCGGTACGGCGTCGTATCGCGGCGTCGAATATATGGACTCGGCGAATTTTTGCGGGACGACCTGCCACACCGTTATGGCCCCCGAATATTCGGCCTATCAAAACTCGCCACACTCCCGCGTGGCCTGTGTCGAGTGCCATATCGGCCCCGGAGCCGGATGGTTTGTGCAGTCAAAAGTATCGGGCCTGCGGCAGGTGGTTGCCGTAACTTTGCATACCTATTCCCGACCTATTCCTTCGCCGGTGAAGTACCTGCGCGCCGCGCGTGAAACCTGTGAACAGTGTCACTGGCCCCAACGTTTTACCGGCGACAAGTTCCTGGTCAACACTAGTTATAAGGACGACGAAAAAAATACGCCGCAGACGGACGTATTACTGTTGAAAGTGGGCGGACGGACCTGGCAGGGTTCAGTCGGCATCCACGGCCATCATCTCGCCGATGGCGCCCGCATCCGATACATTTCAACCGACCGTGAGCGGCAAACGATTCCGGTCGTGTACTACACCGATGACAAAGGAAAGACCATCGAGTTCGACGCAACGGATGCGAAGCCAACCCAACAGCAGTTGGACAAGGGCGAGCATCGCACCATGGATTGCGTCGACTGCCATAACCGGCCGGCGCATCAGTTCGACCTTCCCGAAAACGCGGTCGACAAGCAAATGTCTCTCGGGCACATCAGTCCAGAGCTTCCCTATATCAGAAAGAAAGCAGTCGAGGTTCTAAAAGTAAACTATCCGACGCGCGATGTCGCGCGGCAGAACATCGCTGCCGAACTCAACAATTTTTATCGCTCGAATTACCCGCAGATCTACCAGACGCGGCGGACGCTGGTGCAGCAGGCCGGCGATGAGGTGGCCGCAATCTATCTCCGCAACGTTTTCCCGGACATGCATGTGACCTGGGGCGTTCATCCCAGCAATCTCGGCCACAATGATTCCCCGGGTTGCTTCCGCTGCCACGACGGCAGTCACACCAGCGCGGATGGACAGACCATCACGAACGACTGCAATACATGCCATCAGGTTTTGGCCGCGGGAGAAGAAAATCCTAAGGTGTTAACCGACCTGGGAATGAAGTGAGCCGTAGGAGTCGATCGTACCGAAAAAGAAGCCAGGGAGGAACGATCTCAGGCCCATCGCCGCGGCGCCAGTCGAGAAATTGGAAGTAAAGAGCTAAGCTGATTCCTCGAGTGCAACCTGATAAGGAAAGATTCCGGCGATGACGCCAAAACTTCACGGCATCGAGGCGTGCGTGTTCGACGCCTATGGCACGCTGTTTGACGTAAACAGCGCGGCGCAAGACTGTGCAGAATCGCTGGGAGAAAAATGGCAGCCGCTGGCCGAACTGTGGCGCCAGAAGCAGTTGCAATATACATGGCTGCGCGGCCTCGCCGGGCGCCACGCGGATTTTTGGCAGGTGACGGGAGAGGCTCTCGACTTCGCGCTATCGACACTGCACATCGAGAATCCGGCGTTGCGTGCTCGGCTGATTGACCTTTACCTGACCTTAAGAGCCTATCCGGAAGTTCCTGAAACTTTGAAGCGCTTAAAGACAGCGGGGATGAAGCTCGCCATTCTCTCGAACGGAACTCGAACGATGCTCGATGCCGCCGCAAACAATGCAGGCATCGCCGATCTTTTCGATGCGATTTTGTCGGTGGAAGAAGTGCAGGTCTACAAGCCTCATCCTTCGGTTTACAAGCTGGCTTGTAATCGGCTAAGAGTATCTGCGCGTCAGATATGTTTTGTGTCTTCCAACGGATGGGATGCTTATTCCGCGAAAGCGTTTGGCTTGCACGTCTTATGGTGTAACCGTTTTCGCCAACAGCCCGAACGAATTCCCGAGACCCCCGACGCACAGATCGCAACGCTCGCTGAGTTGCCGGAGATCATCAGCACGATTTCTTCTACGCTGTGATAAGAGATTCCAACGCTACACGATTGGGAATCACAAGCGTGGAACCAATCTGCTGGATCAGGCGCTGCTTCTTGAATCCTGCGAACAGGCGGCTGACGGTCTCGCGCGACGTACCGATCATCTGCCCGATTTCTTCATGAGTGAGCGCCATCTTCAGCTGGCTGGGGTTTCTGGCTTCTGTGTTCTGATCAAGCCAACCCACCATCAAGCGAGCCAACTTTTCGCTGGCTGAATCCGAAAGAATCAGATCACGGATTTCGCGGCATGTGCACGCATAATCCAGACTTATCTGCTGCGTCACCCACAAGGCAAGTTCGCCGTGCATTCGCATGAGCCGCAGCAAATCGCTATGGCGAAGGAAGCTGATCTCGCTTGGTTCCTGGGTCTCGGCAGTTGCCTCGTAATTGCACGCCGAAACTACCGAGGCCACTCCCAGCATCACTCCCGGTTCGACCATTCGCAAGATCAACGTTCGGCCATCGCTGCCGCAAATCGAAAGTTTTACCCGGCCTTTGCGCACGATAAAAACTCCGCGCGCAGACTGACCTTCGGCGAACAGAACCGCCCCCGTGGGATAGGTGGTGGTCAGGGACTCGTGCTCGATCGCCTCGACTATTGCCGCTGGAAGGATAGAAAACGTCGGGTCTACTGAGTTTTTCCTAACGTTGGTTGCGAAATTTGTGGCCATGGTCGCCTCCGATGACACCATGACATTGGCAACTGGGTCGCCAATCTTAAAATCTCAATGTTGACTTTTGTATTATACGGCTAAGCAGCTGATATGCAAATACTTACACCGTTGCATCGGATACGCATAAGACCTCCCGTGACCGTGGGAACCTCCTCAAAGTGGGTGCTTTCCCACATCGATGTGTGATCTCCATCACCGGGCGAATGGTTACGCGCGGCAGGTGACCGTGATCAAGAGTTCAGCCGAGCGTAGTGTGAATCAGGTTCAGGAGAGCGGTACGGGTAAACGGCTTTTCGAGGAGGGATACCCCAGGTTGCAGCACTGCGCGGCTGGCCATCTGTTCTCCAGTGTAGCCTGACATATACACGACTTTCATCCCTGGGTGAGTCGTGTTCAAACGATCGACCAGCTCCGGCCCTCCCATGCGGCGCATGATCACGTCGGTTAATACCAGATCGATCGGAGTGACATGGCTTTCCACGATCTCCAGCGCAGATTTTCCGTCACTTGCCTCGACCACCGTGTAGCCATGTTCTTTTAGCAACTGAGCGGTGAGGCCTCGCATAATATCGTCATCCTCAACCAGAAGAATCGTCGTCCCCTGCCGTTTCGGGCCGACTTGTTCCACTGCGGTAGGGGATGCAGTCACGATTTTGTGATCCGCGTTGGGTAGATAAATTTTGAACGTGGTCCCATGCCCGGGTTCGCTGTAAACGAAGATATGCCCAGCACTCTGTTTGACGATGCCGTACACGGTAGCGAGTCCCAAACCAGTTCCCTTGCCCACTTCTTTGGTGGTGAAAAAAGGTTCGAATATTCGCGTCATGGTGGCTTCGTCCATACCGGTGCCAGTGTCACTCACCGCCAGCACGACATATTTTCCCGGTGTCATCGCCTGTTGCTGATCAGCGAAGCTCTCCTCTAAATTTACCGTGAAAGTTTCGAGGATCAATTTGCCCCCGCGCGGCATGGCGTCTCGCGCGTTTACCGCCATGTTGACCACGATCTGGTCAAGCCTTCCAGGATCAGCCTCAACCACGGCGGATGGCGAACGCGGCACAATCAGAATTTCAATATCGTCCCCCAGCAGCGAACGCAAGAGCTTGCTGATGTCCTTTAAACGGTCGTTCAAGTCAAGCACTAGTGGCTGGACTTTGGTAGTCCGGCTGAAGGTGAGCAGTTGCCTGGTCAATGCTGTGCCCCGGTCGACGGCCTTGCGGATGTTCTCGATGTAGAGGGTAGGTTCAGAAGCGGGACTCACACGGTCGCGCAGGAATTCCGTGCAGGCGTAAATGATGCCGAGAATATTGTTGAAGTCGTGCGCCACCCCGCCTGCCAGGCGGCCGATCGCCTCCATTTTCTGAGATTGGCGAAGCTGAGCTTCCGCACGCTTCTGGGCCGTAATGTCACGGNCGATCGCCGATGCACCTACGATTTCGCCAATGGCATTGCGCAACGGAGACACGGAGATGGAGACATCCAGGTGGCGACCATCCTTGGTCACTCGTGTCGATTCATAGTGCTCGATATTTTCCCCGCGCGCGATCTTTTCTAAAATTGCCGGGATTTCATCTGGCCGATCGCTGGAAGTCAGCATTGAAATGTTTTTCCCTACGACCTGCTCGGCACTATACCCATAAATGCGCTCCGCGCCCTTGTTCCAGCTGGTTATCGTTCCGTCCAGGGCCTTACTCAGAATCGCATCCTCGGAGGAATCGATAATCGAGGCCAGCCTGGATCGGTATTCGCCGAGTTGCTCGGCGGTACGCCGGTAGAGTTCCTCATTTGCCCTTCGTAGCTCCTCTGCGATTTTCTTGCGGTCGCTGATGTCGCGGATCGAGCTAAGCACAAACGATCCCTTTTCTGTCGCTACTGGACTAAGGCTGATCTCAACCGGAAACTCGGAACCATCACGACGCCGGCCGTACAGATCCAGGTCCGCTCCCATGCGGCGCGTCTTGGGGGTTTCAGCGAAGACTTCGCGATGATGGTGATGCTGCTGCCGGTACCGTTCGGGTACCAGCATCTCGATCTTCTGCCCGATCAATTCATCGCGCTGGTAGCCAAAAAGTTCCCGAGTTTGTGAATTGACCTGAACAATAGTTCCATCGAGATCCACGGCAACCGCCGCATCCGGCAAGGCTTCAAGAAGATCGGCGGAAAGCAGACTTCCAGCGCTTGTTCCGGCTGAGGGTACCAGTTCGATGCGCGGAGAGCGAGGTCGCGACATATAAGTTACCGACCAAACAAAGGCACTTCACTCTATGTCCTAACCTGCTTGCGTGTAAAGGCAAGTAGCGAGCCGGCGTCAGCAGAATCTTTCCCTTCCTGAAACTCCAGTAACCTTCCAAAAATAGAAGGCTGTCAACTATTTTGTACTCTTGCCGATTATTGCAACCTTATTGCCCTTTCCTATGTCCAAAGCTCAAGGAACAACGTTTATGCGGGTTGTTAGTCGATCGCGCCTGCTCGTGTTTCTGGTTACGGCTATTTGCGCTCACAATCTTGCCTTTTGCCTAAAATCTTCAAGCGATCCGGATGAACCCTCGAATTCCACATACCACAGCACGGTTTCCGAAGTGCGTCTCGTGTTTTTTGCCACGGAAAATAACCGGCCCGTACAAGATCTGCAAAAGGACGACTTTGCGGTGATCGACGATGAAAGAGTAATCCGAACCTTCCGAAGTTTTAGCCGCACTACTGCACTCAAGCTTGATCTCATCGTACTGTTCGACTCCAGCGATTCTGTCCTGCCCAACTTCAAACAGGAAATGTCGGCGGTCATGCAACTGGTCTCCGAGTGGCCACGGAATTCGGAAGACGATCTTTCTGTCCTGTCCTTCAGCGGTACAGAAACCCACGCAGTCTGCGCCGGCGATTGTCGCAGGTCATTGACCGCCGATCAGGTTGATTCCTCGCCAAAAGGGGGAACGACGCCGTTATTCGATGCTCTCGATACGGCGACCAGCCTGCTCAGCAAGCGCCGGCAGCCGGATGTCTTGCCGGTCATCATTCTCTTCTCCGACGGCGACGACACCGTCAGCAAAGACTCATTCGGCCGAATGTTGAAAAAAACTTTGGCTAGCGAGGTGCAAGTTTACGCCGTAGACGTAAATGCCACCGCGCCCTCAAACGGTAGCGCCACGCTCCAGAAGGTTGCTGAGGACTCGGGTGGACGTTATTTTCATAGCGGCGATGGCGCCACCAAAATATTCAGCGAAGTCATCAACGATCTGCATTCGGAGCGCATTGTAACGTACGCGTTGCCGCAGTCCAGTTCGGATTTCCACTCGGTTCGCATTCTACCCACCCACAATCTGAATTTGCAGTTCCGCAGCCGCCGCGGCTACTACGACCCTTCTAACAGTACGCACTAGGAGAACGTTTATGAAAAAATCGCTTTCGCTGATTTTCGTATTCTGCAGTTTGCCAACCTTGCTGCTTGGTCAACGCGGAATCTACCAACACGGCTCCGTCGTGCGGATGCACATGGGAGATTGCGTTCTGGCTCATCACGGTTTCGCAGTCGCCTTCGGCCCCGCATCCCCCATGCCGCAGGAATACTGCCCGGAGTACACCTTGCTATCGGAGAACGTCGTCTACGTCATCGTGGGCAAGTCCTCCAACCAGCTCATCCCGCTCGCCGAGTCTATCGACTTCCGGCTGCACAAGAACGAACTTGCGGTCCGCGTCGACGACGCCAAACGCGAAACGAAATTCACCATTAAAGAAATGATTGTGCGTTCCGAATGGGAGCGCATCCAGCGACACATGGACCAACAAATGAGAGCCTCAGAGAATCAAGCGGCGATGAGCACGCGGGATTAAATAGCGGCGGTCAAAATCAATGCAACCAGCCGTCTGGCGTGGCCAGCGGAAATCCGTCAAACGGGCGAGCGGCGGCGAATTCCTGCTCGGCAGCGGCGGGATTGTCTCTTCAACCTCGTTCAGCAAATTCGATCAGGGCTGGACCGGATCTAACTCCGTGGGCCTAACCTCGTCGCCAGACCCGTTACCATCCAGCCCTGGCGGTCCTCGCATGTACGCTCTGCAAAACAAGAGCGCTTCAGCCACCCGAGGAAAGCCCAATTCTTCAAACAGACTTTGTAGCCGTTTGCTGCCTTACGGCCACCGCGAGTCAACCCTTTTGTCCGTCGCTCCCAATTTTCGCCGTCTTCACGCTCTGCTTCGCCTGCGCGATCATGTGCTGGACCAGATCTTTCTGCGGAAAGTCGGGATGGTACTGAAGCACTTTCTCCCAGACAGCCACCGTGCCATTCACGTCGTTCTTCCCTTTCCACCTGATGATGCCAATGTTCATCAGCGTCCCCGCGTGCTTCGGATCGTAACCCAGCGAGCGGTCTAACTGGGCAAGCGCTCCATCCACGTCCCCGGTGTAATAAAGGCAGGAAGCGTAGTCCGCGCGCACTGCAATATTTTTCGGATCATGCCGCAGGGATTTTTCGAAGTATCCGGCGGCCACCTTGAACTGATGAGCATTTTCGTAGATCAGGCCAATCTGGTTCTCGAGCTGCGGATTCTTTTGGTCGGACTTCAATTTCTCCAGCAGCGGCGCGGCCTTCTTATCTGCCATGCGCTTCATGTCATCGATCGTCGGCATTTTGTGCGGCGGTTGCTGGGCCGGGGCAGGATCTCCAAATGCCTGCGGAGCAGCATTTTCCGTGGAGGCAACCGCAGGCAGCGGTGCGGGCGCCGAACCTCTCAGTAAATAGCCCGCCAGGAATCCGGTGCTCAGGCACAACGCGCACATCGCTAACAGTGGCGTCGAAGGCCAGCGCGGCTCAGTGTCAGCGGACATATCCGATGCTAGGTTCATCTTTGAATTCCCTATTCAGAGCTGCGGGCAAACGGAAAAGCCCACAGATGAGAGTGCATCGGAGGGGCCAAAACCGGCACCAGTCGCAACCTTCTATCGTCCCCAATTTCAATGGCTTACGTGCAACCCGCGTAAGCCATCGATTAGGGGCGACCGGAAGCGGGTCTTTCGCCTCAATCTGAGGCGCATTTTCCCGCTATTTTGTTCTTATTCTTTGGCTGGTCTTAAGGGCAGCCGCACTGGAGATCGTGCCGTCGGGGTTGTGGGCCACCAGGTGGCAGGTCAAAGTGCAGGTGTTGCTGCTGCGATTATAGGAGATGGGAGCGCCATTATTTTGTCCTACAACGTTGGCATCGAAATTGACCAGCCGCTCGCCAGACACAGTCGGCGAAACCGAGCCCATGCCATGCGACGTATGGCAGGTCGAACACGAGAATCCATCCTGAGATATG
>JGI12695J13573_1000159_pt1 | contig 9341 bp, 5 predicted proteins | sample BlaSpr_A8_OM2_M3_FD_13573 | JGI IMG/M metagenome (IMG submission 13573) | reverse complement strand
CGCATAAGTTACGCCCCCACGCCTCCGGGAAGCGCGTGGGGGTCCCGGAAATTGCCAGGCGAGGGGTCTCAAGCCCGCCCGGCGATCTGATCAGTGGTACGCAACCGGGTCATGCGAAGTTCCCGGCTCGTTACCTGGTTAGACCCTAAGAACGGTAAAAAGGTTAGCCGCGCACGAAATCGAGTGAGATAGAGCGAAGTGATGCTTTGATCAGGAAAACGAGGAATCAGAACTCGAAGTATCCGCCTTGCGTCGAGCGAGGGCCATCGTCTGTACCCGTAGCCGGGAGCAACCCTAAGATTCCACTAAGACTTTCCCATGCGGCACGGTTGAGAGCAGGATCTGAAGCCACCAGATCTCGAATCATGTCCCAGGCAGCCGTGTTTAACGCGCCCTCCGGTGGAGGGCCCATTGCCAAAGATACCGAGCATTGTGGACAAAACGAAATGCGATGAGCCGTTGATTTTTGCCGGGGCTTGATACCGACGGTCTGCGCAAACATGTAGAGGGCGACGGATTTCTGTCCGGGCTGAAGCTCGCGATTACAGCGAAGACAACGCATGTTCTCCAAGAAACTCCCCCGGCGGCGTATAACGACAGCCAATTATGAATATTGTCCGCGCGAAGTTGCGGGGCGCAAGTGTATAGAACGATTCCGGCGGCTTGTGTTTGGAGATTCCTTACGCGACTGGAACCAAATTGGGCTCTAGGCAGATCTGCGCGCCTGGGGCACTCTGTTGCGATGAGTACTGCGAAAAATGGTCGGCGGACTCGGATACTGAGAAACGCTTCGGCGGGGGATCCGGGAGGGTTTCTCCGGCTCTCGCGACTTCGCCAACTGCGCGAATGCGAACAAGTAGCTGCTGTGTGCTACCGACTACGCGGCATCAGCATCGAGTTCCTATTGGTTCGGACACGCGGCAGCGGGCGTTGGACCTTTCCCAAAGGCAATGCGGAACCGGGGATGACCCATGCGCAAGCCGCGGCTCTGGAGGCATTCGAGGAAGCTGGGGTTCACGGGCGAATACAGGAAGCTTCGTTCGCCCAATATGTGGCGCGCAAACGAACCTTCGAATCTTCTGTGCGGTCGGCGGAGAAGATGTTAAAGGTCAATGCGCATCTCTGCGAAGTGCTACGACTCGGCAACCCGAAAGAAGACAAACGAAACCGGACCTGGTTTTCCGTGGAGGACACGAGAAAGCAACTGCAGGAAGGGCGTAAGCGCGATGAAGCTGCGGCCTACGCACGCGTGGTCAACCGAGCGGTAGCAAGAATCAGGAAACAACAGCAAATCGCAGGGAAACCGGCATGTGATTTTGTGGAACGCGAGGCGCGGCAAAAAGACGCGCTTCACAAAGCACAGTTCGAGATGCCAGCGAATTCTTCGTGGCATCGTCTCGAACCGCATACCGGGGAAGTCCGCCAATCTGCAGCGCCTTTCATCGACGCTCAACCTCGCCAGCTCGTAGCCTGTGAAGTTCTGCAATTCGACCCGTCCGGGGAGTCGAATCGAAGCGAGAAATGGCTCGCCGGCAAGAAGAAGCCGAAAGCTTTAAGTGCCGGCGTCCGGAACTAATCTAGCCAGCGCTGCATTCAAACACTAGATAGCTATTTCTTTTATTCCTTGTTTTTCGGGCGCTCGAAAGCCTTTTGCAGATACCTGCGCGCCTCCTCGAGTGCGCCGAAGGTATCGTCGTTGGTCTGAATGGCTTGGCGATATTCGTTGATGGCGCGTTCGCGCTGCCCGGTGATGTCGAAAATCTTGCCTAACTGGACGTGGCTCCAGACCTCAGTCCAGCGGGGATCTCCGTCGCCATTGAGTGACGAGCGGTAGGAATTTGCCGACGATTGATAATTTCGCTGCAGGAAGAAAACCTCGGCGATTCGGTAGTGAGCCAGCGAACTGTTTTTGTTGAGGTCGAGGGCCTTGTTGAACTCGGCTAAGGCGGCCGCAAGATCGCCCTGCTGCTGCAACGCCTGACCGCGCAGAATCGAAGATCGCAGTTTCACGTCGGAAGAATTGGTAAGGACGTGATGGTCTGGATCGACGGCGATCCGTCGCGGGCGCCCGAACGTTTCAACCGTGAACGGCGAACTGGTGCCTACCACTTCAATCTTCTTGTTTTCGGTTTTACCGTCGGTGTCAATGCGCAGATCAACCGGCATGCGGAACAAATCGAGATCCTGCGAAATTTCGCCGGTGACGCGAAAGCCCGCAGGTTTGCTTTCTTTGGATGCCTGAGAGGTAGCTCGGGCCCCGCCCAGGCGGAAGGTGGTGTACTTCACCTTGAATTCGGGCGCACCGGTGGAATCGAGCCACTGAGAGAAGAACCAGGTCAGCTGATCGCCGTAATTCTTTTCGGCGATAGTGCGGAAGTCGTCCATGGTCGCCGACTTTCCGCTGTAAGTCTCGAAGAACTCGCGCATGGTTTTAAGATATTTGTCTTCTCCCAGGACCCAGCGCAGCATGTGCAGAATCATTGCGCCCTTGTCGGTGACGAGCGATTGAAACTCGGTGGAAAAAGGATCGAGCTTGCTCGCGCTGGAGAGTGGGACCGTGTCGTAGGCGAGAGCTCCAACCGACATGTCTTTTACCGCTTCTTCAAGGCCGGCCGCGCCGGCCGCGTTCTCCACATACATGGCTTCGGAGTAGCGCGAGAAGCCGTCGACCAGCCACCAATCGTCTTTGGTTGCGGGGCTAACGGCAACTCCCCACCATTGGTGAGCGATAGCGTTTGCCAAAAGACGATAATTCGTCTTCTCCGTAATGGAAGGTCCCGCTAAGCCGACGATTTCCGGAGCCCAGGCATAGGGAACAGTATCTCCGGGCAACTCGACAACGTTCAGACGCTGCGAAAGGGGAGTGCCATAAAGCGTAATGAAGTAAGTGAACTCCTGCACGGCGGTGGTTGTGTAGGCCGGGGCTAGGGCCTGATGCGAGGGCTTGAAGAAGACGCGCAATTCCATTCCGGCTTCGTCGCTCTTATATTCCTGGAATATGCCGGCGACGATGGTTCCGGGAAAACTTTGTTTCGAGTACACAAAGTTGAACGTCTTGGTGGGGAGGCCGTTTGTGTTGGGCTTCTTGGAGGGTGGATTGTCTGTGACTGTGACCTTCCCGCTGCCAATGGCCAGCATATGCGCTGGAATGGTGACGCTAATGTTGGCCGTAAAGCGGTTCAGGCCGTACCCGCTCACAGGGAACCAACGTCCGGCGTAGAGCAGGTAGCTGGTGTCATCGCCGACGTAGGCGAGCTTTAGTCCGGGGACTGGGCTGTCATCGGCGGTTTCGAGAATGCCCTCGTATTCGAAGGTGAGAGTAGTGGAGGAGTCCTTGGAAAGGCCAGCAGGCAGGGGCACGCGGATGGTTGAATCCTGAGTCACGCGTTCGGCCGAAAGCGGCTGGTTCTTCTCGTCGAGCACGCGCGTGACGCGCAGAGCATTGTGCAGTTCAAAGACGGCAACGCTGAGGTCTTGCAGCGCGGTGAATTTGACTTTTGCCCGTGCTGAAATCTGATGCAGATGAGGGGTCAGCTCCGCTTCGATCTGGTAATCATCGACGCGCAGGCGGGCCTTCTCCGCCGCCCAGGAAGGGGTCGGAGCGAATGCCGGCAGCAACAAGACAAGGAGACTGGATAGAACGCTCTGGGCGCGCCGAAGGCGAATCTGCATTAAGTAGAATCTCCGGAAAACAGGGCTGACCATTCGCTATGATGAAGATTCTTACCTAAAAGATGCTGGGAGCACAAGGTTTAGAGGGAAAGCGGCGGGTGCGCGATTGCCATGTCGTCTAAAAACCCTAGGGGCTGCTGGATCCTTGAGGAGGAGCATGGTGCGTGAACCTGCGAAGGAAAAATTCCTGCAAGACGTTACCGAGCGCCCCTCCGCCAATGCCGATGAGGGCATTCTCAAAGGTTAGCGCGGCCCCATTGCGGTTTTGGGCGGGATAATAGAGATTCGAAATCCCTCCTGCGGCGAGATCCCCCAGGATGTAAGAATAATTTGGCTGCCAGTGCCCGTTGTCGCCTTTGCAGATGACCGAATTCGCTACGGCATAAAAGAACCTCTGCTTCGTGGTTCCAGTTCCCTTGACGAAATACCGTGGGTCTTGCTTCAACAGTGAGGGCAATATTGCCCCGCCAATAAACGTTCCGGCTAGTTGATTGGCATACGCGGCGCCGTAACGTTTGGCATAGCCTTGCGCGCCCTGTCCGTAGCCGCTGAAGGCGTCCTCGGCCTGCTCCAGGCCGGCAACGGCGCCTGTGACTACAAATGAGACCGGATCGAAAGTTGACTTCCACGCGAGCTGGAACTTCAGCTTGCTGGTGAGAGGGGCTGCATTGGGCACGTAGCTGACATAAAAATTGGGAAAGACTCCAAGCAGACGTTGTTGTTCTTCGACCTTGACCTGCTCTTCGGCCACTTGCTCTTGCGACACTGTGACCTCTACATCCACTGTGTTGCGGGCAACTGCCAGCGCGACTTGCGGAACGAGCAAATTTTCCCCGGCATTGAGGATTCCCGACTTCTGCAGAAGCGCAAAACCAGAGGCTGTGAGAGATAGTTGAAAATATCCGGGCGCCACATCTGTGAAAACGAAGTGCCCATTGGTATCAGTAAGCGTTTCCCTGGTCGAGCTTCCGCCAGTCGAACTACCGTTCGCCAGCTCCAGGATTATTTTCACGTTGGCGATCACGGCGCCATCCTGATCCACAACAGTGCCGTTAATGCTTCCCGGCGCTTGGGCCGCGGGCGCCTGCTGAGATGCTTCGGCAGCGGCCGGTGCCGCTGATATGGGCGCGTCTTGCGATTGAGCCAGAACGTAAGCGCCGTTTGAAATAAAGATGATGAAGAGTAACCACAGCGCGGTAGAAAGCGGAGCGGTGCGGGTCGGATATTGCTGATTTGTTTCTTTGCCGTTTGTGGTGCAGACTGATCCCTTCAAAACTAGTCCTTGCCCTTTCCTAAATTCCTCAATTTTTATCTTTCTCGACCTATGTCAATTCCAACGGCAGAGCTTTGATATTTCGTTAGAGCAGAACAAAACTGGGGCTGTGGTCGGCTCTGATCACGCGTTCAGTGGAGCTGTATTCTTAGCCTAATCTATGTCTGATGCAAGAAATCGCCTTAAGGCTCGCTGAGCGTGGTATTTGATTTTTCGCTGGTGGTTTTCTGGTCAACCGTTTTTGGCAAACGACTCGCCATCAATCGAATAATTTCGGCAGCGCGCTCAGCCGGACGCAGGGCTGGGGCGTTAGCACCGTCGTCAGAGACTCGTAATTCCTGCTTGACTGCGGCGAGGGCTTCTATCATGCGATCCCGGGCGGGGCCATCGGCAAGAATATCCTTCAAGCTGGAAACAACATTTTGGGCAGTAAAGTCGTGTTGCACCAGTTCGGGGACGATTTGTTTCCCGGCGATCAGATTGACCATGGCAAAGTGGGGGACTTTCACGCGCGGCTTGCCTAGCAGGTAAGTGAGCGGCGAAACGCGGTAGACCATGACGAAGGGCGTGCGCATCATGGCGGCTTCTACGGTGGCTGTGCCGCTGGCGATGATGCCGGCGCGCGAGTGGCGCAGCGCAGCGAGGGATTCAGGGACAAGCGTGATTTTGTTTCGCCCAATCAGACGTTCGATCAGAGAGCGGTCGAGAGTTGGCGCGATCGGAAGAAGAAAATCGTACTCCGGGCCGAGGTGCGCGGCGGCCTCGAGGATGGTCGACAGATTCATGATTACTTCTTTGCGGCGGCTGCCGGGCATAAGCGTGATCCATTTTTTAGCGGGATCGAGATGAAATTGCGCGGCATACTCGATGCGAGTGATTGCCGGCTGGGGCAAATCGGCGAGCGGATGGCCGATGAAGGTGGCATCGACACCGCGGTCGCGATAGAACTTTTCTTCAAATGGAAAAATTACCAGTGCCTTGTCGATGTAGTCGCGCAGCAGGCGCACGCGGCCCTGACGCCACGCCCAGAACTGCGGAGCTACGTAGTAAACCACAGGGATGCCGCGCTTCTTCATCTGCCGCGCTACACGCCAGTTAAAGGCCGGTGAATCAATAACGATGGCGAGATCGGGCTTGCGTTTGTCGACTTCCTTAAGCAGGTGCTGGTAGAGGCTGTAGATCTTTGGCAGGTGACTGAGGATTTCAGTGATGCCGACGACGGAGAGATCTTTCGCGTCGACGACAGTGTCACAGCCTGCGGCGCGCATGCGCTCGCCGCCGACGCCGAAGAATTCAAGCGAAGTTTGTGTCGGGACAGCCGCCCCCGGCTGTCCAGCGGAGCGAAGCTCCGCGGTCTTTGGCTCGGCAGCCCGCTGCAAGGCTTCCATGAGCTGTGCCCCGTACATTTCCCCGGAGGCTTCGCCGGCTGAGATCAGGATTCGCAAGAGAGCATTGTAAGGCGGATAAGGTGGCTAGAGGTGCTCAGATATTGTCTTTCGAAACGCGCCGAGTGCCGGGTTGTTCGGGCAGCGGACAGTGGCGAGAAATTCGATATCGATTTCGATTAAACCAGCGATAGCCCCTCCACAGCATCCAATTGAAGCCTGGCAAACGAAAGATTGCGTAGAAAGGCCATGCCCACCAGATTCGTCGCGCCACGCACAGGTATGCGTTAGCTCCCGATTCCAATTTTCCGGAGTGGGTCAGTACCCGTATGTCGTCCAGCAGATTCTCTTGCGGAATTTGCAGGCTGCCGTCGGCGGATGCGGATTGCAAGTCCTTAATGGCGAAGCCCCTTGGTTCAACTACTTTCTTCCAGAAGTGAACCCAACGAAAACAGAACCCGCATCCGCCATCGTAGAGTATCCAGCCTTCGCGCGGGAGGGCGGATTCTGATTCGTGCTCTGCCAGTCTCATTGGATTCTATTGCCCCTGAAGACGATGACTGGGGAGCCGTCTGCCACGAACGCGGAGGCTGGTCGTCCTCGAATAACTCTTCCGAGTTCGCTCCCGTAAAGAGTGCTGGCGTCCCCTTCAAATCCCGCTAGAGTCGTCGCCCACACCTGCCACGGGACGTGCGAAACGTGATATTCGAGGCACCCGCCGGTTCGCTGAGCCGAATAACCCCAGTAGTGTTCGGTGATGAATTGTTCCAAGCTCCCTTCTTGGGGATGGCCTGGAAATCCAACTGTCTGAGCCGAGAGTTTGCACCATTGGCCGTCAACTTTCCACTGATACTCGGCCGTCTTTCCCGACTCCCTCGCTTCAATACGGTGCCTCATCGGAAGGCATGTATAGTTCTCGCCGTATACGAGCCGGGCGGTTGTCGCAATTGCACGTCTGGGCACAACCTCCGCGATGAACACAACTCCTCTTTGGTCGTCGCCGCCCTCTTTGCGCCGAACGTAGAAGCGCAAGTTTACCTCGTCGAAATCGGCATGGAACGGAATTGGAAAACGCCCAAGCAGCTTGGTGCGGCAGAACCGAAAGCCTACGAGGCTGACGTATATTCTTCCTTCGAATGAATCCAGTGAAGTGCCTGGTGGTACGTACCGACTCAAAAGACTGGGTTCAACCTCGTAGTTCAACATTACGAGGTCTCGCCACTCAGCAGAAAGGAAAGCTCGTCTTGACTGGGACATGTTTTCATCGATACTTCGTTCGGGTCAGATCTAATCATCCGCGCTTGCGGTAACCTCCGGCTCCCTGAATCCGTCCGCTTTCGCGGGCGGGGGCGCGGGCGCCCGCTCCACATGCTCCACATTTAGTTCCTGATCTTTGTACTGGAGCTGGTAGAGCTTGAAGTAGATCCCGCGCTGCGCCAGGAGTTGCTGGTGCGTGCCCATTTCGCGGAGCTGGCCTTTGTGCATGACAATGATCTTATCGGCCCGCTGCACGGTGGAGAGGCGGTGGGCGATAATCAGCGAGGTGCGTCCCTCAACCATGCGGCTGAGGGCGTCGCGCACGCGGAATTCGGTTTCGGTGTCCACGCTGGAAGTGGCCTCGTCGAGAATCAGGATTTTTGGTTCGTGGGCCAGTGCACGCGCAAACGAGATGAGCTGCTTCTGGCCGGTGGAGAGCGTCGAGCCGCGCTCGCGCACTTCCTCGTCGAATCCCTTGGGTAGAGCACGGATAAAATCGGCGAGGTTAACGTCTTCCGCGGCCTTCTCGATGTCCGCGTCCTGAATGCGCTTGGTGCCGAGCCGAATATTTCCAGCGATGGTACCGCTGAACAGGAACGGATCTTGCAGCACCACGCCGAAGCGACTGCGCAGGTCGACGAGGTCCATGTGTTTGATGTCGACGCCGTCAATGCGGACCGCGCCTTTCTGGACGTCGTAGAAGCGAAGCAGCAGCGAGATCAGCGTAGTTTTGCCCGCGCCGGTATGGCCGACGATGGCGACGGTCTCGCCGGGTTCGATAGTGAAGGTTACGTCGCGGAGGACCCAGTCGGGAGCTGGGTCGGCAGTATCGCCTGTGGACAAAGAAGAGCCTGCCGAGCTTTGCTCGGCTGGACGGCCGAGGGCGGCCGTCCCCACATGGCCTTTTTTCTCTACATGGTCCTTGCCTGCGTCAGAACTGTCGGTCGGCGTTTCGCGATAGGCGAACCAGACATGGTCAAATTCGATGCGGCCCGGGCCTTCTGGGTGCTTGGTTACCGCCGGCGAGACTACTTCCACGGGTGTATCAAGCAGCTTGAATACGCGCTCGCTGGCGGCCATGGCCGATTGCAGGATGTTGTATTTTTCACTGAAGTCCATGATCGGGCGGAAGAAGCGCAAAGCATATTGAATGAAAGCGACCAGCACACCGAGCGATGCTACGGTGGGCACCAATCGGAATGAGACCAGCGTTTTCCAGTTGAACCTCACGGCGACGCTGGAGACGCTAAGATTGCGCATCACGTCGCCTCCGCCGAACCAGATGACGCAAGCAATCGCGATAGCGGAAAGAACTTCTACGACCGGGTAGTAAACCGAATAGGCCATGATCGCGTCTTTGTACGCGTCCATGTGATTGCGATTGATTTCGGAGAAGCGGTTGTACGCCTTGCGCTCGCGATTGAAGAGTTGCAGCACAACCATACCGCTGACGTGCTCTTGCAAGTATGAATTGATTCGCGCGATGGCTACACGAATGCGGCGGTAGGAATCGCGCACCCGGTCGCGAAAAATCTTGGTGGAATAAACGATAAACGGCAGCACGGCGAAGGTAATCAGCGCCAGCTTCCAGTTCATGCACAGCATCACGCCGAGAATTCCGAAGAGCACGAACAGATCTTCGAAGATCGATACCACGCCGGAAGTGAACATCTCATTCAACGCGTCGACGTCGGTGGTGACGCGCGTGACCAGGCGGCCGACTGGATTCTTGTCGAAGAAGGCGACGTGCAGAC
>JGI12695J13573_1000158_pt1 | contig 9352 bp, 8 predicted proteins | sample BlaSpr_A8_OM2_M3_FD_13573 | JGI IMG/M metagenome (IMG submission 13573) | reverse complement strand
TCCCGGTCGCGGTGGACGGGTGCGAGGGCCGGTCGGCACAGCCCCGCGCCAAGCCCGTTCATCATCGTGGCGGGCGCCGCAAGGCGAAGTGTATCGGCGCAAGCCGAGACCTGGCCAAACAGGTGTGCCGGTTGGAAGCGGCACTTTCCCTAGTCGACCTCGCGCTGTCTGACAGCGGCGAGAAAACAAAACCGGAGTTCGGAGTCGAAAGATTAGTCACGGGCACTCGCAAGTTCCACCCTGCCTTATGGCCGTTGGTTACCTAGTAGGCTCGTCACGCACTGGATAAAGTCCAATTCAAGGACTCTCCTGGTTGAGCGTCCTCTTGAACCCCCTTCGAGAGGTAAGATAGATGTTCTACCGCTTAACAGGTCCCACGCACGAAGGACATGCGAATCGAAACATCGTTTTGCGGTGTGAGGTTCTGATTGCCGTCCTTTCCTCGCTTCTACTATTCAACGGGTGTGCAGGCAGGTCTTTCCCCACTAGCGGCAGCACTATACCGCCCGCCAACTCGACAACCACTTCAACACCTAATCTGACCATTTCCGCCGACCTTCCTCCGGCATCCGTCGGCTTGAATTACAACGCATCCGTCACAGTAACCGGGGGGACTTCACCTTACACTTTTTCTACCGTGTCCGGACAATTGCCCGAAGGAGTTCTCCTCGCAGCTACGAATGGAACCATTTCCGGTACGCCTACCGCAAGTGGAGGTTTTAGTTTTGCCATCTCAGTTTCCGATTCGAAGGGATTATCCAAACAGCAAGCTCTACAAATATCGGTCGCAAGCGCTGCGAGCACCAGCACGAGCGGAGGAAATGGAGGAAAGACATTCTCCAACCTCCAGAGCAGCAGCGGTTGGGGCCAGTACGGCCAGGGCCCACCGAGCTTTGTTGACTGTTCGCCGTCACCGTGCGACGGCATCACTTTCTCGATGCAGCAGGGGATTCAGTCTCCTTCGATGAGCGGAGAGTCCACTCAATACAGCCTCGGAGGAACTGCTCCTTACAATGACGGCTTGTGGAATAATCACTTGATCGGACCGTTTTCTTCGCAGGGCCTGCCGGACACGAGTCACTCGCTGGCTCCGACGCTGCATGACTTTACGTATGACGTGTATTTTTTCGGAAGTAACCTAGCGCTTTCCCAAGCCCTGGAGTTCGACATTAATCAGTTCTTCAACAGCATGGGGTTCATCTGGGGGCACGAGTGTCGCATAGCGGGCGGCAGCGAGTGGGACGTTTGGAACAATCAGACCGCGCACTGGACCCCGACTGGAATTCCTTGCCACCCGAATAACAATGCGTGGAACCATCTAACGATCCAAGTACAGCGTACTTCAAACAACGAACTGTTGTATCAGTCGATCACGTTGAATGGAGTCACTAGTAATCTCAACTGGACCTTCGCCCCCGGTCCGGCGCCGGCCAACTGGTATGGGGTGACCGTCAATTACCAGATGGACGGCAATAACAAGCAGGATTCGTACAGCGTGTACCTGGATAATTTGACGTTCACTTACCAGTGAGCTGTGATCTTGCATTCCTCTGGGGTGATTCACTATTACTCCGTTAATGCCTCCGAAGCCGTATCCCTCGATGTACGCGTAAATAGGAAATGTTTGCGCTCGAATTCGGATAGTGCGTGGTACTGATACCCTGTTATCGCAGTTGCGGACGACCCGAAGACACTCGGATCACTATTCCACATCTGTGCAAGTGCTGGGATTCCAGATTGCCATAGAGCGTTGCCGATGCGGTGAACACTTGGCTCCTGCTGTAGGCCGCAATTCTTTGATCTAGATCAACTTTTTTCCTCTTCGGACATTTTTCTTGCACGTTGGCTCAGGCATACAATTTGTGTACGCCTGTGAGGGCGATAGGCTTTACGAAGAAAGTTCCTCCCGCGAATTGGTATGGATCGTAAGGAGAGAATGCCGAGGGGTAGGGTTGCTCTGAATGCGCTTGGGTGTTTTACCCCTCTGTCCCGCCCGTTGGTCGACGCAGCCTAATTCCTTGGTGGGCTAAAGATTCGTCCAGTGCGGCCGGGATGATTAACGCGAGATCGGAACCAGCGGCGGCGAAACCTGCGTTCCGCGATGCGTTGAAACTCCGCAGATGTCTCATTCCTGCAGATGGTTTTATGAGTGCCAGAAGGCCAAAAAACTTAAGCAGCCGTACTGCTTTGAGGTCTACGAAGGTGAGCTGTTCGCTTTCGCTGGGACTATGGGAGACCTGGAAAGAGCCGGGCGGTAAAATTCTAGAGACGTGCTCGATTCTGACGACGACTCCGAATGGTGTGACCTCAGCCGTCCACGACCGGATGCCCGTCATCCTTGAACCAAACAACTGACCTGTGGCTTGATTCTGGTGTGACGAATGCGGACGCGGCGTCGGACTTGCAGAAACCTTACGATGCCCAGCCCATGCGTTGCTATCCAGTGAGCACGCGAGTGAATTACGTAGTCAATGACGACGAAGGCTGCTCAATCCCTGTTGAATTTACTGAGACTCAGAATCGCTTCTTCCCGTCCTGATCGCCGGGTCCGCAGAGCGAGCGAACATACCTGTGACTTCGGCTTGGATTAAAGTAGAGAAAGGAAGCAGTTGGAATCCGAGCGATCAAAACCCTGCGACGATGCAAGTAGCCAACTGAACGGGTCATAATTTCCCGCTTCGCAAGAGTAGTGCGTGCGCTCAAAAGACGGCTAACATAGCATCCCTCATGAACCGGCTGGCCGGTCTCATCTGCGCACAGATCAATGCTTAAATCGACTGGATCGAAGCAAATTGTACAGTGAAGTTCTGGGAAGGTGTGACCACCCATAACGCCTCCTTTGGACGGTCACAAGTAGCCTAGAACCGAAGGGAAATGCTGACTGGTCATTCTTTGATCAATCCTTGAAATTTAATAGGCGCGTCTGCTTCTTTCGGCGGTGCAGAGAGTGCCGCTGGACGCGGTTGCTGCACGCGCCCGGAGCTTTGGTTCATAGCGCGCGGATGACAAAACAACCAGCGCTATCTCATGTAGTCACGTTCTCGCACGAGGCATATATGAAACTAGTGAGCGATCTCAAGGCCATGCGGACGGGGTGCAACGAAAAATGCTAAAGGACTACGAAGGGCAGGGACGCAGGCGACCCTGGGGCCGACGGAGTGACCCTCAGTCTACGTTCCCTGCCCTAGCCGCCTCATGGGGTTGGCGGGGAGAAGCCAACCCGATAAGTAGCTTTTGCCCCTCCACACCGTCTACCCTGGAGCCTTTATCTCACGGCTGAAGGAATGTGGTCTGTGACGACTGAACATGACGACTGTGGAAATCCGTGGCACCGCTAGTTTTCTTTGGGATGATGACCGAGAAAAAGCACGTGGAGTCCGACGAACCAGAAAACCTAGCAATTAGAGAATCGAGCTGGCGGAACCAGTCCTCCACTGCGCCATTTCTCTGTCTAAGGAACCAAATGGTTTCGGAACAGCAGGCTATTGATATTAGCTCGCAATCGGCCGGACCCAGGAGTGGGTGGCGGGGAACGTAGGCTGAGATGTTCTGCGTCCCTGCCTTTTCTCTTGGAGTAAAAGGAGGAGCCGTGGAAAACCGTGAATTCGAATTCGACTGGCACCTTGTAGACCGACGCATGTTCGACTCCAAAGTAAACTAAAGTAAATGCTCCTGTACGCCAGAGAACTATCCGAGGCAAGCCGGAAGCGTGCTATGGCAAGCATAGGATTGTTAGTCCGCTCTTCCAAGAGCATCTCGCCTTTCGTCGTTTCCCGCAGCTCGCGCATGTTCACTCGTCACTGACAGTAGCCCTAAAACATGGGACAAAGACAAACCAAAGCGGTACAGTGCCAAGAGGCCATCATATCCCCACAGCAATGGCCTCTCGCTTCTCCCTTCCCTTTCACTTCCAGTGGGCGCTTGTCGTTTCAACGCGGTACAAAAGTGTTTGGCATAGGTGGAGGTTGCATCTGCGAACTCGGTATTCACCTTGCACCGAGCCATATACGAGGAGTTAAGACCGAAGGTCGCTTCGGATTTCGTAACAAGATCGACGCAGGGAATTGGCGAGACAGAGGAACTATGGGAAACTCTCCTCATGGGGAAGAAAGCAAGCCAGTCCGGCTCTACAAGGAAAGGGCGCATTCAACGCCCAGTGCCACAAAACTGATGCAGGAGCAAGCCAAACAACTCGTAGTGGACCATACTGATTACAGCGGTCAATAACCCCGAGGATTGCTGGAGTCACTACGCCAAGAACAGCACAGGATGAGCAAACAGGACCGGAGGGCGAGCTAGCGACTTTCTGCGCGTTTCGCTACAAGCTACTTTCACAACTAGTTTTCTGAGCTACCGTCGTCGTATCCGTCAACCCTCAGATTCGCGAAGCGAGTGGTACGCCAAACAGCTTCGTTCGGTATCGACCCATAGGCTAAGCTCTCGAATCTTGGGTGACTCTACAGCTACTTCCCTTCCATTTTGTTGTGATGCGCTCTGACCGCGAGCATTTTTTCGTTGCAGTCCATCCGTATTTCTCTGAGATCGCCCACCAGTTCCATATATGTCTGGTGCGGTAAGCTACGGTCTGGATATAGCAGGCGACTGGCAGCAGAGTGCTCCTTAGCGCGGGACGCTTCATAAGCTGCAAACAGTCGTGCTCCTGCTTTATCTCTCGCGCGTGTCCTGTGTAGTGTCACAGGCTATATGCTACGCCAACAAGCGACGCTGCCAGACGCACTATAGGTCAATGACCTGAACCGTGGCTCTGAGCAGGAGTCTAGGGAGGGAGCATTTTTATGCGGCGTTCCGCGTTTCTGCATGATGGCGTCGTAGAGGTTTCTCTCCAATGAGCATCTTTGACTGGCAGAAGGCGGAGTTCGCGCTCCAGCAGGAGGAAGCCTTACAGCTTAAATAGTGTTCGCAAAGAATCATCATCAATACGGCTCTCAGCCGCCAGCCAATGAACAAACTCCTTGGCGCTGATGTGCGTCGGCTTTTGAACCTCTTTTTTCTCAAGGCCAGACAGAAGGTCTGCTTGTTTGCCCGTGTTGGTGATCACCTTCCATGTCTTCGCCTTCATTGTCTTTGCCTCGCTTGTTGATAGCGACTCCGCACGACATTCATGTACCGATCCCTCGCCTGTTTCGCCTGTGAATCCACCTCATTGGAGATGGTGATGACATCGACCAACCGGCGGGTGACACCCAGCGCACCAGTATGCGCAAAGCGCGTACCAGCATGGAAAAGGGTGGCCTTGAAGTAGTCTCCCTTCTCCCTTGGACATGCATGGCTTCTATAGTAAAGAGTATGGCTAGGTTTCAGTTCCAAGACTGTACCAAACTGACCACATGGTTGCGGCAAGTCTTGCCCGCAAAAGGGAAACGCAACGTGCAATTGTTAAATGCTAAGAGTGTCAAGCAATTACCAAGCCAGCTTGACATCCCACGCTTTGTCTTTCAACATCTAACGAATAACGGACCGAAACGGGGCCATCTTAACCAAATTCCAGAAACAAAGGGATGCTGTGAAGCTCACGCTCGGACAATACCTAGCCTCTGCTTGCACAGGGATTGTGTCAATTAACATCCGGTGTTGAACTTCTAATTCCGTCGTTTGGTCGAAATATACGGCGCAATGTGCAACGGCGCAGCAGTGCGCAATCCCCGACAAGAGAGCGCCCTGTGATCTAGCGAAGGCCGCCTCTGCTTTGGCTCGCGCTCCACATCCCACCGACTAATATAGCGAGTCCTTAATCCTGAATCGCACACAACTGCCGACACGAAGAGACTGAGTGAGACCAAGAGGGTCGAATCTCTTACGTGCGGCGCAACCGGGTAGCGACAGCTCGCGGGTCGAACCGGACGCAAGTGCCGATCCTGAGACGCGGGACGCGCCCCGCTTTCGCTAGCTTGGAGACCGTGATGCGCGACACCGCTAAGAACTGCGCAAGTTCAACAGCGAAGATACTACCCGGTCAAACGGTTTTGGGGGTTAGGAGACAGAGGCCCGCGTAGTTTCACCCCCCACCCCAGATCCCTGCCGGGATTGGTTTTGACCCGCTCCCTCCCGCCCGCGTCGCGACGCTCGAACTGGCCGTAAAATATTGTGTTTGTGGAGGGATTATGACCGAACGCGTTGCAGCGGCTCAATACCTTCGGAAGTCCACGGGCCGTCAAGAGTATAGTCTGCCCTTCCAGCGAGCAGCGATTTCCTCGTACGCGGCGTCCCATATCTTCGAGATCATTACGACCTATACAGACGCTAAGAGTGGCCTGAGTCTAAAGCATCGAACAGGTCTTTCTCAGTTACTAGAAGATGCAATTTCGGGCCTTCAGCCATATAAAGCCATCCTTGTCTACGACGTCAGTCGTTGGGGTCGATTTCAGGATTCTGACGAATCGGCGCATTACGAGTTCATCTGTCGTCGTGCCGGTGTGGAGGTTCACTACTGCGCCGAGCCGTTCTCGAATGAGGGAACGCTGCCAAGCGTCATGATGAAAGCGATCAAACGCGTCATGGCGGCAGAGTTTAGCCGGGAACTTTCAGAGAAAGTCACTCTCGCAATGACCCGTTTGGTCAAAGATGGTCTCTGGGCCGGGGCTATGCCAGGATACGGCCTACGTCGGATGTTGGTATCCAACGACAGAACTCCAAAACAACAAGTGAATTTTGGAGAAAGAAAAAACCTCAGGGACGACCGTACAATGCTCGTGCCGGGGCCCGCTGAAGAAATCGCTGTCATCAAAGAGATCTTTCGCCTGTATGGTAAGGAAAAGAGAAGCTTTCCATATATCGCTCGGAAATTAAATGATCTCGAAGTTTTGAATTCTTCCAATGGCTGTTGGACGTATCAACGCATTAGGCAGATTATTCTTAACGAGAAGTACGCCGGATCACTCATCTGGGGCCGGTACACGCAAAAGTTGAGATCGCGCTCTGTTCCTGTAGCAAGGGAGAAGTGGGTGATCACTCCTGGAGCATTTCAGCCTATCGTGGATCGTTCGACCTTTGAAGCCGCACAAACCGTTTGGGCGAACAAGGCTTGGCAGCTATCTGATGAACAATACTTGGACCGCCTTCGTGCATTATTGAAAACCAGCGGAAGACTTAATGCACGACTCATCAATGAGTCACCTTTGACCCCCTCGTGTTCGGCTTATGAAAGCAGGTTTGGCAATTTATTTCGGGCTTACGAACTCATTGGCTACAAGCGAACGGATACCGGCAATCTTCGGAACATATCGCACCAACACATAACCAGAACGTACCGTTCTCTTTATGGCCGATTGCGGCGGCTGTTCCCTGATGTCAAGGCAACACATGAGAGCATTCGCGCACGCCCAAAGACTATCCGCTTTTCAACCGGATTGAAGGTGGCCATTGCTATATGTCCCGCTCAAAGAACATTAAGAGGGAAAAGGCGGTGGAGGTTTGAGTCATGCCATGCCCAACATAGTGGTCTGGTAACGCTCTTGTGTTTTTGTGGGTCAGCGAACGATTCAGTGTCTCACTTCTTCGTTATCCCGAGCGCGTCACGCATTCCTGTAATCGCTATGCTGAAGGAGCAGGACGAGAGGCTTGCAAGGGCAAAACGATTGAGGAACCTGCGAGATTTTCGCCGAGTCGCGCACTCATTGGGTAGAGTCAGTAACGCATTGCCTTCGAGGTGAAGCGCACTGACCTAAGGATTTCCGCGCAATTGGACACGGATGAGGTCTCGTAGAGGATTCATGATGGCCGATAACGGCCTCACAGAAAACTCCGCCTGGAATGAGTTTTTGCTCGGAGAGCAACGCAAGGCGCTGTCTGAGGTCGAACTGGATTTCAGTCTGGAGGCACGCGGGATTTGCGATGGCTGACATCAATCTCCGAATCGGAGGTCTCGCACCTTCCATTTCCACCGCGCAAGACCCCTGCCGACGTTCTTTCCGAAGCCCCGGCATTTGCACTCACAAATCCCGGGGCTTGCGGGTTGCCGGAGGTCGAGAGTCCACCTCCATCGGTAACCTTGAAACTGCACCGGAAGTCAAGAAAAAATCATTGTGCGCCGATCGCGGATTTCTGCGCCTGCTCCGGCTCAGTCGGCAGCACCAAACGGGCTTTTACGCCGAACATCTCGTAGTCCGTGAACAGCCCTCGGCACCAGTACGTTTTCATGTGCTCGGCTTGCGTCGTAATGGTGACCGGGACAAGGTACTGCGTCCCGTCTTTCTCCAGCCAGCCATAAGTCATCACTCCCCACCAGCGGTACCACGGTCCCGAAAGGTCAAGGGCTTGCGAAATCCGCAAGATGACCCCCAACGCGTCCATCCAGACTTCACCGTGGCAGTCGTAGAATTTCGTCGTGCTCCGCTGGAAGAAGCCGTAGCTGATGACAGACCGGAACAAGCACACCCTGTCCTCGACGTTCGCGGCGTACTGGAACACGTGGACGGTTCGACCGCCCACGACGGCGTCCGGCGCTTTGTGGATTTTCAAGTTAAGCTCCGTCCCGACCATTCGAGGAAGCTCAGACCACTCAGGGCCAGACACTATGGAACCGTTCACCGGCGGGAAAGGGACGTTGTCGTAGAGCTTCTTGTTGCCTTGGCGACGCCAGCGCTGCCAACCGTCCAGGATGAGCGTCTCGTATGCGTCCGTCACCTCCGGCTCGCGGTTGTCACGACCCCAAGCGAATGTCTCGGTCGCGGTGAAGTTACGCATCGAGTCGGCGAGATGCTGCGCCGCGCGCCGCAGCTTGACTACCTCGGGCGGCTCCACGGGGCGCTGCGAAAGACTTTCGACGCGGGGCCAGACGTAGGGCGGATACAGGTCTGCGGCGACCGGAGAGACGAACACGGTCTTCGGAAAAAGGGTCGTTTGCAAATAGGGCTGCGCCCTCGTAACAAAGTCCGAAAGCTCCTTGACAGGCACCGCGAGCGCGATGCGGTCCTTGCCCTCGCCTATGCCGTTCAGGATGCCGACGATCTTCTTTGTCTTGCTGTCAACCACAATACCTCCGCTAGCGCCGGCGCGCACGCGGCCTTCCTCGTAGCTGAAAGCAAGCAGACCTTGGCGAGTCTTGCCGATGAACTTGCCGTGCCAGCGAACCAGCCCGCGCTTCGGGTTCCAGTTGAACGGGTAGGCGTAGATGTCCACTTCGGGGCTGTTCTCCAAATCGTCGGCGTCGAAGCCGATGCCATGGAAGTCCTTGACGGGATGCCGCATCTCGTAGATGGCAAGGTCGTGAGCCGGGGTGTACTTCAGCGAGCCGCCGCCTCCAAGGTTTATCTCCTGCGCCCCCGCATCGTCCGGGTCGGAATCGAGGTAGCGGTGCGCGGAGAACACCCCCTTGATACGGACGTACTTGCCC
>JGI12695J13573_1000149_pt1 | contig 9786 bp, 11 predicted proteins | sample BlaSpr_A8_OM2_M3_FD_13573 | JGI IMG/M metagenome (IMG submission 13573) | reverse complement strand
CAGCTCTTTGACCACTTTGAAGTTGACATCGGCCTCAAGCAGCGCCAGCCGAATTTCGCGCAGCGCTTCGCCAATGTTTTCCTCGCTGAGCCGTGCTTGGCCGCGTAGCGACTTGAAGGCGCGTTGCAGTTTCTCTTGAAGATTCTCGAACATAAGGGTGAGAGGTTATTTTAGCAGCCGCAGCGATAAACCGCGGGTAGCCCTTGCTCCGTCGTGCAAGCTTCCCTATCATCACAAGAGAACACTGGGGTACTCATGCCGGAGAAAAAGCCGTCCAAACCGCAAGTTGCGGAAAATCCAGAGGCCGATATATTCGATAACCGCCATCCGTCAGCTGAAGAAAAGCGGTGGGCAGAAAAGGTTCTGATGCCTACGCTAGATAAATCTCCAGAGAAGCCGATCGGCGCCGCCACCGGAGTTAATCTTGACGAACTCGGACGCGCGCGCTTCACGACAATCTCTGGAGTTCCGGTCAGGCGCTTGTATACGCAGGCTGATTTGCCCGAGGACTGGAGCGAAGAAAAATATCTGGGATATCCTGGCGCGCCTCCGTTTACCCGAGGCATACACGCCACAGGGTATCGCGGCAAGCTTTACACCATGCGGCAGTTCTCCGGATTTGCATCGCCGGAGGAAACGAATCAACGTTACAAGTATTTACTGGAACACGGCGGCGGGGGGCTTTCCGTCGCGTTCGACTTGCCCACGCTGATGGGCTACGACTCGGACCATCCCGCGAGCGAAGGCGAAGTCGGTAAGTGCGGCGTGGCGATTGACTCGCTCGAAGATATGGAAATCCTTTTTGGAGGCATAGACCTCGAAAAGACAACTGTATCGATGACGATCAACTCGCCCGCGTCGGTGCTATGGGCGATGTATCTGGTGGTAGCAGAGAAGCAGGGGGCGGATTGGAAAAAGGTTTCCGGCACCATTCAGAACGACATACTTAAGGAATACATTGCGCAGAAGGAATATATCTATCCTCCGGCGCCGTCGATGCGCCTGGTGGTCGACACGTTTGAGTTTGGATCCAGGTTCACGCCGCGCTTCAACACGATTTCGATCAGCGGATACCACATTCGCGAAGCTGGTTCCACGGCCTTGCAGGAACTGGCATTCACTCTGTATGACGGCGTCGAGTATGTGGAGTGGGCACAAAGACGTGGGCTTGACGTGGATGAGTTTGGTTCTCGGCTTAGTTTCTTTTTTAATGCGCATAATGACTTCTTCGAAGAGATTGCCAAATACCGCGCCGCTCGAAAAATTTGGGGACGGGTGATGCAGCAGCGTTTTGGAGCGAAGAACCAGCGCACCTGGCTGATGCGTTTTCACACCCAGACCGCGGGAGTTTCACTGCCGGCACAGCAACCGATGAATAATATTGCCCGAGTCGCGCTGCAGGCTTTGGCTGCGGTGCTGGGTGGCACGCAGTCGCTGCATTGCGACTCGTACGATGAGGCTCTGGCGTTGCCGACGGAAGAAGCAGCTCGCATCGCGCTTCGGACTCAGCAGATCATTGCTTATGAATCGGGGGTGACGCAAACTGTCGATCCCTTGTGCGGATCATATTTCGTTGAAAGCTTGACGCTTCAAATGGAAAGGGGCGCATTCGATTACTTTGGCAAACTCGACGCCATGGGAGGCATGGTGAAAGCCATCGAACGCGGTTATCCGCAGAAAGAAATTGCAGAGGCCTCTTACCAGTATCAACGCGCCGCCGAGGCGAAAGAAAAAGTCATTGTGGGGGTAAATGACTTTGTGATCGAGGAAGAATCGCCCCACATTCTCTACATCGATGAGACCGTGGCGCGACAACAGACGGCGAAGCTGAAAGCGTTGCGAGCCCGAAGGTCCAACGAAACCGTGCAGCGGGCGCTGAGCGCTCTGAAAAAAGCAGCGGCAGAGGAGCCGAAGGCAGGTCCTAACGGCAGTATTTCTCCTGCGAACACAATGCCCTACATTGTGGATGCCGTGCGGGCGTACGCGACGGTCGGGGAAATTTGCGAAGCGTTGCGTGAAGTGTTTGGAACCTATACCGAGGTAAGCATTACGTAGTCGGAATTATTGGTTGAATTGAGGTGCGAGACCGGGATATCCAAAATGGGAAGCTCGGGAGAGCATTTCACTGTCGAGGAATCTATTACAGCTGAACCGGACTATGATTGAGATCACAAATTGTGATCTCAAAATGAAGAAAAGAAAAAATGCAACGCTGCTCAGGATGCCGAAACGTAAAACAACAATAGCGTCAGCTGTGGAATCGCGTATCTTGATTCTTCGCCATCAAAGAGTAATTCTGGACGCGGAGCTAGCTGAGCTCTACGGAGTTCCGGTTCGCCAGCTAAACCAGCAAGTAAAGCGAAACCGTGAACGATTTCCTTCGGACTTCGTATTTCAACTCAATGCGAAAGAGGATGAAATCTTGAGATCACAAACTGTGATCTCAAGTGAGACGCACGGCGGCCGGCGATACCGGCCCTTCGCATTTACCGAGCACGGTGCGATCATGGCGGCAACGGTGCTTAATTCGGAAAGAGCGGTCCAGATGAGTGTTTTCGTAGTGCGGGCATTTGTACGATTGCGGGAAATGCTAGCTACAAGTCGGCGCCTCGCTGGAAACATTAATGAGTTGGAAAGTCGTTTGGACACGCATGACTCCACCATCCAGGACTTGATCGAAGCGATCAAAGATCTTATGACTCCGGAAGAACCGTCACGTATTCGCATCGGATTCCAGCTTCCGCCGGGCAAAGCTAAGGGCTGAATCCTACCGCAGTTTCGGTATTCCAATAATTCGTGAGAACGAATCCGGCGGAGCCGTATCTTTCATGCTTCGGGCCGGATGTCGAGATGTTCGGGGGAATTCATGCGTAAGGCTGTGGGACATCTTAGAAAATCCGACCCGGTGTTGCAGGCGATTATCGAGCGCATCGGACCGTGCCGAATGCAGTTTAGTGAACCACAGTTTCATAGCCTGGCTGAGGCGATTGTGTATCAGCAGCTGAATGGAAGGGCGGCGGAGACCATTTTCAAGCGATTTGCCGCGTTGGCTGGGGAACCGCTGACGTCGCAGGGTATCCTCAAGCTGAATGACGAACAAATGCGCAGCGCGGGCTTGTCAAAACAGAAAACAGCATACTTAAAAGATCTGGCGGCGAAGACGGATGCGGGCGTCCTGGATTTCGCACGGCTGCACATGCTGCCCGATGCGGAAGTGATCGAGCATTTGACACAGGTGAAAGGAATCGGGGTGTGGACGGCGCAGATGTTTCTGATCTTCTCGCTACGACGCGAAAATATTCTTCCGACCGGCGATTTCGGCGTGCGCATGGCCATATACAAACACTATCTCGAGGTTCAGCGGGCAAAGGCCGGCAAAAAATCAGCGGTGGCAAAAAAGGGCCGCAAGCGAAAAGTTACATTACCGAACGCACAGCAGATGGAAAAGATCGCAAAGTGCTGGGAGCCCTATCGCAGCGTTGCGTGCTGGTACTTGTGGAGAAGTTTGGACACCANGACTTTGTGACCAAGATCACAGGCCTAAGTGTCAGCAAGCGTGCGGCATNAAGATCGCTGTGGTTAAATGATTAGGTATGGCAGATCCTAAGATTCGCGTGTTGGTAGCGAAGCCTGGGCTTGACGGGCACGACCGAGGCGCCAAGGTAATTGCCCGCGCCCTCCGCGATGCCGGCATGGAAGTGATCTATACCGGATTGCGGCAGACACCGGAGATGATTGTGAGCGCAGCCTTGCAGGAGGATGTGCAGGTCATTGGGCTGTCGATTCTGTCCGGCGCCCATAACGCCATTGTCCCGCGGGTAATGGACCTGCTGGAGCAGAATAAGATGGACGATGTTTTGGTTCTGGTCGGTGGAATCATTCCGGACCAGGATATCGAAGCTTTAAAGAAACGCGGAGTAGCGGCGGTTTTTCAACCCGGAACGGCGATGGATGACATCGTCAAATTTATTCGGGCGAATGCGAAGGTCGCCGGTGTGGCGCTTTGAGGTTGCAATTTGCAGCCTCACGCAGAACTGCAAATATATCTTCCGTCTGAACCATCTCTTCCTGAATGCCACTTCCGAACCTGACCAGTATCCGTCAACAACTTGAGCGTACTGTAGGCCCCGCGCCGTGGTATTGGAAGACGTTCCCAGCGTTTCTCTCCGCGTCGGGACAACGCTTCGTTTGGACGCATCACGGCGAACAAGGACCGCTCGGATATGTAGTGACTCTGGCTCTGGAGCAGGAACCCGATAAACCCCGACTGGCGCTAAACACTTACTGCCGGCCATTCATGGCGTCGGCGAAGTATCTTGGAATCTGGTGCCCGGAAGGCCGCAACATTCGCTTCGCTGGTTTTGATCCAGCTCAGCTGAAATCCTTCGACCTGAGTGAGATTGCTGGATGGTTCAAGCAGTCTTCTGAACGGATCTATTCCGCCATGCCGCCTATGGCCGATATTGAAATTCCACTAGCGCTAGGCTCAGGAATGCACAAGATCGAGGTGCCGTTGGAACTGGCAACGGTTGATGAGTTGATCGTACCGACCAGTTACAAGGCAATGACCGGTGACGATCCTGCGTTCGCGTTGTTTGTTTTCTACTTGCAAGCGGGATTACTGGAAGTCCTGCCGCAGAAGTGGTTTACCGCCACGCAGTATCAAGTAGGCAAACAGTGGATTACACGCGCCGCACGCGACCCTGATTCGCATCGCGTCTTTGGAGAATGCTATGGCGCGGGGACTTTTCTGCTGGAAGAGGATGGATGTCGTTTGGCGGAATGGATTGACAAAAGATAGGATTCAATTCTCGTTGCATGCTGTGACACTTGGCGTACCGGCTCAGTTTCGATGCCCGCGTCGTTCTTTCATCTCGGCCGAAATGACGAAGTGACAATCCTGCGTTTGCGATCTGAGGATGGAACAAATCGTCTGACACGCCAATGTGTAAGAGCCCTGCTGGCAGTTTTTCAGGAATTGCAGTCGGAGGAAAAAGCGCTGGTGATTTCGGGGAACGAAAACTTCTTCTCTGTCGGCGCGGATTTGGGGGAAATTGCTGGATTAAACGGCCCACAGGCGCATGAGTTTTCCACAATGGGCTAGCAATTGATGCAGGCTATAGATGAGTTCCCTGCTCCGGTGTTCGCGGCTGTTTCGGGCTATTGCATGGGCGGAGGTCTTGATCTGGCGCTGGCTTGCCACCGGCGAATTGCGGCGCCCAATGCTGTGTTCGGACATCGCGGGGCGGCTCTAGGGTTAATTACCGGGTGGGGAGGAACACAACGGCTCCCGAGGCTGGTTGGAAAAGCAGTGGCTATGCAGATGTTTGTGGCGGCGGAAAAGGTGGCCGCTTTTCGGGCCCTGGAGATAGGTTTGATTGAAGCGGTCGCGGATGATCCCATTGCCGCGGCCTTAATCCAGATCGGAGAGCGCAGGACTTGAACTGATCAGCATTCCCAAGCAGTCTGCCAACTCCTCCCTACGTAAGCTTCTGTTAAATTTCTCCAGCAGCAGAGCCGTCCGTTGCGCACTGCCGCGCAAGTGGTATACCGTAAACAGTCCGACCCCTTCATCATCCATGGCTGACCGCAGCGAAACGCTTCCCGAGAATTCGTCGAAGCCGGCGAACGTACTGACCACGAAAGTTGATCCGACCTCTGCGGGATTTGAGGCCAATATGCGTTTTTTAGCGGATTTGATGTCTCAGGTGCGCAATGAGGGTGAAAAGATTTGCGAGGGCGGCGGAGCGAAAGCCACTGAGAACCAGCATGCCAAAGGCCGATTAACCGCGCGCGCGCGGATTGATCTGCTGGTTGATCCGAAAACCTTCTTCGAGCTAGGCGTCTATGCAGCTCACGGCATGTACGAAGAATGGGGCGGCGCGCCCGCAGCGGGCGTGATCACGGGCATTGGACGCATTCACACGCGCATGGTGATGATCATTGCCAATGATGCGACGGTGAAGGCAGGCGCGTTTTTTCCCATGACTTCGAAGAAGGTGATTCGCGCCCAGAATATCGCCATTGAAAATCGTATTCCGACGATTTATCTGGTGGATTCTGCGGGTGTGTTTTTGCCTCTGCAGGAAGATGTTTTTCCGGATACCGACGATTTCGGACGAGTATTTCGNAACAATGCAGTGATGTCGGCTCTGGGAATACCTCAAATAGCAGCCATCATGGGCATGTGTGTGGCCGGTGGCGGGTACCTGCCCGTCATGTGCGACCATGTTCTGATGACCGATGGCAGCGGGTTATTTCTGGCCGGCCCGGCGCTGGTGCAGATGGCGATTGGGCAGAAAGTTTCCGCAGAAGATCTGGGCGGAGCGGCCATGCACTCGGCTATCAGCGGCACCGTCGATTTCCGCGAGAAGGATGATGAGGCTTGCCTGGCGCGCATTCGCTCTATCGTTGAGAAGTGGGGATACCGTCGGCAGTCTCCGTGGGACCGAAAAAAACCAGTCGAGCCCGCGCTGCCAGCGGAAGAGATTTATGGAATTTATGATTCGTCTCCGGCGCGTCCGTACGACATGAAGGAAATTCTAGCGCGCGTACTCGATGGCAGCCGCTTCGATGAATACAAGCCGGAATATGGAAAGACACTAATCTGCGGCTATGGACGCATCGGCGGCTTCGCCGTAGGGATAGTTGCCAATCAAAAGCTGCACGCTCAGCAAACCGATCACGAAGGAAAGAAGCGCATTGAGTTTGGCGGAGTGATTTACACGGAGTCGGCTGAGAAAGCCGCTCGGTTCATCATGGACTGCAATCAGAATCTGATTCCGCTGGTTTTCTTCCATGATGTCAATGGCTTCATGGTGGGTCGCGACGCGGAGTGGAGCGGAATCATCAAAGCCGGGGCGAAGATGGTAAATGCGGTATCGAATTCCGTGGTCCCGAAGATTACGGTGATCGTGGGCGGATCGTTTGGCGCGGGACATTACGCGATGTGCGGCAAAGCATTTGATCCGCGATTTGTGTTTGCCTGGCCGACGGCACGTTACGCCGTGATGAGTGGGGATTCGGCGGCAGGGACTTTGGTTGAGATCAAAGTGAAGCAACTGGAGCGCGGCGGGAAGAAGTTGAGCGACGCGGAAAAGAAAGATCTCTTCGAATCGGTGAAGCGCACTTACGAAGAGCAAACTGATCCGCGGTACGGCGCGGCAAGATTATGGATCGACAAAATTATCGACCCAATCGAGACGCGGGATGCTATTACGCAGGCTCTGGAGGCAACCGCGCTGAATCCTGACGTGGCTGAGTTTAGTGTAGGAGTGCTGCAAACCTAAGGAATTGAGCGATTGGGTGATCGCGTCATTGACGATCCCGGTTGCTTCGCGTGCTTCACAATCGCTCAATGGCTCAATTCCTCAATGACTCAATATGTCTGATTCCGTCAAGTTAATTGAGTGCCCGCGCGATGCCTGGCAAGGATTGAAGGGGCAAATTCCGCCTGACATCAAGCGTGCTTACTTGCAGGCATTGATCAGCGCGGGATTCAAACATATTGACGCCGTTTCTTTCGCGTCGCCAAAGGCGATACCGCAGATGGCGGATTCGGAAGAAGTGTTGAAGGAACTCGATCCTCCTGACGACGTAGAAATCATCGGCATCGTGGTCAACGAAAAGGGTGCGCAGCGGGCAATCGAAACGCAAGCGGTGAAGACGCTGGGATTTCCATATTCAATCTCGGAAACGTTTTTGCGCAAGAATCAGAATCAGTCCGCGGAAGATGCGCTCGAGGAACTGGAAAAACTGCAGAAGAGAGCGGATGACGCTGGACTCGATGTCGTCGTTTACATATCGATGGCATTCGGAAATCCGTATGGCGATCCGTGGAGTGTGGATGAAGTGATCGATGCGATCTCTCTGATGGAAGTTGAAAACGTGCAGATGATTTCTCTGGCCGATACCGTGGGTATGGCTACTCCAGAGCAAGTCGGTGAGCTCGTCGGCGCGGTAATCGATGAGTACGATTATCTGGAGATCGGAGTACATTTGCACAGCCGTCCCGAACACGCCGAAGCAAAGATTCTCGCGGCCTACGACGCCGGCTGCCGGCGCTTTGATTCCGCATTGGGGGGCTTAGGTGGCTGCCCCTTCGCGCAGGATGCGCTGGTTGGCAACATTGCTACCGAAAAAGTAATTGGAGCACTAAAGCAGCGCGGTGCAGAGTTGCCGCCTTTGAAGTCGCTGGACACGCTATTGAAAGCAACTGCTGAAATCGGCGCCCGATATACCAATTCCGTCATCGACGAGTAACGTTTCAGAATATGAGCTACAAGACAATCCAGATCGCATACGGTTCCGGCGTGGCAACGATCACGCTGAATCGTCCCGACAAGCGCAATGCAATCAGCTTCGAGTTGATCGACGATCTGCTGCGGAGTCTGAAGGAAGTAGAAGGTTCGGATGCGATTGTTCTGATTCTGACAGGGGCGGGCAAAGCATTTTCTTCCGGCATGGACCTGGACAATCTGAAACAACTGATTGGCCGGACGCCGGAACAGAACCTGCAAGATTCTCAGACGATGGTGCAACTGTTTCGCTCGCTTTACGAATTCCCCAAAGTTACGATTGCTGCGGTAAATGGAGCGGCCATCGCCGGCGGCACCGGCCTGGCTCTGCTGTGCGACTTCACGCTGGCAGTGCCCGAGGCTAAGTTCGGCTATACGGAAGTGCGCATCGGCTTCGTGCCCGCGATTGTTTCGACCTTCCTCCTGCGCCAGGTCGGAGAGAAACAGGCGCGTGATCTTTTACTCACCGGAAGGATTATTGGTGCGGAAGAAGCATTGCGGATGGGATTGGTTAATGAAATCGTTGCTCCCGAAAACCTGGTGAATCGGGCTCACGAATTGGCGGCGCTGCTGATGGAGAATAGTCCAGCTTCGCTGCGGGCGACCAAGAAATTGCTCAGCGATCATGCCGGCCCGGATCTGGATGCGCAGATTGAAGCCGCAGTGCGGGAAAACGCTGCGGTGCGTACTACCGCGGACTTCCGCGAGGGCGTGACTTCATTTCTGGAAAAACGCAAGCCGGTATGGAGCGGGAAGTGAGTTTACAGCAATCACCGGCGATCAACGAAACCCGGCTCCGTGTCCGTTATGCGGAAACCGACCAGATGGGAGTGGTCTACCACGCCAACCATTTTGTCTGGTTTGAAGTGGGACGAGTGGAATTGTTGCGGCAGTTGGGATTCTCTTATCGCGACATGGAAGCTGAAGATAATCGCTTCATTGCAGTGGCCGAGGCTAAGTGCCGCTATCGTGCGCCCGCGCGTTATGACGAAGAAGTACTGATACGCACCGAGTTGTTGAACGTACGCGACTCCGTGGTGCACTTTGGGTATGAATTGCGGCGGGCTGCGGACGGGACACTACTCGCGGAAGGCGAGACAACGCACATTGTTACGGATGCCGAGATGAAGATCGCCGTGCTGCCAGAGAAGTATTTGAAAGCATTTCGAGCCGCGCTCGGCAAGTCGGACGGGAAATCTTCTTGAACGCACTTCACATCAACGGTAACGATCTGACTCTGGAAGCGGTGCGCGAAGTCGCGGCTGAACGTCGGCCTGTACTGTTGTTGGCCGAGGCACGAGAAGCTGTAGACCGCGCGCGGGCTGTGGTCGATGACATCGTCGCGAGCAACACTTTGGCGTACGCGATTACTACCGGCGTAGGCAAGCTTAGCGACGTGCGCATTGCGGGTGAACAGATTCGCGAACTGCAGGTGAATCTGGTGCGCTCCCATGCCGTCGGTGTTGGAGAACCGCTTCCTCTGGCGGAA
>JGI12695J13573_1000146_pt1 | contig 9864 bp, 8 predicted proteins | sample BlaSpr_A8_OM2_M3_FD_13573 | JGI IMG/M metagenome (IMG submission 13573) | reverse complement strand
CGAAAAGCATTCCAGGCTGTGGCTTGCGGCACGAGCAGGGAGGCTCCTCGTCGTGCGGACAGTAATAGACTGCATCGATCGTCGCTCCGAGCGCTCCAAGTTCGTCACACAGTTTCCGATGCATCGAATCCAGCTCAGCTTCTGCAAGCAACCCTTTAGCGACGCAGCGTTGATTGCTCACAACAATCACCTGGAACCATGCTCGGCGCAACAGGATGATAGCCTCGGCGACCCCAGGAAGGATCTTCAGTTCTTCCCAGCGAGTTATGTACTCGCCTTCGATCGGGGCTTTCTGATTGATGACGCCGTCACGATCGAGAAATGCCGCTTTGTTCATGGAAAATCGTCTCTTCGACAAGTTCTGAAATGATATGGCCAATCAAGATATGGCATTCCTGGATGCGCGGCGTTTCATGGGATGGCGCGCAAATACAGTAATCAACCTCACCCTTCATTTTCCCGCCAGTGCAGCCGGTCAAAGCGACAGTAGTCAAACCAATTTTACGGGCCACTGATAGGCCCTGCAGAACATTCTCTGAATTCCCGCTGGTTGAAATGCCAATCGCAAAATCTCCCGGGCGCGCCAACGCCTCAATCTGTCTCGAAAAGACGAGATCAAATCCGTAGTCGTTTCCGATGGCCGTTACGCACGAAGTGTTTACGGACAAGGCTAACGCAGGCAGCGCGGGACGATTAAAGGCAAAGCGTCCTACAAACTCCGCAGCAATATGCTGCGCGTCGGCGGCACTTCCCCCATTTCCGAAGAGAAGCACCTTGTTCCCCTTATCGAAACTATCCACCAAACCGGCACTGACCTCCGCGATCGTCGACACGATATCGGCATTCCCGAGCAGAAGATTTTTTACCGCAATGGATTCTTTAATTGAACGCTTCACGCGCTGTTCAAAAGTTCTATTCTCTGTCATTTCAATTCCTTATAAAGCCACTGGCGGTAGTCATCTCTCTCCAACGGGAGAGTGCAAGAGCCGGCCTTTTGCTGCCGCCTTCAGAGAATCGCTAAGCTTCTGAGCGCGGACATAGTCAACCGGTGTCCCGATATCGATAAATATTCCGTGCTGCTCGCGAGCATACGCTCCATTCTCGATCAGCGCGGGAAAGACATCTTTCTCCAGACTTGCGGGGCCCGTGGGAATGTATTGAAAGACAGCCTGACTGAAGACATAGACCCCGCCATTTATAAGGCCGGGAACGGCCTGATTAGTCTTTTCCGCTAAGCCCTTCACGCGCCCAGTCGAGTCCACCCGCACGGTTCCGTACCGACTCGTGTCTTCTACCCGGGTGACTGCCAGTGTTACAGTTGCGGAGTGGCTTTGGTGAAAGTCCAGCAAGTCTGCAAAATCGACTTCGAGAAACGAGTCACCATTCATTACGATGAATGCTGGAACATCCCGCAAATAACGTTTGGCCTTCTTTACCGCGCCTGCAGTACCGAGTGGCTGTTCTTCCTTCGAATATTCAATCGAAACACCCCAAGCAGCCCCATCCCCGAATTGAGATTCGATTTGATCTGCAAGATAGCCGCTGCACAGCAGCAGATGGCGGATCCCCCGCGAACGAAGCTGCTCCACCAACAATTCAAGAAAAGAGGTTTTCCCAACAGAGGCGAGCACCTTGGGTGCGCTCGGCACGACCGAACGCAGACGAGTTCCCAGCCCACCAACTAGGAGTACAGCTTTGATATCCTGAATCATGCCTCTGAACGTAGTTTAGCCCGAAAACGCGATTCTTAATTGAAAGAAAAAGAAGACGATAGCGTCAGTCTCCGCCATGCAGGCTCGACATCGCATGTGGGAAGTCTATTACAAAAAGTTCCACTAGCAGCGCACAACTTTAGGGCTGTCGATCCCTTTCGTGGCATTTGTGGTATCGACTACCAGCAAGAGATCGAGAGGATCGAGAAGGAACTTACGGACCGGAAACGGAACCGTGGGAACTTCCCTTCGGGCTGCACCAGAGTCAGACAGCTGGGATCGAGACGGCTCTCATGCCGGAAGCGACTGTCCTCTTCCGGCAACAACTCTCAATCCCTTGGCTAGTTCATCCGGCAAGCAGTTTCGCAATGCGTTCCCCGGTGTGCCCGTCCCACAAAGGGGGCACGGTTCCCTTCTTTGCCTTGCCCGCAAGCACGAGGAAAAGTTCCGACCGCAATTTGACGGGATCACGTCCAACGAGAACGTTGGTACCGAGAGAAACGGTGACTGGGCGCTCGGTGTTTTCTCGAAGGGTCAAACAAGGTATGCCGAGGTAGGTCGTTTCTTCCTGGATGCCCCCGGAGTCGGTAATCACCACAGTCGCGCGACACTGCAAGCGCAGAAAATCCAGGTAGGGCAGCGGATCGAGTAACTGAAGGTGCTCCGCATTCAGTCCGAAATCGGCAATCCGTTGGCGGGTGCGGGGATGAGCCGGAAATATGACGCGTAGATCTCGACTCACCTCGAGCAAAGACTGCAATATGCTTTTTAGAGTAGCGCTGTCGTCAACGTTGGAGGGACGGTGCAGAGTAACCAGGGCATAGCGATTGGGAACGCCGTTCTTGCTTTGACTGTGCGCTACCGGCAGCAACTTCACGAGAGAATCAATCATGACGTTGCCGACACGAAAGATTTTGTCTGGAGAAACTCCCTCGCGCTGGAGATTGGTGTCTGCGTCATCGGAGGGCGTATACAACACATCCGCAAGTTGGTCGGTTACCAGTCGGTTGATTTCCTCCGGCATGCTGCGGTCAAAAGAGCGAAGGCCGGCTTCGACGTGGCCAACGCGGATTCCGAGCTTTGCACAGACCAAAGCTGCCGCAACGGTAGAATTCACATCTCCATAGACAAGTACAATATCGGGCGTGCGTTCGAGCGCCACCGGTTCGAAGCGCGTCATGATTTCGGCAGTCTGCCGCGCATGTGAGCCCGAACCGACGGCAAGGTTCACGTCCGGAGCCGGGATGCCGAGCTGCTCGAAAAAGACGTCCGACATGTTCGTATCGTAATGCTGGCCCGTATGGACCAAAGTCTGAACGACATGCTTATGCGATTTGAGCGCATTCAGCACTGGCGCTACCTTCATGAAATTCGGGCGTGCGCCCACGACATGAAATATGTTCACGATCTCTCCAAATGCGACAATCTTCAGACTCGAAGTACCGGCGAGGGCTAAACAGGATTGCGTCTTCGCGCCTCCAAAGAAGCCTTCGGCGTTGGCTCTCTTGAAGTGCCTCAGCTTGGTGGCAAGTGAGAAATATGGAGCGGTGGGACGGAGTCGGCACCGCCGCTGTAACCCTGGTCGGGTCCATCGCCTACTTCACCCGCGTTTGCCTGCAAGACCACCAGCAGTTTACGCTGCTCGACTCCTCCACTTGTTCTGCGAGTCTGCCAGCAGAATAATACGGCAACAATCAGCTTTCCCGTCGGCGGTGCAGTACCTCGCGCACGAGCAAATGATTGATAATCCAAAATTTGTAATACGGCTGATGAGATAACCGTGTCGGCTCCTAACGAGCGAGTAGACTTGGAAGCGCTCAAGCGACCAAGGCTCGGAGGAAAGGAGCCGAGCGATGATGATTATAGGTTGCGATTTGCACACGCGCTACCAGCAGATTGCGCTGTTGGACACGGAGACAGGCGAAGAAGTGGAGCGGCGTCTGGAGCACGAGAACGGAGAGGCGCGAGCTTTTTATTCTGCGCTGCAAGGGCCGGTGCGGGTGGGGATCGAAGCCACCGGGCACACGCACTGGTTCGAGGCAATGCTGGCGGAACTGGGACACGAGTTGTGGATGGGAGATGCGGCTAAGATTCGGGCTTCGGTAGTACGCAAGCAAAAGACGGATGCGCGGGACGCGGAGCATTTGCTGAACCTGTTGCGCCAGGACCGCTTTCCGCAAATCTGGCGGCCATCGGCAGAAGAACGGGATCTACGGCAACTGGTGTGGCATCGGCAAAAGCTGGTGTGGATGCGGGGAGCGGTGAAGAACCAACTGCACGCGCTGGCGATGGGCGAGGGAGTGTGCCGCAAGAAGAAGCTGTTCACGGCGAAAGGCCGCAAGGAATTGGAAGGTCTGGTGCTAGGTCCTTGGGCCAGTTATCGGCGGCAGGAATTGCTGCGGATGTTCGATGAGTTGGCGGCGGCCACGGCGCAACTGGATATCGCGGTCGAGCAAGCCGCGAAGAATCAGCCACAGGCGGTGCGGCTGATGACGCATCCGGGAGTGGGGCCGGTGACGTCGTTAGCCTTAGCCTTCGTGTTGATCATTGGGCCGGTGGAACGTTTTGAACGCAGTAAGCAGGTGGTGAGTTATCTGGGACTGAATCCGCAGGAACACAGTTCGGGCGGAAAGCAGCGGCTGGGAGCGATCAGCAAGCAGGGCAATCCCATGATGCGGTCGCTGTTGGTGGAAGCAGGTCACACGGCGGCGCGCTTCGATCCCGCACTGAAACGCATGTATCAACGCTTGAAGTTTCGCCGTGGGGCCTCGGTGGCGAAGGTTGCCGTGGCCCGCAAACTGGCCGTGAGGATGTACTGGATGCTGCGCAGCACGGCGGATTACGCGCAGCTGGTTCGCATGCAAGGCAGCCCGTGGGCCACCCTGGTGGAAGACAGTCCATCGCTGGGCTGATTGGGCGCCTTGCCTCCCCGAAGAGTCGGGGAGTCTGAACAACGAATCATGGTTCGAAAAAACCGAATAGATGGTTGGTGGAACTAGCTTCCACCGAGAGATTCTGAAAGCGAGCTGCAGTCGCGTGAGCAAAAGCAAGATCAAAAGCTTTCTACTAAGTAAGAACAAAACACTCGAGTTCAGCCCTCGCGCAACGAAAGCTGAACTCAGACACTCTACGTGTCTCTTGACAACGCCGACAAGGTTATAGATGGCCCTATTCGAGTCCTGTGTACGCCATTCCCACAGAGGGGTGGCTGTGATCCCTCAAGAGGTTGTACCGTTCGTGGGAGAGCGGCTGATGGGTGGAGCGTATCCGAGGCTACCATGAGGGCGGGAGAAATTGTAGTAGTGCAGCCAGGGGGAAAGTTGCTGATCGCGTTCTTCGGAGTTGGAGTAGTGGCGGACATAAGCCCACTCGCGCAGAGCGGTTTGGATGAAGCGTTCGGCCTTGCCGTTGGTGCGCGGAGTGTAAGGGCGGGTGAAGCGATGGCGGATGCCAAGTTCTTCGCAAGCGGCGCGAAAGCGATGGGAGCGATAGCAGGGTCCATTGTCGGTGAGCAGGCGGCGAATGGCAATGCCGTGCTCGGCATAGAAGGCGAGGGCGGCCCGTAAGAAGTCAAGGGCGGAGTCAACAGTCTGGTTGGGCAGCAAGCGGGAGAAGGCGAGGCGGGAGTGGTCGTCGATGGCGATGTGCAGGGCCTGCCAGCCGGCGAACTGAGGGCGACCGCGACGGCGGCCGTCGCCGCGGATGGAGACCTGCTGATAGCGGGTCATGGCTTTGATATCAAGATGGAGCAGATCGCCGGGAGCGGCGTGTTCATAACGCACCACCGGCGGCGCGGGATGCAGATGACGCCAGCGGTTGAGCTGAGCGCGCTGCAGGATGCGGCTGACGGTGGCGGCACTGAGCTGGGTGGCGTGAGCGATGCGATAAGCGGGATGCAGTTGACGGCGCAGGGCGATCACTTCTTCGGTCAGCGCAAAGGAAGTCCGGCGCGGGCTGCGCCGGGGGCGGGAAGAACGATCCCATAGACCGGGAGGCCCCTCCCGGCGAAAACGATGCACCCACTTGGCTGCGGTTTTGGGAGTGACGCTGAAGTTGGCCGCGGCCAACTTCAGCGTCACTCCCCGGGCTACATACTCAACCAAATCCTCTCGACGGCGCAGGCTAAGTCGGGCATTCTTGTGAATGTCCATTCGATCTCTCCTCAAAGGTGATTGCTCGCTACAATCAGCTTCTCTGGTTCCGGTCGAATGGACAACCTATTGAAAGATCACAGGTGCCCCAGCCTTGCGTTTTTTGCAAGGGTGGGCGGCGACGCCGCATGCGCTACTTGATTGGTTACGAGGCGACATGCATCAACAAACTTGCGCCGGCACTCCCGACTCCCGCCCCTTCGACAAGCTCAGGGCAGGATCTTCGCAAAGAACGCGAACCCGCCCTTGTTGGAGATGCCCGTGAGTGTTCAAAAGCCTGGGCCACCCGGTCCGGCCCGGTTTCCCCCACCCCTAATTTTTCCCCGCGCGCCCAGCCGTTTTGATATAGTTCCCCACTGTCATGTCAAGCTCCGCCACGAACCGAGGCGATCCTCCATCCCCTGTCCCCGTCGAAGTCGTATCCCGCTCCCTCACCAGCAATCAGATTCGCGGCTTCTGGGCATCGTGGGGAGGATGGACGCTCGACGGCATGGACTCCGTCGTGTACGCGCTCGTGCTCGTGCCGGCACTGCGCGAGTTGCTGCCGCATTCCGGCATCGCGGCCAATAAAGGCAACATCGGCTACTACGGGTCTTTGTCATTCGCCTTGTTTCTGGTCGGCTGGGGACTCGCCTTCTTATGGGGCCCCATCGGTGATAGGTTTGGCCGGGTTCGCACGCTCATGCTGACCATCGTCTGGTACTCGGTGTTCACATTTCTGAGCGCCTTCGTAACCACCGTTTGGCAGCTTGCGATTCTGCGCCTGCTCGCCGGCATCGGCATTGGCGGAGAGTGGGCCATGGGCGGCACCTTCGTCGCCGAAGAATGGCCCGAGAACCGCCGCCGCATGGGCGCTGGTTTCATGCACACGGGTTACTACGTCGGATTTTTTCTAGCCGCGCTGGCCAACTACTCCATCGGCAGCCGTTTTTATACTATCGGGTTGGGTAATGGTCACGTGTATACCCTTCCCGGCTGGCGTGCCATGTTCATCGTGGGAGGTCTTCCGGCACTCTTGCTGGCCTGGGTTCGGCACGGCGTCGTGGAACCCTCCACCTGGAAGAGGAAGGCGAATATTGTCCGGTCATGGGCTGTCTGGCATCCATTCGCGATTCTGTTTTCCTCGGCTTGGCGCCGGCGCACGATCGTGAATGCCTTATTGATGCTAGCTTCAATCTGTGGTCTGTGGGCCGGAACCGTCTACGTGCCCGCGGCAATCACTTCTCTGGCAGAAGCCGCAGGGCGCGTTGGGCCGCAAGCCGCGCAGTTGGCATCGTATGGCGTCATGCTCGTTTCTTTCGCCACGATTCTGGGCTGTCTCGTCATGCCCTGGCTCGCCGAACGCCTTGGACGCCGCGGCGCCCTCGCTATTTTCTTTACGATGATGATGGTGTTCATCGCCTTGACCTTCGGCAAGGTTTTTTATCTCGGGCCGGCTGCGTTGCCGTGGTTCTTCGTCTGTCTATTCTTCCTGGGTTTTGGCGGCGCCAACTTTGCCGTGTACACTCTTTGGCTTCCCGAGCAATATCCCACGGAGTGCCGGGCCAGCGCCTTTGCTTTTGCCACGTCGTTCGCGCGCTTCGGCGGTGCGGGCATCACATTGCTAGTCGGGAGCGGCGTGCGCCATTTCGGATCGCTGGGAACTCCTGTGGCCATGACGGCTGTTGCCTTTGCGATTGGATTGCTCCTGATTCCATTCGCCGCTGAGACTCGTGGCCAACACTTGCCCGCTTAGCCACTCAGACCACTCAGCTCCGGAGGTTCCTCCTCGGGATGGTACAAGTCAATCCCAAGGCATCCAAGAAGGCGTTCGCAGCCGGAGCACATTAGCAGTAATAAGTATCGACAAGTTCGATTGGGTTTAGACCTTGTCGAGTACGATCTCTTCAACATCTTCGATGTGCCGCCGCATAGCGGCTTTCGCAGCCTCGGCATCATGATTCTTGATTGCAGCCAAAATTCGCCGGTGGCCGGCAAGTGATTTGTGCGACCGTCCTTCCACTTGTAAGGAACGCTCCCGCGTCTCTCGCAGCAAGTCCATCAGAACGTCAAGCACTTTCAACACGACGCTATTATCGGAGGCGAGGGCGACGCTGTAGTGAAATTCGGCGTCCTCGGCAACTGCGGGTTCTCCCTGATTATGTTTTTCTTCCTGCCGCCGCAGAATTTCTTCCATCTCAGTAATCTCTTCTGCGGACGCATGCGTGGCCGCCCGGGCCGCCAGCGGCGGTTCCAGCATTTTTCGAAAATCAAGCAGTTCGCTCACTAACTCCTTACGGGGTTTCAACGCGTTGGCTAGCGGATTCACCAGGGAATTGGCGGAGATCTCTCGAACGATGGTTCCTGCGCCCTGCCGTGGTTCCACCAGACCTGAAAGCTCCAGGCCTCGAATGGCGTCGCGGATAGAACTGCGGCTGACGCGCAGAGTTTCGGCTAACTCGCGTTCCGAAGGCAGTTTGTCGCCCGGCTTCAGCTTCTTCAGAATCAGCCGTTCGATCTGGCGGGCGACTTCTTCGTAAACTTTATTTCTACGGACAACTTCGAAGTCGGATTTCAGTGTGGAGGGCACAGGGAGCTCCAGTGGTCCGGTAAGTAGCCCAGTCGAGGGAGTATACCTTTATCGCCAAGCTTCTAAGCAAGTATTTTTTAGATCGGCTGGATCGTCAGAACTATTGGGAGGGCTTCGTTAAGATGTTCTGCGCCAGGAGTTTAGTGCAGTCGTAAACCGTCCGGGTGCAGGTCATGGGAAGGCCGACCCGCTCTCCTAATTCCACCACTGCGCCGACCAGCGCTTCCAATTCCATCGGCCGGCCAGCTTCAAGGTCCTGCAGCATCGAGGTCTTGTGCTCGCCCACTTTTTCGGCTCCGGCGATTCGCTGGTCAATGGAAACCGGCAACTCCATTCCCAACTTGTGAGAGACAGCCTCCACCTCCTGCATGATGTTTCGGATCACCGAACGAACTCCCGGATCGCGCAGCATCTGAATGATGGTGGCGCGAGTCAATGCGCTGACCGGATTCAACGACGCATTTCCTAAGACCTTCACCCAAATCTCGTGGCGCAGGCGCACACTGATCGGACAGCGCAAGCCGGATGCGACGAGCGCTTCCGCAATTTGGCGAACGCGATCGGAGCGTGAACCATCCGGCTCGCCCAGCGTAATTCGATTGCCTTCGATGTGCTGCACCACGCCGGGCGAAGTGACCTCAGTCGAAAAATAAACAATCGATCCCACCACGCGCCGCGCTTCAATAGCCGAAGAAATCACTCCGCCGGGATCGATGCGCTCAAGCCTCAGCCCCTCCCATTCGCCGCCGAAGCCCTGGAAATACCACCACGGAATTCCATTCTGTGTGCTGACGACAGTAGTGTCCGAGCCCAGTACCGGCTTCAATTGAGGCGCAAGTTGGCACAGGCCATGCGCTTTCACGCCAAGAAAAACAACATCAACGGGGCCCACTTCTTCGAGTGAAGCGGCGATATTCGGCCGCGTCACGAAATCTCCTTCGCTGCTTTTCACTTGCACGCCATTCTGTTGCATGGCGCGAAGGTGCGGTCCGCGCGCGAAGAGCGTTACGTCAAATCCGGCCTGCGCCATGCGCGCGCCAATGTAGGCGCCGATGGCGCCGGCTCCCGCGATCAAGAATTTCATTGCTGCTCATCCGTAAGCGCGGAGGCCACGGCGCGACGGCGAATTTTACCCGTCGCGGTAGTAGGAATGCTATCGACCAGATAGATTTTCGCCGGACACTTGTACTCCGCCAGAAACTCGCGGCAGTGGTTAATTAGTTCTGGCTCAGTTGCGCCGTGGCGCTCATGCAGCACCACCGCTGCGGCCACTTCTTCGCCTAAGGTTGGATGCGCACAGCCAAAGGTGACCGCCGCTACGACTGCCGGATGCCGGAGCAAAATCTCGTCCACTTCGTGAGGGGCAATGTTTTCGCCGCCGCGGATGATGATGTCTTTGATCCGGCCGGTCAGATGCAAATAGCAGTCAGAA
>JGI12695J13573_1000145_pt1 | contig 9881 bp, 7 predicted proteins | sample BlaSpr_A8_OM2_M3_FD_13573 | JGI IMG/M metagenome (IMG submission 13573) | reverse complement strand
TTCCATCCGTCGACGGTCGAGAGTTGATGCGCGAAACCACGCACAACGGTGAAACCATTACCTATGAACTGCTGGATCGCATGCCTCCCAGATCAGTAAAGCGCCGCATCGCCAGCGAGAACCTGCCCTACTCCGGCGCATGGACTTATTCGCTCCAGGCCAACAACGGATTGACCATCGTCCAGATCACGGAAGACGGCCAAGTCTACAATCCGGTCTTCCGGTTCGTGTCGCGTTTTATTCTCGGTCATACGCGCACGATGGACGCTTACCTGCGTGCATTGGGCAAAGCGACTGGACAGGAAGTTGAGGTCAGAAATTAAGCTCGCAGTACCCGAAGGTTCCCCACAACTCCCGTATCGTCGGCAACCTTCCCGTAACGGATTTCGGAAGGGTTGCTCCTGATCCAGGGCGCAATCCCAAGCCGACAAAACGGACCGCCCCGCTGACTGACTTCACATCACCGGCAGCAAACAGACCTAATGCCTCATTAAACCGGCAAGCACTCCGTTCAATGAATCGTTCCACGCGTGAGCTATCATTCCAGGGCGAACGCTTCCGCGCCAATAGGCCAGAATTCCGAACATTGCTCCATACAGGCAAATTAGAATCACCATCCGGAAGCCCTGGTACGCGTGCGCCGCGCCGAATGCCGCGGCAGAAAGGACAATGCCGGCGGGCGCGCTCTTAGTCAGGGCCATGAACTGCCGTTGTAAGTAACCTCGAAAGATCGTTTCCTCGCAAATACCGGCGGTAACTGAGAGCGCTATCCATAGTGTCAGTTCAATGCCTCGATGCGGGAGCATGGACACATTGCTACCCAGAGCGGCGATGCGGAGGAGCCAGCCAAATATCCAAAGGAGCATCGCCGCAACGATCCAGAACCCAGCGGCAATTCCAATATCCCGCAGCACCTGGCGGACGGAATGCCAATGTTCTCCGAGAACGATGAGGACAGACGCGCCATTACGCCGAACGCCCGCTACCACCACAACGAACAAGAGCCATTCAAAGAGAAGCGTGATTACATAAAAGAGCACGCGGTTCGGATTAGCCGTTGCACTCAGTTGATCTACAAGAATCTTATGCGCTATCGTCCAACCGCTCAGCGCGGCCAGCACTAAAATCGTGTGGATTGAGCCAGCAACTCGGGGGTAACGGTCTGGCGCGGACTGAGCCAGAGCAGAAGGATCCATGAGTCCTCCTCTTAGCTCGTGCAGTGTATCAGCCCTTATATAACGAGGCCCTGTGTTTCGGCAGTGAGAGGCGCACAAAAACCTCGATGCACGTAGAAGAACATTGCGGCTGTATTGTCGGCAACTCGGAAACTATCCAGAAAGAGGCCCTGGGAAATGAATGTGGGGTTGTTTCGTAGTTTGTGGACTTTTCCAACCCACAACCCAACCCACAAAGTGCGATGTCTTGTGCGACTTCCGCGTAGTTTGGCAGTCCCCGCGGTCTTGTAAGTTGTTGTAGAACCTAACCACGCTACCCTGATAAGGGCGAGGTCGGTGGTTCAAGTCCACCCAGGCCCACCAATATATACGCGGCGATTCTCACTTTCCCCTTCCAGGGGACTTGTCATCAAAAAACCGTTTTGCCAAAAATTTGCCAAAAGTCGAGTAGGCCATAGACCCCGTAATCCGGGGCGCTCCGATGCGCGACCCGCATGAAACATCCAAAGTCGGCAGGCATCGTCGAGATTGCTGGCTTGTCATGTCGAAGGACGTGCAAGGCAGTGCAAGATACTGCAGGGTTGTGGAACGAGCGGGAAGTCATTTTTAGTCAGTTTGGGGGGCGTAGTTCAGTTGGTTAGAACGCTGCCCTGTCGTTGGTTAGAATTTCACACTGTCACGGCACATCCCAATCAGCGGCTATTTGCTCGTTGGTGCTTATACAAAGGCCTTGACGCATGCTCCTTACAAACGTGCGCTGGAACAAACGCCAGAGCAAGCGGCGAGACGAAACGCGAATGCGCTCTAACGAATTTCTCCGCAACAGAAGCAGCCTCCCCGCTAGTGTGTAGATGCAAGCCGAGCTCAGTCCTGCCAATGGTCCGCAGGTGGCGCGATGCCGAAGCGCTTCATCTTGTAGAGGAGCGTAGTGCGCTTTAGACCAAGTCTCGCGGCGGCTCCTCGAGGCCCACCCAGTTTCCAGTTGGCGCGCTGGCATTCCGTAAGGATTTCGTGACGAATCTTGTCTTCGAGCGTTGGATTTGCAATCTCAGGCTCTAACGATTCACAGCTTTCGAGAGGCGTCGGTTCAAAAACGCCGTCATTGGACAGAATGACGCCACGCGCAACGTAGTTTTGCAGCTCTCGGATGTTTCCGGGCCACGGATAACGAGCCAGGGCGCGCATGGTTTCCTCAGGAATTGTTTCAATTGTTTTGTCCATGGAGTTGGCGAACTGTTGAACGAAATGTTCCAGAAGCTCAGGGATGTCGGCTTTCCTTTCTCGGAGGGGTGGGAGATAAATCGGAAAAGTATTCAGCCGGTAGAACAAATCTTTACGGAACTCCCGCTCCCGCACCAATTGGTTCAGGTCCTGGTTGGTCGCAGCAACGACGCGAACATCGACTCGCGTTGTACGCGTGCTGCCCACGGCCTTAAACTCACGCTCCTGGAGCACGCGGAGCAGCTTGGGTTGAATCTCCAATGGCATGTCTCCAATTTCGTCGAGGAACAGCGTGCCACGATCTGCCAGCGCAAAGTGGCCCAGATGAGAATTGATGGCGCCCGTGAAGGCGCCACGTTCGTGTCCGAAGAGCTCGCTTTCGAGAAGACCGGCTGGCATCGCCGCGCAGTTCACTTTGACCAGATTTTGGTTTCGGCGGGGGCTGAACTCGTGTATCGCCCGCACAATGACTTCCTTGCCGGTGCCGGTCTCTCCGCTAAGCAGGACGGTTGTATTAGTGCCGGCCACGGCCTCCACCTGACTGAGGATTGCGCGCAGGCTGCCGCGGCGCCCCACGATCGCATCCAGGAACGAGGTTTCCGCGCGTTCCGGGTTCCGCGCGATTCGGTTGTCAGCACGATAGAGAGTGGCACTTACGGCCGAGCTTTCCGGATAACTCGTGACCTTCGTGACCGAATTTGGTGCTATACCCATGGTCTGCTCCTACAAAACCTAGTGCTGCCAGCCGCCACCGAGCGAGCGGTAGAGTTGGACGAGGCTTTGGTATTCGTTGTCGCGAGCTCGCGCTAGCGTCAGTTCAGCCGAATAGAGAGACCGCTGTCCGTCCAGAACCTCGAGATAAGTTGTGGTGCCGCCTTGGTAGCGCATGTCGGAGAGGCGCACGGATTCCTGCAAGTCCGTTACGGTGACTTCCTGGCGCACACGAACCTCGTGCAGTTTCTGGTAGCCGATGAGTGTGTCGGAAACGTCGCCGAAGGCGCGCTGAATGGCTTGCTGATAGGCGAGCAAGATTTGCTTGTACTGGGATTCAGCAAGGTGCAAATTTCCCTTGAGAGCGCCGCCGGTGAAAATTGGTTGACTCACTTGCGCCCCGTAAGACCAGATGCCTAGTTGCGTCGTCATTAAACTCGTAAAAGCACTGCTGCGGCCGAACGCCCCACCACCGGATCCCGTGAGCGAAATCTGCGGAAAAAATTGTGCCTTGGCGACGCCAATTTCGGCGTTCGCAGCGATTAAGTGTTGTTCCGCTTCACGAATATCAGGGCGGCGCTCTAGGAGTGAGGAAGTGAGCCCGGCATCTAGGAGTGAGGAAGTGAGCCCGGCAGGAACTTCGGGCGGCAACGGCTGCTCAACGAGCGGCCGTCCACGGGTTATGGCTTGAGGATAATTGCCGAGCAGAATGCTGATGGCATTTTCTTCCTGCGCGACTTGCCGTTCCAGATCGGGAATTGTGGCATTCGCAGTGTCAAGCGTTTGCTGCGCTTGCAGCACATCGAGCTTCGTGGCGACGCCGTGCTCGACACGCAACTTGGTCAACTTGACGGAGTCTTCCTGGGTTTTAATCGTCTCGTGGGTGATCTGCAGCTGCAGATCCAGTTCAAGCAGAGCGAAGTAGTCGCTGGCAACGTCGCTGACCAGCGTCAAAATGACCGTTTGCCGGGCATCTTCGGTGGCAAGGAGCTCAGCTCGCGCAGCTTCCGTTGCACGCCGGAGACGCCCAAAAAAATCCAGCTGAAAAGCCGCATCGGCCGTGAGAAGCCCAAAGTTAGATCTAGTTTGAAAAGTATAGTCTTTGCCGCCCTTGAAATTTGCGTCGGCACCTATTTGCGGGAACAAGTGCGAGCGCGTGATAGCGACTTCTGCGCGGGCGGCGTTGATGCGCTCGGTGGCAATCTGCAAATCGTAATTTTGCTTCAGCGCCGCGCGGATGAGCTCCTGCAGCTGCGGGTCTTGGAAGACTTGCCACCATGGCAGGTCGGCGTACGAAGCGGTCTGTGTTTGAAGTTGTGGATTTGCGCTGAGATCGCGATAGGTTGCCGGAGTTTGCACCACGGGACGCTTATAGTTGGGGCCGACCATGCAGCCGGAGACCATCACGGCGATCAGCAAAGAAGGAGCCAAGCGCATTCGCTTGGTCATCGGAATTCTCCTGTCGTTTCCGCGGCAGCTCATTTCAGTCGCCCTCCACGGGCGCAGGTGCTGCAGTTGCCGGTAGAGATCCGGCAGCGGCCTGCGTGCCAGCGCCCGACCATTTTTCAACTAAGTAGAAAATTGCGGGCACGAAGAAGATGCCGATGAAGCTCGCGGCGAGCATGCCACCAATAACTGTGGTGCCCATGATTTGGCGCGCAACGGCGCCCGCGCCAGAGGCGGTCCACAGCGGTACGCAGCCGAGAATAAATGCGAACGACGTCATGAGAATCGGTCGCAAACGCAAACGGGCTCCTTCGAGGGCGGCATCTACCAATGGTTTCCCCTTCTCGAATTGGTCCTTCGCGAATTCCACGATCAAAATGGCGTTCTTTGCGGCTAGACCGATCAGCATAACGAGACCGATCTGCGAGTACACGTCGTTCTCGATCTGCACAAGATAAGGCGGATAAAAAACGCTGACGAGGAAGCGCCGCAGCCACAACACCGCGAACGCGCCGAAAATTGCCACCGGCGTGCTGAGCAACACGCTGAACGGCAGCGACCAGCTTTCATCCGCCGCTCTCCCACGGAATTTCACGACCACATACAAAAGCAAGCTGAACACGACCAAAAAAATGAGAGAGGTGATTCCCAGAACAAACAATGACAAATGATAGATGGACTCCGCAGGCGTTGAGTGTGGCTTGAAAATACTCGGAATGGGGTTGCTGCCAGGAGATTCTGCGACGCACAAATGCGCAGCGAGTAATATTCCGGTCAGCAGAACCAGCACCCCGATGGTGCGGCCGATGACAACAGATTTTTCTCGAATTTCATTGTTCTCGGCCATGCCACTTTTCCTAACTCAAAATCTGAATTCCCCATGTCATCTCTGCTGCGTTTTCTTCCACTCTCATTTGCTTGAGACCGCTGCTCTGCGGGTCCCCGATGCGGTCCTGCTTGATTCCGGCACGCGGGGATTTACTATCAGCCGCGAGCCTCTCTGCCCGGTCAAATACGTCCAAATCCACTGCAAGAACACGCTCACGCGCAGACTCGACTGCCCCAGGTATTGGAGGTGGACCGCCGCCCACGCGAGCCACGCTACGAACCCGCTGAGATGGACCTTGCGGCTTTGGAGCACGGCGAAGCCTTTGCCCACCACGGCCATGCTGCCTTTGTCGAAGTAGCTAAACGGGCCCGGCGGGGGAGTACCAGCGATCCGGCTGCGAATCACTTTCGCTGCATAGCGCCCTTGCTGCATGGCTACCTGCGCCACGCCGGGAAGGGGCTTCCCGTTCTGCTCAAGTGATGCGGTGTCGCCAATTACACAAATCTCCGGGTGTTCAGGGACTGTCAGATCTTTCTGAACGCGCACCCGGCCAGCGCGATCGGTTTCTACCTTTAGCCACTTGCCAGCAGGTGACGGGGCCACACCTGCGGTCCAGATCACGGTTTTGCTAACAATGCGCTCGCCCGCCACGATGATTCCGTCCGCGTCGATTTGGTCGACGCTGTGTCCGAGTCGAACCTCAACGCCCAATCTTCCAAGCCGGTGGTTTGCAGCCTTAGAGAGGTCCGGGAAAAAGGGCGGCAGGACCCGCGGCGCCATGTCCACAAGTACAATCCGCGCGGAGGCCGGATCGATTCGTCGAAATTCTGATTTCAGCGTGCTGCGCACCAGCACAGCAATCGCGCCAGCCATTTCCACGCCAGTGGGCCCGGCCCCCACCAGTACGAAAGTCAACAAATCACGGTGACGGCTGGGATCTTCTTCGGCCTCGGCCAGTTCAAACGCCTGCAAAAGCTTGTTTCGGATTTCCACGGCGCCGGCGAGGCTTTTCAACCCCGGAGCAAACTCTTCAAATTCGTCATGCCCGAAGTAGCTGTGACTCACACCCGTTGCGAGAATCAAGTAATCGTATGTGATGGATACGTTCTCCCTGTCGGCGTCACTGACGAAGACGCACTTTTGCTCTTTGTCCACTCCCGTGACTTCACCCAGGATCACCGTGGTGTTTTTCTGATTCCGAAGAATGCCGCGGATGGGAGAACCGATCTGGCCCGGAGACAGCACCGAGGTTGCAACCTGATAAAGCAGCGGCTGGAACACGTGATGGTTTGTGCGGTCGATCAGAATTATTTTCGCTGGCACATTCCTTAGCGCCTTGGCGGCGGCCAACCCGCCAAACCCTCCGCCGACAATCACGATCTTCGGTTGCGACATGCTTTCTCCAGTTCACTTCAGGCCACGACAAGTGAAGCCGCCCGCAAATTGCGACCACAAATCAAAAGGCAACTCGTACCCCAAATCACTCTCGAGGGAATTCGCTGAAAAGAAGTGTGTTAGGAACGTCACACTCCTGTGTGGTGGGAATTCGCTGTCAACATGCGCCCAACTGCACAGATGTTGTCATCGGCGTGGATGCAATGGGAGGACGAGAATGCCCTTCAGGAACCGTCAAGATTTCGATCGAAGGAAGTTGAGCAAGAGGATCGCTTTGAAGCTGGCATCTTTCGTGGTGACCAGCAACCGCCGATTCCGCACTGATGTGTATAACGGCTCGCCTGGGATCGCTTCCCGTTAACCGTCGAGGGTCTCGTTCTTTGGCGCTTCCATACGGTTCTTACAATTCTAGCCATTCTGGTTTCGAAGATCCGTGGGGCACAAGAACTGTCCGGAAGGACCCGGGTGTTCGTGACATTTGCACCTGTTCGGTGACACCTTGATAGCGACCGAGAGGCGTGTCCGCGGTAAAGAGATCCGGCGCCACGTAAGTGTGTTCCTCCGAAGAGCCGGCGGTTTCCCGCGCGTATGCCTTGTCGAATATGCCCATCGAGAGCAGCCACAGCACGGTTCTGGTCAGGGATACGACGACACGATAGCTTCCTCCCTCGGTTGCACGCCGTCGCAGGGCTTCAAGAACACCGATGGTGCCGAGCCAGCCCACCACGTTGTCGCAGATCGGAATAATTGGCGGCGACTTGGGCTCAGTCGGTGTCCCCTCGATGGAAAACAAGCCAGACACTGCTGCGCCGATCTCATCGAAGCCAACCCAATTTGACCAGGGACCCCGTTCGCCGTGGAGGACTACCTTGGCGTGAATCAATCCCGGCTTTATTTGGCTGAGTTCTTCTGCGGTAAGGCCATATCTCTCCAAGTAACCGGGGCGCCGATTGGAGAAGAACACGTCGGCATCCTTCAGGAGGCGATCGAACTTGGCACGATCTTCTTTGGAGCCATCCAGTATCGTGGAACGCATCCCAACCTGCACGTCCCAGGCAAAGGCCTCCACCTCCGTATCATCAGGCCTCCAGATGTTGAGTACGTCGGCACCGTAGTAGGCCAAGTCTCTGCCGATGCCGGCCCCGGCAATCACGTGCCCCATTCCGAACGCGCGAATCCCCTCCAATGGGCTCTTTGCGCCGCGCTTGAACGGTAGCGGCTCACTCTCTCCGATTTTTTCCACAGTAATCAGTGGCATTCTGGAGAGCACATCGGTGTACTGGGGCTCTTTGCGAAACTCCTCGTTGGTACGCACCATGGCGATGACAAGCCCGGCCTCTGCCGCAGCCGCCTCCAACTCCTCCGCGCGCCACTGCAGAATGGCATTGCTAACGGATTCGGGGCTGTCACTGCACCTCAGGAAATTGAGCGCCCGCGCGTGCAGCCTTGGGTAAAGGTTGAGAGCCACCACGTGACGCCCGTCGCGTGTTTTACGGAAGAGCGGCAATTCGAAGAATGGGTTATCTCGATTCACGCCCATCGCCGGAGGACGTCCATTGATCGTTTCCCATTTCCCTTCGAAGAAGCAGCAGAAGCGCCGGAGAGCTTTCCGCACGTCGACATGAATGTCCTGTCCTTCGCCAGTTTGGGATTTCCAGAGCGCTGCCAACGCTATGGTCTTCGCAGCCAGGGCAACCGCGGCCATGGCGCCAAATCGGAAACAGCTGGGCACGATCGGATCCTGTCCGTAAAACGTCAGCTTTCCTCCAGAGTCCGCAGCGCTGAGTCCCACGCCGCTCAATACTTCCTCGAGGCGGGCGTAGAGATCAAATTCCGGCGAAGTCGCTGGTGTGCTCAGTTTTGATTGGAGTGTCTCCGTCAAGCTGGCGCCGCTGGAACTCCCTTGCGCTTTCCCGTTNGATTTTGTACGCGCCACGGCAGCTTCTGGTTTATTCATGGCTCACTCTTTCTTCCCTTCGAATCTCGTTTTCTCAGCGGAAAGTGTTCGGTGNTGATCCTCGAAGGCTCGACGGATTACTTTGCCGACGCCAGCTTGGCAGCACCTCGCCTGCGCAAACTTAGAAGCCCCAGCAACGCTTCGTTCTCTTCTTGGGCGAGTTGCTGCAGCGAACGATTACCGGCTTCCTGCATTACCCCTTGGGTGATGGTCTGCTTCAGTTCGGCAGAAATCTCGGGATTTCCGAGGGTCTTCATCAGGCCCGCTAGCGGGCCCATCAGGTGATCCATGAAGTGCTGAATCCCGCCTTCCCCACCGCCGATGTGCCACAACAAGCTGGGACCCATCACTCCCCAACGAAGTCCCGGCCCCCAACTCACGGCATCATCTGCATCGGCGACACTCAGGACACCCTGCTCAATTAAGTACACAACCTCCCGATACAGTGCCGCTTGTAGTCGGTTAGCGACATGGCCGGGCAATTCCTTGCGCAGCAGAATTGGTTTCTTCCCGATCGACGCGTAAAACTCCATCGTCCGCTGGATCACTGCGGGCGAGGTTTTCGCTCCCCCGACGACTTCCACTAACGGAATCACGTGGGGAGGATTGAAAGGATGGCCGATCACGCAGCGTTCGGGCTGTTTGCAACCGGATTGAATGACGCTCATGGTGATACCGGAGGAACTTGAGGCGATGATGGAATTCGGGGGAGTCGCGTCATCGATCTCGGCGAACAGTTTGATCTTGAAATCCGGGCGCTCCGGCCCGTTTTCCTGGACAAAGTCAGCGCCTGAAAGCGCTTCCTTCATGCTGGAGGCGAACGTCAGGCGGGCGCGTGATGCGTCCGGTGTAAGCCCGATTGCCGTGAGCGCAGGCCACGCCGCGTCTACGTACTCGCGCAATTTGGCTTCCGCGTCAGGAGCAGGATCACTTGCAACTACATCGAACCCACTCGCAAGGTATTGCGCTGCCCAACTCGCGCCGATTACACCTGTGCCGACGATCGCGATGCGATGTACTGGTTTGTTCGAAGACATGATTGGATTTTCCTTTCGCGGTGAATGTGATTGTGGTGTTCAGGAATATCGTTACGCGTTCCTCGACGGCAATTCGGCGTAGGCGATGCCGGCAAGGTTGCCTTGGGCGT
>JGI12695J13573_1000143_pt1 | contig 10039 bp, 9 predicted proteins | sample BlaSpr_A8_OM2_M3_FD_13573 | JGI IMG/M metagenome (IMG submission 13573) | reverse complement strand
CATGATTGGTGTGCATTGGATGTTTTGTGGATAGGAAATTCGCCGGGAGTTCGTCCTTATCTGCGGCGAATGCTGCAAAAGTAAATGTCGACAGGATCAGCATGCAAAACGCAAACTTCTTCATACAAATCATTTCTCCTGAGAGGGTAAGGGTTATCGGTGAGAACGCCAGCACTCACATCGGAAACAGGAGCCAAGGGATGCCAGTCGATCAGAATCGGACGCACAAACTGCCAAGCGCAGCAATATTACCGTGAATCGGGACGGGCGAACCGGCCCCAATTGTTAAATGTTTGTCACGGCGCCCCCCGGTCGCTGTTGACACTGGACGCTTCGTTCTGTAGATTCTGTCTGCACTGAAAGTATCGAATATGCCAAACCTCACCGGAGTTCAAAAGCAATACATCCTGCACTGGGGTGAGATGGGNACGCGGTGGGGCATCAACCGCACGGTGGCGCAGATTCATGCGCTGCTATATCTTTCGCCGCGAGCGCTGCCTGCGGAAGAGATCGCGCAGACTTTGAGTGTGGCCCGGTCGAACGTGAGTACGTCGATTCGCGAGCTGGAGACCTGGGGGATTGTGCGCGCCGTCCATGTGCTCGGCGACCGCCGGGAACATTACGAATCGATGAAGGACGTCTGGGAGATGTTCCGCCTGGTGATTGAGCAGAGAAAACGGAGGGAGATCGATCCAACGCGGGAGATGTTGCGGCGAAGTTTGGAGGAACTGGATCCGAAGGAAGCGGGAGCGGAGTTTACGCGGGAGCGGCTGGCGGCGATGGCAGGCTTCTTTGAAGCAGTGACTGAGCTCCACGATCAAATGAAGCAGCTGCCAACCGGGACCGTGCGAAAATTGCTGCGGATGGGGACAAAGGTGAGAGGGAAGAAGAAGAAGTAAAGTACCTGGCATCGAGTTTCTCGTTTCTGGTTTCGAGATTGTGGTTTCGATGTTTTTTCCTTCCTTCTTTCTTTCACCGTTCAGTGCGGTTCGTTTTTGATTCAGTAAAATTGAGAGATTGGAAGTTACAATTTGATCTATTCGCTTGAAAAGGATTCGAATGACACCGGTGGATGAACAGAAAAAGATTTGGGTAACGCTGACGGGGCTGCCCGTCACGATTGCGCTAGAATGGCCGTTTCACCGGTCGACCTCGGGAGCGGATTTCTGGGTGCTGCATGGGGACATCCGGTTGGAGAATTCTGATGGGCTGCACGCTCCGGTGGCGGTGAATTTGTCGGCGACGGTGCGGGAAGTGCTGGCGTCGCTGGAGCCGAAGGATGCGGAGGCTCCCGTGATCAACGCGCTACGGAAGGAAGTCGACCGAAGGCAGATCGAATTCGTGAAATCGGCGAAGCTGAAGCCGGTGGCATTTTCCAGCCGCAATTATGATTTCAAACGGCAGAAGTGGGTCTTCGGCAAAGCCAGTGACGAAGAGATCGCAACGTTTATTGAGCGCAAGGTGTACTGGCAGGCAAAATTGACGCGAGAGAAACGAGCGTGGGTGGGGGATCCGACCGATGCGCAATATTTGGAAACTACGCCAGGACATCTGGTGGAAATTGCGGGAAGGTTAGTGCCAGCAGATGGACTGGTTCGCATGGAAAGCGATTGGGCCGAGGCTACTGCCGGGTTGATGGGGCAGGCAGAACGATTCGAAAGCGCGATGCGGAGTGCGGCGGAAGAAGTAGAGAAGAAGCACGCGTTTGAGAGAGGGTAGGGGCACACAAGTTCCTATCGAACACGGTTACAGATTTTTTGGGAGTATCTTTAGCTGATGCGACAGAGAATGCGACATGCAAAGAGGGGAATGCCAGGTCGAATGGGTGCGCTCGTTGCGACCAGTTGTTTGCTGCTGACGATGGGGCAGAGTTTTGCCTGGGCACAGGAAACCGGGGCCAAGCAGAATCCGCCGCCGAATTCCAGCCAAGCGCCAGCCGGTCTTCCCAACGTACCGGCCAACGCACCGGCCAATGCACCGGGAGAAACCAAGAAAGACGATTCCGGACCGATGCAGCAGATAGAAGACCGATCAAAAGAAGCTGCGGAGAAGACGGAACATTTGGCGACATCCGAGCTGATCAGGGCGCGGAATTGGGAGTCCACGTGGATTGAAGGAGTTTTTATTCCTGCAGACCAGCCGAGGGTCACGCCGACCGGCAAAGAGCGCGAGCAGATTTATTTGCGGCAGACGCTGACCACGCCGGGCGCGTATATGAAGCGCATGTTCGGGGCGGGAATCGACCAGGCGCGCGGAGTGCCGTCACAGTGGGACGATGGCTGGGGAGGCTATGCGGAAAGATTCGCGTCGCGGGAGGGCCAGTTCATTACTGCGAATACGCTGGCCGCATTGGGCAATGCGAAGCTCGGCTATGAGGTTCGATACGACCAGTGCAAATGCGAGGGACTATGGCCTCGAACCAAACATGCATTCATCAGGAATCTGCTCACCTATGACCGCAGCGAGGAGCATTTGCGCCCGCAATGGGCGCTGTATGGAGGGGCGTTTGGCGGAGGAGTGATTTCTACCGCGTGGAAGCCAAGCCCCAAGAATGCATTCGCCAACGGCGGTTGGGGCGTGTTGGGCCAGGTGGGATACGGCACTCTGCTGAATTTTGTTACGGAATTTTCCCGCGAGATTAATCGCAAGCAAGGAGTTCGTCCCTAGGCACATTCCCGACCGCGAATCCCGCCGTGAGTCGGCTGAATCTTGACTTTCGCCTAGTAGTGTAAAACCTCGCGTTCCTTTCCCAGCTAGACTGCAACTTCTGCGGGCTCGTCGAGCGCCATCTCCTCACTTTTCTCCAGCCGGGTATGGGTTTTTGCGACCAGCATGTAAATGGACGGCACCACAAAGAGCGTGAAGATCGTACCGATGATCATGCCGCTGACCAGCATGATGCCGATGCTGTTTCGCGCTCCGGCGCCGGGGCCCTTGGCCAGAACGAGTGGGAAATGGCCGCAAACTGTGGCCGCCGTCGTCATGAGAATGGGACGCAGTCGCGTGTTCGCGGCACCAATAATCGCCTGAAGTTTGCTGAGACCTGTTTCCTGCAAATGGTTCGCGAACTCGACGATCAGAATTCCGTTCTTCGCAATCAGGCCAACGAGGGTGATCAGACCGACCTCGCTATAGATATTCAGGGTTGTGAAGTTTAGAAACGAAAACACCAGGGCACCCGAGATGGCCAAGGGCACAGAACCGGCGAGAACGATAAAGGGATCGCGGAAGCTCTCGAATTGCGCGGCAAGAACGAGATAGATCAGAATGGCTGAGAGCATGAAGGTGCCAAGGAACTTACTTCCCTCCACGCGAAGCTGGCGAGACTCGCCAGCATAGTCGACCGTAAATCCCTGGGGTAGGATCTGTTTAGCCTGGTCCTCCAGAAAAGTCAGCGCCTTATCGAGCGGAACATTCGGGGGGATCACACCTTGAATTCGCACGGCATTCAGTTGCTGGAATTTGTTCAATGATCTCGGCTCAGTCGTGGTTTTAAGCGTCGCGAACGTCGAAAGTGGGACGAGTTTGTCTGCGGAGCCCTTGACGTAGATCTGCGAGAGTTGCTCCGGCGTCAGGCGATCCATTCGCCTTATTTGCGGAATAACTTTATAGCTGCGACCCTGAATGCTGAAACGGTTTACATAATTTCCACCCAGCATGGTGGAAAGATCCGCTCCGGCCTGGCTTAAATCCACTCCCTGAGAACGAAGCTTGTCGCGATCAAAAACAACTTCTGTTTGCGGCTGATCGAACTTCACGTCTGTATCAGCGAAGATGAACATGCCGCTGGCCATCGCCTTTTGCACAATCTGCTCAGCAAGTTGACTGACTTGTTCCGGCTCAGCCGCGGAGACAATCGCAAAGTCCACTGGGAAGTTGCCGCCTCCCGGAAGCGGAGACGGAGTCAAGGGAATCACGCGGACGCCAGCGATTTTTGACAACGGACCCGACGACTCCACCAGCAGTTGTTGCGCAGTCTTCGTTCGCTGACTCCAGGGCTTGGTCACCATGCCTCCGAATCCGCCCCCGGCGTTCGTGATCTGGAATATGCTTCCGCTCTCGGGGAAGGAATGGTAGACGTCATAGACCTGCTGTGTAAACAGATTCGTCTGGTCAAGAGTCGAATTCGCGGAGGATTGAATGACGCCGAATACAACCCCCTGATCTTCGGCCGGAGCCAGTTCCCTCTGGGAGAACATGTAGAGGGGAATCATTAGCACGGCGACGACGATCCAAACGGTGAGCACCACCGGACGGTAGTTCAACGTCCCGGTCAGCATGCGGACGTACAGATTGCGGACGCTTTCGAAGCTCCGGTTGACGACGCCGGCAAAGCCACGTTCCGTATCGCCGGCGCGTAGCAACTTCGAACCCATCATCGGGGATAAGGTTAGCGCCACGACGCCTGAAACAACGACAGCGCCAGCCAAAGTGAACGCGAATTCGCGGAATAACGCCCCAGTGAGTCCTCCTTGAATTCCGATTGGGGCATACACGGCCGCCAGAGTGATGGTCATGGCGATGATCGGACCGACCAACTCGCGCGCAGCATCCTTCGCGGCCTGAAATGGAGTCTTGCCGAGATGAAGGTGTCGCTCGACGTTCTCCACCATGACGATGGCATCATCTACGACTAATCCGACCGAAAGCACAATCGCAAGCAGAGTCAGAAGGTTGATGGTGAAGCCAGCCAGCAGCATCAGGAAAACAGCGCCAATCAGCGAAATCGGAATCGCGATCACGGGAATCAAAACGGAGCGGAATGATCCCAGAAACAGGAAAATGACGACGACCACGATCAGTAGAGTTTCGACGAGAGTGTGTAGAACTTCGTTAATGGCGTCTTGGATGTACTCCGTCGAGTCATACGGAACACCCAACTTCATACCCGTGGGCAACTGTTGNTGAATCGCAGGCAGTTCCTTGCGCACATTACGAATTACTTCCAGAGAATTCGCCGTAGGGAGCACCCAGATGCCCATAAAGGTCGCGACTTCTCCGTTAAAGCGAACGTCCTGATCGTAGTTTTCCGCACCCAGTTGCACGTCGGCGATTTCGCCCAGGCGGACAACAACGCCATTCTGCTGTTTTATGACCATCTGACGAAAATCGTCAGGATTGCGCAAGTCGGTGTTTGCGATCAGGTTCACAGAAACCATGGAACCTTTGGTGGCTCCGAGGGCCGAAAGATAATTGTTCTTCGACAGCGCGTCCCGTACATCAGAGGGCGAAACGCCGCGCGCCGCCATCTCTTGAGGTTTCAGCCACAAGCGCATGGCGAAGGTCCGATTGCCCAGAATGTCGGCGCGCTGGACCCCGCTGATCGCGCTTAACTTCGGTTGAACAACACGAGTTATATAATCGGTGATTTGGTTCTGATCAAGATCGGCGGAAGCGAACCCGAGGTAAACCGCCGCAAACTGCGTGTCCGCGGTTTCCAGATCGATGACGGGAATTTGCGCATCCGGAGGAAGATCGTTTCGGACCTGGGCCACTTTCGCCTGGATCTGCGTGAGTGCCGCAGTCGTGTCATAGTTAATTTTCAAATGCACCTGGATCGTGCTCAGACCCTGGGCGCTCGTCGACTCCATATAGTCGATGCCATCGGCGCTCGCGATAACACGCTCAATCGGCGTAGTGACGAAGCCGCGAACCAGATCGGCGCTGGCGCCGACATAGACCGTTGTGACCTGCACCACGGCAATATCGCTGCGTGGATACTGACGTACGCTCAACGAGCGGATGGCTTGCAATCCGGCGATCAGGATCACCAGATTAACCACGATCGCCAATACAGGACGCTTAACAAATAGATCGGTAAACTTCACGCTACGCTCCTCAAATGCCGGAAACCCGGGCTGGGTCCGGCTATTGTCTACCTCGTTCAGCTATTTTCGGGCTTAGGGCTTGGACTATTTTCCGGCTTAACCGTGTTGTTCACCTGGACGGGAGCACCGTTGCGGAGCCGGAAGACACCCGAACTCACAACCTCGTCTCCTGGGTTAAGGCCGGATGTGATGGCAACCTGATCGCCTCGAGAGCCCTCCACCTTCACTACCTGTTGGCGCACTCCCAGATACGACTTTCCCTTTGCATCCTTCATTTGACCAACGATGTACACCGAGTCGCCGTAAGGCGCATAGTTGATGGCAGAAGCCGGTAGCGGCACAATGTCACGAGGCTGGCCGACCGGCAACTCAACCTGCACAAACATCCCGGGACGCAGTTTGTTTCCTTTATTGGCGAAAGTCCCTTGTACCTGGATGTTTCGCGTCTGTTCGTTTACGACAGAATCCAGCGCCGTAATCTTTCCAGTGAATGCCATCCCCGGCAAATCGCCATTCGTCACCCGCACCGCGCGCCCAACCGTCATCTGAGCAGTCTCCTGCTGCGGGATTCCGAAGTTGACGTAAATGGGATCCACAGATTGCAGCGAGACGATCGCCTGACCCGCCGCCAGATATTGACCCAAACTTACTTGACGAATGCCTAGCACTCCACTAAAAGGCGCGTGAATTGTCTTGCGCGCGATTGCCGCTTTAATGTCGCCAACCTGGGCTTCTGTCGCTTTCTGCTGTGCGTTGGCGTTGTCGTATTCCGAATGGGAGATCACTCCCGCCTTCACCAGTTCCTGCGCCCGACCGTAATTGATGCCCGCCAGATCCCGCTGAGCTTCCAGGTTGGCCAATTGGGCCCGTTCCTGGCGAATGTCGAGTTCGACCAGAATGTCCCCCTCATGCACCCATTGGCCGGATTCGAAATGTATTTTGTCGATGGTGCCCGGCAAATCGGCACTCACGGTTACGCCTTGAATGGCCGCTGCCGTGCCAATCACCGTGAATGTCGAAGGCCAGGTCTCGTGCTTCGCGACGACCGTAGTGACTGCTGTGGCCGGCATTTGGAAGGATGCGCCCTGCGCAATTGCAACCTCAACTTGCCGGTACTTCACGAATCCAAGTCCGCCCAATATGATGCCGAGCGCCACCAAAGTAAGGATAAACCGCTTCGTCATACACTCTCCAAAGTTTTCAACCAAAGTGTCTCTCGACCGGGAGACAACGGTAAGGCACCCCGATAGCTTAAGATAGATTTCATCCGGAGGCCAAAAGATTCAGGATTGGCGGTCGGACTTCGGCTTCCCGCGGCCACTCGCATGACTTCTACATGCCCCCCTGCGGATTCACTGGCAAGAACAGGAAGAACCGCTTAAGATGTCCACTTCGTATGTTCCCGTCGAAAACCGGCGCGGCATCCATTGGGTAGGAGGTCTCACAACGATGACGAACACAAGCCCAACCCAAAATGTGGCCAACCAACTGTCTGCGGCAAATGGATTGGCAATCGTTCGCCTCACCATCGGCGCAATGTTGGTGTGGGTCTTCTTCGAAAATCTGGGGAAGGGCCTCTATAGTGCAGTGGGCTACTCAGGCCTGATCAACTATTACATAAAGTCCGGTCACTCGCCAGCCGCGTGGAAGGCGGTCATGGGCTTGGTGGCGAGTCACGCGGCAATGGCGGCTCCGCTGCAGGCAATGACCGAGATCTCTCTTGGGATTCTGCTGGTGATTGGTCTATTGACCCGCCCGGTGGCCTTTGTTGCGTTTCTGTACCTGGGCAGCCTCTGGGTGTCTGAGTGGGGCACGGCGTGGATTTGGGAGCTGCTGGTTCCGGTGATGGCATCGCTTGGGCTCGCCGTCGGACGCGCTGGCCGGAGATGGGGCGTGGACGCGTGGCTGGCGCAACGGTGGCCATCTTCTCTTTTCTGGTGATGGGTTTCTGATGATGGGGCGGTGATTGGGCCAGAACATTTGAATCACTTGAATCACGATCACGTGCGAGTGTCTGTCATCATCCCCACCCACAATGAAGCAGGCGCGATTGAGCGCGTTTTAGCGGATCTCCCGTCCGATCTCACGACAGAGGTCATTGTTGTCGACAGCAATTCGAATGACGGGACGCCTGAGATCGCCGCAAGAATGGGGGCCCGCGTGGTTCAGGAACCGCGCCGCGGCTATGGGCGAGCGTGCCTCACCGGTCTGGCCACGGCAAATTCCCCTGACGTGGTTGTATTCCTCGATGGCGACTACAGCGACCGGCCCTCTGAGCTGCCGATTCTTTTAGCGCCAATCATTGAGGGGCGCGCGGATATCACGCTCGGTTCGCGTCTGCACGGGCAGAGTTCTTCTGGCGCGTTGCCCTGGCATCAGGCGTTTGGAAATCGTCTCGCTGCCAGATTGATAAGACTCCTGTATGGACTGGAAATCAGTGATCTCGGCCCGTTTCGCGCTGCGCGAGCAGATGTACTACACGCGCTCGCGCTCGAAGAGGCCACCTACGGCTGGGCGGTGGAGATGATCCTGAAAGGCGCTCTGGCTGGATACCGCGTGGTTGAAGTCCCGGTGAGCTATTATCCGCGCATCGGAAAATCGAAGATCAGCGGTACGCTGAAGGGCACGCTCGGCGCAGGTTGGTTCACTCTGAGCTTGATAGTGCGGTATTACTTCCGGCGGCGAAGAGCCGGGACAAAACGGCCGGCGTAGGTCAGCGTCAAAACGGTACGACCCCGCAAACCGCCAGTGCCCCACCACTGGATGGTTCCGCCGGCAACTCCCTCTTGACCGCTGGGAGGAGTATCATCTCGACCCATGAAGTTGTGGAAAGGCTTAGTCCTCTTAGTCACAATCGTTGCTCTTGGCGTGGGTTCTTTCTTTGCATATCGCGCTTTTGCCAAGCGTCGTGACCTTAAGGAAACGCTCCTGTAGATAGACCAAACCTACAATCCGCACGAGGGCGCTGACAATCTGGGTCAGGGTCATGGATGGGAAATTCACTATCTGAAAAAAGGCAACGTTGAAGAAATCACAGAGAAGTTCAATACGACCGTCACTCTCGACGGTGCTTGCAACGTCGTCACTCGCAGCGAAACCTTCCCGGTAGGCGTTTATAGCGAGCTACCCAGCGTGACGACCTACAAATTCAACCTGCGTGACATAGACCCGGACTCAATAAAGATCAAGACCTACGATCTGCACAAGGATATATTCAGTTGCGCCGACCCTGAGCAAGTTAAAGACTATGAACTCAACTGCGATAACGCGGAAATAGAATTTCTGACTCGCAATGGCGCTACCGCTATCAATGAGGACATGGCGAGGACTTACACGAAACTCACAGGAAGCGACCACGAGTCCAGAAGTGCTTACAAGACGAACAAGAGTTGGTGGCTGGTCGATGACGTGTCGTATTCGCAGAGACTAGCGAAGGCATTGAAGCACGCGGTAGAACTGTGCGGTGGGCAAGCCTCACGATTTTGACAAAGTATGGGGACCTGCCTCCGGTTTTCCCCGAAACGCTAGGATGGGATAATGAACAATGCCTGTTCTTCCGTACTTCAGTCAGAAGGAACCTCCATCTGAGGCGGAGATTTGGCGGTTCCTGGATCTCCGGAAGTTCCGGGACCTGATGGCCAACGAGGAACTATATTTTCGTCGCGCAGATTTGTTCGATGACGAAAGCGAAGGGTTGCCCCCCGAGCAATACGTCCGGCGTGTCTTAAGGCTCGACCCTTATGACATCAAAGACCGAGTAGCTCTAAACCACCATTTCGGTCAATTGGCTCAGGCCCGAGAGATGTACTTCATTACATGCTGGTACCTGTACCGCAATGAAGATCTAGCGATTTGGGAGCAGCACGCCCCTGATGGCGTAGCCGTGAGTTCAAGCTACGGGCTCTTGAAAGAGTCCCTAGCGGGCATTCCTGATGACACACACATTGGCCTGATTCAGTACGGAACGGCTCATCTCACTGACCGGTTCAACGCAATGGAGTTCATTACGACTAAGCAAGAGAAGTATGCCGCTGAGTCTGAGGTGCGAGCTATTTTAACGTCCAGCAATCCTTTGGAAGGGGGCAATCGGCACATCGACGTCAATGGTTTTCCAAATCGCGTGCCGCTTGATGTGAATCCCCGCCACCCCTGGGTTCACGATTGCAAACGGAGACGGATTTCACTGCGGAATCTCTTGCAAGGGGTAGTCA
>JGI12695J13573_1000142_pt1 | contig 10074 bp, 13 predicted proteins | sample BlaSpr_A8_OM2_M3_FD_13573 | JGI IMG/M metagenome (IMG submission 13573) | reverse complement strand
ACGCCATCAACATTAATCAGATTGCCTCCAGCATTCGCCAGAGAGTCCGCGATCCGCGCAACCAGTTCATCTTCGTCCGCGCCGACGAGAATGTGCCCTTTGGCGCCTTCGCTACAGTCATGGACGCCGTAAAGCAGTCGGGAATCACCAATGTGAGCATCGTCACTCAGCCTTTGGATCAAAATGGCGCAAAACGCTGAGATCTTTTTCGAGCACGATAGTTGGCCGCGCGCGCTGGCCTGGTCGACCGGATTCCATATCGCCGTCACTGCCCTGATTTTGCTCTACTCCACCGTTTTCACGGGTGCTCGGGGCGACAATTGGGGAGGCGGCGGCGGCGGTTCGGCCATCGGGGTCACCATGGTCAGTTCCGTGCCCTTGCCCTCGACACCAGCAAAGACCGAAAACGTCCTGGCCAACGAGTCAAAAGGCGTCGCGAAGTCGCAACCGAAGATTGAGGAGAAAGAGCCCGACGCGATTGCGATCCAGGGCAAAGATACAAAAATAAAACCCAAGAAGCCTCCGACACCCACCAAAGAGAAGCCGAAGCCTGCGCCTGAGCCCGAAACCAACCAGGTCGCATTCGGAGAAGGTGGACCGGTCAGCGGACCTTACGGTAGCTTCGCTGCTGGTGGCGCCAAAGGCGGTTTTGGCATTTCGGGAAGCGGAGGCGACTTCGGAACAAAGTATGGTTGGTACGTGCAGATTGTGCAGCGCAAAGTGTCCGAGAACTGGCTGAAGTATGAGGTCGACCCGCGGATTACCAGCGCCCAGCGTGTTTACATCACGTTTGATGTGGCGCGTGATGGGCACCCTTACAACGTGCGGGTCGAGCAGTCCAGCGGCGTCCCCTCCCTTGACGTTTCGGCGACCCGGGCGCTGCAGCGCATCGATACATTTGGACCACTGCCCCCGGACTACGGCGGCAGCAAGATCTCGGTAGAATATTGGTTCGATTACAGCAAGAAATAAATTGTGGCGCTAAAGGCTCGCGTCCGCATCTACACAGGCGATGCACTACTCATTGGTAGGAAAATGATCGAGCATCCACCTGATTATTCTTTTGCTCCCAGATTCCGTTTATGATCAAACGTACCTTGCCAATGAGAACCTATCGGTCTACGACACTGTCGTATACGGTATCCTTTCGCACGGGTTTGCGTAACGGCTCCATCCGGATTGACGAGACACGTGAAACATCTTCGCAACCTGCCCTCATCGGCGCTCGGCTCTTGAGCGCTGTGAGTTTCCTGATTCTCCTCTTTTCGCTGTCAGTCTCTCCCGCTTCCGCTCAGGACTGGGTTCGCACCGGTTCCGGCTTGGGCGTGGAAAAAGTGCGCCTTGCGGTTCCTGACTTCAAGCCCGCCACCACCGACCCGCAGAACGCCGCGCTGCTGAAGACTTTCAATGACACGTTCTGGAATGATCTGGATAATTCCGGAGTGGTTGAGCTGGTTTCCAAGAGTTTTTATCCATTGCAGGTCCCCGGCCAGCCGACCGAGATCACGTTTCCTGCGTGGAACTCGCCTCCTCCCAACGCCGCGATGCTGGCATTCGGAAATCTGGGTGTGGCCGCGGGCAAAGTTACGGTCCAAGGCTGGCTTTACGATGTAAAGAACACCGCGTCGCCTCAGGTTCTGGGTAAGCAATACGCCGATGTTGCCAGCGACGAAGCTGCCCGCGTGATTGCTCACAAGTTCGCCGACGAAATTATTTTTCGTCTGGGCGGTGGCATTCCCGGCATCGCTGAGAGCAAAATTTATTTTGTAAGCGACCGCTCCGGCCACAAAGAAATCTGGGTGATGGATTACGACGGCTCCAACCAGCACCAACTCACTCACCAGAGTGCAATCGCGCTTTCACCGCGCATCTCGCCGGACGGCACACGCCTGGCGTTCAGCTCCCTTACGAAATCTGGGTGGGACATTCTGATGTACTCGACGGAACTCAATCGGCTGGTCAGTTTCCCGCGCTTCGGCGGCACCAATCTGGCGCCCGCCTGGTCGCCGGACGGAACCAAACTCGCACTCTCATCTTCGCGCGGCGGCAATTCGCAGATCTATGAGTGCGATTCCAGCGGCGGCAATCTCCATCGCATGACCAGCGGCAAAGGCCCCGACGTTTCTCCCGTGTGGAACCGCAAAACGGGCGCGCAGATCGCTTTTGTAAGCGGCAGCACCGGATTGCCGCAGGTCTATACCATGGAAGCCGACGGGACCAACCAGACACGGATGACAGACCAGGGCTATGCCGTTTCGCCCAACTGGTCGCCGAACGGCCAATTCCTAACCCTGGCGTGGATTCGAAAGTATGGTCCCGGTGAACCTGGCTCTTCTGATATTTATTTAATGGATATCGCCAGCAAACAATGGGTGCAACTCACCCACGATGGTGGCCGCAACGATTCCCCTTCATGGTCGCCCGACGGCCGGCATATTGTTTTTCAGTCGGCGCGCTCCGGTAAGGAAGAAATCTGGGAAATGCTGGCCGATGGCACTAAACTCCATCAGCTGACTTTTACGGGACGCAACTCGCAACCGAACTGGAGTTGGAAATAGATAGTTGGAAATCAAAACACTTCGTCTGAACTCGACGCTTTGTCGGGTTCGCAGGAGGATTAAAATTGAAGAGGACTAACGTGAAAAAGATTAACTCCGCTCAACAGACAATGAAGGCGCTCGCCACCATCCTCGCCTTGTGCGCGATCATGATGCTGGGCGCTTGCAAAAAGAAGGCGGCACCTCCGCCACCACCTCCACCACCCCCGCCGCCAGCGCCCACCGCTTCCATCTCGGTGAGTCCTGACACCATTCAGAAGGGACAATCCGCAACCTTAAGCTGGCAAGCCTCTGGCGCTACCGATGTCTCCATCGACGGCATCGGCGCCGTGCAAGCCAGCGGATCGCAGCAGGTCAGTCCCAGCGACTCGACAACCTATCACCTGGTAGCCAAAGGTTCAGGCGGAACGCAGGAGGCCACCACCCGGCTCACCGTGGCCCAAGCCCCTGTAGCCGAAACTCCGACGCCCTCGCCCAGCGAAGAGGACCTTTTTGGGCAGACGGTAAAGGACATTTACTTCGACTACGACAAGTCGGATATCACCAGCATGCAGCAGTCGACCATTCAAGCTGATGCCCAGTTCCTGAATCAGCACTCGAGCATCAACTTCACGATCGAAGGGCACTGCGACGAGCGTGGTTCCACAGAATACAACCTCGCTCTCGGCGACCAGCGCGCTTCTTCGGTGAAGAATGCTCTGGTCTCCGCGGGAGTAGGCGCCAACCACATCAAGACCATCAGCTACGGCAAGGAAAAGCCGTTCTGCATGGAATCCAACGAACAGTGCTGGCAGCAGAATCGTCGCGGCCACTTCGTTTATCAGAAGTAATTAATAATGCTTGCGGGGCGGAGAGATCCGCCCCTTATTTCCTATTGTTCTCGCGCGACAATCTTCGCAACCCGCAGACCCGCCAATCCGTCTAAAATAGGTTCAGCAACTCTCTCGCTTAAGGCAAATCAACTTATGACATATCGACAATGGTCCACTCGTTTCGCGGTGCTCGGCATGCTTTGGCTGGCCATCACGCCAGCCTGGGGCGCCAGCAAAGAAATGATTCAACTGCAAACTCAGGTTCAGCAACTGCAGGAGCAGATGACCGCCATGCAGCGCAGCTTCGACGAGCGCATGGGCGTCATGAAGAATCTTGTGGAGCAGGATACCGACGCGGTGAACAAAGTCGCCAACGCGCTGACTGCTCTGCAGAATTCGCTGCAGAAGCAGCAGGGGGATTCCTCGGGACATGTGGAACAACTATCCGGCCAGATTCAGTCGCTCAACGACAGCCTGGACGAACTGAAGGCCCGTCTGGCGAAAGTGAGCAAGCAGCTCGAGGATATGCAGTCGTCGCAACAAAGCCAGGCCGCGAATCAGGCCCAGCAACAGGCGCAGCAGCAGGCCATGGCCTCGGCGCCGCCGCCGGATGTGCTCTACAACAACGCGCTGCGCGATTACAACGGCGACAAGAACGATCTGGCCACGCAGGAATTTTCCGACTACGTGAAGTTCTATCCGAACACCGATCTCGCCGGGAACTGCTATTTCTATCTTGGCGAAATTCAATTCCGCCAGGGAAATTACGCGCAGGCGGCACAGAGCTATGACCAGGTTCTGCAGAACTTTCCCAGCGGAAACAAATCGGCATCCGCGCAGTTGAAGAAGGGCTTCGCCCTGATCGAGTTGGGCAAGCAGGAAGATGGAGTGGTGGAACTGCGCCGAGTAATCCAGCGCTATCCCCGCTCGAATGAGGCGCTGCAGGCGCGAGAGCGGCTAAAGAAGCTAGGAGTTTCAAGCCGTTCCGGCGAATAATTAGTTTCAGCCACTTTGGTTTCGAGACAGGAGTTTATGATGACGAAAATTTCCGATAACGATCCCGACCGCGCCAAGGGCGCCGTCGAAGGCGAAGAACATCACCACGATGGGAACCTTGCCTTGTCCGAGCAGCTCGGCCACCGCGATCAGGACCCTTCTATCAAGAATGCCGATAGCGACTTTCCAGAGCCTGGAGGAAGTCCGGAACACTCCGGCGAGCGTCCACCGAAGAAGAAGAGCCAGCGAAGCGAGCGGTAGAACCTTAGGGACGTGCGGTGATGTTTCTGAGTCGGATTACAGCAACCATGAGATTTGCGGCGAAGATCGTCTGCGCGATAAGGATGACCGCTAGAGATATGAACTGTCCCAGCAAGACCGCCAGCCGATAGGATGTGTTCGCTCCATCCGCCTGACGAAACACAAATAGATAGAAACAGGCCCAGAAAATAACGATCGGGATTGCCGTCATCCAGTAGTGCCAGACGCCGGCCTTCACATTCATTTGCAGAGGCACGATCGCGTAGATTGCGGCCGAAAAGCAAAGCAGCGACGCCATCATCAAAAATACCGTGCTCGGTGGGAACACATGCACGGTGCTGCGTAAGTGCACGCCTACTCCGGTCTGAGTCGTTGACAGACGGGACAGAAAACTCAGAACGAGAAGGATGGTGGCGGAGATCGCGAACAGTTCGGAAGGACGAGTTGCCACTAGACCTCCGGTTTGGCTAGCAGCTAAGAGCTAACAGCTAGAAGCTGCCTTCAAATCGCCATCGGCCCGACTTCTTTTTCCACTTCCGCAATATCGACCATCGCAATAGCGTCCCACGGACAGCCATCGAGGAAGCATCCGTCAGGCCCTTTGCTAAGGCACTTTTTGCAGCCGATGCAGAGAATCGGATCGACCGCGATGCGGCCGAACGGCGTGCTGTCTTCATCCGGCACCCAGAACATACAGTCTTCCACCGGACAATACTCGACACACGCTGGCGAACCGGCGCATCCCGTGCAGCATTCGGTAATCACAGCCAATTCTTTCGGCTTTTTCTTGCGCGGCGTGACCAGTCCCTTGGACTTCGGTTCCCACTTCATTTCGTCGGGGACCATGCCGACAGCTCTGGTGGCGCCGGGTGCAGGAGGCATGGCGGGATTATAACCCGAATCGCGCAGTTTGTAGCCTCCCCATGTTCCAACTATCAGGAACCAAAACGGCACTTGTCTCACAGATTGTGATGGTTGGCACAATTTCCACCTCGCCAATTCTGCTATAGTGAACCCCTGCAAAGGAGCATCCCATGGCTGGAAAGAGTTTGAACCGGGTTCAATTGATCGGAAATCTTGGGAAAGATCCGGAGATTAAATACACGCCGCAAGGCACGCCCGTGGCCAAGTTGACCATCGCCACCAACGAACGCTTTAAGGATAAGGCCGGCGAATGGCAGGACCGCACCGAGTGGCACAACGTGGTGCTCTGGCAGCGCCTGGCCGAAATCGCCGGCGAGTATCTCAAGAAGGGCGGCAAGGTTTATATCGAAGGCCGCCTGCAGACTCGTTCATGGGATGACAAGACCAGCGGACAGAAGAAATATATGACCGAAGTAGTCGGCAGCGACCTGATCCTGCTCGGAGGCCGCGGAGAAGGCACCGGCGGAGACTTCAATAGCGCGCGCGCCGCATCGGCCGGTGGCGGCAATAACTTCGACCAGCGCACCCCAGAGCCCGAGCATGCGACGGCAGGCTCGGGGCCAATTACGGATGAGGATATTCCGTTCTAATCTCATCCGGGCTTGTTCTTCGCGGTGTCTATCATTAGGTGAGCCGTCTGCGAAAGACCGCGCGTGTTCTTCGGACTGCAGTTCTCGGAATTTGCATCGCTTTCCTCTTCTTTGTAGGGATCATCCAAGCGGAGCAACACGCCTTGCGTCGGCGGGCCGAGCGGCTGCTCGCCGATATTCGATCTTTAGAAATCCATCGCCACACTTTTAGTGACGTTCAAAATCTAAAGCGCAAATGGAAGAGCCGTGCGCACTTTGAGGGTAACTGCACGGAGGACTCGTGTAGGGTCGAGATTTCGTGGGACGATTTCTATTTTCGACACATTGAATTCCTGAGCCGCCACAATGTGTCGCACCTCTTCATGCTGGCCGGCGGACGCCCCCAGCAGATTAGGGCGCAAGTAAGAATGGACAAGGGATTTGTTTCAGGTAAGGGATTTCACGCAGTGGTTGGAGTCCCGGCATACCGTTGGTGGCCCGATTACGCACTGCTAGCAGATGCATATAGCGTGCCATCATTCGCGGAGAACTACCGACGGCCAGCTACCCATCCCCATTACGCAGTTGGCAGGCCCGGCGGGTGCGACGGCCCATGCCGCGGGGTTCATTTCATCTTCGATCCCTCAGTCGACAGCGGCACTATAAATCGTTTCATGCAGTTCGATCTCTCGTGCCTCACGAGATGGATTCATGCCTGCCGCACCGAAGGAGACATCATGCCGAACGCGTGGGCACAAGCCGAGGCCGATTATGGTTCAGTGATCAACCAATAAAGAAACTGGCAGGAGGTGTATCGTGAGAGACATGTCTGACCCCGATCTGGGTAGAAAGAAAGAGCGGTTGCGTTCCCTCGAAAGACAACTTATCAAAGCGAGCAAAGGGCCGTGGATCAGCATCCGGCAATCTGAAATAGAGAAGAAGGGACTGATTGCTGCCCTTCGCGCACGGACTAAACGGACGTAACGCATTCCTTCACGTTAGTGCGCCGGCCCTCCTCACCGCCTTCTTTAGCGTAAATACAATCGGCACGAACTGCCGAAGCTCGTACGAGACCGCGCCCTGATATCGTATTTCCATCGCCCGAACCCAATCCCATGGACCCGCAGCCCGAGCACAGTCTGCCCTCTATCTCGCTCTCGTCGTACGCGCGCCTGCTGCGCGGGAACCGTAATTTCCGCTGCCTCTGGATGGCGCAGATTGTCAGCGAGATTGGCGACTGGTTCTACACCCTTTCCATCTATACGCTGCTGCTTCAGTTAACCGGCCACGCCAGTTCAGTCGCTCTGGCCCTAGTTCTGCAAGTCTTGCCCCAGACGTTCGTCGGCCCGATGGCGGGGGTCGTGAACGACCGACTGCGCCGCAAGTATGTCATGATCGCCGCCGACCTGGTGCGTTTTGCGGTGGTGCTGGCCATGCTTCTCGTTCGTTCGCGCTCTACGGTATGGCTGGTCTACCCGCTGTTGCTGGCCGAGACCATCATGGCCGCCTTCTTCGAACCGGCCCGCAGTTCGGTCGTCCCCAACATCGCAGCTAAAGGAGAGGTGTTGATCGCCAATACGCTCTCTTCCGCTACGTGGTCTGTGAACCTATTAGTTGGCGCGTCCGTCGGTGGCGTGGTCGCCGCATTCTTCGGGCGAGATGCAGTGTTCGTTCTCAACGCGCTGTCTTTTCTTGCCTCGGCGATTCTTATCGCAGGCATGCACTTCGCGGAACCGCATGCCGAATCCGCCACGCCGCTGGCTCCCCGCGATCTGGTCGACTTCTCTCCAGTGCTCGAGGGCATTCGCTATATTCGCAATCACCGCACGCTGCTGCCCACCGTATTTGCCAAAGCGGGGGAACTCATGATCGGGCCCAGTTGGGTAATCTTCACCGTGCTGGGCGCGCACGAGTTTGCGTTACATTGGCACCGCGTTGACGCCGCCCGCGGCGCAATGCTGAGCATGAGCATCCTGCTGGGGGGGCGCGGCCTGGGAGCGCTGGTCGGTCCCCTGATCTCCGCACGCTGGGCGGGCCGCAGCGATCATCGCTTGCAGCTTGGCATTCTCTTTGGCTATCTCACGGTTGCGGTCGGATACACGGCACTCGGATTCAGCCACACGGTATGGATGGCCGCCGCTTGCGCCATGCTCGCGCACATGGGCGGATCGACAGTCTGGGTTTTCTCTACCACGCTGCTGCAACTTCACACCGACGACCGCTTCCGCGGCCGCGTTTTCTCCGCCGACCTCGGCTTCTCGATGCTCACCATCGCCGCTGGCGCTTTCTTGTGCGGACGCTTGCTCGACGCCGGTGTCTCCGCTCGCACCGTCGCAACTTGGACAGGATTGGTGATGTTGATACCAGCGGCCTTGTGGGCGCTGGCTATGCGCTTCGGAAGGAAGAAAACGGAGGAGTCTTCGGATCAAAACTTATTGCATCACAAGCTTTGAAAGATTGCGGCCTTCAGCCGCCGCTGGGAGCACAGATCTGAAAGGGCAGGGCTTCCAGCCGCGCCGAAGTAGCACAGAAAAAGATGAGGGTTTTAGCTCTGCAGACGGTCAATCTTCGCCGCCATAATAAAATCACTCTCTGTCAGTCCGTCAACTTTGTGCGTCCAAAGAGTGATCTCGGCCTTGCCCCACGCCAGCAAAATATCTGGATGATGTCCCTGTTTCTCGGCCAGGGCTCCCACTCGATTCACAAACTCCAGCGCCTGCTTGAAATCAGGAAATTTGTAGCTGCGGGTTAGGTGATGCTGATCGACCACGCTCCACTGCGGAACACTCTTATGCAGCGTCTCGAGTTCCTTGCCTTTGAGCGCAGGCACTCCGCCACGGCACGGCACGCATTGCTTATCAGCCAGTTGTTCAGTCATATCTTTCACTCAATAAACTCCTTTTGCGGAAGGAGGTCAAGGTCGATCCGCATGGACACAACGGCCGATTTCATGAAACCTGTCGACTGCCAGTCGCATCTTTAATAACCCGCCGTCCCATCGGTGCGACTTAGATTTGCTGCTCACGGAAGAAGAATGGCTGCCGCGTCCTCACAGGCTAATTCGACTCAGTCCAGCGCGGTCCAGCCAGCTCCGAATCCCTGGCTGATCGCAATCGCCGTCATGCTCGCGACGTTCATGGAAGTGCTCGACACTTCCATCGCCGCCGTAGCCTTACCCTACATTGCTGGCAGCCTCTCCGCCACCAACGACGAAGCTACCTGGGTGCTTACGAGTTACCTGGTGGCGAATGCCGTCATCTTGCCGGCGAGTGGTTGGTTCTCCTTGCGTTTCGGACGAAAGCGTTTTCTGATCACCTGCATCGTCATATTCACCATTTCTTCATTCGCATGCGGATCCGCCACCAGCCTTGCCATGATGCTGCTTGCGCGCGCCGTGCAAGGCGCGGGCGGAGGGGCGCTGCAGCCGCTTTCCCAGGCAATTCTCCTCGAAAGCTTTCCTCCCCAAAAACGTGGCATGGCTATGGCAGTCTTCGCCCTGGGAGTGGTGGTTGCGCCGGTTCTGGGGCCCACTCTCGGNGGCTGGCTCACCGATACTTATTCCTGGCGTTGGGCTTTTTACATCAACATCCCAGTCGGGGTNTTTGCGATTTTCATGATCTCGCGTTACGTGGAAGATCCCCCGTTACGTAAAAAACGCCAAGCCCGGAAAGTTCGACGGCATNGGTCTCGGCCTGCTTGGTGTCTGGCTGGGCTGCCTGCAGATTATCCTCGATAANGGTCAGGAAGATGACTGGTTNGGCGCCACCTGGATTCGCTGGGCCGCTGCAATTCTGCTCACCAGTTTTGTGGCGTTTATCATTCGCGAATTGCGCCATAAACAGCCGCTCGTTGATCTCAAAATCTTTCGCCATCGTAACTTTACCCTGGGATGCGTGCTGATCGGGCTCTTTGGAGCCGGCATTTATGGCTTGATCACGTTGCTGCCCTTGTTCT
>JGI12695J13573_1000139_pt1 | contig 10230 bp, 15 predicted proteins | sample BlaSpr_A8_OM2_M3_FD_13573 | JGI IMG/M metagenome (IMG submission 13573) | reverse complement strand
GCGCGGCCGCGAAAACCCCGCGCCCGCCGAAAGGATGGCTTCGCGCGATCCGCGAAGCGGCGGGAATCTCTGCGAGTGAGGTTGCCCGTGTCCTTAAGACCAGCCGCGGGCTCCCCGTGCAACTTGAAAAGGCCGAGGCCGAGGATCGCATCACGCTCAAGAGCTTGAGAGCCGCAGCGAATGCGCTCGGTTGCGACCTGGTTTACGCGCTCGTTCCCAAAGGGGAGACCCTTCGCGAACTGGTCGAAGAACGCGCCCGCGCCCAGGCCAAAAGACAAGTCCTGAGCGTCGAGCACTCGATGGCGCTGGAAGATCAAGCGGTCGGACGAGTTGATGAAGCGGTAGAAGCCGAGACTAAGCGGCGGCTTAGAAAGCGCGGGATCGAATGAGTCTCTTCGCGGAGGGTGAAGGCAACACACCGCTTTCCGTAGAGGAGCAGGCAGATCTCATTCCCAATCTTGCAACAAAAGAAGAGCTTAACGAGTGGGAGCGACAGAATATTCTCGAAGCCTACGCGTGGGCCCTTGCACCCGGGAACCTTCGCCGGCGTGATCCGCTGGTTGAGCCGTATATAAGAGACCTCCATTTCAGAATGTTTGACCAGACCTGGAAGTGGGCGGGCGTCTATCGAACCACCGAGAAGAACATTGGCATGCCACACCACGAAATCCGCGAGGGGATAGGCGCGCTCATCGGAGATGCGTGCTATTGGCTGGAACACGGAACCTATCCTCCCGACGAACTTGCAGTTCGCGTCCATCATCGGTTGGTTTTGATTTATCCTTTCGCGAACGGCAACGGGCGCCACGCGCGCCTGATCGCGGATGTGCTCGCCCAAAGGCAAAAACGGCCTGTCTTTAGTTGGGGCGGTGAGAATTTGGCGCGCGCCAGCGACTTTCGCCGGCGCTATATCGCCGCCCTGCAGGCGGCCGATGCGCATGACATTGCACCACTTCTTGCGTTCGCGCGCTCTTGAGATACGCGAACGCCATTCGCCGAAACACCTGGTCCAGCGCCGCATCTCCCAAATCGAGTCGTGAAACAACCATGAAGAGTTGAGCGTAGGCGTGCGTGCCACGTTGCTTGAAGTCGAGGTGATCCATCGCGCAGAGGGTCTGCACATGGTGCTTGATGGTTTGGCCACCAACCACTTCACGGTCAAAACGGCGCGTCATAAAGTGAGCGCGCCCATTCTCTTCGAGCAAACGACATTCGTCCATGTCGATACCTGCCTGCCTCGCCATGAGGTAGTAACGCTGCGGTAACAGGCGGGCGAAGATCCGAAGCGAGTCTTAAATGCACGCGCGAAGCTGGAAGTATGGTGATAGCCAGCCGAGTACGCAATCTCCTTGATGGGCGTGCCGGTCGATAGCAGCAACGCCGCCCCTACTTGTAGCCGACAATCCAAGCGGTAGTTCTTCACGTTGGTGCCCATCTCATGTTTGAACAGATGACTCAGTCTTGACATGCGCTGATCTGGCAGCTAAGTGCAAGCTCTGGGAGTGTGCAGGATGGGTTTTCTTTCAGAACCTGAATCACTTTTCGAATTCGAAAATCCTCCTGCTTATTTCGTCAGCCAATAACAGCGTGCAGATGCCGGATGTGCATGTTTTCGCTGACGGCCTTCTGCTCGACGTTTACAATGTCACGAATCGAAAACTGCGGGAAGCTCAGCCCAGGTTGGGACTTGCTATTGGAAGGCGACGACGAGACTCCATCACCAAGAGAATCGACAGCTATAACGTAGTATTTTGCGCTGTCCACCAGCTTGCCTGCGCCGACGCGGATTGCCAGCCCAGCCGATCTCCAGCCAAAGGCTGTGGGAAACAACACGGCGTTGGATTTGTCCGCGCTCAGCGTCCGAAGGTGCGATAGCCTATCGTGCAATCGCGGATCACTTCGCCACTTTCCAGCTTGAAGTCTCCGATGCGAGCCGTTTGCTGCTCTTGAGCGGAAAGCAACCCAACGAATACGCTCAGCGACAACAGTACCAAGAGAAGAATACTCTTCATTGTTCCGTCCTTCGAATGAGCTGAGTGCCTTATCCAAGGCTCTGAAAGTCAGGCATAACCCACACGGCCCGGATTCCATCCGCTCGAAGCAAGATAGGCGGCCAAGAAAGGCCCGAGACCTGTTTGCACGTCTGCGAGAAAGAAGTTCAACCATTCGAGCCACCGCAAACTCCGATGTTTTCCTTGCGTGGCATCGCTCAAAGAATTTCCCTTCTTGGTCTCTTGCTCATCGTCGTCGACTAGCCACATCGTTAGATCGCGCCATTCAGTAACCGTCCAGCGCCATTCATCATCCCTGCTGATGTGCATTCATGTCTCCAAACCTCAGCACAGCACGAGGCTCAAGGTTCTCCTAGCTCAACATCAGTAACGCACAGATGAAATGAACCATCGCAGCGTCCGCATGCGGACAGCAAGTCAGCACATCGACGGTGCCAGCCTTGCATGCCTGTAGAATCGTCGGCGGGACGAACTTCCAAAGTGTCTGCACCAGAACCTCAAATGGTTTGTCTTGAGTGCGAAGGATGTTTGGAAATCCAAATGCATTCTGACATCCGAAAAGGAGGGTGAGCGCGCTGCAGTCTTGAAGGTGAGACACAATGTGTTACGCAAGCTGAAGGAATGAAGTGTTCGCAGTCCAATTAAAGTTATAAGGAGATTTCAACGATGCCTCATAAAGAGGAATCAATCACGCTCCATTCCGAACCATCCAGCACTGTCGTTTCAAGACGAAAGTTCTTGAGTGCGGGCTCCGCGACCATTGCCGCTGTCGGCGCTAGTCTGCTGTTAACTCCAACCGTGGCGCGCTCAGAGACTGAACCACAGATCGTGTGGTCAACATCACAATGGAAGATAGACGACTTCCGCAAACTCGTGGAGGATAAAGCGCCGGTTAAGCAATTGTTCGACGCTCGAGCGATCAATCAGGGCAAGTTTTTGGATGAAATGAAGAACTCGCTGAATGCGCTCCATTTCGGTTTTGGAGTGCCAGTAGATCATATAAAACTGGTCGGGGCACTACATGGACCAGCCAACCTTCTCAATTTCGATGACTATGTCTGGAATAAATACCAGATAGGCGTGTGGTTACAAGCCAACGATCCCGATACAGGAGAGCCCGCAATCAGAAACCCTTTCTATCGCAGCCGCACATCGACGAGCCCCGATTACAACTCAACCGATTTTGACAATATGAATTCCAGATTTCAGGATGTAAGCATCGATACCCTGCACAAACGTGGAGTGCAGTTTTGCTGCTGCCACACCGCGCTTGAAGAGCAGGCGGAAGTGCTCGTTAAGCACAATGGTTTATCAATCAACTCGGAGATATTAGTAGAAGAGATGCTTCGCCATACTCTGCCAGGCGTATTGGTAGTCGCTTCTATGGTTTCCGCGATCGCGTTACTTCAACTTCAAGGCCACTATAGCTATATTTCTGTGTAGCTCAAACGGTATTCCAAGCCGGTTTCTTCCGGGCGAATCGCACTAATCTCGTCGAGGCGTGTTAGCGGGCAATAACTGTTCTCAGATGTGTACTGCGAGAAGGTAGACCGTCTGCCGACGGTGTGTCGACAGAAGGGCGCGGGCTCAGCATGATGAATCGGTAATTTGTTTAACAACTCCCGACACAGTGTCATCTTCCGGCTTTCACAGGTTTGGCAGAGGATTTGCATCGGGAAGCATTGAGGCAAGCCTGAGTGCCTCTGATCGTTTCGGTCATCGCCCGATCGATCCACCCTGAAAAACGAAAGGTTAAACCGATGAACGATCATACAAGAGAGAGAGCCATGATGGAGCACCCCTCGCGGAGAGGCTTCCTCGGCATGAGTTCAGTAGCTCTGGCGACCGCTGCGTTTGCAGGCCTTGCCAATGCTCAAGAGAAGGCGAGCACGCAAAAAGCGGAGCACGACCATTCCTCAAGCGACCCCGGGCCGGAGAACAAGCCTCTTCTGGACGAGAACCCGGATTCCAACACTCCGCCTCCGACCGATCACGGCGACCTTGTGCCCATTTGGTATTCCTTCGATCTGGCCAGAAAGCGAGTGGAAGAAGGTGGATGGACCCACGAGGTGACTCAGCGCGTCCTTCCTTCTTCCCAGGATATTGCCGGCGTCCAAATGCGCCTCACTGCGGGCAGCTATCGCGAAATGCACTGGCACACTGCTGATGAATGGGCTTATGTACTCTATGGCAATGCCCGTGTCACGGTGATGCAGCCCGATGGCACCATGTTCATCGGTGACGTGGGCGAAGGCGATCTTTGGATCTTTCCCGCCGGCCACCCGCATTCCATTCAAGGGCTTGGCCCGGATGGAACGGAGTTTCTTCTGGTCTTCAATCAGGGCGACTTCTCTGAAGACGGAACCATGCTGCTCTCGGAGTGGGTGGCGCACACACCTCCCGAGGTATTGGCAAAGAATACCGGCCTCGATAAGAGTGTCTTCTCTAAAACGCCCGGGGCGCCACTTTACATCTTCCCCGGCAATCTACCCAACTCGCTCGAACAGGACAAGGCGGAGATCGGCGGCGAGCAAGTAGCACCGAAGCAACAGTACACCTTCCATCTGAGGTCAATGAAGCCGACGTCAACCAGCGAAGCAGGCGAAGTTCGCATCGTCGACTCACACAACTTTCCGGTCTCCAAGCATGTTGCCGCGGCCATGTTGATCATCAAGCCTGGACACATGCGTGAGTTGCACTGGCACCCGAACGCCTCGGAGTGGCAGTACTATATCGCCGGCAAGGGTCGCATGACCGTATTCTTTCCTGTCGATAATGCCCGCACAATGGACTTTAGTGCCAACGATGTCGGCTATGTTCCCTCCAACGCACCTCACTACTTCGAAAACACGGGTGATACCGACCTGGTGGTCCTGGAGCTGTTCGCATCTGACGAGTTCGCCGATGTTTCTTTGAACCAGTGGCTCAGGCGCGTCCCCAGCGAAATGCTAAAGGCACACCTGAACATTGATAAGCAGATGGCCGCGAAGATCCCGGTGGAGAAGCTGTTTCTCGTTTAGGAGCTCAAACGCAAGAGAGCTCTCCGAGTCCCCGGCGGAATGGTGGTCGTTTAAGGAACGGAAACTATCAGCTGCGCGCATGGGTCGTGCACGTAGCTCTACTAACCCGAGGAGGGCTTGTATGCTTGAAGGAATCTTTCAGCCCACGCACCTTTTGTTGATCTTCTTCATCGCGCTGCTGGTATTTGGCCCCAAGAAGCTTCCCGAGCTCGGCAAGGGCATCGGTGCAGGTATTCGTGCCCTGAAGGAGGGGATCAAGGATCCGCTTATCGAGCCAGGAAAGAGTGTGAGTGCGGAGCCAGGCCCTTCAAGTGTCGAGATCAATGGGCGTCCCACGTAGTGTCCATGTTGTAGTCCCGGGACATGCTTTACATTTTGTCCCTAGACATCCTTTACATCGGTGGAGAGGAACTGGGCGTCGGAATCCAGCGCTCGATGATTTTCGAGCGTTGGATTCCGGGGTCCAGTTCGCGAATGAGGGTAGCGCAGTAGAACACCATCATGCGTTGCTCCACTCGTACGACTTGCACCCACTCCCCGGCGAGTGATCGGTTGACCCTCCATTTTTTCCCTTTGATGTCCAGCTTGCCTTGGCAATCCACTTTCAACACCCATGCCCCAGCGGGATATTCCCAGCGTGGCGGATGGGCATCGTAGCGATGGATACTGGGTTTCCACAACGCCGCCGGAGTTCGCATGCCTAGCGCTTCGTGCGGTCGTACATGGTTGTGCTCCCAGCGATACGCATCCAGCCAGGCTTGCCGGTTCTGCCCCGGCACCCCGCGCCGTTGCCAAGCGCGTTGCAACGATCCATGAAAACGTTCCACCTTGCCCTGGGTTTGGGGATGCCGAATCCCGCTCCAGCACAGCTGAATCCCCTGCCGCATCAGCCATAGCGACAACTGCGTCCGCCCGAACTGCGTGCGTGCTCCACCAGGGCGTGCCGTGGTCCATTAACATCGCTTCCGGAACCCCGCAGCGCTGGAAGGCTTCTTCCAGTTGTTGCCGCACCGGTTCGGCGTGCGTGCCGCCGGTGGCAGCCAGCGCTATCAGGTAACGACTGTGATCGTCCAGCACCGACAGCGGACCCATCGGTTGTGGCCATCCTTTCGGGCCTTTGAAGTCCATCTGCCACAGCTCGTTGGGACGCTCCCGCTCGAACCGCTGGGTCGCCGCCGCGCCTCGCTCCTGTGGCCCGATCAGATCGTGGCGCTGCAGAATGCGGTGGATCGTATTGCGCGGCAGCTCCACCCCCTGACGCGCCAGCAACACCTTGAGCTTGCGNGCGCCCCAGTCGGGATAGCGCNACCGCAACTCCGTCACTTGGCGCTCCAACTCGCTCGCCCGTCCGTCGCGGGCTGTGGTGGGGCTTGCGACTGCGTTCTGCGATTCCCTCCGCTCCCTGTTCTCGGTAGCGCTGCAGCCACAGATACCCCGTCGGACGCGAGATCTCATAGGCCGCGCACAACGAATCGAACGAACTCCGCTTCTGCGTCGCCTCTACCACAAATCGTACCCGTTGTTCCTGCACATCCATCGTCTTCCAGGCCATCGCTTTCATCACCCCGGCGCGCTTCGCGCGCCGGGAGTGTAAAGGATGTCTCGGGACGTTTTGTAAAGGATGTCATGGGACTGAACAAACCCGTGACGAGTGGGGCAGCCGATGTCGGGATAGCGCCTGAAAACTACAAGCGCGAGAGCGCAGGCAGCATCCCGCCCACCCCTTCGGCAAGGCTCAGGGCAGGCTCTTGCAAAAAGCGCAAGGATGGGGCACCCTCTGTGGAACTGGCGCACACGGGATCATTCAAGCTGGGCCGCCCGCCGATAACGGAGTTCCAGATGAGCAATCAATCAGCTCGGAAAGATGCTTTAAGGGACCGGCTTGCCCGATCTCAAGAAATCAACATCAGTGTGACCGGCAGAAAGTCGGGACGCACCATCTCAATTCCGATCTGGTTCGTTTTGGAAGGCGATACGCTGAACCTGCTGCCGGTGAAGGGGTCGAATACACAGTGGTACAAGAATGTGGTTAAGAATCCGTCGTTCGGGATTGAAGCAGGCGGAGCGGTGGGCGAATTGAAAGCTGTTCCTGTGACGGACGCAAAACAGGTGAAGTCGGTGGTTGAGAAATTCCGCGAGAAGTACGGGGTAAGCGACGTGAAGAAGTACTACGCAAAGTTTGACGTTGCCGTTGTGGCTAAGATTCCGTGATGCTGCGTCCATTCTGTCTCCGGGTCCTTCGCCTAACTGCAAATCGGTCGATTGTGGTGGAAATGCCTTGCGAGGCCGAGGGCGGTGCCGACAGGTAGGGATCCTTCGACTACGCGGGCCATTGGCTTCGCCAATGTCTCGCTCCGCTCAGGACGACAGTTGTTGGGTGGGCGGCGGCGCGGAAGTATTATGGGTCGAGAAAATGGGGAGCGGGGATCATGCGTCGATCCATCAATTGTCAACCCGCGAATCGTCAAGCTATCGATCGGCAACCTCTGGTTCACACTCCACTCGGGCGAACCGCGGTGCAGATCTTTGCCGCGAATGAGCGGATGAATCAGATTCTTATTGAACAGCTTGATCCTGCTGCGTGGAGGGCCAAGCCGGCGGGCAAGGGGCGCAGCATTGCGGCGATCTTTACGCATATGCACAATGTCCGGACGAAGTGGGTCAGGCTTACGGCTCCGCATTTGAAGGTTCCACGACAACTTGAGCGCACGCAGTGCACGCCGCAGCAGGCGCGGGCGGGATTGGCGGAGAGCGGGGCTCGCTGCGCGGAGATGCTGGGTGAAGCGCTCGGCGGCGAGGGGCGCGTTGAGAAGTTTCACAGAGATGGGTGGGCGCGGCCCTGGCCGGTTGGCGTGGAGATGCTGTGCTACATGCTGGCTCACGAAGCGCACCATCGCGGGCAGGTTTGCATGCTGGCGCATCAACTTGGATTCCGGCTGCCGACGAAGGTGACCTCCGGGATGTGGAATTGGGAGAAGCTGTGGAAAGAGTGTGGAGCGGGTGGCGGGCCGGGCGATGCCTAAGAAGGTGGTCGAGTCCGTTTAGGTGACTTCGAGAATCCTCAGAGGGATGGGCTGTGGAATCCCATGTCTCGCAAAAGGACGCGAGACCCTTCGGCAGGCTCAGGGGAGGCTATGGGGCCCCCTCGACTCGATGCAAAATCCTCAACATGGGTAAAACGGCAGCGGCCGCCGTCCGTGGTGTAATGCGCAAGGGTGGAAATCAGGGTTTTACGTAGTGCTGAACCACGCCCCCCACCTTTATCGAAGGCAAGCCTGTGTTCGCCGAGATGTATGGTACGCCGTCCGCCATCACGGCATCGGGAAATTTCCAGCCTGTTGCCAGCACGCCAAACCCAGAAACGGACCCGATGCTCGAGAATCCGTCCGCCGACACAGGAGCATCGATGTTATTGCTGTCCAGGGAGTTGAGAACCACTTGTCCGATTGATGCCTGCCCGAGGTTAAGCAGGTTTGGCACCGGGGAGACTGATCCGCCATTCTGCACCCCCAAACCATTGAAAGTCAGGTTAGTGATGGTCGAGTCGTTGTCCAGGATCAGGCCAGCAACCTGTATATCTGGAATCCGCTGGATTTTACAATTTTCGAAGGAGAGACTCGATCCTATATACGTTGTCCAGCCATAGAGTGGGGACGGTCGCAAAAAGGCGCAGATGTGGTTTGATTGAGGCGGGATCCAGACAACGTTTGATGGAGAGGGTGTAAAGGTAACGTTTCTGAGCGCGATGGTCCCGAAATTTTCCGCGAGCGCGAGTACAGTGGGGGCGGTCAATCTACAGTCCGAGATAGTCAGGGAGGCGATGGAGTTTGGGATGCTGCCATTGGCCAAGCCGATCAAAAAAGCGGCCTCCGCAAGAATCCCGCTGCAATTGCTCACACTGACTGCATCGATGCTGTACTTGAGGGGACCACCGTTGGTGGTATAAAGCCGCATCAGCGACCAGCTATTGAATGTGCAATCGCTAACTTGGACTCGCGAGATGTTGCCCGAGTATCCCTCCGGACAATTCAGAGCGATAGAGTCGTCGTCCGTCGCGAAGTCGCATGCTGAAATGGCAATGTCGTTGGCTGGGCCGTCGATATGAACTCCGTCTGTGCCCGCGCCGTGGCTCTTCATCACGCATCCAGAGACGCGCGCATTCCCGACGTTCGAAAGCCGCATGTGGTAGGCGGATATCCTCACCAGAACCACCTTTTCAATGCTGACGTTATTTAAGTTCATCAAGTTGATGCCACAGTAATAGACCACTTTGGTGCCCAGGCGCGATCCGCTGGTCGAATTCCCGTCAAAGCCGTTTCCTTGATTGCCGTTCACCGTGAAGTTGCTGAGCGAAACATTCATCCCGCGCGCAGGTGCCGGCGGTCCGGGATCGAACGGCAGATCGGCATTTGGAGGTCCGTTGTGGATGGCGTCACTATTGGCGCCTGTCTTTACGAAGAATCCGGTGCCGCAACCAAGGCCCGCGATATTCCAATATCCGCCGGCGGGCAGGAAGAGGCCCGAGATGAGCGCGCTTCCGTCAATAATCAGAGTGATGGGATGGTCCGCCGTGGCGCCAGCCATCGCCGCATTGATGCGCGGCCCATCGTCAGTGGCAAGGCCACCGGTATATTTATTGCGTCCATCTCTCAGGTCGCAATCGAGAGCGCAGCCGATCTCCGATGCCCGGATGTAGGTCATCCCCGGGACTGGCACTGGCGGCGGGGCGGGGCCCAGGCACGGTATCACGAAGTCCGATCCGCAGCTGAGCAGCGAGCATCCAAAAGCCGAACCGACCGTCAACAGGGCCGCGTTCTTAATGAAACAGCGTCTGTCCATCGAATCTCTGCCTCGGTTGTGTTCGGTTGCAACGGTGTTGTGGCTGTGCCTTGGAAGCTGGTCTTGCGCGTACTCGAGCCTGCATCCCCAACACAGACTGGGGCCGCAGAATAGCCCGTTGGTCAACAAACTGCAATAAAAATTCTTCAAGTTTTCGTTCGGGGGAGAGGTTGAACTTGGGGCTGTGGAATCCCATGTCCGCAACGGCAGCGAGACCCTTCGGCAGGCTCAGGGCAGGCTATGGGGCACCCACTCCTACGGAGCTGTGAAGGACAGCAGGTTCCTCGCGGCTGAAAGCCGTTCGGAATGACAAAGGATTAGTTAGAACCAACGCGCCGGGCGTCTTTGTCGTCACTTCA
>JGI12695J13573_1000138_pt1 | contig 10301 bp, 12 predicted proteins | sample BlaSpr_A8_OM2_M3_FD_13573 | JGI IMG/M metagenome (IMG submission 13573) | reverse complement strand
TAACCGTATGAAAAGCAAGTGGGGACGTAGTTCAGTTGGTTAGAACGCTGCCCTGTCACCGGTTTTCACTCTCCCTTCCGCGGTGCACCAACCGCTAGCATCGTCACCAGGCGCGTTAGGTTCGAATGCCCTAGATCGTCCGGGCGATTCCAAGATTCTTTATGTAGAACTGCTACCAATCTGCTTCGCCCCATTTTCCGCGCTAGCTCCTTCCGACCATAAGTAAGATGAAAACCAATGGAAGATAGACAATCGACGCCTGAAGTAGTCGGCGGGCCGCTAAATTCGATTTTCGACGAACCAGTTGTACGCCGAAATAGAGAAAGCTCGAACCGAGGAGCATAGCGCCAACTGGGTAGACAGGACCGGCGTGACCTGTAAACGCCGGTATCAAACTCACGAGATTCAATCCAAGGAGCGGCAACACGGTCAGCCAGCCCATGAACCCTGCCTTTGATTTACCACTCGGAAGGACCAAGTATCCGGCCCGGAAGTAGTCCTCACGATACATCCATGCGATGGCCATGAAATGTGGGAACTGCCACAGGAAGAGCGCAGCGTAGAGTGCCCATGCCTCCGGGCTCAATCTACCCGATGCTGCTGCCCATCCGATCAGCGGCGGCATAGCGCCCGGAAAGGCCCCGACCAGAGTGCACAGCGGTGTTTTTCGTTTGAGTGGAGTGTAGATGAATAAGTAAGACAGCAGCGTGACAATCGCGAGCAGACTCGCAAGCGCATTTACGGCTATCGCAAGATAAATACTGCCGAAGGCCGATAGCGCCACACCGAACCACAGAACTAGGTCAGGCTTCAGCCTACCGGCAGCCATAGGCCGCCGGGCCGTCCGGCGCATCTGGGCATCGAAGCGTCGCTCGATATATTGATTCAGCGTACCGGTGCCGCTGGCAACCATTAGAGTGCTCAATAAAGTGTGAATCAACAGCAAGAATGGAAAACCTTGCGGCTCGGTTGCATGACCCAAATAGAAGCCGGTGAAAGTTGCCACCGCGATCAGGGAATTGACCTCTGGCTTAGTAAGCGCCCAATAGTCGGACACCATCACATAGGTGCGAACTGCAAACGTTGGCCGTGCGTCAGCTGCCGTTGCGGACGGGATGCTAATAATCGGGATGGATTCGCTCGCCACGTCTAGATCACTTCCGCCTCGGAACCATTTAGTGGCTGTGCCGCGAGGAGGCGCCACGCGAGTTGCGCTGGTTCGTGCGAGCTCTCATTGGGAGGCGAGAGTATCTGCATTGTGATGGCGACTGCGGGAATCAGATACGCAAACGTTACCCAGACCCACATCAGCGCTCCTGCACACTCCTGGTCTTGGAGAGGAGACAAACTGAACAGTTGAGTTGTGGACAGGTAGCAAGGGTAAACAGGGCGGTTACAAAACGCCAGGAACGCAGAAAGAAGGTCACAAGGTAGCGTGGCGAGGAAGAGGTATAAAGCCATGGACCACCGAGGCCCCGCTCCACTCGAAGAGGGCTGCAGCACGGGCCACCAGAACAAGAGGCCAGCCAGAAGAAAACATCCGTCCTCGACTCCATGTATCCAATGCGACCCCATGGCCAGCTCAAACGCAACGGGAAGATGCCATCCGATCACCGCAGAAGTACCCACCAACCAGCACAATACAGGGTGCGTCAGACACCGTTCGAACGACCCCACCGGCAGGCTGCCGAGGAGCAAATTGTTTTGAATAAAGCATCTCGACATCCAGTTCTGCAATACGACCACTGGCGCCCCAGCCAGAACTAGAGGAGCGGCAACAGTCATCAGCAGGAGATGCTTCACCATGTGGATGGTGAGCGACTGATGATCAAGTGTGGCTAGGGGGGACGCCACGGCAGTCCAGACTGAGACGAGGCCACACATAAACGCGACCAGCCGCCAAACGGGGATGAGATTTGGGAGAGCATTTCGAAGATGAAGCCAGCCGCGCAAGTAAAACAACGCTGTGACCACCAGCGCGAATGCGACGGCGAGGAGCAGCGACAGCGGCTGCATGTGGGCATGGGGCTCGAACATGGCTAGGTCTACCGTGGGGTAACCTCGCTTGCGCCGAGTGCAATGGCACGAGAAGCGTCACGTGCTGGCGGTTGACTAGCCGGGTGCAACGTCTTAAGGAACGCCACCAGCGCAGTAGTCTCCGCCGGACTGAGATTCTTTCCATAGGCTGGCATATTGCCCCCGCCCTGGATCACCTGGCGAATGAGCTGATCTGCAGTGAGACGTAGAGCGACACTGTCAAGCGCTGGGCCGCGTTGACCTCCTTTATCGTCGAGCGAATGACAGTTGTGACATTGCTTCGCCTGAAAAACCAGCGCACCGCGACGCTCCAAGGCAGTGCGCCCCCGCAGGTATTCTGAGGGAATCGGTTGGCTGCTCCAAGCATCCATGACGGGACTCCAGGGTGTGTGCTGACCTAAATGCGTCAGAGTACCGAGAGTTACTGCAATCAATAGAGTCGTGAGGACAGCAATCGGCCTGCGCTTCCAACTCTTCTCGCCTTCGCCCGCTACCAACGGAAGTACGAGGAGGACGACGATTCCGACTGCGGGGCCAATCAGCAAGATGGGTGTCTCGGCTGACGGGGGCAAGAAGGAGAGCAGCGCATACAGCCACAAAAAGAAAAAGTCAGGCCGCGGAGCAGTCTGGATAATCGTCGGATCCGGCTGGCCGCCCGGACCAAAGGGACCAAAATAGACCGCGCAGATAGCGATCGAAAGAAGAATGAAACCGGAGAACAGTATGTCCTTCCCCACCGCGCTAGGCACGAACGGTACACCCTGTTTATGCGTCAACTCGCGATATTCCTGCAAATACGTGGCACGCCGAACGATACGTCCTGGCATGGGCCACTCGTTGATTCCTAACTTCAGCACCATGAGCAAGTGAACGCCGACGAAACAATCAACAATCCGGGGACAATAAAAACGTGCAGTGCAAAGAATCGTGAAAGCGTCGCGCCAGCAATGATCGGACCCCCAAGCATCAGGTTTACAGCCCAAGGGCCGATCACCGGAACGCGGCTAGCGATCGATGCACCGATCCCTAGTCCCCAGTAGGCGTCCTGGTCGAATCGGAGTACCTGGCCCGTGAAGGCCATCCCGAGAGTCACGAGCAAGAGAAGAACGCCAACGATCCACGTGAGCTCTCTTGGGAACTTGTACGCTCCAAACAGGAAAACTTGGACCATGTGAATCAGGACAATCGCGACCATGAAGTTCGAACCCCACCCATGCAGGGCTCGTATGAACCAACCCAAAGCGATGCCATGATTGAGGGTCTGGAGACTATTCCACGCCTCTCCCGCCGAAGGCACATAGATCAGGGCAAGCAGAATGCCAGTCACAATCTGGAGCATGAAACACGTGAGCGCGGCGCTGCCGAAAACATAGAACCAGCTTGCGGTCTCGCGCGGAACGGGGTGCTCGGCTGTCTCGCGAATGGGCTTGCCAAGCTGCAGCCGTAGATCGAACCAGTCACCGACTTTTTGGATCAGGCGCACGTCGGCTTCCCTCCCGCCTTATTTGCTACAGGCTGACCGGGAGTCGGCATTTCGCCCGCTTTGATCAGAAGTTTGCCATCTTCGATTTTGTAGTGGTACTGAAATAAACCACGTTCGGGAGGTCCGGACGCGCGGGAACCGTCTTGGTAGTAAGCGCCTCCGTGGCAGGGGCACATGAAGAGGCTCGACTGGGCGAACCAGCGAACTGGGCATCCCAGGTGCGCGCAGTTTATGGCAAAGACCTGGAAATTCTGATCGTCAACGTTTCGAACCCAGCATGCGATATCAGCGGTTTCGCCGTCCCAGGCATTCACGGCAGGATTTCGATACGTGGCGAGCCGAGTCTGCCCGGCAGGAAACTGTTCCAGCCCGCCGAGAGAAAGCCACGACTCATATCCGATCTGCCTTTCGCGAGTCACGGGAGAAACGAGATAGCGCACGATCGGCACGGCCAAAACAACTCCGACGATACCGTTAAGAAGCAAGCCGATTTTTACGAGCATCGCTCGTCTGGACATTCCGGTTTCTGCACTCATCGAGATCCTCCGTTGGCGGGATTCGTCGAAGCAATCGGGTACGGCCGTCCCGGAAGCGTTGGCCGTTGGCTGGAAAGCCACGCCACGACATCGGAAATTTCCTGGGCCGACATGGGCCGGCCCTCGACGTTACCGCGCCAGTCCGGCGCCCCCAACTCGGGCCGGCCTGCAATCACTATCGTTCTAAGCGACTGGTCACTTACCAGGGCAAGAAATGATCCGTCTACAATCGAGCTGGCCTTGCTCCCTCCGCCACCATTCGGTCCATGACAGGAGGAGCAGTAAGTTCGATAGGCGTCAGCACCACGTTGAGGATCGCCAGGACCCTGCGCTAAGTACGACGGTGGAATCTGAATGCCGAGCGCATCGGGCTTTGCCCAGGATCTGATTCCGCGCACAAGGGCCTCGATCTGTTTTTCAGTGAGCATTCCACCCGCACTCTGCGCGAAGGCGGGCATCGAAGTGCCCGGCACTCCGGTCGCAGCGGTGCGGCGAATCACGGTGTCGTCAGCAATTGCGAGAAAAACGGGATTAGCCAGAGCAATAGCTGCTCCACCCTCGCCGTTCGCTCCATGACATCCTGCGCAGTTCTGTCCATAAAGGACACTGAACTCCACGACTGCGCTCGGTGGCACTACCTCAGAGCCGGCCCGAGGTGCGCCGGGGGAACTGGTGCAGGCGGCGCAGACCAGTAGCGCGAATGCCGGGAGAGCAGCGAGAATAGCTCGACGGTTCATTGCTGGCGATTCTCTCCGTTCCTCTCGTCCATTACTCCCGGCGCTTCAATCCCGGCGCGGACGGCGAACGGAAGGTATTGCCAGGTACGTACGCGCTCTTGCCGGGAAACTACGATGCCAGCGACGATGCCGAATCCGATCTGAGAAATGACAAACCACAACCAGTCAATCCGGTGGTTGAGCACGGGATCGAGCGCTTCGAGGATGCTATGGATCAGACCCGTCCAGAGGATAGGGGCGATCACGCCTCCAAGCAGAATCGGTCGGCGCGGAAACATCGGAAGCGCGGCGCCATAAAGAAGCCCGACGAGCGAAGAACCTACCAAGTGAATGATCGTGGCGATGATCAAGGCGTTCCAATGAAACACGGAGATTTGCGCGATGGTCCACCGCTCCGGAAATAACCCAGCGGCCAAAAGATTGATCGGATACCACATCCCCTTGCCGCTGACAATTCCATAAAGGACTGCCAGGACGGCCATCGCTACACTTCCTGCCAAGCCGCCTTTGACACCGGCCGAAATCGGATAGATCTCCAGTGGCAGCCGTGCGCGGTGCAGTTCATGCGTGATCCATTCAACGCGAGCGACTTGCGGGCGACTGGTGGCCACCGTCGGCTCCGTCGGCTACCGGCACAGACTCGCGCTTTTCGTGCGGCAGAACATCGAAAAACCATCCGACACCTCCGGCAACGGCGCAGATTGCACCAAGAATGCTGAGGGAGACGCTGGTGACCAACCCGGCAAAGACGAGTGTAAGGCCGAAAGCCAGGATAATCGGCCACGCCGTCGGTGCGGGAAGGTCGATCGTGCGTGGCGTCTGTGCTGCCCCGGCGGGTGCTTCAAATGTTTCCAATGCCATCTTCCAGTCCTTCCCCTTATCGTCCAATCACGTAGACGACCGTAAAAACGACAACCCAAACCGCATCCACGAAATGCCAGTAGAGAGACAAAACGTCGACACGTTCAGCGTGCTCCGCTCTCACGTTTCCCAAAAGCGCCAGCGCCATAACTATCGAGAGAGCAATAAGCCCCACCACGACGTGAAACCCGTGCAGTCCGACCAATGAGTAGTAGGTGGTCCCAAACAGATTCGTGCTGATCGTCAATCCGTCGTGGTAAATCAGGCGGTGCCACTCAGTGGCGGTCCCGTACATGAAAGCGGTACCCAGAGCGATGGTCGCGAACCACCAGATCGCAAAACCTCTCACGCCTTTCCGACGAAGAGCGCTGACGGCGAGGTGGATCGTCAGACTGCTGGAGAGCAAACAAATCGTGTAGAAGATCGGGACGCTGAGAACCTCCTTCGGCATCGGCCCCGTGAGGCTCTTGCCAATGTAAAAAAGATACGCAACTACAAAGATAGAAAAAATTGCGGCCTCAGCAGCGATCAAGCCGAACATTGCGACGCGTCCGCGCACAGGACGGTCCCACTGAATTGTCTCGGCTACGGTCATGGAGGTCGCATTCACAATGTTCTCCTCATCATTCGTACTTCCAGTCAGGATCGTTCGGATGCTTCAAGTCCCAGAGCGGACGGCGGCTCTTGACTACCGGGATGGAAGCGAAGTTATACGCTGGCGGCGGTGAAAGTGTGGACCATTCGAGCGTCCAGGCGTCCCAAGGATCGCTGCCCGCAGCTTTTCCCTTGAAGTAGGACCACAGAAGATTGGTGACGAAAATTACTGTGCCCAGAGCTTGGAAGAACACACCAATCGTCACGATGAGATTCCAGACATCCCAGCCACGCCCGGGCTCATAGGTGTAGATTCGACGCGGCATGCCCAGCATGCCGGGAATGTGCATGAAATCGAAGGTCAGGTGGAACCCGATGAAGAACAGCCAGAAGTGGAGCTTACCCAGAGTCTCGTTGCACATCTTTCCCGACATCTTCGGAAACCAGTAATAGAAAGCACCGAAGATCGTGAACAGAATCCCGCCCACGATCACGTAATGAAAATGTGCAACCACAAAGTATGAACTACTCAGCTGCCAGTCGAACGGCGCGGCCCCCAACATGATCCCGGTGAGGCCGGCGACCAAGAACTGGAAGAGAAAAGCAACGCAGAACAGCATCGGTGTTTTGAACTCAATCTTTCCTCCCCACATAGTGGCCAACCAGTTGAAGATCTTGATTCCGGTGGGAACCGCGATGGCCATTGTCGAGAGTACGAAGAAAGTGTTGGCGCTCGAGCTCATGCCAACCGTAAACATGTGGTGCGCCCACACACTCATGCCGATAAATCCGATGCAAATCGTAGCCGCCACCATAACCGGGTAGCCGAAGATCGCCTTGCGGGAGAACACGGGGATGATCTCGGATGCGAAGGCGAATGCCGGGATGGCAAGAACATAGACCTCCGGATGCCCGAAGATCCAAAAGAAGTGCATCCAAACCACGGCCGAGCCGCCAGCTTGGGTATCGAAGAAGTGGCCGCCAAGATATCGGTCGACAAGCAACATTACCTGTGCCGCCGTAAGCGGGCTTATGGCAAGGATTACCATGCCGGACATGACAAGGTTGAGCCAAGCTAACAACGGCATTTTTCCCAAGCCCATCCCCGGGCAACGCATACAAAGAATCGTCGTTAGGATATTGATTGCCGTGCCGATGCTGCCGAAGCCCGACACGAGCAATCCCAACGTCCAGAAATCCGTGCTGTGTCCGACGGAAAAAGTCCTTGATGTCAATGGTGCGTACGCAAACCATCCGACATCCGGAGCATTTCCGGCCCCATACAGACCGTTTGCTCCCACGAGGCTGAAATAGAGGAGAAAGCCTCCGAATGCCATCAGCCAGAAACTGAAAGCGTTGAGGCGCGGGAACGCCATGTCCCGCGCGCCGATCATTAGAGGAATCAAATAATTGGCGAAACCGAACACCAGAGGCATCGCGACGAAGAAGATCATCGTGGTCCCGTGCATGGTAAACATGCGGTTGAAGACCTGCGGCGAGACAAAGTCATTGTGCGCGTGCATCAACTGGATCCGCATGATCCCTGCTTCGATCCCGCCGATCACTAGAAAAATCAGGGCATAGAGGATGTACAGAATGCCCAGCCGCTTGTGATCGACGGTAGTAACCCATCCGTGGAGCGCATCGACCAGGGGACGCGATGCTGCTTCCGCCCTCGGCAATGCAATGGAATCACTCGACATCGTGCGATCTCCTCGGCATGTTCAATGGGTCCTTCAACGCAGCGTCTCCAAATAAGCTGTTAATGCGTCCAAGTCACGATCGTTCAACTGCATCGCTGGCATTAGCGAACCCGGCTTGATCGCGTCGGGATTTCGAATCCAGAGCCGTAGGTTTTCAGGCGTATTAAGGGCCGCGCCGGCAGCAATTGTCTCGCGGCTCATCAGGTGTGTGAGGTCGGGGCCGAAACGCCCGGTCGCCATTGTGCCCGCCACGCTGTGGCAGTTGATGCAGGCCGTTGTTTCGAATACTCGTCGCCCTTCGGAAACGGCATCGGCCACGACCGCCGGCTGGCGTTGCTCCCGAATCCAGCGCTCGAAATCTTCTCGGGACTGCACGTAAACACGTAGGAGCATCTTGGCGTGTTGCGTGCCGCAGTACTGCGCACACTGGCCTAGATAGACACCCGTCTCATGCGGGTCGATCCACATGCTGTTCGGGTGGTTAGGAATCAGGTCGGTTTTGCCCGCTAAACGTGGCACCCAGAAACTGTGGTCAGTATCTGCCGACAGCAGTTTTATGAACGTCGGGGTCGGGTGATTGCCATCACTTACAGGAACATGTAATTCGTTGGCAGTCGCGACTCCCAGCGCCGGGTAGCGGAACTCCCACCAGAACTGGTGGCCGATGGCGGTCACTTCGATGGCGTTGTCAGGTCGCGCGGCGTTTTGAACGTCGGCAATCACTCGCGCGGTTGCCACGAGTAGGGTCAAAACAACTAGGACGGGGATAACGGTCCAGGCGATCTCCACCTGATTGCTGCCGTACACCTGCGGAGGCTCGCGGCCGTCGTCATCGGCCCTTTTTCTGAACTTCACGACAGAGTAGGCAAGCAAGGTGAACACGACCACGAATATGGCTGCCGTGACCGCAAGTACGAACATAGACAATCCGAAGATTGACTTCGCTGGCGTCGAAACGGGCGCGAAGATGTTGGTGGGACTCGCAAAGGCCATCGGCTCTGCAAAGGCGTGGGACACCATCGAAGAAGCGATTAGCAGCGCCGTCTGATGGGTGGATCTCTTCATACGATCTCTTTTGCTTCCCCGTGTGCTCGAGCGTGTGATCATCGGGGAGACTGTCCTGTCGCTTCAGTCAACTCGTCATGCGCCTGAGCGTAATCGAGCTGCGACTGCAGGAGCGTTGTCTGGGCCTCAAGTTCTTGAGCCACAGCCGCCTGGACCTGGGAGCGGAGGGATGCTCCTTGCTCGATCTGTTGCGTCGCCACGCGGCGGCTCTCCGTGCGCAGNGCCAGNAATTCCTCTGAAACNGNAACCATCTGCTGNGTACGCTCCAANTTGTTGTACGCGGCCCGNACGCGCAGTTCGACNTCGCCGCTNACGCGGGCCAANTTCTCNTTTGCCTGNGCCAGTTGCGCNTCACGTTCTCGCACNACGGCCCGCTTCTTGCCTCCATCGAAAAGATCGAAGTTGAGATGAACGCCGAAAGTTCCGAAGTTGCGGGCGAGAAACGGAACATTGTTCTGGTAGCTGTAACGAGCGAAGGCTTCGACATCCGGCAGGTATTCACGCTTTGCCAGGCGAATCCCCGCAGCAGCCTGCTCCACTGCCGCTTGCGCTTCCGCGATTTCCGGGTGGGACTCCAAGGCCAATTCGAGGCACTCCTCGCGCAGACAACTACCCGCCGGAGGTGAAACTTGAGGATCGAGAGCTAGCTCTTTTTCGAGTGGAAAGCCGACCAACTCGTTAAACTGCATCCGCAAGTCGGAGAGTTGCAGATCAGTGCTCAACAGTTCCTGTTTGCCCTGGAGGGCCTGTGCCCGGCTCTCGATGAGGTCTGCTTCCAGGGTGCTGCCGTATTTCACTTGCTGGACACGCTCGCTCTGAAGGTCTTCGCTTGCAAGGATCTTCGCCTCGATCGCACTGCGGCGTGATTGCGCAATCAGGATCTTGTAATAGAGCTGATGAACTTTCAGTGCAATATCGTTCTGGACTCCGCGCGCCTTTCCGCGCGTCTCGTCCAGCTCAGCGCGCACGGCATCATTTCCGGCCTTCACCTTGAACAATTGGGTGAGCGGTTGTACTAGGCCGGTCCCACTGGTCATGAAGGTCGGCCCACCCTGATTGAGGACCAATGGCTGCGGAGGAATTAGAGTGCTCCCCACGACACCCAACCCTCCGGCAGGAATCTCAATGAACTGAGTGTCCGTTACGTGGACAAAAGCGCTGTCATTCCTCACAAGCGGAAAGTACGCGCTTCTGGCGACTTCTTTCGCATGCTGCTTCTCCTCGACCTTGAACTCGGCTATTCGTACAACGTGATTGTGCTTCAGGGCCAGTTCTACAGCCTCGC
>JGI12695J13573_1000137_pt1 | contig 10303 bp, 7 predicted proteins | sample BlaSpr_A8_OM2_M3_FD_13573 | JGI IMG/M metagenome (IMG submission 13573) | reverse complement strand
TGCAAAGCATTCTTGACCAGCACACTTCTCCGTGGGGCGTGAAAGTTACGAACGTCGAGGTAAAGCAGGTGGATATGCCGGAATCGATGCTGCGCGCCATGGCCAAGCAGGCCGAGGCCGAACGCGAAAAGCGGTCGAAGATCATCCACGCGGAGGGCGAGTTTTCAGCCGCGCAGCGCCTGGTGGATGCTGCCCATCTGCTGGCCACCGAACCGGTGAGCGTGCAACTTCGCTACCTGCAAACTCTGACGGAAATTGGCGTCGAGAAAAATACGACCGTCATCTTCCCGGTTCCGGTCGACTTTTTCTCAGGCTTGCAAAAAATGTTAGGGAAGGCTGACGAACCAGCGCCGGCCGGCAAGGTTGCGTAGTTCGATTGGGTCGCAAGATTTTTCGGCAGCGTGGGATTCAGAGTGAGGCGCGAGTTAAGCTGCTGGCGTTGGGTTTTGGGTGGCGCAGCGCTGCGACGCTGCGATGAATGCATTGCATGAACATGGGCTTTAGCCCCGAGGTACATTTTGTGAATTCATCACAAGACACCGAAATCACGTTAGGGACGGCAAAACTGCTGGGCCTTTTCTTCGGCCTGGTGATGGTGTGCGCGGTCTTCTTCGCGCTCGGCTATACACTCGGCCGCAAGTCAGACTCCGGCCTTACCGTTAGCGCGGCGGCCGCGCCACAAATCAGCTCCAGCCGGGCCAAACCAGCGGGCGCTGCATCGAGCCCATCCCAGCCGATGAGCTTCTACAAATCGGTCGAGCAGAAAGACAGCAACGCGCAATTGACTCCGGCCTCGGCGGATGCAGGATCCGGGCCAGCACAAACGAGCGCGGCTCCCGCCCCTGAGGCACAACCGCAAGCATCGCCAACCTCGAATCCGCCCGATCCCATGGCTCCAATTCCCATGGGCGGTTACTTCGTGCAAGTCGCGGCGGTCAGCAAACAGGAAGACGCCGAGTCCCTGGTCGACGCGCTCAAGAAAAAAGAATATCCCGCCTTTGTGGCCAACAGCGTTACCACCGACAAGCTTTTTCGCGTGCAACTGGGCCCCTTCGGCGATATCAAAGAAGCCGAAGCCATGCGAGCACGCTTGGTCAACGACGGATACAACCCGATCCTGAAGAAGTGACGTTCCCCCTATGAAGCAGAAGTGCCTGCTGAACTGCCGTGTCATCTTCAAGCTGCACGGCATGGACCCGCTCGACTCCACCATCCTGAAACAGGATGAAACCGGCTACTGGATTCGCGGCGGAACTCTGGCGCCCCGGCTAGAACAGAAGAATTGCTCGCTGCCCGATAACGATGTGCGCTATCTGGAATTCGACCGCATCGAATGGCTGCGGGCCTCGCGCAAGAGTTTCTGACAAACTCTCTGCATATTGACAAGCGTCAATTTACCGGATATTCCTAATCATCGTGACCGCGCCCGTATCAAACCTGAATCAAACGCTGCATGCCATCGCCGACCCCACGCGCCGCCGCATTCTGCAAGCTCTGAAACAGCGCCGGGCAACGGTGTCGACCGCGTCTTCGGCCGGCAAACATGCCGGCCTTTGTGCCGGGGATATTGAAGAACGGGTAAATCTCACGCAGTCGACCATCTCGCATCACATGGCGATCCTCACCAAGGCCGGCCTGGTCGAAGCGGCGAAACAGGGACAATGGCGCTGGTATCGCCGCAACGAAAAAGCTCTTCGCCGTCTGGTGAAGAGCCTGCGCGCAGAACTTTGACGAATTCGTAAAACTTCCCAATAATTGTCATCCCGAGCGCAGCGAGGGATCTTGGTGTTCGGCGGCAGCTGCGTCATGCCGGCAAAACCAAGGTCCCTCGCTGCGCTCGGGATGACATATCGTGCTGGAGTCGGATCGGGGTAGGTTTAATCAGCCGAAGCGACTGCCGCGCGTGACTTCTGCAGCAATCGCCGGGTTTGCGAAATCAACTCCGCCACTTCGAAAGGCTTCACTAGATAGGGAACGTTATTTTCCTGCAGAAACGACCTCTCATCGCCTTGCTCCAAGCCATTTGAGAAGGTAAACAATACGTGGCTCTCCATCTCGGCACAGTTTTGCCTGATCCAGAGGTAGGCATCTTTGGCGTTCCAATCGGATGGCATCTTGCCGTTCATGATCACCGCATCGAAGGGCTCTGAGAGCAAACGTGTCTTAACGTCTTCGCTGCGGCTAGCGGTGACCACGCTGGCTCCTGCACCGCTCAGCACATCACGCTCGAACTCGAGCACTGCCTCTTCTTCTACCAGAAGCACCCGGCCCTGAATAGCTCCCTCGCGCCGCGGCACGGCGACTGGTTCGGGTTCTGCAACGACTCCGGCGCTCGCTGCCATAGGCAGTCGAACTTCGATCACGGCTCCGCCCTCAGCAGCATTATGCGCAGTGATGTCGCCACCATGCTCCTTCACAATTCCATAGCAAATGCTCAAGCCCAGGCCCGTTCCTTTACCCACACTTTTCGTGGTGTAGAACGGATCGAAAATTCTTTTGGGATCTTTTATCCCCGGGCCGTCGTCGGCGAACTGTGCGCACACTTCGTTCCGCTGGCAATAGATGTGGATTTTCAGTTTGCCTGTTTGTCCCCCCTCGAGTACAGCGTCTACGGCGTTGTTGATGATGTTGAGAAATACCTGCTCGATCTGGTGCGGATCAGCGACGACCATCGCGGGCTGTGNTCCCAAATCTTTTTCCACCACGATTTTGTTTACCTTCAAATCGTAATCGCGCAAAGCTAGAGTTTCATCGAGCACCTTGCGAATATCGACCTCGGTGCGTTCGGGCTTTCTTTGCCGGGCAAACGAGAGCAGGTTCTGCACCACGCGGTGGGTGCGCTGCGCCTGCTTGAACATCTTGCCCACATAATCCTGCGCGCGCTCGCTCAATCCTTCGCTCTCCAGCAACTGCGCATAGCCCAGAATCGCGGTCAGCGGATTGTTCAGTTCGTGCGCCACGCCGGCAATCAACTGCCCCACCGCCGACATTTTCTCGCTCTGCAAAAGTTGTTCCTGGGTGCGCCGCAGATCTTCGTAAGCCTTGCAGGTTTCTTCATACAGGCGGACTTTTTCGATGGTGGTAGCCAGTTGGCGGCTGATCGCCACCATCAGATTCTCTTCCCCGCTGGAGTATTCGTATTCCGGCTGGCCGCGCAGTCCCATCATGCCGATCGGACTATCCTTGCCCCAGAAGAGCACCCAGATCCACGAACCGTCGGCGTCCGAGCGAATAAACTCCGCCACTGCTCCGGTCAAATGCGGAAGATATTCAGCCGTGATTACTTCGGCGCGCGACCGCGAAACCAAATCTCCAAAACCCTCGGCAAAACTGATTTCCGCCGGACGCGACTTGTCGCGGCTGCGCGGTCCCCAGGCAGCCCGGCGGCGGAAGGTGGGCGCATCTGAATCGGAAAGATAAACCGCTCCGCTCTCAGCCCCGAACAGCGAGACTACCTGCCGCAGCGTGAGGTTCAAAATCTCATCCAGATCGAACGACTGCGTGGCCACCACCGCCATCGCATTCAGCGCGTTCAGTTCGCGATTACGCCGCCGCATTTCATCTTCGGTGCGCCTCTTCTCGGTGACATCCAGAACAAAACCTTGAAAGCGTTCGATCCTGCCCGCGCCATCACGGGTAGCAAAACTACTTTCCGCCGAAAGCAACAGCGTTCCATTCTTGCGCCGCATCGTGACTTCAAAGTTGCGGACGTAATTGTTCTGCTCGATATCTTTCCGGAAAGCCTCGCGCTGTCCAGCATCCACACGGATGTCTTCGTCCAGATTCAGCTTCAACAACTCTTCCCGCCGGTCATATCCCAGCATGTGCACAAACGCATCGTTGCAATCGAGCAACCGACCGTTGGGAGTGGCCACGTATACGCCTTCCTGCACCTGCTCGAACAGCAGCCGATATCGCTCTTCGGCCGAACGGCGTTCCGTAATATCGCGAACGATGTGGATCGTGCCCTTCTGCTTGTTTCCCTGCTCTGTGTAGGAAGAAGTAGAAACCACAGAGAACCCGCCGAAACACGCATCGGCCCCTTCGCTGATCTCTTCGCCGCCGCGCGCACAGTAAGGACAGCCCGTCCACTCGCCCAAGCGATGGGGAAGAACCGATTCGCAGGTACTGCCGATCACGTCCGCCGCCGCCATTTGCAGTTGCTCCAGCAGGACCTGATTGGCTTTGATGATGCGGAAGTCGGCGTCGTGCGCCAGAATGATGTCATGCACGGAATCGAATGTGTTTTTCCACTGTCCCTGGGAACGCAGGGTCTGCTCCAGCAGACGATAATTTTCAATCGCGATTCCGAGTTGGCGTCCGCAAGTTCCCAGGAACTCCAGTTCTTCGGCGGTGAACTGCCGGGAGCGCGCGCTTCCCAGAACTAGCAGGCCGATGGGCGCTTTCTTTCCCAGAACCGGTACCATCGCCACATCCAGAATTTTTTCCGCCTTCAGCCACTTGGCGTCTTCCGGTCCAGCTCCCGCGCGGTGTGCGGTCACGGGCTTTCCTCGTTCCAGGGTCTGCGATGCGCTCGCGCTCAGTTCCGCCAGAGCTGCCTCGCGCAGGAACTCCTGCGAAACGCCGACCGCATGCGTGGCAACCAGGTGTCCGCCCTCAATCGCGCGGAACCATGCCGCTTTACTTCGAGTCACTCGCTGCAATTCGCTGAGGGCGTTTTCCAACATTCCGCCCTGCGGTTGCGCGATCATACTCTGAGTCAGGCTGCGCAAAACCTGCAGTCGCCGGCCGCGAGCGCCCGCCTCTTCAAACACCACCATCAGCATGCTGAGGCCGAGCAACATGTCCGCGGCTGCAACCATTTCGAAGGGAATTCTGCTGGTGAACGGCGGCCAACTCAAATGTTGCGCCAGCAGGCACACCGCCAGCAGCGACGAGGAAAGCTCCCAACGGCCGCGCCGCGCCCGCAGCAACGCGATGGCAGCGGTCAATAGGATAATTCGGTAGGAAACTTCCAGAGCAACGCGCAAGGGAAGCAAATCAGGCCACAGAAGTACCCGGACAACCGCGAAGGCCGCCACACATACCGCAATCGCTACCAGAGGCGCCAGCAAATTTCGCGCGCGAACATAAAGCAGGAGTGCGCCGGCAAAAAGCGCCATCGCCAGCACGAACGCCGCCTGCTCCACTGCGGGAACATAGTGCAGCGGAAGCTGCATTCCGCCGCCGGGCGCTGCCACAAGGCGCGATGCCAGCAGCAGTGCCAAGCCCCCCGTCCAGGTGAGAAGATACCGCTCCCGCAATGCCGACAGCACCAGCAGCGACGCGCCCAACAGAATGAGCAGCGCCCACTCCCCGGCCTTCAACCCGGCGAGCGCAGGCTGTGCGGTAGTCCAAATCGACCAAAGAGAAGCGTTCATCTTTACGTGTCACTCCGAACTTGTCATTCCAAACAAGCGCTTTTGGCGCCGCCAGGAATCTGGGCGAGCCGCGCGATTTGCCGCGGCTTTTTGCGGCACTCTCATCGAGGGTTCGGCTCGCTTCTCTATTCGGACGTAACTATGCCCTGCTTCTGAATACCACGCCCAACACTGTAAGTGATGCGTTTTCCGGACCATGATGGTTACTTTCGGTACCTGCAGAAAACGCTAGAATCGCCGAGAGTATACTTGCACCCTTATGCCCGACCGAATTCTTGTCGTCGACGACGAAGAAGCCATCCGCGAGATTGTTTGTGCCATTCTTGCCGCCGCCGGTTACAAGTGGAAGCAAGCCAGTTCCGGCATGGAAGCCCTCGCCTTGTTGAATTCCGGCGAGGTGTTCGAACTCATGCTTTCCGACCTGATGATGGCCGATCTCGATGGCATCGGCCTGCTCGAGCGCACCAAAGAAAAATTTCCCGACATGCCCGTGGTGATGGTGACGGCGGTGCACGATATTTCCGTCGCGCTGGCCGCCATTCGCAACGGCGCTTATGACTACCTGCTGAAGCCCTTCGAGCGCGAACAGTTGCTCAATGCCGTAGGCAGAGCTCTTGAAAATCGCCGTCTCAAGGTGGAGAACCGCACCTACCAGACCAATCTGGAGTCTCTGGTTGAAGCCCGCACCGATCAGCTTCAGGCCGCCATGGCGGACCTGGAGCGCTCCTATGACATCACGCTGCAAGCGCTCGGCGACGCTCTCGACTTGAAAGATGCAGAAACCGAAGGCCACTCGCGCCGCGTAACCGCCTTCACCATCGCCATCGCCCGCGCCATGGGCGTGCCGCGCGAGCAAATTCTGGTGATCGCGCGTGGCGCTTTCCTTCACGACATCGGCAAGATGGCGATTCCCGATAACATCCTGCGTAAACCCGGAAAGCTCGACGACGCCGAGCGCGCCATTATGAAAGAGCACTGCTACCACGGCTACCAGATGCTCAAAAAAATTCCCTTTCTCACCGAAGCCTGCGACATCGTTTATTCCCATCAGGAGCATTTCAACGGCAGCGGCTATCCCCGCGGACTCAAAGGCAGTGAGATACCTCTGGGAGCGCGCATCTTCTCGGTCGCCGACACTTTGGACGCAATCATCTCCGACCGCCCCTATCGTCCGGCGCGCACTCTGGCCGAGGCTCGCAAAGAAATTCAGGCTTGGACGGGCCGCCAGTTCGATCCCGAAGTCGTCGATATTTTTTCCAAGATGCCCGACGATGTCTTCGAAGACCTTCGCCGCGAAATCAACGCGCAGGCCTACCCCTTCAGCTACAGCGCAAGCGCCAAGGGCTCGTAACTGACCTAATCGAAATAGCACTTGTCATTCTGAGCGAAGCGAAGAACCCCATACCCGCCCGCACTGCCTCGAACCTCGCGAGGAATTTCCGCAATCGCTCTCGTTGTCTCGAACCTGCACACCAGTGTTCCGAAGTCATCTTCCTCACCCTCCCTCCGCAAGACTCTCACCTTTCCTCGTTCTAACTAGGAGCGGTCAAACTTCCACCTTACAATTGGAAAGCGCTCCGCTTGCTCTTGATTTACTCGGGAGGAACTTCATGAAACTTACATTCCATCTCTTCGCGCTCTGCATCCTCGCCGCCGCATCCTTCGCGCAAGAGCATCCCTCCGTCACCGCGCTGCCAAACTCCATCTACGTGGGCGCCGACGGCAAATTCGAATCCGCTCCCGACACCGCCGTCATTCAATTCAACATTTCGGTGCAGGAGGATTCCGCCCAAACCGCCTACCAGCACGCTTCGAAAGAAGCCGAGCAGGTTCGCCAGGTACTGCACGCCAACGGCATCGAACCCAAAGCCGCCAACGTCGGCTTCCTCACGGTTCAGCCCATGTATGACTGGAAAAATCCCAAACAAAAAGTAATCGGATACCGCGTCACCACCGACGTCACTTTGAAACTCAAAGACTTTTCCAAGATTGGACCCATCACGCAGCAACTCGCCGACGCCAACGTCAGCGAGACTCAAACCCTGAATTACACTCTGGAAAATATGGACGAGGCCAAGAACAAAGCGGTGGAAGATGCCTACCGCCGCGCTCGCAACTCCGCTGACGCCATCGCCCGCGCCAGCGGCCGCGCCGTCGGAGAGCTTTCCTACGCCTCCGTCGACACGTTCGAGAACCAGCGCATCGTCGCCCCGCGCATGGCCCGCGCCATGTCAGCCATGGCAAATGCGCCTGCCCCCACCGAAGAGTTCACCCCGCAAACAGTCACAGTGACCGCCCACGTAAACGTCCTTTTCAATTTGAAATGAGTTACCGACTTGCGGGAAGTGATTCAGGCTCGTGTGGAGCGGACACTCTTGTCCGCTGCCTTTGACTTTGCTTTTGACTAATTTTGCCGTTGCCTTTGACTTTACTCTTACTCTCGGCCCTGACCTCCTACGGCCCAGCTCGCGCCACCGCGATCCTTCTCGCATCCACCGTAATCGCCCGCTGAATCTCCATCTCAATCGAGGTTCCCACATCCAGCCTCACATCGTTCCCCCGCTTCAGCAGAGCCCATCCGATCCCCGCCGCGGCGCCTGCCCCGGCACCAATCCTCGCTCCATTCAATCCGCCCGCAAGCCCGCCTGCCAATGCGCCGCCGGTGCCTCCGTATACACCGCCCTTGGCCGCGTCCTCGATCTTCTTCCCGGTATCTTTATCCTGCTGAATTGTTCCTTCCTCGTCTTTCACTGATTTATTGTCCGCGCCCGGAGTGTTCTCCACCGATCCGGGCAGCATCACGGTGTAGCCGCTGGGATAAATCATGGAAGTAAAGTGCATCAGAATTTCGGCCCGCCCCTTCAGCCGCCCGCCGCGCTCCACGTGCGAAATTTTTCCCTGAATGTAAGACCCCGCCGGGATAATCACGCGATTGTCCACGACAAATGGAAACGCCGTCTCCGCATAAACCGAGTCGCCCTCGCGCGCATTCTTGGTGGAGATGGCCTGCTTCAGAGAAACCGGAATTTTCGTTCCCGCCGGAATCGTCACCACATTCTGATCGACCACCGCAGAAGGGGCGCCCGGCGCGGGAGCAGCCACTACAGGAGAGGTTGAACCCGAAGATGCACTGCTCGGTTTCGGAGCTTCTGTCGCCTGCCCCAGCGCCATCCCAGAAATCAGCAGTGTGGTTAGTAATCCGCGCATCGGCACCTCCGGAAGAAAAAGCACTCCGACCCTGCTCAGCCCGAGATTACCACGGCTTGACCGCTAGGATGCAGGGTTTGTGCCGGGCGTTATCCGGTGGCATTGGCGACTCTTTAGTGCAATCGCGTAGTGTCGTTACTTCAAACGTGACTGTAGCACTAGAACCGGGTCAATGAGCGAAATCGCCTGCTACGACAATTGACACTCAACTTCCGGTTTGCCCGTTATTGATCCTCGGTATTATGCTGCCCCTTAGCTGTCCAGGTTGAAACTCTGAACGAATCAAGGAGAAATCATGTTGAAAATCAGTGCGCTAGCTTTCGCAGTTCTCGTAGCTGGCCTTTTATGCTCTGCACCTGCGGCGCAACCTCAGGTTGCGGTTGGCGTAGACATCGGAGTGGCTCCCGTGTGTCCTTACGGATACTTCGACTATGCCCCATATGACTGCGCTCCTTACGGCTACTATGGGCCTGATTGGTTTGTTGGAGGGGTGTTTCTTGGAGCCGGCCCGTGGTTTCACGGCCCTCACGGCTTTTACGGACATGTCGATAACCGGTTTGATCCGCATCACGGTTACGCTGGACCAATGCCGGGTCGCGGTTCGGAGCGCTTCAACCACTTCCAGGCAAACGAGGCGCGAGATGGGCGAGGCAACGTAGGCAACGCTGGCCATGAAGCGAAGGCTGAGCACGCGCTCCCCGGATATCGGGGTGGTGGCCATGCTGCTGGTGGACATGGCGGCGGCGGGCACCGCTAGAGCGCAACCTGGGTTACGCGATTCGGGTTACGCGAGTCGTTTTAAACGATCCGGTCTAAGCGAGAGACGAGATAAGGCGCGGGTTGCGTCTTATCTCGTTTGCGTTCCGCACCTATTAGGAGTGGCCCTCTATAGGGTCTCGGATGCAATGTCGTCCTTGAGTTTGAGGACAAGTGCGAATGCGGAGAGTACCACCTGACTCTCGGTGACAACGGAGTCAGCCATCAGGAAAATAATGTCACGCCACGTCGCCAACTCGGTCCCGACTGTCTAATAGATCAAATACTTTTTCCTTAGCAGCTCAAACTTGTCCAACTCCTCCTGCCAATCCTGCGCAATCCGCCGCGGATCCTCTCCCGCCACCAGCCCGTCAAACGCAACCTGGTTCACCAGCAACTCCGCCATGCGCTCCATCTTGAAGTCGGTTGGGTATAACTTTTTCNACGCCGCCGCCAGTTCGATCCCCAACTCCGGCGCATCCAGCGCGTTGCGCTCGGTTAAAACCACATTCACCCCTTCGCATTTTTGATCTGCATAATTACTCGCCGCCGGCGTGAAGGTTACCGGCACGAAACGAACTCCTGCGATCCCGCGCGCATTCAAATACGCCGCCAGTTCTTTGCTCTTCATCCACGGCGCGCCGACCAACTCAAACGGAGTGTCCGTGCCGCGCCCCACCGAAACATTGGTTCCCTCGATCACCGCCACACCCGGATATAAAGCGGCCTCGGTCACACTCCGCAAATTCGGCGACGGACTTACCCAAACTAACCCCGTCGAATCAAACCAATCGCCGCGCTGCCATCCTTCCATCGGGACGACTGTCAACTTGGCGTTGATGTTCCGTTCCGCATTGAACATCTTCGCCAGCTCGCCAATCGTCATTCCGTGCCGCACCGGTACGCTCCAATAGCTCGTAAAACTCTCATGCCCCGCGTCCGCGACCGGACCTTGCACA
>JGI12695J13573_1000132_pt1 | contig 10596 bp, 6 predicted proteins | sample BlaSpr_A8_OM2_M3_FD_13573 | JGI IMG/M metagenome (IMG submission 13573) | reverse complement strand
ACTCGGTCACCGGCGGCAAATTTTGGATGATTTGATTTCTCCACTATTCCGATAGCCAAGCCGCGCATGATTTCGCCAATCTGCACGGGCGGAACGTAGGACGGACGGTCAATCAGCCACCCCCGCATCGCTGGATCGAGCGAGAGATATACGCTGCGAATCAGAAGCTGGGCCTCCTCAGGCACCGGCATGGGTTGGGACACAAGCTCGAAGTTGTCAGCTTTAATCAGCCCCGTGGGCCGCGATTTGAGCCGCCATTGGCGGTTTACCTGGGTAGCAGCAGCCATAGCAGAGGACGAGTCACTGTCAGACTGTGTAGCGCGCAGCGGCCAGAAGTCGGCCGGCAATATTGCGCCGCAGTGCAACCCCATCGAGCGGATCGTAGTTGGCAAAGCCGCGTAGAGTCGCCATATTTTCCCGCAGGGCGTGGCCAGCCGAGCAGGCGCCGATGACATTTCGCGCCGAGACTTCTACTCGATCCATGGCCTCGCGCAGAAACACGGCGCACATGTTGGCGGCATTGGCCCCTTTGCCCGAGACTGCGAGCTTGCGACTTCGAAGCAAGCTCGACTCCATCGCGAAAACTTCCATGACGATGTCGGAAATGTTCATCACGATCTCTTGCTGTTTTTCCAACTCGGCCGCGTATTTTTGATAGGCAATCCCGATCATGAACAATGCAATTGTTTTCGCACTGCGTACAAGGCGCGCTTCTTCATCAGCACTCGCAGAGCCGGTTGTCTCTTTCACGGTCTCGTTCAGTACCGCTTGAACCGCCGGGATGAGCGCCAATTGCCCACGGGCAGCGCGTTTCAGCAGCATTCCGGTTATGAGAAGGCGGTTGATTTCGTTGGTACCTTCGAAGATCCGGTTGATTCGCGAATCACGGTAAGCCCGTTCCACCGCATAATCTTGATGGTAGCCATAGCCGCCGTGGATCTGCACGCCTTCATCGACAACGTAATCCAGCATCTCGGAGGCATACACCTTAATCATCGAGCACTCCGCAGCGTACTCTTCAACAGCTTTGAGCTCGGTCTGTGAATCCGCGTGTTTATCTTTATCATGAGCGGACTGCGCCAATTGGCTCTCGATGAGTCCCACCACACGCCATACCATGGATTCCACCGCGAACGTGCGAATCGCCATCTCGGCCAGCTTGTGCTGAATGGCGCCAAACTCCGCTATTGCCGAACCGAATGCTTTTCGTTCTTTGGCATATTTCAGGCAGATGGCAAGGACATTCTTTGCCCCACCCACGGCACCTGGGCCGAGTTTCAACCGGCCGATGTTCAGGATATTAAACGCGATGATGTGTCCGCGCCCGATTTCGCCAAGCACGTTTTCGACCGGAACACGGACATTGTCGAAATACACGGCGGTAGTCGAACTGCCCTTGATACCCATCTTGTGTTCTTCGGCGCCGCTGGTCACACCGGAAAAGCTGCGCTCCACCAGGAACGCCGTGAACTTTTCGCCTCCTACTTTCGCAAAGACTGTAAACAAGTCGGCGGCGCCTCCGTTGGTGATCCACATCTTCTGCCCGTTCAGCACGTAGTATTTACCGTCCGGACTGATGTCTGCACGGGTACGCGCCGCAAGAGCATCGGAGCCCGCCAGTGGTTCGGTTAGCGCGTACGCGGCCAACAGCTCAACCTTCGCCAGCTTGGGAAGATATCTCCGCTTCTGTTCTTCGTTGCCAAAGAAAAGGACGGGCAGGGTGCCGATGCCCGTATGAGCTGAGTACCAGGATCCGTAAGATGTATCCTTCGCCATGTGCTCGCCCGCGATCATGACCGAAGGCAGGTCCATTGCCATCCCATCAAATCTTTCGGGAATGGCTATTGCGGTGAGCCCCAGTTCGGCTGATTTGCGCAACACATTGAGAGCGACTCCAGGCTTTTGCTGACGGATGGCTTCGAGATGAGGTTCTACGTCGTTGGTCCAGAACTCATCGACCGTGCGGGCAATGGCAAGGTGCTCTTCGTTCAGATCTTCGGCCGTGAAAATTTCGTTGGGCGAGCGATCCTCGATAAGGAACGCGCCGCCTTTAACTTGAAGAGGAGTTCCTGTGGCAATGGTCACGATCTTCTCCCGGTTCGAGTACCACGAAATCGCGTGTAAGGCTGTTTGATGCCTATGCTAATGAGCCAGCGCTGCTATACCCAGGGCCCGAAGCCAGAGTCCATAAGCCTCAAATTGTGTTAGTCTATATCAGATATTAGTAGCTAACGTCAATGCTTAACCCGAGGTGCGGCGACAAGACGTAGGCGTCCTCTTCAGGACCGTCGATAGATTTGTATTTGTTACTATCGACGGTAGCGTAAGCATTTTTAATAGGCACCACTTCCTGCAAGCCGGTTTAGGAGAGAATCCGGATATGGCTCGAATTCAGGCGGCCGCACCGCAAAGACATCGGAAGCACAGGAATGTGATCAAGCCAAAGGCTACACCGCAGATCCAGGAGATTCCTGGGCTGCGTGAGCGCAAGAAGGCGCGGCTGCGCCAGCAAATTATCGAGACCGCCATCCGGTTGTTCCGTAAACGAGGCTACGAGAAAACGCGGGTCGATGACATTGTCAAAATTCTCGAAATCAGCCAGCCGACTTTCTTCCGCTATTTCCCGAGCAAGGATGCCGTTCTAAGGGACGTGGGCAGACGCGGCTTCGAATGCATCGCGGAGCACCTCAAGTCTGAACTCTCCACCAACGCTGGCACCGCCGAGCGCCTGCGTCGCTTATATCACGCGCTGGCGCTCGAAGCGGAAGCCGATCGGCCGCTGTGGAAAGCGGTGGTGCTATCGGGCGCAATGGATCCGGTGCGTTCTCCAGAGGTACGTGGGGCCGAGTGTATTGTGGCGGGCCTGCTTCGGGAGATTCTGGCCCAAGGACAGAAGCGCGGCGAAATCGCGAGCGCGTTCCCCGCTGTGCACCTCGCCGAATTCATGGAGGCCCTCTACCACACCGTGGTCCGTCAGTGGACCGTCGACCTCACAGGACCGCATAAGCTAACCGAGCGTGTGGATAGCGCAGTGGAGTTTTTTCTTCGCGGCGTGAAGCCGTGATTAGCTCTGTCCCCTCTCAACTTTTCCTAATTTCTTTGAGGCGAGGGTGAATGAAAGCCGCCATCCTGCANGATTTCAAAAAACAGCTCACAATCGAGGAAGTCGCACGCCCTCGTCCCGAACCGGCTGAGGTTTTGATCCAGGTGGAAGCCTGTGGGGCTTGCCACTCCGACTTGCATGTGGCGGACGGGGATTGGCCGCAGCTGGCAGGCATCGTGAAGCGGCCGCTGATTCTCGGCCACGAAATTGCCGGACACGTGGTGGAGAAGGGCGTAGCTGTACAGGATTTGAAAATCGGCGACCGCGTCGGCGTGCCGTGGATTTACTGGACCTGCGGCGAGTGCGAATTCTGCCGCGAAGGCCACGAGAACCTGTGCAGCCGGCAGAAGATAACAGGCGTTACTGTCGATGGTGGTTATGCGGAATTTGTGAAGGCGCCGGCAACTCACGCGCTGAAAATTCCAGATGGTCTTTCCGCGGTCGAAGCCGCCCCGCTTTTTTGCGCCGGACTCACCGTCTATCGCGCGCTGAAGAGCGCCGGAATCGTTGCCGGCCAACGCCTGGCGATTTTTGGCATCGGTGGCCTGGGACACCTTGCCGTGCAGATCGGACGGGCTTTTGGCGCGGAGGTGATTGCGATCGACATTTCCGAGGATAAGCTTGAACTGGCGCGATCTTTTGGCTCCGCGAGCGCGCTTGCTGCCACGAGCGACACCGTCAAGCAGTTGCGCCGCAAAGGCGGAGTCCATGTAGCGCTTGTCACCTCCGCCGCAAAAGCGGCTTACGATATGGCTTTTTCTTGCCTGCGGCCGACTGGCACTCTTCTGGTGGTGGGCTTGCCGGCGGAGAGCATCTGTTTCCCGCCGATTTTAATGGCCAGTGGAGAGGTCCGAATTCGGGCTTCCGCAGTGGGAACGCGACAAGATTTACGGGAAGTGCTGGCCATGGCTGCCGCGGGGAAGTTGCGCTGCCAGGTAGTTGCGCGCCCGCTTGTCCAAGCCAACGAGGTGCTGGATGAACTGCGTAAGGGCCAAGTCTCGGGCCGGATCGTACTAACCCCCAGCTAAAGCGGGCTGGCGCCCGACAATCCAAGATCACCGCCCGCGCTTCCATTGTAAATATTGAAACGACCCGATCCAGCCCTGGTGGCCATCCCACCGCGCCTCCGGACGCCGGCCGGGCGTTTCCTTCTTGACGTTAGCGACTCTTATGTGATACTCACTCTCACAATCTGTGATTTCGTTACACACGATTCGAATTCTTGATCGGGAAGGAAACGCGCACTCGATCAGCATTTACGGCGTTAAGGTTGGCGCAGCTACTGGCGGACTATTGAAGTCGACTGGCATTGGGAATACTCGGAATGAATTGAGCGATATCCTCACACATCGGTAAGGAGAATCCTATGAAGTCACTGCCATGTGCTTTTGTGTGCTTGCTGCTGGCAACCAGTGTGGCCCAGGCGCAGGGCGTCGGCTCGTCGGGAGATATTACTGGAACCGTAACCGACTCCGCGGGGGCGGTTTTGCCCAAAGTTACTGTCAGTGTGGTTGACACGCAGACTGGCGGGAGGCACACGGTCATGACCGATGGCGCGGGTCAGTACCGGGTAGCTGGACTCTCCCCCTCGACCTATGAGGTGAGTGCGGCGCTATCTGGTTTTGCGACCGACCTTCGCAAGAGCGTGCCGGTCGCCGTGGGGCAGACGGTGATTTCGGATTTCCGCATGAAACCATCGCAGGTGGCGACAGTAATTGAGGTGACGAGCGAGCCGCCAGTCGTGGAAACCGAAAGAGGAAGCCAGTCGGACCGAGTCAGCCAGGACTACATAGCCGATCTTCCGATTGACCGTCGCGATTACCTTACCTTCACCTTGCTAATGCCTGGCGTCTCCGATTCCACCCGGCTGACTGGCGACCAGGATTTTCGGGTCAAACAGACGCCGCAAAGCGGCCTTTCCTTTTATGGGAGCAATGGCAGAGGAAACAGCATTACCGTGGACGGCGGAGAAACCGGAGATGACGCTGGTGGCGTGCGTCTGACCGTGAGTCAGGACGCGGTGCAGGAATTCCAAATTAACCGCAGCAACTATTCGGCCGACCTTGGATCGGCCACAGGCGCTTCCATCAACATCGTCACCAAGTCCGCTGCGAACAAAGTGCATGGCACGATCTACGGCTTTTTCCGCAATGATGCCATGGACGCCCAGAATCCATTCTCGTTCAGCCAGGCGTTGCCGCCGGGTGCAACGTTCAATCCCGCCAGCCCAGATTCCGTGGGTACGCCGATCAAGGATACTTTGAGCCGCCAACAATTCGGCGGCGCAGTGGGCTTCCCCATTAAGAGAGATAAGACATTCCTGTTCGTCGCTTTCGAGGGCTTGCACCAGAATGCGCAGAACGCGGTTCCTATTCTGACGAACACGGATGTTTTTCGTCCCTCGTCGTCGCAGAACGCGGCGATTGGGGGGGTGGGGGCGGCTGGAGCGACCGTGGTGCCATGCCTCAGCGGCCCCGTGGGCGCGGCCGTTGCCGCACAACTGGGCTTGCCGGCCCCAAATCCAACCACCAACCTGCCCGGGGCCGTATGTGCGCAAGTCCTAACCGGGGCTCTGACTGTGAACCCGGCCATCAGCCCTGTGGACGCCTTTCTTGTGAATCAGTTCGAGACCGATGGTGGAGTTTTCCCTTACGACTCGCACCAATACCTGGCGTCTGGCCGACTCGACCACCGTATTAACACAAGTAACCAGCTTTCTCTCACGTACAGATATGGACATGACCTGGAGGAATCTCCAGACGTGCAATCACTGACCGCTTTTTCGGCGGGCAGTTCGATCCACAACTATGACAACAACCTCCAGGCCGCTTGGTATCACCAGTTCAGTCCGAGCACAGAGAATGAGGCCCGACTGCAATGGGATTACAACAGCTTTCGAGTGATCCCCAATGTGCCAGGGGAGGTGGGACTCCAGATTCCCGGTTTTATCAATAATCTGGGAACAAATATTTTCCTTCCCAATCTCACGATCCTGCGCCGATACGAGTTCGCAGACAATTTCACGGTCATCCGCGGCCATCACACGATGAGGTTCGGTGGTTCGGAAATACTTCGCGGGAATCATACCGAGTCGCACACGTTTTTCCCCGGACGTTTTGTTTTCGGACCGCTTCCAGGCATTCTGCTGACCCCTTTGCTTCCCAGCTTGACCTCCTTGCAATTGGCATCGTTCGGAGTTCCTGAGTTCTATCAGCAAGGATTTGGCAACCCGACTTACCCTTATTACACGCGGCCACTGACAGGAATTTACGGGCAGGACTCCTGGAAGATCACACCCAGTTTCACTTTTAACTACGGGCTGCGCTACGAACTGGATTCTCAATTCGCTCCTTTGACTACCTATAAGAAGGATTTTGCGCCACGGATATCTTTCGCATGGGATCCTTTGAAGGACCACAAGACAGTGATCCGCGGAGGGTACGGAATTTTTTACGGACCTATCGATGATCAGATCCCCGCGGTGGACTTGAGCCTGGGGGTCGTGAACAAGAATAAATCCGCAGTCGAAAACGGCTCCGGACCGAGTCAAATAGCGAACCTGACTGCAACCTGCGGTATGTCGCAGTTCGGAATCCCGCTTATCCCCGGTAGCGGCGCTAGCCCTTGCAACCGCGAAATTTCCATCTATGCGGATGCCGGGGGAATTCCGCCTTTGGCTCCAGGGCTTCCGGCTACAGTGGGGGCGGCTACGATTTTCCAGACACTCTTTGCCGAGGGATTGATACAGTGCAAGGCCCCTGCGCCCGGCAATGCTGCCTGCATCACACCGAGCGCTGTGGCAAATTTTGGCCCGAGCGGCGTGGGCATCAACGTTACCAATAGCGGACCCCTCTCGCCATTGCAGGTTCTCTTCGTGAATCAACCGGGCTATCGTCCCCCGATTGCACAACAGGCTTCGTTTGGAATTGAACGCGAGATCGCGCCGGGATTCTCGATCTCCGTCAGCGGTATTTATTCTCACACACAGAGACTGCCGGTTGCTATCGATACCAACCTGCTGCCGGCACCGTTCACNACCCTGAAGCTGGCCAATGGACAAACGGTTTCTTACCGCAATTGGAATGGGGGTACGCCGACGAACCCGAGTCTGGCCGATCCGCTCGGCGGCACGGAATTTCCGGGAGGCGTGTCGCCCTGCGCGAATCCCGCTGCCTGTTTCGCGAATCCGCTGATCGTCCAGAACAATCAGTACAGTTCGGAGGCGTACGCTCTGTACGAAGGCGGCATCCTGGAGATCAAGAAGCGCTTCAGCGATCACTTCACGCTGTTTGGAAATTACACCTACAGCAAGGCCTTTGACACGTCGACCGATTTCAACAGCGACTACGGGCCGCAGGATCCGACAAATATCAACATCGACCGCAGTCTCTCGGAATTTGATGAGCGGCACAAAGTGGTGATCGCGGGCGTGTTCGACAGCCCCTGGAAACAAAATATCTTGTCAGGGTTCCAACTGTCTCCAATTTTCAGCTATCACAGCGGACATCCTTTCAATCTGCTCGCAGGGGGAGAAGTTAACGGCGACAATCACACCACGAATGAACGGCCGATCGGGGCGCCGCGCGACACCGGTCTTGGCCCTAATTATTACGACTTCGACGCACGGTTGACCTGGCAGCACAAAGTAGGCGAGAGGGCGAATGTGCAGATCACAGCGGAAGGATTTAATATCGCGAACCACACGAACTACGCCAGTGTGAATAACGAAGTAAGCCCGCTGTTTGGCCTTACACCTGGGTTCACAACTTTTAATGTGCACGGGATTCGCCCCAATACCGCATTGGCAGGTGGGGGGACGGATACGCCGAGCACTCCGCTGTCTTTCACGTCGGCGTTCCCCAAGCGACAGATCCAACTCGGCATTCGCTTCAGCTTCTAGAGTCGCGAGGCTGGGTATTGTTCGAACATTGGCGAGAAACCGCCGGTCAGGATTTGCGGGCGCTCTTTTGTCTCATTCGAGGAACTCGATGGCATTCGTTGAAAATCAGGGAGCAAGAATTTATTGGGACGAACAAGGCCACGGCGCTCCGGTCCTGCTGATCACGGGGCTTGGCTATACCTCTGATATGTGGTATCGCATTCGACCTGTCCTGGCAGCGCACTATCGAACCATCGCGCTGGATAACCGTGGCGTAGGAAGGAGTGATGTGCCAGCGGGGCCGTATCCGATCGCGCTGATGGCGTCCGACGCGGCAGCGGTTCTGGATTCCGCCGGAATCGAGAGCGCACATGTATTCGGCGTGTCGATGGGTGGCATGNTTGCGCAGGAGTTTGCGCTGCAATACTCGGGGCGAGTGCGGTCGCTGNTTCTAGGCTGCACCGCGGCGGGCGGGCCGACCGCCGTACGCGCCGAAGCCGCGGCTACGCAGATGCTAATGGCGCGAGACAAGATGAGCCCGGAACAGGCTGCGGAAGCAGCGGTGCCATTTATCTATGATTCGGCGACTCCGCGGGAACGGATTGATGAAGATATTGCGATTCGCCGCCCCTGGTTTCCGCGGCGAGAAGCCTACACGGCGCAACTGCAGGGAATCCTCGCCTGGGAAGCATACAGCCGCTTGCAAGCGATAACCGCGCCCACATTGGTGATTCATGGCGAGCGCGACCGGCTGGTGCCGCCTGGCAACGGCAGATTGATCGCGCAGCGCATTCCAGGAGCGAAACTCGTGATGATTCCGCATGCCAGCCATCTCTTCTTAACTGACCAGACGGAAGTTTCACACCACGCCATTCTGCAATTTCTTAACGAGCAGGCCGGACGTGCGGGAAGCGATGCCGGGTCGGAGAAGGAGAAGGTTTCATGTTAAAGGAGGCCGCCAGCACGACGCGGGATTCCACGGTGAACGTGAAGCAGCTTTTCGATCTAACCGGACGCGTTGCAATCGTCACCGGAGGGTCAATCGGACTGGGCCGCCAAATGGCGGAGGGTCTGGCGGAAATGGGCGCCGACCTGGTGTTGTGCGCTCGCAAGAAGGAACGCTGCCATCAGGCCGCCGAAGAAATGCAGCAACTCGGCGTCAAAGCCATTGCCCTTGGCTGCGATGTCAAGAACCCGGACAGTATTCAAGAGATGGTGGAAGCGACCCTCTCCCAGTTCGGGCGAATCGATGTACTCATCAATAACGCGGGAATATCTTGGGGCGCTCCCGTCGAGGAGATGCGGCTTGAGGATTGGAACAAGGTCATCGAGACGAACCTGACCGGAACTTTTCTGTGCGCCCAGGCGGTCGGCAAAGTCATGATCCGCCAAGGCAGGGGCGAGAACAGCGTGGGCAAGAACAGCGCGGGAAAAATCATTAATATTGCGTCAGTGGCCGGACTGGGTGGGGCTCCGGCGGAACTTCCAGCCATCGGCTATCACGCCAGCAAGGGTGGAGTAATCAGTTTTACCAAAGACTTGGCCTGCAAATGGGCGGCTCACAACATTCAGGTGAATGCAATTGCTCCCGGCTGGTTTCCCACACACATGTCGAACCGGGTCCTGGAACATCATAAGGATCTGTTCCTCTCCCATATTCCGTTGCGGCGTTTTGGCAATGAACATGATTTGAAAGGCGCGGCGGTGTTTCTCGCTTCTGCCGCTTCGAACTATGTCACCGGTCACGTGCTGGTGGTGGATGGAGGTCAGTCAGCCTGGTAGCGGCGAGATAAGGCGATGAATATTCCGCTTACCCCCGTACGATTCCTGCGTTATGCCGAACAGCAGTTCCCCGGCAAGACCGCCGTGGTTTGTGGAGACGGTCGTTTCACTTACGCGCAGTTCGGTGAACGTGCCAGCCGTCTCGCCGGCGCTCTGCGGGAAGCGGGGGTGAAGGCGGGCGACCGGGTTGCATTTCTCAGCCTGAATTGCCATCGGCTTCTCGAAGCGTATTACGGCGTTCTGGAAGCCGGCGCGGTGTTGCTCCCGTTGAACTTCCGGCTCGCTCCTCGGGAACTGGCCTACATTCTGAACGACGCCGGGGTGAAAGTGCTCTTCCTGGAAAAAGAGTTCGCTGAGGTCGTGGATTCTTTTCGGCAAAGCGTTTCAACTGTACAGACTTTCTTCATGCTTGACGCTGCACCGCAGGAAGTCTGGCTCTCGCCAAGAAATTATGAAGACATTCTGGCGGCGGCAACGCCTTACCGGGCGGATGTGATGGACTTCGACGAAAACTCCTTGGCTGAACTGTTCTATACCAGCGGCACCAGCGCCGATCCCAAGGGAGTGATGCTGACCCACCGAAATGTTTATCTGCACGCTCTCTCGGTTATTGTGACCTTCATGACCAAGCCGGACAGCGTAAATCTGCATACCATTCCGCTGTTCCATGCCAACGGTTGGGGTACTGCCCATTCAGTCACCTTCATGGGAGGGAAACATGTCATGCTTCAGCGCTTTACCTGCGCCGAAGTCTTCCAGTTGATCCAGCGCGAGCGCGTCGACTCACTGAGCCTTGTGCCGATCATGGCAACGGCGTTGGTGAATTCGCCAG
>JGI12695J13573_1000131_pt1 | contig 10639 bp, 6 predicted proteins | sample BlaSpr_A8_OM2_M3_FD_13573 | JGI IMG/M metagenome (IMG submission 13573) | reverse complement strand
GTGCACACCGCTGGTAGCGGCGAGATTGGCGCGCAGGCGGCCGTAGAGAATTCCAATCCATGTAAGAGGAAGGCGAAGCGCTTGAGGGGTACTCAGCAAAACATTCGGCTGAATTTCCAGTTCGTCAAGATTGATGTCCGGTTGATAGAACCGATTGAACAGCACCAGCGCATTCGCGCCCGCTTCGTCGAAGCGCTTGGCCATNTTGGCCATGTTGCTGAAGAAGGGGCTGACCTTCACGGCGACTGGAATCGTTACCGCAGCCTTTACGGCCTTAACAATGTCGAGATATTGCTGCTCGACAGCACGCGATGTGAGTTCGGGATCGGTAGGGATGGAATAGATGTTGCACTCGAGTGCGTCCGCGCCCGCCTGCTGGATGAGCTTGGCGTACTCGATCCAGCCCCCGACGGAGGTGCAGTTGAGGCTGGCGATAATCGGGACGGATACTGCATTTTTGGCGCGACGGATGTGATTGAGATATCCCTCAGGCCCGAGGCGGAATTCATCGGGCTGAGGAAAAAAGCTTGCGGCCTCGGCAAAACTGTTGGTGCCTTCGTTGAGATGGTGCTCGAGCTCAAAGCTCTCCTGGCGCAACTGTTCCTCAAACAGCGAGTAAAGCACAATGGCGGATGCGCCAGCGTCTTCGAGGTGGCGGATGCCGTCGATCTCTTGCGAGAGCGGCGAGGCGGAAGCGACCAGCGGGGTGCGAAGGCGCAAACCCAGATAATTGGTGGTTAGATCAATCATGATTTCTCCTGCGCCTACTCGACTTTTGCCGGTGCTTTGTCAGTTTTCCGTTGCGCCAGGTATTCGTAGAGACGGAAGCGGTTATCGGCATCGTGCTGCGCATCATGCCAAAGCCGTTTCGCTTCTTCAGGCCTGCTCTTGGTGAGCATTTTGAAGCGGGTTTCCATCTGCATGAAGTCCGCGACTTTGCGGGTCGGCGTGCGGGAATCGAGGATCAGCGGATTCTCGCCTTGCGCAGCACGCTCCGGGTGATAGCGATAGAGCAGCCACTGTCCGGAATCGACGGCCGCTTTCTGATTCGACATCGCAGTGGTCATGTTGATGCCGTGAGCGATGCAATGCGAATAGGCGATGATGAGGCTGGGGCCGTTGTAAGCCTCAGCTTCGAGGAAGGCCTTCAGCGTGTGCTCGTCTTTCGCGCCCATGGCCACGCTGGCGACATAGATGTTGCCGTAGGTCATGGCGATGAGTCCCAGATCTTTCTTGGGACCGGGCTTGCCACCTGCGGCAAATTTGGCCACTGCGCCGCGCGGCGTAGATTTCGACGCCTGGCCTCCAGTGTTGGAGTAGACCTCGGTATCGAGCACCAGCACGTTGATGTTGCGGCCGCTGGCCAGTGCGTGATCGAGGCCGCCGTAGCCGATGTCATAGGCCCAGCCGTCTCCACCGACGATCCAAATACTTTTGTTGACCAGAAGGTCGGCGATGGCGAGCAGTTGTTTTGCGTCGAGAGAATTTGCTCCGTGCAATTTTTCTTTCAGCAGATCTACGCGCTGGCGCTGTTCGCAAATGTCGGCTTCGTCTTTCTGCGGAGAAGTGACAAGCGCGGTCGCGAGTTCCTCGCCGATGGTGCCAGCGACGCGACGGACCAGTTCCTGCGCGAACTCAGTCTGCTTGTCGATGGAAAGGCGAAAGCCCAGGCCGAATTCGGCGTTGTCCTCGAAGAGCGAGTTCGACCACGCGGGGCCCCGACCCGCGGCGTTTTTCGTCCACGGCGTGGTGGGCAGGTTGCCACCGTAGATTGACGAACAACCCGTAGCGTTGGCGATGATGGCGCGGTCGCCGAACAGTTGCGACATGAGCTTGAGATAAGGGGTTTCGCCGCAGCCCGCGCAGGCGCCGGAGAATTCGAAGAGCGGTTCCTGCACTTGCTGCTGGCGGATATTGGTGATTTTGATGCTGCGGCGGTCTAGCTCCGGAATCTTGAGAAAGAAGTCCCAGTTGTCGTGCTCGGGCGCGCGCAATGGAGGCTGTGGCACCATATTAATGGCTTTGAGCCGTGTCTCGGCTTTGTTTTTAACGGGGCAGACTTCCACGCAAATGCCGCATCCGGTGCAGTCTTCAGGGGCGACTTGAATGGTGTATTTGAGATCCTTCCATTCTCGATCGCGGGTCTCGGTCGACTTGAATGTTGCCGGCGCGCCGGCCAACTCTTTCGAATCGTAAACCTTGATGCGGATGACAGAGTGCGGGCAAACCATGGCGCACTTTCCGCACTGGATGCAGACCTTCTGATCCCAGGCGGGAATTTCGAGGGCCAAATTCCGCTTCTCCCATTTCGCGGTTCCGGTGGGGAAGGTGCCGTCGGCGGGGAATGCGCTGACCGGCAGTTCATCGCCGCGTCCGGCATACATCATTCCGAGGACATTACGCTCGAATTCAGGAGCGGAGGGCGAGAATGGCGGCGGCATTTCAATCGTGCTGGTAAGTTCTGCGGGAACTTTTACTTCGAACAGATGCGCCAGCGTCTCGTCCACCGCTTTCATGTTCTGCTGGACGATCTCTTCGCCCTTGCGGCTGTACGTGTCGCGAATAGATTTGCGAATCGCTTCGATGGCCTGCTGCGCCGGCAATGCTTTGGAAATGGCGAAGAAGCAGACCTGCAAGATGGTGTTCATGCGACTGCCCATCTCCGTGTCGCGCGCTACTTGGTAGGCGTCAATCACGTAAAACTTTGCATGTTTCGAAATGATCTGCTGCTGAACCGTGCGGGGAAGGCGATCCCAAACTTCGTCTGCATTGAACGGACTGTTGAGCAGAAACGTGCCGCCTTCGACCAGGGAGCTAAGCATGTCGTAGCGCTCGAGGAATATCCACTGATGGCAGGCGACGAAGTTCGCGCTCGATATTAAATAACTGGAGCGAATCGGCTGCGGACCAAAGCGCAGATGCGAAATGGTTACCGCGCCAGATTTCTTCGAGTCGTAGACGAAATAACCCTGGGCGTAGTTGTCAGTATTTTCGCCGATGATTTTAATCGAGTTCTTGTTGGCACCGACCGTCCCGTCCGCGCCTAAACCATAAAACATTGCGCGGACAACGTTGGTGGGTTCGGTGGAGAAACCGGAGTCATAGGACAAACTGGTGTGGCTGACGTCATCCTGAATGCCGACGGTGAAGTGATCCTTAGGCTGAGCTGCATTCAGATTGTCGTAGACAGCCTTGACCATGGCCGGAGTGAATTCCTTGGAAGAAAGTCCGTAGCGGCCCCCGGCGACCGCGGGAGCGGTCCTTCGCGGGCCCAGATCTGATTTGACTCCTTCATGCAGGGCATTCACGACATCGAGATAGAGCGGTTCGCCAATCGCCCCCGACTCTTTCGTGCGATCGAGGACGGCGATTTTCCGCACGGTGGCGGGCAGGGCTTGCAGAAACGCTTGCACAGGAAATGGGCGATACAGGCGGACTTTTAGCAATCCGACTTTTTCGCCTTGCGCAGTGATATGGTCGATGGTCTCGTGGGCGACTTCGGCTCCGGAGCCCATCATCACGACTAAGCGCTCGGCATCGGGAGCGCCGACGTAATCGACCAGGTGATAGGAGCGGCCGACCACCTCCGCGAACTTGTTCATTACCGACTGCACAATTTGCGGGCAGGCATCGTAGTAAGAGTTCGCACGCTCGCGCATCTGGAAAAACACATCAGGATTCTGTGCGGTGCCACGCAGGACGGGATGATCGGGCGAAAGAGCGCGCTGGCGGTGCTCGAAGACGCGGTCCATGTTGATGAGGGCGCGCATATCGTCTTCGGCGAGCATTTCGATTTTGTTGACTTCGTGCGAGGTGCGAAAGCCATCGAAGAAATGCAGGAAGGGAATCCGCGACTCGAGCGCGGCGGCATGCGCGATGAGCGCCATATCCATCGCCTCCTGCACGGAGTTCGAGCACAGTAGAGCGAAGCCGGTCATGCGGCAGGACATCACGTCAGAGTGGTCGCCGAAAATTGAAAGAGCATGGGTGGCCAAAGTGCGGGCCGAAACGTGGAAGGCTGTGGGGGTGAGTTCTCCCGCAATCTTGTTCATGTTCGGGATCATGAGCAGCAGGCCCTGGGATGCGGTGAAGGTTGTAGCCAGCGATCCGGTCTGCAGCGCGCCGTGAACGGCGCCAGCAGCGCCGCCTTCGCTCTGCATCTCTGCCACGTGGGGCACCGTGCCCCAGATATTCTGGATGCCCTGAGACGCCCACTCGTCAGCCCATTCGCCCATGTTCGAAGACGGGGTTATGGGATAAATGGCAATCACTTCATTCAGCCGATAGGCGACATAGGCCACCGCCTCGTTTGCATCCATAGTCTTAAACTTGCGTTTCATGATGAACGGCCTGCCTTTACCTGCAAATAATTGCTTGGATTTGTCGTTCTCACTCACTGACTAAGCATGGACGAGATGAGAGGTAGGCGCAGCAAGGCAAGTCACAGGGGAATGTGATGCAGATCACAGTCAGATTTCTAAGGAATCCAATTAAGGTGTGGGCAATCAATATAGTTGTGAAGACCAGAAGAAGGGCTGAGGCAAGAAAATCGAACAAGGATGGACTGATCGCGATGTTTGATTTCGGAAAAGCAATGACGCCGAAAACGGAAGCCGATTGTGAGGGCCGTCACATCGGCATGTGCCTCGCAGCACAGCAAACCTTTTCTTGTAGACGGACACTGACGTAAGACGAGACCGGCTCAACAGGCTCGTGGACGGTTGCAATTACCCCATGTGAGATCGCTAGAGGAGGTCGGTCGATGCTCTCGCCATACGGAATGGAAATCGTAGAAAGCTGCCTTACCTGCAAGATGCGCGTCGATCGTATCTTCTGCGATCTGCCCGATGATACGCTGCAGGCCTTCGAGAAAATCAAATTTGCCACGGCGTATCCTCAAGGAGCGGTGCTATTTGTGGAAGGGCAAATGCCGCGCGGCATCTTCGTCATCTGCAAAGGAACGGTCAAGCTGTCGATCAACTCGCCGAGCAACCGAACCATGATTGTGAAGCTCGCGGAACCGGGCGAAGTGCTGGGCCTCAGCGCTACCATCTCAGGAAAACCCTATGAAGTGACGGCGGAGACGATCGATCCCTGCCAGGTTAACTTCGTGAAGCGCGACGACTTCCTCGTATTCTTGAAGGACGACGTGGATGCGTGTTTCAAAGTCGCCGAGCAGTTGGGCGAAAAATATCACAATGCCTGCAAAGAGGTGCGTTCGCTGGGGCTGTCGCACTCGGCGGCCGAAAAATTGGCTACATTGCTGCTGGAGTGGAGCTCAAAGAACGGAGAATCCGCCAAACCGGAGCCACGGCTGAAGCTCCGGCTGACCCATGAGGAAATCGCGCAGATGATTGGAACTTCGCGGGAAACCGTTACCCGGTTGTTTGCGGAGTTGAAGAAGCGGCAGATTGTTCAGACTAAGGGGTCGACGTTGCTCATCCGTAACACTCCGGCGCTGCGCGACATCGCGAATCACAATTAGCCCCTGCTGCCAGTGTGGAACGGCCACGGCGATCCCGGCAAGGCTTGAGTCGAATTTGCACGCGACTGGCGAACCATCAGGTTCGGTGATCAAAATCACAATTTTGGGTGATGTTAGTCACCGCCGCATCATTAGTCCTCTTTTATCTTTACCGCATGGGTGGGCTATTACGCCCGGGTTCCAGTGGGAAGGATAAGCACATGACCAAGTCAAACGGCGACGCGCAGCATGCAAGTCACGCGAATCAGAACAAACCACGCTTAATTTTCTGGGAACTGACCAAGGGCTGTAATCTCCGGTGCATCCATTGCCGCGCTAGTGCGACCGAGCTGAGTTCTCCGTCCGATCTTTCGACCGTTGCCGCAAAGGCGATCATTGATCAGATCGCCGAAGTATCCAGCCCAATTCTCGTGCTCAGCGGTGGGGAGCCGCTGTTCCGCTCAGACATCTATGAATTGGCTCGCTACGGCACCGACAAAGGCCTGCGCGTGGCACTGGCTACGAATGGCACGCTGGTCACCAAGCAAGTTGCCCGCAAGATTTTTGATACGGGGGTGAAGCGTGTTGCCATCAGCCTCGACGGCGCTGATGGGCAGACGCACGACGCGTTTCGCGGAATCACTGGAGCATTCGACGCCGCGATTACCGGCTTCCGCAATCTAAAGGAACTCGGCATGTCGGTGCAGATCAACACCACGATCGCTCGGCACAATGCCCATCAGTTGCCGCAAGTGCTGGACCTGGCAAAATCGATTGGAGCGGATGCGCTGCACACTTTCTTGCTGGTTCCGGTGGGCTGCGGCGTAGATATTGCCGCCGAACAGATGGTTCCCCCGGAAGAATACGAGAAGATGCTGAACTGGTTTTACGATCAATCTTTGGAAGGCGGGATCGAGTTGAAGGCGATCGAGTTGAAGGCGACCTGCGCGCCTCATTACTTCCGCGTGGTTCGGCAACGGAGCGCGGCGGAGCATCGCTCTGCGACAGCCGCAGCACAGGCTGCTCAGACAGCGCTTCCAGAAGTTCCGAGTTCGCCGAACAGAGGGCCGCTGGGCATCAGCCCGACGGAGATGACGATGCCTGGGTCCACTGGCATCGAGCTAAAGCCGCAAGGAATAGGGAAAGCAGTCGGACATCCAGGAAGTCATCCTTCCGACATGAATGCCATGACCAAGGGATGCCTGGCAGGGACAGCGGTTTGTTTTATCTCGCATCAGGGCGAGGTTTATCCCTGTGGATATCTGCCTGCACTGGCCGGCGATCTGAAGAAGCAATCGTTTTCAGATATTTGGGAAAATTCTTTTGTGTTCCATCAACTGCGCGACGTCAATAATCTGCAAGGCAAGTGCGGCTGCTGTGAGTTCCGCAATGTGTGCATGGGCTGCAGAGCGCGCGCTTTCGCCGCTACCGGAAACTATCTCGATGAGGAACCATTCTGTGTCTACCAACCTAAATCCGCGGGCTTGAAGGAAAAGAACCACAGGGCTTTGGAAATCCTGCAGTAGAAGTTTTCCCGACAACAGTGCCATGACGGCCAAAGTGGATTTCTGTGCATTTGCTCCCTAAGAATGAACCGGCGTTCGGGCGGGAAAAGACTCCGGCCAAGCGCGATATGCCACAATTCATCCCTTTTTGAATCGAATTCTTGCGGCGCCATTCGATGTAACACAATGTAAATACAGCGAATAATCGAATTGGGGCAGGTCTCGACATTTGGCAGCGCGGGTGCATTTGTACAGAGTGGATTACAGGAGTCGAATGCTGTGGAACCCACTCTGATGGTCGTTGGTCTGAACTACCGTACGGCGCCTGTGGCGGTGCGTGAGCGCTTCTGGATAAGCGAAGACCGGCGCTGCGAAGTGCTGGTGCAGCTCTCGAAGGCGGAAGGCATTGACGAAGTGGTGGTGCTGGCCACCTGCAACCGCACCGAGTTTCTGATGTGGGTGAGCGACGTCACACTCGCGGCCAACTCGGTGATGCGGTTGCTCGGCGCCGAATATGGATTGATGCTGTGCGAATGGAAACATTTCTACCGTTTGCTGGATGAAGCGGCGCTTCTGCATATTTTCCGGGTTGCATCCAGTCTGGATTCCATGGTGATCGGCGAACCGCAAATTGTCTCGCAGGTGAAGCAAGCCTGGCAGCAGGCACAGAAAATTGGAGCGACTGGACGATTTCTTGATGCGGTACTGCAGAAGGCGCTGACAGTATCGAAGCGCGTCCGCACGGAGACGGCGATCGGCAATGCCGCGGTTTCCATCCCTTACGCTGCCGTGGAACTAGCGCGCAAGATTTTCGGAACCTTGGAAAACAAAAAAGTACTGCTGTTGGGCGCGGGGAAGATGAGCGAGCTTTCCGCTCGCGGTCTGCTGAACCACGGCGCCAGCTCCGTCTGCGTTATCAATCGGACGTTGGAGCACGCCACGGAACTGGCCGCGAAACTGGGCGGAGTTGCCATCCCGTTTGAGCAGCGCTGGCAGTATATGGCGCAGGCCGACATCATCATCAGTTCGACTTCCTGTCCGCATACGATTCTCAGCCGCGAGGAAGCGCAGATCATGGTGCGCGACCGCAAGAATCAGCCGCTGGTGATAGTGGATATTGCGATGCCGCGCGACATCGATTCCGCGGTGCGCGAAGTAAAAGGCGTTTTTCTATACGACCTTGACGATCTTGAAAATGTGGTCGACCACAATGCGGGCGAGCGTGCAGCAGCGGCCGCCGACGCACAGAAGATTTTGCAGGCCGAGGCGCAAGGCTTCCGCCGCAAGCTGATGGCGGAGCGTGTAGTGCCGACCATCATCGCAGTGCGCCAGCGGCTGGACGAAATTTGCCGGCAAGAACTGGATTCCTTCCGACAAGAGACCGGGCCGTTTACCCAGGACCAGGATGAAATGTTGAACGCAGTCATGTCCCGTATGACGCAGAGGATCGCAGGGTCCCTGGCCCGTGAACTCAAGGAACTTCCAGAGAAGATGGAACAGGAACAGATGGCCACTGCGCTGCAGCGGCTGTTCCATCTGCAAACGCCGGAACGGGCGCTTGCCGGCACCATATCTTAACGAGGAGACTATGGCTAAAACAGAGCAAGTTGCATCTTCTTCGAAAGCCGCATCGGGCGGCACGCAGGCCTACGTATTGGCAGTTTTTTGTTTGGTGCTGGGGGTGGCGCTGGGCTATTTATTTCGTGGATCGGCTTCGCCATCCGTGGCGACAGACGCCGCAGTTGCTCCTTCTCAAGGCCAGTCGAAGCAACCACAGATCACTCCGGAACAGCAGAAAGCGATGGTTGATCAGGCGGTCGTACCTCTGCTCGCGGCGTTGAAAACGAATCCCGATGATTTCAATTCGTTGGTGCAGGTGGCGAATCTTTACTATGATGGGCGCCAGTATGCAGATGCCGTTAAGTACTATCAGCTCGCGTTGAAAAGCCAGCCCACGAATCCAGATGTGCTGACCGATCTAGGGACGGCGCTGTGGTACACCGGTGACGCCGACGGAGCTATTGCGGAATTCCAGAAGGCATTGAAATATCGACCCGATCATCCGGGAACGCTGTTCAACTTGGGCGTGGTGCGATGGCAAGGCAAGATGGATCCGAAGGGCGCAGTTGAAGCGTGGGAACAGTTATTGAAATTTAATCCGAACTATTCACAAAAGCAGGAAGTGCAGGAGTATATCGACCGGGCCAAGCAGCACGCGAAGGGCTAGGGGCGGGTCTCGGTTCGGAGTGCCGATCGCGGCGAGGAAAGCTGGTCGAGCTTCGCTCGACTGGACAGCCGGAAGCGGCCGTCCCCACATAAGCAGGGCCAGGCTGTCCTCGCATAAGCAGCAATGCATCTTACAGTTCGCGCAAGGCGACCGCTACAGGACGCCAGGCGGCGCGCATCGCGGGAGGCAAGCCTCCGAGCAGACCCATGAGCAGCGCGAAGATCACCCCGGCTACCAGTAGCGGTGGCGTGATGCGAAACGCGAAGGCCAGGTGTGAGAACGTTTGCCAATTCATTGCGCCGGTGGTGAGGCCGTTCAACGGCAGCACGGCGATGCAACCGATTGCGCCTCCGATAAACGAGATCAGCAGGGCTTCCACTAAGAAAGAAAACACCACAGCGCCGCCGCCGAAGCCCAGAGCGCGCATGGTGGCGATTTCGCGGCCGCGCTCGGCGACGGCGGAATACATTGTGTTAAGCGCGCCAAAAACCGCGCCAATCGCCATGACGAAGGCCACGAGCCCTCCGAGAATAGTAATCATTTGTGTCATGCGAGTGGATTGTTTGGCGTAATAGTCAATTTCGCGGCTTACGTCGAGATTGAGGCGCTTATCGGAAGTGACCGCATCCTTGAACTGCTCGTAGTCGCCAGCTGAACTCAGGTGCACGGTGGCGGACTGGAAAATATTGCTGGGTCGCTTGTAAACATCGTCGAGAACACGCGCATCGGTCCACACTTCGGAATCAAATGCGCTGCCGCCGGCGTCGAAGACGCCGACCACCTTCCAGTGACCTCCTCCAAAATTTACCGTGTTGTCAACAGTCAAACCCGAGTAGCTCGTAGTTGCGTTCTTCCCGACGATCAACTCCGCGAGGCCCGGCTGGAACATTCGACCCTGAACGATCTTGACGTTTTTGCGAATGTCCAACACGTTGCCGGAAACGCCGCGAACCTGAACGTTTGCATCGGTCCCCGTATCGCGCAAAGGAAAAGGAGCGACCACTACAACTTCAGAGGTCACGAGAGGCTCGTCGGAGCCGCGGGCTACGCCAGGAGCGTCCTGCAGAATTTTTACGTCTTCCAGTTTAATTCCGCTCATCATCTCTGAGGTTGCGCCGGCGCGCATGACGATGGCGTTGTCGGCAGAGCCGGACGCGACTAACGTGGCTTTGAAACCGCGCGCCAGCGAAAGCATGGCGACGAATACGCCGACGGTTCCGGCGATGCCGAGCACGGCGACAATGGATGAAGTCCAGCGCGCTTTTACGCTGCGAATGTTGTAGACGAACGGAATAGCCATCTCAAACCCTCCGCAGCGCGTTAACTACGCGCATGCGCATGGCGCCGATACCCGGGAGCAGTCCGCTGACCAGTCCAACCAGCAGAGCGGTCGCAAGGCCGAGCGACAGGATTAAAGGCGACAAGATGAGTGTTGGCAGCAGG
>JGI12695J13573_1000129_pt1 | contig 10682 bp, 12 predicted proteins | sample BlaSpr_A8_OM2_M3_FD_13573 | JGI IMG/M metagenome (IMG submission 13573) | reverse complement strand
GCCAGGACGGCGGCATACTGCAGAGGCTTGCGGACATCCGCTTTGACCAGCCAGTAGTAATGAATCACGCCCGCAATCGCCGTCAGATAAATCAATTGATGCAGCCGGTTCCAGCGTCGTCCGCCAAGCCGGCGAATCCAACCCGACGTCGAAGTAATAGCCAGAGGAATTAGCAACACAAAGCCGGTGAACCCAACCGTAATAAATCTCCGCTTGGCGATGTCCTTGAGCATTTCGTGTACGTCAAAAAACTTGTCGAGCCAAATGTAGGTAAGGAAGTGCAGAGTCACGTAGAAAAATGAGAAGAGCCCGAACATGCGCCGGAAGCGAATCAGCCAGAGGTGGCCCGTCAGCTTGCGCAGCGGCGTGACCGAGAGCGTAACCAGTAGGAAGATCAGTGTCCAATCACCCGTAGAGTGGGTAATGACCTCAATCGGATTTGCGCCCAGGTTTCCCGAGTACGCCTTCCATGCCAACCGTGCAAGCGGTGCAAGGCAGGCCAGAAAAACAATGGGTTTGAGCCAGCGAATCATTTCTGGAGAATCCTAATAATATTTCCTCAGGTCCATGCCGTTGTATAGGCTGGCCACCTGGTCGCCATAACCGTTGAACATCAGCGTGGAACGCTTGAGGAAGTCCCCCAACCGGCGCTCGCTGGCCTGGCTCCAGCGCGGATGATCCACGTTCGGGTTTACATTGGAGTAGAATCCGTATTCGCTCGGTGCCGATTCGTTCCAAGTGTTAATCGGCTGATTTTCCGTGAACTCGATTTTTACGATGGCCTTGGCGCTCTTAAACCCATACTTCCAAGGCATGACGATGCGCAACGGCGCTCCGTCCTGGTTGGGCAGAATGTCGCCATACATGCCGAAGGTAAGCAGGGTGAGTGGGTGCATGGCCTCATCCATACGCAAACCTTCCACGTAAGGCCACGACAACACAGATTGCCTTTGCCCCGGCATCTGCTTTGGGTCGTAAATCGTGATGAACTTGACGAACTTGGCTTTCGGCTCCGGCTCCACCCGGTTGATGAGGACGCTCAGCGGGAAGCCGATCCACGGCACTACGATCGACCACCCTTCCACGCAGCGATGTCGATAAATGCGTTCCTCGGGTGCGGCGAGCTTAATGATCGAATCGACATCGAGAGTTTGTTTCTTCTTCACCAGCCCCTCGATACTGACCGTCCACGGCCGGGTTTTGAAATCCTTGGCCAGCCCCGCGGGCGCGTACTTGTCAGTCGAAAATTCATAGTAGTTGTTGTAGTTGGTGACATCCTTATAAGGCGTGACGGATTCACTGGTGCTGAACTTGCTCTTCTGGATGCCGTCTATCTTTGCGCTGGCCTGAGTGATAACGGGCGACGACAAACGGTTGTACAGTGAGAGGCCTGCCACCGCCGCAGCTCCAGCCGCCGCTGCGCCCACCAGGAAGCTCCGGCGGTTCAGGTAAACATTCCTGGGAGTAATCTCGGAAGAAGCAATATCAGCCGGCTTTTTGATCAACATCCTGGATTCCTTCAACGTGACGAACGAACCCAACATTTCCTGGGTTCGCACGCGTTGCCTCTTGTAAGCAGACGCATTCAGACGAGGAAAGTTACACGCTTTCCTCCTAAAGCGCAGAATTGATCTTTAAGCGGCGCTTGCGTGTTGGCTACTGACCGAGATATCGCGCCACGACGAGGCCGCTGGAAAATTCCCGTGCCACGATATTCCCGTCGCTCTACCTGCGGCCCGTTATCCGAACACTTTCAAGTCTCGGCCGATAAGTCACTTCCCTTGAAAGACGAATACTTCCTCTTCGGCGACCAGGAAGATCGGTGCGCCGCCGGAAGAAATCGCAACTGCATTAGCGATCGTCTGTTTGCCACCGTCCGATGCGGCGCAGGCTTGCAGAGCCTCCATGGAGGGGAAATGGATCTCTGCAATGCGATGAAAAGGTGGTGTCCCTTGCGGGGAACCGACTATTTTGCTCGCCACAATTTTTGTCTTGCCGGCAAGTTTCGCGACTGCCATGGGCACATGGTCCCGGTTGTAAACTGTTTCGAAGGCTTCGATGTCGTCCGGGGGCGGATAAATCACCACTAACTTTACTGTCATTTCGTTCTCCTTAAGAGGTTATGGAGACCACACCAGAAAATTGCCACTTCATCTCTTCATCTTGTGTATCAATGACCTCTCAGCGTGCCACCGATACCAATCAGGAACCGCGGAATATTCCGGCTAAGGTACGGTATGAAAAGACCCGCCATATCGAAATGTGAGATGGCGGGCCACTCTATTGTTAACCAGCCGACTCTCAATCTAGGCGCTGAACAATCGGGCAGTTGATGGCGAAGCCAGCACTTTGAAATTTTCCACCATCTGGCCCAGTGATCAGACCGTCTTGCACGAAAGTGAGAATCTGGAACTCTTCACGTACTTGTCCGCGGAATCCTTGGTCGATTGCATCCTGGGTCCATTCGAACAACTGTGCATCCCAATACGGGCTGTAATCGAGCGCGAGCGTCGGGATTCCGCCCAGGACGTTGTTCGGTCTGAAGCCGTCAGCCAAATCGGCCGAAAGCCCTTGCCGCAGTGGATTGTTGCAAGATCCCGACTCGGGTCCGTTGGTGCTGATGAAGATACGCTCGACAGGACTAGCGAAGCTGTCGTCGTGGCCCAACAGCAGTTTTTGCATCAGCGGAGCGAAAGTGTTGTGTTCAATGGCCGCTGCCAGTGGAATGCTTGAGTCCATTGAGAGATACCACACCGGACGCCCGAAGCTGAAGCCGTTGATCAGATTAATGGTTACCGTCATGTTGACCGGATCGATAGCCACGACTTGGTCGTGCACTTTGGTGTAGTCCACGTTGCCGTTGGGGAAACTGATCTCATTGGCGTTCACGTCGAAAGCCACCATGGGAGCGTTGTAAATCACATTTGCGGCGTTGACGATTCGAACCAGCGGACCATAATTTGCATCCCCAACGGATCCCGGGGTCGCAAAGGTTGGAGGAAATTCGTGACCCGCGGGGCCAGGAATAATTTTCCGCTCCGGCTTGAAGTTCACCGTGCCCGCGTCAAACACGATGTTGCCGTTCGCATCGAGATTGCCGGTTCGAGCCGAGTGCGACGCGAAAGTGAGCTTGGTGGAGAAATTCAGACCTAATTCGGCTGCGACATTGGAGTCGTCAACGTCGGTCAGGATATACCACACATTCTTCCCGCTTCCTTTCAGATGGCCCAAATAAAGAGGAATGGTTATGGTTCCATGTGCTGCGTCAACCTGGCCGGTATCCAGCAATTGAACCGGCCCGACCAAGCTGCGATTCGTGTCAGAGGGCGGCGGTCCAAAGTACGAGAGAGGCACTGCGGTTCCGATGGAAGCGGGCGCAGGAAACAAATTGCAACCGGGCCCCGGCCCGATGGCGCCGCCGCCAGGTCCCTGCTCGGTATTAACATTGATTGTTCCTGGTGCGGGANTAGTAGCGGCAACCTCCAGGTTCGTAGGCGCCTTAGCTGCAGGGCGCTTGACGCGAGCGTGCAGGGCTAGAATTTCTGGCGAGAGCGGTTGCTTAACGAAAATCGGCGTTGTCAGCGTTTGAGGTGAGTCTTGCGCAGCAGCAGAGTCAGAGAGCAAACCACCGACACCGAGAATGAGGAGAGCAGCGATGGATAGCCGGCTCGCGGAGGAGTACGGCGACGCGGGTTGGCTACCCTTTCTTCCAAACATTCGAAACAATGTGCAGATTGCTTCTTGCATTTCCTAGCTCCTGTTTTCATGAGTCGTGCGGTGTTACGAGCAGCACGTGTACATGGGATACGAGAGAACTGAGAAAGCTACAAGACAAGTTGTGGCGGAATTTGCTACTTGGAAGCGTAGTGTGTCGAATCGTGCGCTTGTGAGATGTTTAGACGTCTTCTGAATTCAGTTGGCGTCAGACCACAGTAGTTTCTAAATTCACGGCTGAAGTGGCTGCGGTCGATATTGCCCAGCGTCGCTCTTATCTCTTTCACGCTTAAGAACGTTTCCAACAACATCCTCTGTGCCTCTCGCATTTTCAAGGTCCGCATATAGTGCGATGGCGATTGGGACATTTCGGCCTTGAAAAGATGACAGAAGTGCCAACGAGACATATTCACAGAGCGTGCTAAATCGGTGACCGATATGCGCATGCACAAATTAGCGTGTAGGTGTTCAACAACCGCTCGTATTCGACGGTCTAACACCTTCAGCTGGCGATTGCCGGGAAACTGGCCGTCAACCTGCAAAACATTTTGCATGGATCCTCCCTGTGTCTGGCTGGAGGCAAGACGGCTCAGGAAGGACTGAGCGTCCTCACATGAGCCGGATGCCCACTTGGCGTTTTCAAAATCCCTGCTCATGGGACCTAACCACGAACACCTTCCCCAACGCGGTTAAATTTACTTATGCCTAATCGCATCCGGAGATCTCTCTCCATCCAGTGGCATAAGTCGCACATCCCAAGAGACACCAGATTTCTGGGGCAGATAGCATTTCACGATGTCGCAGGCCTGGTAGAAGAGTGTCCCTTTCAGGGTAATTGTCCTGGCCTGGGTGACTGAGCCGACGAACGTCCGGTCGGCCGACACTACCACGTCCTGCAGCAGACGGAAGTTACCTTCATAGACCGGTACNGACTCATTGATCACCGGGANAAAGAGCACCTTTGCTTTAGGGTACCGCACAGGCAGCAACTTCAAATCTGGCGATGCTTCCACTATCAATTGGATCGGTTTGTATCCTTTAACTTCGGGAGCATAAACATGCGTGTCCGGCGGCAATGCGACTTCAGCCGCCACGGTGAAACGGCTCCCCGGAATTACTGCCTCGTCGGACTGGGCCAGAGTCAGTTTGATGTATGGCGCCGCGACTTCACGGCCGTTGCCTTCCACCAATTCCGGGAACAACTTTAGGATCAGGCTGCCGGCGGTGTCGCGATCGGTGTACGCCGTCTCAAAAAACTTCTCCTTCACAGTGCCATTTGGCGTCACGTAGAAATATCCCGGACGTGCCATGCCTTTGGTGAATCCGGTTGCTTCTGTGTTCAACACTCCGTAACTCCGAATGATTTCGGACTTGGGATCCGCGATCAGTGGATACTCAATCCTGTGTCGTTGAGTAAAATCTCCAAGGATTGCCTCCGAGTCGTAGCTGATGGCAGCCAGTCCGACGCCCTGCTGGCGGAACTTTTCACGTGCACTCTGCAACTGAACCAGTTGCTGTTTGCAGAAGGGTCACCAATCGGCCGAGCGAAAGAACAGGAGCACCAGACCGTTGGGTCCCATCAGAGACGAAAGTGTTTGCTCTTTCGCGAACTGATCTCGCGCTCGGAATGGGGGGGCAAGCTTGCCCGCGGGAACGCCGGGCAGGTTCTGGGCTGCAAGACTTAATGCCGTGGCAAGCAAGACTAGTCCCGCCAGTAATCGTCGCATGAGCCTCCAAAACTGTCTCAATTCAGCGATGGTTGCGAGAGAACATCTGTAATTCGTAGTCAGCGGTCCCGAGTTTGGGGACCGCCATTCTTGTGCGAATTGAAGTCGAACCCGAGGAACGGAGTACAGGTTAGTACGACGACCGCGTGATTGTTTCTGCCGCCGACCGAAACTGGTGGACAGCCGAGCGCCCTGCCCCTCCACGTTTGATTCATCACGCGATCACTACACTAGTTCTGCTTCATGCTGTCGTCCTTCTTCATGTTGTCGTCTTTCTTCATGTTGTCGTCTTTCTTCATGTCGTCCTTCTTCATGCTGTCGTCCTTCTTCGCCTTTTTCTTGGACTTCTTGTCCTTCTTCATGTCGTCTTTCTTCATGCTGTCGCCCTGTTTCATACTGTCGTCCTGTTTCATGCTGTCCTGCTTCATGGCATCGCCAGACTGTGCAAAAGCCGACAGCGACACTGCCAGAAGACACATTGCCATTAACCTGCGAATCATCTTGTTCATGAACTTTTCTCCTATTCACGTTCGAATTGACGCCGAGGAACCTGGGCGCGTACATGGGATGTGAAGCACCATGGAAAGTTACAGGATCCTTCCTCCAAATTGTGCCTTTCGGAAGGTCCTCCAGTTGGTAGTCATAAGACCGCAAGAATTCTTCGCTGCCGTGCGACGGTTTGCGAATTGGTCCATCTGTGTAATATGGTGGAACGCTGTCCGAGAGCATCCACCTCGGAGAGCACTCTATTCTCCAAAAATGCCAACCCACTTAGACAACGAGCAGTCCATCGTGGCCGCGGCCCAGGCGGGCGATTTGGACGCTTTCATTACCTTGCTCAATCTGGAGGGCTACCGCACCTGCGCAAGAGAAACTGAACCATAAATAATGACGTAATCGGTCTTCCTCGCGAACCGTCGACGGACGCTCGCGGTCGCCGAGATTCCACTCATCAGAATCTCAGATCGATCCAGAACGCTGTGATCGTTGACCGCAAGGCAGAAACAGTGCTTGCAGCCAGGATATCGCTACATCGTCTGAACTGAAACGATGTGCCGGCACACGTTACCTCCCCTGCAGGACCTCTAATTGAAAGGATTCTTCGGCGATCTTGTTTTTATCGGCATAACGCTTGAGAGCCTCTTCCGCTGCCTCGCGAAATGAGAGTTTGTCAGCCTTGTGCTCGGCCGGAAGGTATCCCCCGCCAAAGTAGAGCTTTCCATCTGGTGTGATGAAAGATGTGAGAGGCAACCCGGCAGGCAGATTTAGAATGGCTTGCGCCCGCTGCAGTTGCGCTACCAGGTCCGGGGCAGCGTCGAAGTCAACTTTTATGGGGACAAAGTGGTGATTGATGTACTCTGCAGTCGCGACATTTGTATACGTGTCGCGATCCATGAGGCTGCACCAAGGACACCACACGGCCCCGACATCCAGAAGAATCGGGCGGTCTAGCTCTATGGCACGCTTGAAGGCTTCTGCACTCCAAGGGTACCAATCGACGGGTTGAGAAACTGCCCGCTTTAGGTACGGCGATGTCTGGCCGCCAAGGTGGTTAGGTTTCTCCTGTGCTTGACCAGCGGCGACCATAGAGGCCAGAGCCAGCACCAACAGAGAAATACTCCTAACAGTCTTGCCTACGAATTCCCGGCCCATATCTTCCCCACTCTCACTCCGCGATTCGGATTCTGTAAGGTTTGATCTTCTCACTGCACCAGAGATTTCTGGAAGATCTCTTCGACCACTCGTGACTCCACTTCGCCGGATTGGTTGTAAAGTGGCTCGCCGTGTGCGTCCAATACGAGAACGTGAGGGATGTAGCCCTTGTAGAACTGCCTGACCAGTTTTTGCTGCTCGGGTGAGCGCTGAATATCGAGATCGACAACCACAAAGTGCACCTGTGAGCGGTATTTGTTGTAGAGCTCAACCGTTCGCCGCGCCTGCCGCTTTGAATTGAAGCATCCTTCGCCATAAATAATGACGTAATTGGGCTTGCCCGGAACGAAACCTGATTCCGCATCGTCTCCGGTGATCAGGCGGCCGTCGAGGCTGTCACTCGTATAGTCGAGTTTTGAGTTAAGTTTCAGGTTGTCGATTGCAAAAATCGCTGGACCGGTCAGCATCAACAACATAAACAAATGCAGCACTGTTTTTCTCATGACGACTCCTCTACGTCCTTTGTTTTGCGCCAGCCTGAATGCCTCTGGCCTTCTCATACGATGAAGACCGCAACACAAAGTTACGCATTGCGACGCATAGCAGGATCAGTCGCACCACCCCGCACGGATTTCGAGTCCTGCGTTAAGAGCCAGGCAGTAGGGCCACGGGAGAACCCATGTAACTTTTTGTTTAGTCAGTTGCGTCTGATTGGAAGAAACGATTCTCGACGCTTTTCAGAAAAGAAAAGGAAATAAATAAATGAAGGTTTCAATCATCTCCAGGAGGCTGCTACCAGGCTGGCCTTGCTGCTGGCCACCGGCGCATTCGCGGCAAACAAAGGAAACAAGGGCTCAATAGAACTGGATAAGTCCACAACCGTCAGCGGACATCAACTGGCCCCAATACAAGCTTACTTGGGACGGAACAGGTTCTGACGTTGAGCTGATGATCTTGTCCCATGGAAAACTAGTGGCAACTGTGCCCGCTCACTTGCTTGAACTGAGTCGACCCGAACCTAACAACGCGACTGAGTTGCCCACTAACGATGATGGAAGCCAGTCGCTGACCAAGATCGATTTCGGCGGCAAGAAATACGCGCTGACTTTCAGCGATGAGTCGGCGATGACGGGATCGGCATCGCAGGATAGCAGCCAGCAAGAATCCAGGAGCGCAACCGCTCGACAGTCCGACTGCAAGGCCACGCAAACAATAGCCGCAGTCATTGTTTGCGCGCTCGTGCTACAGACTCATCCTAAAAGAGGCTCCCGCATTCACAACAAAAGAGGAGGCAAAATGCCGGCAGCAAAGCTTGTAGTTATCTACCCTGTCCCGACGGATCTTGAGCAGTTCGAGCGTCGCTATCTTGAGCATCACGTGCCGATGGCCGTTGATAGGCTGGCGGGCAAGACAAAGATCGTCGCGACGAAGGTGTTAAGTTCGGCGCAAGGTGGCTCCGCACCGTTTCACAGGATTGCAGAGATCCATTTTCCTTCGATGTCGGCCTTACAGGCGTGCGCCGCTTCTGAAGGAGCCAAGGAAACTATCGCGAACGCTGTCTCCATTTCGACGGGCGGTCCACCGATTTTCATCGTGGCGGAAGAAGAGACCTTCGTGTTCTAACGTTGGGCCGACTAGCATTGCGAGATCCAAGACAGGGGCGTCTGGCTCGTACTGGCGAATACGCTCTACTCCTTGAATGCCCGGCTGAATTCGGCGGTTACGCGATCTCCAACCCAACCTTACATCGTGGTGCCGTCACCTCGCCAGGAGTGGTTCTTGCATGCTCAGGGTAATCTGTAACTTTTCGTTCCCTGTTGCGTCTAACTGATCGTCGGAACTACACTGGTAGCGTTGCAACGCATGCGCAAAGTCGGCATTTTCGGTTTAGCGGTCTTGTTCGCCGCACTGCCAGTCATGGCCTGTGCTGTGCCGAATGCAGCGATGACGGCGGCCGAGCGGGAGTGTTGTAAGAAGATGGCGGGACAGTGCGGGGACATGGGGATGGCAAAATCCCATCCTTGCTGTCAGGTAACGGCCACGCCTGCTGATTTTCACGCTCTAAAGACGGCCTCTTCGCAATTGCATCATGTCAGTTTGGTTCTGTTGCACGCGCTTCCCCCTACCGCCCAAACGGACGTGTACGTCTCGCTGGCACAATGGTCGTCGCGTGTTTCGTGCACGCATAGTCCACCAGGACTAGAGTCTCTAATCACCACTGTCCTAAGAATCTGATCATCTTTCCTCTGAGTTGCTAACGCGCTCGTGCGTCTGCACGTTCGTGCGTCTCCAAAACTTGTGTGTTTGTGATGCGGAGGAAAGATGCAATCCACTTATTTGTCCCGAAGTCTCTTCGGGTGTACTCGTATTTCGCTAATTACTGTCGCTTTGTTCGTTGGAACTCTGGCGCTTACCGGCAATGCTGATGCTCAAGAGACACCGCGTTTGCAGAGGCAGGTTCCTGAATCTCCCGCCATGGGAGAGCACACTGCCGGGCCAACGTCTTTGCGTGAGTTGACGCAGGAAGCGGAGCAGAAGAACCCGCAGCTTGCGGCCTCGTTTCACGCGTGGCAGGCCTCACGAAACGTTCCCAAGCAGGCTTCAGCGCTACCCGAGACGCAACTTTCGGTGCAGCAATTCAGCGTGGGCAGCCCACGTCCTTTCGCCGGTTACAGCAACAGCGATTTCGCCTACATCGGGTTCGGCGCGTCGCAGGACATCCCCTACCCAGGCAAACGGCAGTTGCGCGCCCATGTTGCCGAACACGAAGCGGACTCCATGGAAGCGCAGACCGATTCCATCCGCAGAACGGTGGTGGGAAATCTCAAGATGGTCTATTTCCGCCTGGCCTACATTCAGCAAACCCTGGGTGTTCTCCAGCGAAGCGACACGCTACTGACTCAGGTGCAGGAGGCGGCTGAGGCACGCTACCGCGTCGGGCAAGGCAACCAGCAAGATGTGCTCAAGGCTCAGTTGCAGCACACGAAGATTCTGCAAGAGATCGCACACCACCATCAGGAAGAAGGATTGCTGGAAGCCCAGATCAAGCAGGTCTTGGGACGTCCGCAGGAGTCAGCGAACATCGTTGCCGAGACGCTCACCCTGCGAACTCTTCCGTACACCTCAGCCGAACTCCTGCAGCGAGCTCGCGAGCAGAATCCCGATGTGCACTCAAAGCAGGCCTCCATCCGGCAACAGGAAACCCAGGTGGAACTAGCGCACAAGAATTTCCGTCCCGACTTCAATGTCCAGTACACATATGAACACACGGCGAGTCAATTCCGCGACTACTACATGGCTACATTCGGTATCCGGCTGCCCAATCGCGGGCGCCAGAAAGCCGAACTTGCCGAAGCACAGGAGAACCAGGAGCGCGCGCGGCAAGAGCTAGACGCTGAATCGCAGCGCGTGCTCTCTGAAGTGCAGCAGCAGTACGTGCGTACAAAAACTGCGGAAGAGCGGTTAAAGATTTATAGCGACGGTCTCGTCCCGCAATCGGAGGCTACCTTTCAATCGGCTCTATCTGCTTACCAATCGAACAAACAAGACTTCGAGAGCCTGCTTTCCGGGTTCCTCGATGTTCTGAAC
>JGI12695J13573_1000128_pt1 | contig 10815 bp, 13 predicted proteins | sample BlaSpr_A8_OM2_M3_FD_13573 | JGI IMG/M metagenome (IMG submission 13573) | reverse complement strand
ATTTCCCGCCACAACTCTTATAGCATACCCCCCTAGGGTAAGTGCAACAGAAAAGCTCAAGGATAATGACAAAAAATGAAAGATAAAATTCCCGTCATTTCAAAAGGAAAACAGAAGCTGCTTTTTCGCATCAAGCGAATACGAGGGCAGTTCGCAGCGGTCGAGCGAGCGCTGACGGACGGAGACGAATGTGCAGACATTCTGATGTTGCTGGCCGCGATTCGCGGGGGCGTCAACGGGCTGATGGCGGAAATTCTGGAAGACCACATCCGGTTACACATGATGAACCCGGATCATGAAATGGAGTCACCGGAAGAATTGGGCGAAGATTTGATCGGACTGGTTCGTGCTTATTTGAAGTAATCCGGGTTAGCGGGCGGCGCTTAAAAATAAAATAAGGACAGCCCGGAGCCCCCGAAGCCGTCCCTTGAACCCTCCCGGTTAGAAGGGGATTGATGAACCTACGGTATCTTGGCGATGTTGCAGAATGATGGCGAAATAGTGAATATCTGATTAATTGTGCGGCGCGGTCGCTGTTATAGTGGTCGGTCGCGTAGTCATTGTTAGCACTTTCTTTTGCCGGAGTACTCATGCCATCCACCATTTCCCGAAAAGTCGAGCAGTCGCGTCGTCTGCAGAAGCGCGCCGAGAGCATGATTCCGGGTGGAGTGAATTCACCGGTAAGAGCGTTCGGGGCGGTGGGGGGAGACCCCCCGTTTATTGTGCGCGGGAAGGGATCGCACATCTGGGATGCCGATGAGAATGAATTCATTGACTACGTGGGGTCGTGGGGTCCGCTGATTCTTGGCCATGCGGCGCCGGATGTGCTGGATGCGATTGTGGGAGCGGCATGCAATGGCACGAGTTTTGGCGCGTCGACGCCATCGGAAGCGGACCTGGCGGAGTTGGTGCTGGCAGCGTTTCCTTCCATGCAGAAAGTGCGCTTTGTGAGTTCTGGAACGGAAGCGACCATGTCGGCGATCCGGCTGGCGCGGGCTTACACCAAGCGCAAATATATTGTGAAATTCGAGGGATGCTACCACGGGCACTCCGATTCGCTGCTGGTGAAGGCGGGGTCGGGAGTGGCAACGCTGGGAATTCCGGGATCGGCGGGCGTCCCGGAGGAGTTCACGCAATTCACGCTGGCCTTGCCATTCAACAATGTCACGGCGGTGGAGTATGCGTTTCAAAAATTCAAACACCAGATTGCTTGCGTGATCGTGGAGCCGGTGGTGGGAAACATGGGCTGTGTGCCGGCGACGGATGATTATCTGGTGGGGTTGCGAATGATCACCGAGCGGGAAAAATCGGTGCTGATTTTTGATGAGGTGATGACCGGATTTCGTGTGAGTTTTGGTGGGGCGCAGGAACTTTATAACATCCGTCCGGATGTGACGACGATGGGGAAGATTATTGGCGGAGGGTTGCCGGTGGGCGCGTACGGAGGATCGAACGAGATCATGAATCTGGTGGCGCCGCTGGGTCCGATGTATCAGGCGGGAACGCTGTCGGGGAATCCGCTGGCGATGGCGGCGGGGTGCGCGATGTTGCGGCATCTGCGCGACCACAAGCAGGAGATTTATTCGCGGATTGATAAGTTGAGTAAGGAACTGGTGGAGGGAGTTGCGGCGGCGGCGAAAGAAGCGGGAGTGCCGCTGTGTTTCAATCGCGTGGGATCGATGTTTACCTGGTTCTTTACGAAGGGGCCGGTGAGGGATTGGGATGCGGCGTCGAAGTCGAATACGGAAGCGTTTGGGAAGTTTTTTAGAGCGATGCTGGATACGGGAATTTATTTGCCGCCGTCGCAGTATGAGGCGGTGTTTTTGGGGGCGACGCATACAGAGGAGGATGTGCAGCGGACGATTGCGGCGGCGAAGGGGGCGTTTGCGGGGAAGCGTTAAAAAAATCGTCCGTAGTGGGAATGCCTTGCGACGCCGGTGAAGGGACTAGCGTGCAAGGGGTCCTTCGCTACGCTTGATTGCATAACGACGTTGGCCCGTCGCGAGTAGATTGGTATGCGATGAAACAAGACCAAGGCTCGTGAGAGGAGCCAACGTCATGCTGATTATAGGCTGTGATTTTCATCCTGGGTTTCAGCAGGTCGCGATCTTTGACAACTTAACGGGAGAGGTTCAAGAGAAGCGGTTGCAGCACCGCGGGGAAGCGGAGCAGTTTTACCGGTCGCTGGCGGGCCAGGAGGTGCGGGTGGGGATGGAGGCTTGCGGGCACTATCCGTGGTTCGAGCGGTTGCTGGCGGAGTTGGGGATGGAGTTGTGGTTTGGGGATGCAGCGCGGGTGCGGGCATCGGTGGTGCGCAAGCAGAAGACGGATCGGCGGGACGCGGAGCATCTGCTGAATCTGTTGCGCCAGGATCGGTTTCCGCGGATCTGGGTGCCGAGTCTGGAGGTGCGGGATGTGCGGCAGTTGCTGGTGCATCGGCACAAGCAGGTGCAGGCGCGAACGCGCACGAAGAATCAGCTGCAAGCCATGGCGTTGAGTCACGGGGTGCAGAAAAAGTGGAAGCTGTGGACGAAGGCTGGGCGCGCGGAGTTGGAGCAGTTGCCTTTGCTGCCGTACGCGGCGGAGCGGCGGAAGCGGTTGCTGGAAGCGCTCGACGGGCTGGAAGCGGAGATCAGCGAACTGGACCGGCGAGTGGCGGAAGAAGCGGGGCAGCGGCCGGAGGCAGTGCGGCTGATGACGCATCCGGGAGTAGGCGCGGTAACGGCGTTGGCCATGGTGCTGACGCTGGGGCCGGCGGAGAGATTCGGATCGGCGAAGCAAGTGGGCAGCTACTTCGGGCTGATTCCGAGTGAAGAATCCAGCGGTGGAAAACAGCGGCTGGGCAGGATCAGCAAACAGGGCAGTTCGTTTCTGCGCTTTTTGCTGGTGGAAGCGGGACAGACGGCGGCGCGACTGGATCCGCAACTGAAGCGCTTCTATCGCCGCCTGGCGGTGCGCAAGAATCGCAGCGTCGCCAAAGTGGCAGTGGCCAGGAAGTTGGCCACGCGGTTGTACCTGATGTTGCGCGAAGACTGGACGTATGCGCAACTAAGTCAGGCCGTCATGCAGGTGAGCCCGAGTCATTCTGTGGCCGGCGAGTAAGAGCCGAGCGCTTGAGTGGGCAGCCTGCCTCCCTGAAGAGTCGGGGAGATCGAAGTGAGTAATCGTGGGTGCAAGTCCCGAAGAGATGGATGGTGGGACCTGAGGTCCCGCTGCAGGATTGAAGAGAGTGACGAGCTTGGTCTGGTCATCAAAGACTTTTCTACGAGAGCGAAATGGCGCTGCTTCCAGCGTTGACGCCGAAGTGTCGCCACAAAACGCTTGACAGGGTGCAGCGTCGTTAGAGACAGAATGACAAAGCTTTTCAGAATGACGAGAGTTATTTGAGATGAGAATTAAGAAATCTATATGGGGATGAAAAAAAATAAACGGCCAGGATTTGCGACGCGGGCGATTCACGATGGGCAGGAGCCGGATCCGTTGACGGGCGCGGTGAATGTGCCCATTTATCTGACGTCAACTTATGTGCAGCAGGGGATTGGGGAAAATAAGGGATACGAGTATTCGCGGGTGTCGAATCCGACGCGGGCGCGGCTGGAAGAAAATCTTGCGTCTCTCGAAGGCGGGGTAGCGGCGCCGGTGTTTGCCAGCGGGATGGCGGCAATCAACGCGGTGGCCAGCATGCTGAAGGCGGGCGATCACGTGGTCTGCGGGAACGACTTATATGGAGGAACACCGAGGCTGTTCAACCAGGTGCTGACTAATTTTGGTCTGGAATTTTCTTATGTGGATACCTCCGATGCGGAGAATGTGGAGCGCGCGATCCGCAGGAATACTCGGATGGTTTATGTGGAGACGCCGACGAATCCGCTGATGCACTTGAGCGATCTGGCGGCCATCAGCCGGATTTGCCGGCGCAGGAAAATCGAGCTGGTTGTGGATAACACATTCATGTCGCCCTACTTTCAGCGACCATTGGCTTTGGGTGCGGACATGGTATTGCACTCGACCACGAAATTTTTGAACGGGCACAGCGATGGGCTCGGGGGCGTGGTGGTGTGCAGCAGGCGGGATCAGGCGGAGAAGTTGGCGTTTCTGCAGAAGTGCGCGGGAGCGATACTTTCTCCGTTTGAATGCTGGCTGTTGTTGCGAGGGGGGAAGACGCTGGCGGCGCGAAGACGCTGGCGGCGCGCATGGAAGTGCACGACAGCAATGGTCGAGTGGTGGCTGAGTACCTGGCGAATCATAAGAAGGTGCGGAAAGTTTTTTATCCGGGGCTTACGGATCATCCGCAGCACGAGTTGGCGAAGCGGCAGATGAGCGGATTCGGATCGATGATCACATTCGAGACCGGGTCGCTGAAGAACGCCAACAAATTGCTGAAGAAGCTGCGCGTGTGCTCACTGGCGGAGTCTCTGGGAGGAGTGGAGACGCTGATTTCGCATCCGGCAACCATGACGCATGCGGCGCTGGGCGAGAAGGGTCGCAAGGCGATTGGGCTTACGGACGGCATGGTGCGGATTTCGGTGGGGATTGAGGACGTGCAGGACATTCTTGAGGATTTGGATTCGGGGCTGGGTGCGATCTAAAAACTTTTGCCACGGATTTACACGGATATTCACGGATTAACACGATCGATCAAGTCTGGAATTTTGCGGATCGCCATTCTTCATTCTTACTCTTCGGCGGAGACTGACTCGGCGATCCATTGCAGATAGTCGGGCGATCCATCTTCGATGGTCAGGCAAATGCATTCCGGGAGCTCGTAGGAGTGCAAGTCGACAATCGCGTGGCGCACCTGGCCGAACATCCCGGCCGTCGTTTTAATGATCAAAAGCCATTCGGCAGATTCTTCGACTTTATCTTTCCAGCGGTAGACTGATGTGACTTGCGGCACGATGTTGACGCAGGCCGCGAGACCGCGCTCGACTAAATGGCGCGCGATTTTGGCGGCTTCTTCTTGCGAGCCAGTGGTGGTGAGGACGATTCGTTTGTCGGTCATATAAGGTCGGCCTTCAACAATCAGCAGTCAGCAGTCAACAGTCAACAATCGGCGATGCCCGGCAGCCCTCTGTGAGCAATCGTCATCTGAGAAGCCTAGCAGTTCGGCTGAAGAACGAAAAGATGATTGGCGGAGAAGAGAGCGCTGGACTCTCGATTCGTCATCACGCGCCGGAGAAAGATGGAGTGCCGGCTGGATTGCTTTGTTGCGAAATGGTGGCGCGGCGCGGGAAGTCGCTGGGGCTAGCAACTGAAGGAGCTATGTAACCAAGTTGGTTCGTATTATCCGCAACGGGAGAACTTCCGCTTGACGCCTGAGGTCAAAGAGAAGTTCACTGAGAAGTTGAGGTCTGATCCGCGAGAGTTCTGTGGGCACAAGGTGAACCAACTTGTCCGCACCGACGGATTGAGGCTGATCTTCGAGGATGGATCGTGGGTTTGCTACCGGCTTTGTGGAACCGAGCCGGTGGTGCGAGTTTATTCCGAGGCGAGAACGGAACGAGAGCTGGAGAAGTTGAGCGCGGCGGCCAAGCAATGGATTTTCGACTGAGAAAAATTTCGCGGATTCGGAAATTTCCCAGCCCGCAGAACGGGCTGCGCGCGATGGCCGAAAGAGCTCCCCAGGCGGAAGCGCTGGCTGCGTTGTGGATTGAGAAAGTTCGACCCGTGGCGGAGCAATTCTATGTGTTGCGCCGGCGTATTGCGACCATTACGGTTGCGGTGGTGACGGTCTTGCTGTTTGTGCATGTGATGTTTGGCGCGAATGGCATGATCGTTTACAAGCAGAAGCGGGCGGAATATGAATCGCTGCAAAAACGAATCGCCCAGGAACAAAAAGAAAACGAGATTTACACGCAGCAGATCAATGGCCTGAAAACTGACGAGAAAGCCATTGAGAGAGAAGCGCGAGAACAGCTGCGTTACGCGCGTCCCGGAGAGTATGTCTACATCCCGCCAGCGCCGGTGAATCGAGCGCCAGCCGTGCATTCCGCGAAAAGGAATTAGGCCGTTCTTACCTCACTTATTGGCAGTAGCGGCCACAAGTGCGTGACATCGTCACGTTTCCGTTATGGTATAGTTCGGGCGTTAATCGATGAGCGGCGGGGCGTGCATGGCTGCCGAATCAGCGATTAGAATTCCTGCCACACTCGCGGCGTGAAGCCGCGATCAAAAGGAGAAGACCGGCCATGAGAAAAGTTTTAGTGCTATGTCTGGCAATTTGTTTCGTTTTCGCTCTGACGGCGTTGGCGTTCGACGATATGGGCAAGAGCACGACCGTCAACGGTTGGGTGAGTGATGACAAGTGCGGCGCGAAGGGCGCCAACGAAAAGGCTGAGGCATGCACCAAGAAGTGTCTGGCCGCGGGCGCGAAGATGGTGATCGTAACCGATAAGGATCAGAAAGTTTTGATGGTGGACAATCCGGATGCCCTGCAGGCACATGTCGGGCACCATGTGGCGGTGACCGGTCACGTGAGCAAGGATACGATTCACGTGGACAGCACGAAGATGTTGTGAAAGTTTGGGGTGCATAAAAGGGCGGCCGCGCGCGGCCGCCTTTTTTTGTTGTGCCATCGAATTTTCGCTGTCGGGTGCAGGTTGAAGAATTAGTCTTTCGCTCCTCCGGGGCTTCTTCCTTCCCAACTGCAATACCCACGGCTTGCGCCCCTTCGACAGGCTCAGGGCAAGCTGCGGGCTGCATTCTGACGCCGCTTCGCGGCTATCGGACTACGCCTTCAAGTGGCGAACTGGCGGTGGCGTACAGCTTTCTTGGCATGCGGCCCGCGAGGTAGGCTTGGCGGCCGGCGAGAACGCCGTGGCGCATGGCCTCGGCCATGAGAACGGGATCCTGCGCGGCGGCGATGCCGGTGTTCATCAGAACGGCGTCGGCACCGAGTTCCATCGCTATGGCGGCGTCGGATGCGGTGCCTACGCCCGCGTCTACAATCAGCGGAACGCCAGTGATCATCTCGCGCAGGATGCGGATGTGAGCCTGATTCTGAAGGCCCATGCCGCTCCCGATGGGCGCTCCCAGGGGCATGACAGCGGCGGCGCCGGCATCGATCAGACGCTTGGCGAAAACAATATCGTCGGAAGTGTAGGGCAGGACGGTGAAACCTTCGCTGACGAGCAAGCGTGTGGCTTCGAGCGTGGCTTGGACGTCCGGGTAGAGCGTGGCTTGATCGCCGATCACTTCAAGCTTCACCCAGTCGGAGAGGCCAACCTCGCGGCCCAGTCGCGCGGCGCGAATGGCTTCATCGGCGGTGTAGCATCCGGCGGTGTTCGGCAGCAGAAAATATTTCTTGGTGTCGAGGTAATCGAGCAGCGACTCTTTGCTGCGATCGAGATTGACGCGGCGGACGGCGACGGTGACCATGTCGGCTCCGCTGGTTTCGAGCGCGCGGGCAGTTTCCTGGAAGGATTTGTATTTCCCCGTGCCGACGATCAGGCGGGAGCGGAAAGAGCGGCCGGCGATTATGAGTGGGTCGGTCATGACTCTTCATTGTAACCGAGTGAGGCATTGTGCCGAGCTGCGCTCGACGGACAGCCCCTTCGGCTTCGCTCAGGGCAGGCTGGGGGCGGCTGTCCCCACTTGGTATCCGGAAAGCTTACGGCGTCGCCGTGGATTCCGCCTGGGCGTAAAGGTCGTCGATTTGGGCGCGGTAGCGCTCTTCGATGATCCGGCGGCGCAATTTCATGGTGGGAGTGAGGGCGCCGTTTTCGGCGGTGAATTCGTCGGCGACCAGCAAGACACGTTTCAATTTTTCGAATCGCGCCAAATTTTGATTCACCTGTTCCACAACTTCTTCGTAGAGAGCTTGAACTCTTCCGTTGGCGATGAGTTCGGCCCGTGACGAAAATGCGATGTTGTTGGCGCGCGCCCAGTCTTCCAGCAGAGCGAAATTGGGAGAGACGATCACAAAGGCGAACTTGCGCTTATCGCCGAGGATGGCGACGGTGCCGATGAGCGGGTTCAGTTTGAGCGAATTCTCGATGGGTTGCGGCGCGATGAATTTGCCCCCTGAAGTCTTGATCAATTCTTTCTTGCGGTCGGTAACGGAGAGAAATCCATCGGCGTCGATCTGGCCGATGTCACCGGTCTGGAACCAGCCATCACGAAATGCGTTCTGCGTTTCCTCGGGACGATTCCAATAACCCTTGAATACGGAGGGACCGCGCACCAGAATTTCGCCGTCCTCGGCGATACGGACTTCGAGGTTGGGAAGAATCTTGCCGACGGTGCCGATGCGGTGATTGACGGGCGTGTTTACGGCGATCACGGGAGAAGTTTCGGTGAGGCCGTAGCCTTCGTGGATGCGAATGCCGACTGTGGCGTACCACTCGGCGAGTTCGCGGCCCAGAGGCGCGCCGCCGGAGATGAAGGTTTCGACGTTGCCTCCCATGCCGGCACGGATTTTTGAGAAGACAAGTTTGTTGGCGAGCTTCCAGCTGGGCGATGCTGGAGTTGTTCCAGCGAGAATTGCTTCTTTGTTTGCGCGTCCAACGGAAAGCGCCCAGCGATAAACTGCGCGTTTGGGAAATCCGCGGGCGGTCATTTCGGTCTTGGCGTAGATTTTTTCGTAAACACGGGGTACGGAAACGCAGAGTGTTGGACGTATTTCGAGCAAGGTCGCCGGGAGATTTTCCATGAGCGGACAATAGGCGAGCGTGACACCGTGGTACAGCAGGCCAAGGTCGACGTGACGTGCAGTGACGTGCGAAAGCGGCAAAAATGAAACGCTGGTCTGCCCAGGACGCATGTCGAAGCCGAGCAGAGAATATGAGATGTTCGATGCCATGTTGCCATGGCTGAGCATGGCCCCTTTGGAAGTTCCAGTGGTGCCGGAAGTGTAGATAATCGTGGCCAGATCGTCAGGTTGAATCGCACGGGCGGCAGATTCGGTTTGCGGGTCGAGAGTGGCGGGGCCCTGGGTCATGAATTCATCCATGTTCCGGCAAGTGACGGAAAGTTCGGCGGGAATTTGGACGTGATCCATGATGATGATTTTCTGAACTTGCGTCTGGGAGAGAATCGATTGCAGCTTGCGCAATTGATGTTCGGTGGAAAGGAAAATGACGCTGGCGCCGGAATCGCGGAGAGTATATGCGGTTTGTTCGGGAGTCAGCGTCGCATAGACGGGGACGGTAACGGCCCCAAGTAGGAGAATGGCAAAGTCAGCGGTTGACCACTCGGGGCGATTCTCGCTGAGAATGGCGACGCGATCTCCTTTGCGAATGCCCCAGTCCGTGAGAGCGCGAGCGGTTCCGGCCACGTTACGGCGAAGATCAGAAGACGATATGGGCAGCCACTTTCCCACCTCGCGATAGAGCATGGCGCGGTCAAGATTGCGTTCGGTGGCGGCAAAGAAGACGTCGTTCAGCGTGGCCAGGCTCATGGGCTCGAGATTGTCACCTGGAACTGAATTTACTGGTTTACGGGGACTCAGGGCAATGCGAAAGGTGTTTGGCCAGTGTACTGATAGGCGTCCTGTGGGAATTTGGCGAGGAAGTTACAATGTCTCCGAAGCGAGTCGGCTATGATTTCGCGAGGAGGATCGTAATGCAGAAATTGCCGAAGAGGTTGCAGGCATCTTTGCTGGCGGGCGTACTGGCGGTTACAGTGGCGGCTCCGGCGTGGGGGCAGGGCAAGCCGGCTGACGTGAGTAGCATCCCGAAGGTCGGGAGCGAAGCGCCGGATTTCAAGCTGAGCTATTTCGACGGCAACGATCTCAAGGAAGTTTCCTTGAGTCAATATCGAGGTAAGAAAAATGTGGTGCTGGCATTTTTCATCTTCGCTTTCACGGGTGGTTGAACGGCGCAAATGAAAGCGCTCCAGCAGGATTTGAAACGGCTGGACGCGACCGACACCCAGGTTCTGGGTGTGAGCATGGACAGCGCCTTTTCTAATAAAGCTTTTGCCGATCAGATTGGAGTCACGTTTCCCCTGCTGAGCGACTGGGGCGGGGATGTGACGCGCAAGTATGGAATTTATGTGAATAAATATAAGGCGGCGCGCCGGATCAATCTTTTGATTGGGAAAGATGGAAAGATTCTGGAAGAGCAGGTGGATAACGATGCGATTGATCCGACAAAGATTGTCGACACTTGCGAGAGGCCGAAGCTGAAGAACTGAGGACATCGGGGGCTAAAGCCCCTAGTTAGTTTGGGGCGCTGATCGCAGCGCTGAAGCGCTGCGCCACCCAAAAACGCGACTGAACGGCTGCGCAAAGTCGATGACAACGGGGTGGGCAGTGAGCTCAGGCGATGGGGAGTTCGAAGGAAAAGACTGATCCGTGGCCGAGTTGGCTGGTGACGCTGACAGAACCGTCGTGGGCCTCAACAATGGCTTTGGCGATGGCCAAGCCCATGCCTGTGCCTTGGACGCTATAGCGCTGATCGCGTCCGCGGTAGAACTTGTCGAAGACCAGCGATTGTTCGAAGTCGTCGATGCCGGGGCCGTGGTCGGTGACGCTGGTGATGACACGATCGCCCTTGCGTTCGGCGGTGATCGTAATGGGAGAAGCAGGCGGAGAATATTTGGCGGCATTCTCTAGCAACTGCTTAAGCGCTTCGGCAATGCGGTCAGGATCGACCCGCACCTTGGGAAGAGAATCGGCCACGCGCACTTCGAGAGGATGCTGGCCGAGAAAGCCTCGGGATTCTTCCACGGCGGATTCTATAACGCCGGCAATTTCCACGGGAGCCATGTGCAGCTCAACTTTGTGAGCGTCGAGTTGAGCCATTTCTGTGGCTTCGCCAACCAGCCGATCAAGCCGATCGGTTTCCTCGTTGATCACGCTGAGTAGTTCTTTTC
>JGI12695J13573_1000127_pt1 | contig 10964 bp, 20 predicted proteins | sample BlaSpr_A8_OM2_M3_FD_13573 | JGI IMG/M metagenome (IMG submission 13573) | reverse complement strand
GGTAAAGGTTCGCGGGCGAGGGCGCCCGCGCCACAAAGGCGGCTCGCATCCTGCCGCAAGTTCTTTCCTCCCGAAGAAATCGGGAGGGGCAAAGAGAGTGAAACGTGATTGGAAAAGAAAGAATTCGCATCCGGTTAAAGGCTTACGACTACCGCATTCTGGATCAGTCGACGGGCGAGATTGTTGAAACCGCGCGCCGCACCGGAGCAGATGTTGCGGGGCCGATTCCACTGCCTACGATGAAGAACAAGTACTGCGTGCTGCGTTCGCCGCATGTGGACAAGAAGTCGCGGGAGCAGTTTGAGATCCGCACCCACAAGCGCCTACTCGATATTCTCGAGCCCACGCAGCAGACCGTAGACGCGCTGATGAAGCTTGATCTGCCCGCAGGCGTGGATGTGGAGATTAAGGCGTTCGGGAAAGAGCATAAATAGCTCCTGGCTTCTAGCTAAAGCCACAGAGCTCCCAGCCAATAGCCGGCGTTGCGAAGCGACGAGCCAAGCTGGGTGGAGACGAAGATGGCAATTAGAGTTACAGGAATTCTGGGCAAAAAAGTCGGCATGACGCAACTGTTTGACTCGAAGGGCGACGTACGCCCGGTCACGGTGCTGCAGGCTGGCCCTTGCGTGGTGACGCAGCACAAGCTGGCGGTGAAAGACGGTTACGAGGCGGCCCAGATTGGCCTGGTTGAGTTTGTAAAAGAATCGCGGCTGACCAAGCCGGCGCGCGGACACCTGGCGAAGAACAATCTTCCTCCGGTGAAGTTCATGCGCGAAGTGCCGCTTGAGTCGGACGGCGACGGCGACGGAGCAGTGAAGGTCGGCGATCGCGTGCTGGTCGAGATTTTTGAAGGCGAAAAGTTTGTCGACATCGTGGGAGTCAGCAAGGGAAAAGGCTTCCAGGGCGTCGTGAAGCGCCATCATTTTGGCGGCGGTCCCAAGTCGCACGGATCGATGTTTCAAATCACGGGTTCGATTGGCTCTTCGGCGTTTCCCTCGCGCGTGTTCAAGGGAATGCGCATGTCGGGACACATGGGCCATGACCGCGTAACGCAACGGAATCTGCGCGTGCTGGGCGTGGACAAGGATGAAAATCTGCTCGTGGTAGAAGGCAGTGTTCCGGGGCCTCAAGGCGGGTACATCGTAATCACGAAAGCGAAGAAGCCGCCCAGAGAGCGCCGCGGATTTGCGGGTTCGGCTACGGTTGATCCGTTGAAGGCGGCGAAACGAGCGGCGAAGAAGGCGTAAGTGTAGCGCGGGCGCCCTCGCCCGTGTCGCATGCAGTAAGAGAGAAAGTCGCGGACGAGGGCGTCTGTGCTACATGAGAAGCAATATGGCAACCATAGACATACACGATTTGAGCGGGAAGAAGGTCGGGACGTTCGATCTGGCCGACGAAATTTTCGGCGCGGTGAACGAAGACCTGATCTGGGAAGCGGTGAAGCATTACCGCGCCGGGCAGCACCGCGGCACGCATGCCACCAAGGCCCGCTGGCAGGTTTCCGGCTCGGGCAAAAAACTTTGGAAGCAAAAGGGCACCGGACGCGCCCGTATCGGCTCGATCCGTTCGCCACTGTGGCGCCACGGCGGCACCGTGCATGGACCCGTTCCGCGGTCTTACGACTACGCATTTCCGCGCAAGAAGTTACTGGGCGCGCTACGCTCGGCGCTGGCGTCGAAGTTTGCCGACGGCAAGCTGACAATTGTAAACGCATTCGAGTTGAAGGACGGAAAGACCAAAGCGTTCCGGGCGGTGCTCGACGCGCTGAACGTTGAGTCTACGGTTCTGATCGTGGATGTTCCGAACTCGGGCAACAACAACCTGGCGTTAAGCTCGCGAAATATTAAAGGGCTTGAATTGGTTCCGGGTAACGAAGTTCATCCATATCACCTGCTGCGCTACGATCGCGTGATTTTTTCGCATCCCGCGATTGAGAAGCTGCAGATCACGTTGAAAGACAGTTTGCCGAAGCACCAGCGCAAGGAAGCGAAAGAGGAAGACGAAGGCGCGAAGAAAGCGTCAGCGGCTCCACGCAAGCGCACCCGGCATGAAAAAGCGGCGGAGGTAGCCTGATGAATTCCGCATACCAGATCATTCGCCGTCCGGTGATCACCGAAAAAGGTTTGGCGATCAAGGAAAACCAGAACACGCTGGTGTTTCAGGTCGCGCCGAAGGCGACCAAGACGGAAATCAAGCAAGCGGTGCAGACGATTTTTAAAGTGAAGGTATTTTCGGTGCGCACCGCGACGTACCCAGGAAAAGAACGACGGCGCGGCAAGTTTGCCGGCTATCGTCCGGACTGGAAAAAAGCGTATGTGCGGCTGCGGGCCGGCGAGAAGATGCCGGAATACGCCCAGAATTTGTAAGAACAGTCGTTGGTCCTTAGTCGTTGGTCGTTGGCAGGAACAACGATGGCGATCGAAATGAATGGCGAACGACCAACGACTAACGACAGAATTACGAGCTGATTATGGCGATTAAGACATACAGACCGACGACCCAGACGTTGCGCTATCGCACGACAATCGTGAACGATGACATCACGACCAGGCATCCGCACAAGCCGCTGGTCGAAAAGAAACAGCGCACCGGCGGACGCCGCAACTCGGGCGACATTACCAGTTGGCATCGCGGTGGCGGGCACAAGCAGAAGCTCCGCATTATCGACTTCAAGCGCGACAAGACCGGCATCCCGGCGACGGTCACCACGATCGAATACGATCCCAACCGCTCTGCGCGCATCGCCCTGCTGGCGTATGCCGATGGCGAGAAGCGTTACATTCTTGTGCCCGAAGGAATGAAGGTAGGGCAGAAAATTGTTAGCGGTCCCGAGGCTGACATTCTGGTAGGCAATGCGCTGCCGCTGCGTAATATTCCGCCCGGCACGTCGATTCATAACCTCGAACTCAAGCCGGGCAAGGGAGCGCAGATGGTGCGTTCCGCGGGCGGCGCGGCACAACTGGTGGCGAAAGAATCCGATTACGCGCTGGTGAAGCTGCCTTCGGGTGAGACGCGAAAGATTTCGCAGGATTGCATGGCGACCATCGGTCAGGTTGGAAATCTGGATCACGAGAACATCACTATCGGCAAAGCAGGGCGCACGCGCTGGCTGGGATGGAAGCCGGTGAACCGCGGCGTTTCGATGAACCCGGTCGACCATCCGCATGGTGGTGGTGAAGGAAAAACTTCAGGTGGAAGGCATCCGGTAACTCCGTGGGGCCAGCCAACGCGTGGGTATAAGACGCGGAACAACAAGCGGACGGATAAGTTTATTGTGAACCGCAGAGGCAAGAAGTAGGGAAATCAGGTTCCTCCGGTTCGCTTCGCGAACTGTCGGAATGACAACAGAGTTTTAGGGTTTGTGGAAGAGCTAGGAGCTAACAGCTAGAAGCTGACTTTATGGCACGTTCAACAAAAAAAGGCGCGTTCGTGGATGGCTTCCTGATGGCGCGGGTCGAGGGTATGAATTCGCGCAACGAGAAGAAAGTTCTGCGCACCTGGTCGCGGCGTTCCACCGTGGTTCCAGAGATGGTAGGTCACACCATCGCGGTGCACAATGGCAAGAAATTTATTCCGGTGTATGTCACGGAGAACATGGTGGGGCACAAGCTGGGCGAGTTCAGCTTCACCCGCAACTTCAAGGGCCACTCCATGCGGGCGGCGACCGAAGTGGCGGCGAAACCGGCGGGCATTCCCGGCGGTCCTGGAGCGATNACTCCGGCAGCGCCTGCGGCGCCGAAAGCATAAGGGGAAACGCGAATGGAATTTCGAGCGGAGAAGCGTTACTTGCGAGTCTCGCCGCAGAAGGCGCGCCTGGTGCTGGAATTGATCAAAGGGCGCAAAGTGGAAGAAGCGCGCAACACATTGCTGTTCACCAAGAAGCGGGTGGCGGCGCATGTGGGCAAGCTGCTGCAGTCGGCTCTGGACAATGCGAACTTTTTGAGCGCCGAGAAAAATTTGGATGTCGATCTCGACAATTTGTACGTCAAGAGTGCGATTGCCAATGACGGGCCGCGCATGAAGCGCATCCGCCCCGCCCCGCAGGGACGGGCGTTCCGCTATCAGCGCCGCATCTCACATATCACATTGATCCTGGCCGAGCGGGGTAATGGAGCGGGCCATGAATCAGAACATCCGCGCAGAGCAGCGACGGGCGCGGCTCCCGCCAAGCGGCGCGCTCCGGTGGCGAAGAAAGCTGGGGGCGCGAACAAGAAGAAAAAGGTTGCCGCTAAGTAAAAGGGCGACACAGCAGAACAGTATTGAAAAGGGTTCGATTTAGGAGAAGCAATGGGACAAAAAGTCCATCCTTATGGTTTTCGGCTCGGCTACACCAAGCCGTGGAAGTCGCGGTGGTTTGCCGAGCGTGATTACGACAAGCAGCTGTTCGAAGACATTAAGCTGAAGAATGAGCTGAAGGACAAGCTGAAGTCGGCGGGCGTGAGTTCGATCGAGATCGAGCGTCCCGGCAACAAACTGCGCATCATTATTAAGACGGCGCGGCCGGGAATCATTATTGGCCGCAAGGGCGCGGAAATCGACAAGCTCAAGGCCGACTTGCAGAAGCGCACCGCCGGTAAAGACGTGTTTGTCGACATTCAGGAAGTGCACAAGCCCGAGCTCGACGCGCAGTTGGTGTCGGAAGCGATTGCCCTGCAACTGGAAAAGCGCGTCGGCTTTCGTCGCGCCATGCGCAAGGCTGTAGATTCCGCGCTGCGCTTCGGCTGCAAAGGCATCAAGGTGCGGGTCAGCGGACGCTTGAATGGAAACGAAATCGCCCGCTCCGAGTGGTATTTGCAGGGCCGGCTGCCGTTGCATACATTGCGAGCCGACATCGAGTACGGATTTTCCGAAGCCAGGACCACCTACGGCGTGATTGGCGTGAAGTGCTGGGTGTATAAAGGCGAAATTCTTCCGACAAAAAAACGGGAGCAGCAGACGGGTGTAGGCGCGTTTTAAAAAGCAAGCAGAGCGAGAATCCAGACGTAAAGCGTTGTGCAAGGTTGACGAAAAAAGATTTGGCTGAGAGCCAAGAGCTAGAAGCTGAGAGCAGACTTTATGTTAATGCCAAAGAAAGTAAAGTACCGCAAGCAACAGCGCGGGCGCATGACCGGAAAAGCATGGCGCGGCAGCACGCTGGCGTTTGGGGATTTCGGCCTGAAGGTACTGGAACCCGGCTGGATCACCGACCGCCAGATCGAAGCCAGCCGCGTGGCCATGACTCGTTTTGTAAAGCGCGGCGGCAAGATTTGGATTCGCGTGTTTCCCGACAAGCCGGTCACCAAGAAGCCGGCCGAAACCCGTATGGGTAAGGGCAAGGGAGCGCCGGATCATTGGGTTGCGGTCGTGCGTCCCGGAAAGATTCTGTTTGAGATGGAAGGCGTGACCATCACGGATGCGACCGAGGCGATGCGCCTGGCGTCCCACAAGCTGCCGCTGCGCACGACTTTGGTCAAGCGCGAAACGGCGCATTAAACACAGCGATCAGCTTTCGGCCGTCAGCTACAAAGCGGCGAGGAAAGCTGAAGCTGAGAGCTGAGAGCGATTTATGAAGGCAGACAAAGTTCGTAACTTAACCGACGCCGAACTGCAGCATCAGGGCCATGATCTCGCGGACCAGCTGTTCAAGCTGAAGTTTCAGCTGAACATGGGCCAGAACGAGAGCTTGAAGAAGATGCGCGGCCTGCGCAAAGACATTGCCCGCGTCCAAACAATTTTAGGCGAGCGCTCGCGCGCTGCCGCAACGGAGAAACGCTAATGGCGCAGACTGCAGCCGGAAAATCCGCGACGCCGCAGACCGAACACGCGCAGGGGCGGCGCAAAGAAGTAGTAGGAGAAGTGGTCGCCAACCGCATGCAAAAGACCATCGTGGTCAAGGTGACGCGCAAAAAAGCGCATCCGTTCTACGGCCGGGTCGTGGCCCGCAATAAGAAGTTCTACGCGCACGACGAGAAGAACGAAGCGCATGTGGGCGATGTGGTGCGGATCGAAGAGACGCGCCCCCTCTCGAAATTGAAGCGCTGGAAACTGAAAGACATTGTGCGCAAGACGGCGCTGGTGCCGGAAGTAGTTCTGGACCAGGACACGAAGTAGTGCGTCAGGGATTGGACGAGGGAGATTGAAGCCATGGCTGTGATGATGAGAAGCATGCTGGAGGTCGCCGACAATTCCGGCGCCCGCAAGCTGCAGATGATTCTGCCGCTCGGCGGTTCGACCGGACTGAATGCCGGCCTGGGCGACATAATCACCGCTGCAGTGAAAGAAGCGGCTCCCGACGGCCAGGTACAAAAGGGCAAAGTGGTGAAGGCGGTAATCGTGCGCACGCGGAAGGAACATCGTCGACGCGACGGCACCTATATCCGCTTCGACCAGAACGCTGCGGTCCTGATCAATGATGCGGGCGAGCCGGTGGGAACGCGCGTTTTTGGACCCGTAGCCCGCGAGTTGCGCGAGCGGAAGTTTTTGAAGATCGTTTCGCTGGCGCCGGAAGTTATTTAGTACCGAGTACCTGGTACCGAGAAACAAGGTTAGGAATTGGAAAATAGAGAATGAGAACCGTAAGCACCGAACATAAGCGAGTGGATATCCGCCGCAACGACAACGTGAAAGTCATCACGGGGCGGGATAAGGGCAAGGAAGGGCGCGTGCTGCGCGTGTTTCCAAACGATGCCAAGCTGCTGGTCGAGCATGTGATGATCGTGAAAAAGCACGTGCGCCCGAATCCCCAGCGCAATATTAAAGGCGGAATCGCCGAGCAGGAAAGCCGGATTGCGATTTCGAACGTGCAACTGGTGTGCCCAACTTGCGGCCCGGTGCGCATCGGACACGAAGTTCGCGGAGACCGCAAAGTCCGCGTATGCAAGAAGTGTGGAACCACGCTGGATAAGTAAGCTGCTAGGTTTTGGCCGTTAGCTTTTAGCTTGTGGCCGAAGGCTCCGGCAGCAGGGTAGAAATTTCGTTCTTACGCAGCGGTAGACGTAAGAAGCCAACGGCTAAGAGCTAATGGCTAAAGGTTCTTACAATCCGAAACCGTGAGAGAGAGTTGAAGATACGAGATGGCACGAGACAAAGATAAAAAGGGATCGAAAGATTCGCAGGAGCAGCAGAAGCCGGATCAGGCGCGGCACAGCGCCAAAGAGCGTCCGCGGCTGCGAAGCCGTTTCGACAAGGAAGTGGCGCCGGCTCTGTTGAAGGAATTGGAACTGAAGAACTCAATGGCCGTCCCCCGCCTGAACAAGATCGTCGTCAACATGGGCATGGGCGAGGCCACGCAGAACTCCAAGATTCTCGACCCGGCAGTGAACGAACTGGGCCTGATCACAGGCCAGAAGCCGATTGTCACCAAAGCGAAGAAGTCGATCGCCGCTTTCAAGGTGCGTGAAGGCCAGGCGATCGGAACCATGGTTACGCTGCGCGGCGATCGCATGTACGAATTTTTCGACCGACTGGTGAATATTGTTCTGCCCCGGGTGCGCGATTTCAAGGGAGTCTCCACTAAGTCTTTCGATGGGCGCGGCAATTACACGCTCGGCTTGCACGATCAGTTGATCTTCCCCGAGATTTCGTACGAGAAGGTCGACAAGATGAAGGGCATGAACGTCACGATCGTGACTACGGCCGCGAATGACAACCAGGCGCGGACGCTCTTGAAGCATCTGGGCATGCCATTCCGGACGCAGTAAGTTTCAGAGGATTCAAAGATACAGAAGCTCGACACCAGATTTTTAAGGATTTCATGACTACAGCGAAGCGAGTAAAAGACGCAAAGATCGAAAAGAAGTTTGAGGTTGCGCGGACCAACAAGGCGAAGAGACCTAAGTTTTCTACGCGTCGGCACAACCGCTGCCAACGTTGCGGACGTCCGCGGGCTTATCTGCGCAAGTTCGGCCTCTGCCGCTTGTGCTTCCGTGAACTGGCGCTGCGCGGGGAGATCCCCGGAGTGGCGAAGTCGTCCTGGTAGGGAAATGCACCGAACACGATTCTGCGCGAGACGCGTCTCGCACGACATGACAGTAGCAAGAAGTAACTGGTAAGGAAGCTGCCGCAGGTTCTCCGCTTAACGCGGAGCGAACGGGTGGCGAGAGGAGAAACAAACGATGAGGTTGACCGATCCGGTCGCAGATATGCTGACGAGGGTGCGCAACGCGCTTCAGGCGCGGCACCAGAAGGTGGACGTTCCGGCCTCACGCCTGAAGGTGGAGATCGCCCGCATTTTGAAAGAAGAGGGTTACATCTCGAACTTCAAGGCCACGGAAGAAGAAGGCCACAAGGTCATTCGGATTTATTTGAAATACGGCGCGCATAACGAGGCGGCGATTTCCAAGGCGGAGCGTGTGTCGCGGCCGGGTTGCCGGGTGTACGTGCGGCGCGCCGAGATCCCTCGCGTGTTGGGCGGAATGGGAATCAACATTCTGACCACGCCGCGCGGCGTGATGACCGGCCGCCAGGCGCGCAAAGAAGGCGTGGGCGGCGAATTGTTGTGCGAGATTTGGTAAGGCAGCTTCTGGCTACTAGCTTCTAGCTACTAGCTAAGGCGCTGCCGAAAATTAAAAGCCTGGCTAGAAGCTAGGAGCTAAGAGCTAGGAGCTTATGTCACGAATTGGAAAAAAGCCGATCCCGATCCCTAAAGGGGTGACGGTTAAATTTGAAGGCAACACCGTGCTGGTGCAAGGGCCGAAGGGNAAGCTGGATACAGCTCTTCCTGNCGGCATCAAGGTGGAACAAAAAGACGGGAACCTTGTCGCCATCCGCGAAAACGATTCGCANGCGGCGGTGCACGGANTGGCGCGCGCCCTGGTCAACAACGCAGTCGAAGGCGTCACCAAGGGATGGACGCGCGATCTGGAAATTGTCGGCATCGGTTATCGCGCCGAGATGAAGGGCAAAGGGATGGTGGTTTTCAACCTGGGATATTCGCATCCCATCGAGTACCCATTGCCGACCGGCGTCGATGCGGTGGTCGATCCCAAGCAGACGAAAATTTCGCTGACCGGAATCGATCGCCAGCAAGTGGGCCAAGTCGCGGCGGAAATGCGCTCGCTGCGTCCGCCGGACCCTTATAAGAATAAGGGTGTGAGGTATGCGGGCGAGAGATTGAAGAAGAAGGTCGGCAAGACCGGAGCGAAGTAAAACCGTCGTTAGTCGCTGGTCGTTAGTCGTTGGCCAAGCGATGATGGCGGCAGTTGTTCTGAGGTGTCCGGTCTTTGGCTAACGACCCACGACGAACGACCAAGGATAGACTCTATGTTTACGAAGAAATCGAAGAATCAGAAGCGTGGACACATTCACGACCGCATCCGCAAGAAGATGCAGGGGACGGCGGAGCGTCCGCGGCTGAACGTCTACCGTTCGCTGAATCACATCTACGCGCAGGTGATCGACGACTTGCACGGCCAGACGCTGGTTTCAGCCAGTTCGGCCGAAGGGAAAAAAGAAGACCGGCGCACCGGCGGCAACGTGGCCGCGGCGAAGGCTCTGGGTAAAACTATTGCCGAGCGCGCCAAGGCCAAGGGCGTAAGCAAAGTTGTGTTTGACCGCGGCGGCTACATTTATCACGGCCGCGTGAAGGCGCTGGCCGATGCGGCGCGCGAAGGCGGATTGCAATTCTAGGGAATTGAGCGATTGTGAGATTGAGTGATCGGGCGATTGAAAAGCGCGNGAANCNATGTGTTTTCAATTGCACAATCACCCGATCGCGCACAATCGCCAAATGAAACGAGAGTTTAAAGAATGCCAACAGTAATCAAGAAGCTCGATGCAAATTCGTATCAGTTGAAAGACCAGGTCGTGGCCATCAACCGCGTTACCAAAGTGGTGAAGGGCGGCAAGAATCTTTCGTTCGCGGCGTTGGTGGTGGTGGGCGATCCGTCGGCCGGGGTGGTGGGCCATGGGGCGGGCAAGGCGAAAGAAGTTCCGCAGGCCATCCGCAAGGCGATCGAGGCGGCGAAGAAGAACTTGATCAAAGTGAATCTGACGCAGACTTCGATTCCGCACNTGATTCTGGGGCGCTATGGTTCCGGCAAAGTGCTGCTAAAGCCGGCTCCGGAAGGCACGGGAGTGATTGCCGGCGGCGCGGTGCGCGCGGTGATGACGTCGGTTGGAATTCAGAATGTGCTGACCAAGTCGATTGGCACCACCAATCCGCACAACGTGATCAAGGCGACTTTCGACGCGCTGCGGCATTTGAAAAGCCGCGAGAGCGTGGCGGCCATGCGCGGCAAGTCGATGCAGGAGCTATAGTACCGAGTAATTCGTAGCGAATACCTAGAAACGGTGCTCAGGGATTGGGGAATTAACGATGATGACTAAGAAGCCGAAGGCGGTTAACGGAAAGATTCACCTCAAGTGGGTGGTTTCGGCCATTTGCGCCCCGGTGAAACAGAAGTTGGTGGTTAAGGGGCTAGGATTCACGCGGTTGAACCAGGTGATCGAGCGTCCGGACAACGCGGCGATTCGCGGCATGGTCGCCAAGGTTCCGCATCTGGTCGAGATTCTGAAGTAGAAATATTTCAAGTTTCAGAGTTTCAAGGTGGACTCAGTTCCTCGAAACTTTGAAACGTGAAACCTTGAAACCTGGGGTTACTTATGAATTTATCCAACATTCGAGCACCGAAGAAGGCGTCGGAAAAGCGCAAGCGCGTGGGACGCGGCATGGGCTCCGGCATGGGCAAGACGTCCACTCGCGGACACAAGGGCCAGCGTTCGCGCACCGGTATGCGCCTGATACGCGGTTTTGAAGGCGGCCAGATGCCGCTGCACCGCCGCATGCCCAAGCGCGGCTTCACCAACATCTTCCGCAAAGAATTTAATATTGTGAGCCTCGAACGGCTGGCGGCGTTGAGCGAAGATCTGCATTCAGCGCCCATCACCCCAGATGTGCTGCGCAAGGCGGGAGTGATCAAGGCCAAGCACCCGGTAAAGATTCTCGGCGACGGCGAGCTCAAAATTGCACTCACCGTGCACGCGCA
>JGI12695J13573_1000125_pt1 | contig 10985 bp, 13 predicted proteins | sample BlaSpr_A8_OM2_M3_FD_13573 | JGI IMG/M metagenome (IMG submission 13573) | reverse complement strand
TGGGGTGGGCTTGGGTTATCCGGGTCGCCTCGCAGCCAATCCTGAACGACGTAGTGATAGAACTGTTTGGACCAGAGCATCCCTGCAAAGCCCTGGCGCATGACGTTCTTCGCGTCTGCGGAGAGATCCTCAGGAATGACCGTCGCGTAAAATTCGTCCGCCTCACGCCGCCGAAGCGCGAATGTTTTGTCGAAGGCATCAAACGCGCTCTTTCCTCTGAAGTCCGAGTTGGCAAGTCGCATCCTTATTACAACCGTCTCACCCGAACCGAGTGACAGTTTGTAATGGGCGGCTCCTTTCGAGCCAACATGTTCGGGGTTGACCGCTTCCCTGACACCGTGCACGATATGGTCGTTGATCCCGTCCTTGACGAAGCGAGTGAGATTCTCAATTCCAAACAGCCTTCGAGCATTCGTCTCGTTCTCGGTAAAGAGAAGTTCCGGAGAGCCTTCACAATGGAGCCAACGGGCATTGGACTGAGGTTGGTTCAGCGGAGAAAGGTTCAGTTCGATGACGGGATTGGGAGCGGGGTACGCTTTATGCAGTTTCGGGCGTCGGGCATGGTTTCCCCAAGACCACGTATTGCGGAACCAAATTGTGGGCAGAACCCGAAGACTAGCCGCTTCCGGGCCGCGGTTTGTAGCCGTGATCTTGATCAGAATGTCCTCGACATCGGACTTGGCATATTCCACGGCCACGTCGAAGTAGCGATCTCCGTCGAATACGCCGGTATCGAGTAGTTCGAACTCCGCTTGGCTTTTGTTGCGGCGGCGGTTTTCTTCCACCAGCTTCGCGTAAGGAAACTCCGCTTGCGGGTATTTGTAGAGATACTTCATGTAGGAGTGCGAAGGCGTGCTGTCGAGATAGAAATAATATTCCTTCACGTCCTCGCCGTGATTGCCTTCATTGCCGGTTAAACCGAAGATCCGTTCTTTCAGAATCGGATCACGCTCGTTCCACAGTGCGAGGGCAAAGCAAATCATCTGTCGGCGATCACTGATTCCGGCCAAGCCGTCTTCGTTCCAGCGATATGCGCGCGAACGGGCATGGTCGTGTGGCAAGTATTCCCATGCATTGCCGTGCGGGCTGTAGTCTTCCCGCACGGTGCCCCATGCACGTTCGCTGAGATAAGGCCCCCAACGCTTCCAATGCTTTTTGCGCGTGCGAGATTCGGCCAGTCGAATTTCCTCTTTTGTCATGAAGATCTTCGTATTTCAAATCAGGTTTAGGAGGTATGTAAACTCATCTTCAAGCAAAAGCCCCGGGTGTTGAAGTTCAGTGGGCTGATCGGATTCGGTCCCAATCTCACGAAAGATAGACGGTTCCCGATATTTCAGTTCCAGAGCGAGCGTCGTGGTAAGTGCATTGCGAATGATGCCGCTTTTCATCGGTTTCTCTTTGCTACTCCTCTTCGATTTTGATTTGCATGACCATCGGGGTCATGCACCAGAGCGACAAGGTTGCAGCCAGCCGTCCGCTTGAATCTTCCTTCACAGAAGCTTTGCTCTCGGTCTACGTGTCGTGAAGTTAGGGTCTCACCGTGTGAGCGGACCCGTAGAGAAACTAGACACTAGACCGGAATTCCCCCCCGTCGTCATGTGTAGAGCCAAAGTCTCGTCATGCCCGGCCCCGAGAATCCACACGTTGCCCGGTGATGGGGCAACTCCGGCCCACAGCAGATCACAAGGAAATCCGCCCTTCGTTGGGCTGGGGCTGGATGCGACTGTCCAACTGGTCCCGTCCCAGTGCAAAAGCAGTGTCATCTGGTGCCCCGATTCGTCGGATGGGAAGTAGGAGCCGAACGCCCAGATGTCATTTGGCGAATTCGCCGTTAATCCAAACAAACGGTTCGACTGATTTGCGCCATTCGGCCCTACATTCGGACTCGGAATCACCGCCCAACTCGTGCCGTCAAAGTGCTCGATCAACGTCAGCGTGGCCGCCGATCTCGGAGGGGCAAGCGGCGTGGAAAAGCCCACAGCCCACACATCGTTCGGCGCTAGCGCCAGCACGGCGTTCAATTTGTTTGTGCCCTCGCCTACGTTGGGAGTTGCTACACCCTTCCAGTTCGCGCCATCCCAGTGCATCGCTAAAGTTTCGATGTTATCTGAACCGTTGAATCCCACCGCCCAGGCATCATTCGCGGTGTCGGCGGATGCGCCAAACAAAAACTGATTGTTCGATTCCCCAGTTGTCGCCGTCCATGCTGTGCCGTTCCAGTGCTCAAAAAGTGGCGAGACATCCCCAGTGCCGAGGTTCACCAGGCTCCCGATCGCCCAAACATCATTCGCCGAGCTAGCGGTCATGGCGAAGACATCCGCCTGGTCTTTCTTCCCGAACTTGGGGCCCGGAAACAGGCTCCACTTGCTTCCATTCCACTGCTCGATCACCTGCCCCGGGTGTGCCCCGTCAGTTACGTTTCCCGCGGCCCATGCCAAAGTCGGAGATATATCGACCACGCCCTGCAGAAAGCTGTTGTTGTCGCCTTTGATCATCGGGGCGGGAAACGCTGTCCACGTTGCGCCATCAAAGTGGATCGTCGACTGTCCCACCGCCCAGATGTCGTTAGGAGAAGACGCCGACGCCGCGAGAAGTTCGCTGTTGAAGTTCTGGTTCGGAGTTGGAACTACCTGGAAAGTCGAGGCTACCGCGGTTTGTCCGTATGCCAGCGAGTCTTGAAACAAGGCTACTGTCAATCCGAGAAGCATTGCCGCGCGAACGGTCATTTTCATAGTTCCACCTGAATAGTGCTGAGTTAAGGATGTGCCGGATTTTGACCTTCACGAGTTGATAACTGGCGCTAGTCGCCTTTATTCCCTAACTTCACATTACCTCTTCAATAACGCTTAGGAGGCCTGTAAACCCATCTTCAAGTTCGCCCCGAGGTTGAAGTTGTGTAGGAATTGGGATTTTCGCGGCTGAGAGCCAAATTAAACCGCCAAGACGACCGTTCCTTCAGCTCGGCTAACACAGGGCAGCACATAGCCAGCATTTTTCTGCGCAGCCGTCAGCCCAGCTTCGACGTCCATCTGAACGGTACCGCTAAGAACTCGCGTAGCGCACGTGCCGCATAGCCCTTGGCGGCAGCCATACGGAATTTGTACTTCGTTCTGTTCTGCCAGATCGAGCAGAGTGCTCCCGGCGGAAACCTGACATACCTTCTGCGAGTGAATGAACACGACCGTCTCGACTGGGCGGGTTTCCAGTGAACGAGACTCCGTGGTCGGTTTGCCCTCCCCAAAACTTTCCTGAAGGATCCGGTCCTGGTTCACGCCGAGAGTCGACAGAATCTGGCGTGCGTTGTCCATGAATCCCTTGGGACCACAAAGAAAGAAGGTGGGTGCATTCAGATCGGTCACCTTCTCGGAAACAAATTCCTCAGTCAAGCGACCGCTGCGCCCCTTCCAGGCTGGTTCCGGTCTCGACAGGCACAATTCATACTTGAAGTTGGGAAGAGACCTGCTAAGCCTCGACAGCTCGTTTTCGAAAATGATGTCCGCACCGGTGCGCACACAATATAGGAGCGTCACGGGAGTAGCGAGTTCGAGATCGTCGATATAACGCAGCATTGAAATCATGGGCGTGATTCCACTTCCGGCCGCAATGAGAACTATGCTTTTGTGGAGTGTCCCGTCAAAGTAAAACCTTCCGTATGGGCCGCTTGCTTCCACCGCGAGGCCTGGCTTGGCCCGCTCATTAAGAAAAACCGATACACATCCATTTTCCATGCGCTTGGGCGTGATTTCCACATAGTTCTCGTGGACCGGCGAGGAGGAAACGGTGTAAGACCGCCGTACTCGTTGGCCATCAATCGGCCATTGGAACGTGAGAAACTGCCCTGGCTTAGCACAAAACCGTTTTTCGTCTAGAATCTGGAAGCGCAGCGTCTTGGTGTCGTGTGTTTGCTGCTCGATCTGTGACAGCAGAAGACGCATTGGGCTCTTCGCGTTTTCGTGGTTGGTTAGTGGGGTCAGCCGCGCGGGAATCTCCGGAACGCCCGATGACTCCTGGGAAGCACGCGGCTGCTTTCTCTTCCTGAACATCAAAGCGCACTGGACCAGGCACCCTGCAACAACCAAGCCGGTCGCGAGCCTTAACCCCAGGCTTCCGGGGCTCGCCGAACGAAGGAGTTCCGAGAGCGTGGGAATGGACACAAGCGCGAATGAAATTACGAAGATTGCTATTCCCAGTGCCTTCAGCGACGAATGGCTATGCTTGTAGCGGCGTGCGATCAATATCTTCAGGAAGAGCAGAGGCACAAGGACGAGCACAAGCACAATGTGCAAAACCAAGTGCGTAGGCAGATGACCCGTTATTCCCACACTTACAAGTCTCTGACTCATGCTGTAGGCCATGATGCAGAGCAGAGTCACAAACAAATACCCACCCGCCCGGTGGGCAGCGATCAAGCGGTTTCTCGTCGCTGCGCTGCGCGAGGGCTGGGAAGCCTCTAGCATCGCCACCACGTTGGCAGCAGCCAGTGTGAGGAAGACAACGCCAGCCGCGATAGTGGAAATATTTAACATAGGCTTCCTCTGCGCCGCTGACCTCGTTTGCCCAAGATAGGCGATGAATGCGGACCCTATTCACGACCACAACCACGGCAATCTGCTTACGTCCACGCTCGGAGTTGTGACTCGAATCTCATGTTAGGCGCTAGTCGCAGTTCGGCAGGGGCGATATCGCGTCCGACGAGCTGCACTCATGCCTGTGTAACACCTGCTGGTGTGACACGATCCAGACTCCGTCTCCGTTCGCGACATAAAGCAGGTTTTGGGCCGAGTCCTGCAAAATGCTAGTGACCCCGTCAAAGTTCTGAACGGTCCGCGGATGCGCGGGATCGCTTACGTCGAGCACCCGAACCGACTCGAGAACACCGCTTCCTTGAGCGCCTTCCGCGTTTCCAGTTGCGAGGGAAGCGCCTACGGTCGCAGAATTCTCAGGCGTTTCGAAGATCGCAAGTCCGGAACTCACCATGGTTAAGTTCTCCAGGGGCACTTGGTTGACCACCTTGGGCCGTTCTGGCTTGGTGATGTCAATCACCGTAACCCCGTGCTGGGAAGGTTGCTGTACGTACAGGAATTGTCTTCTGCCCTCTTGCTGCAAGAACATTCGTCGTATTCCGCCGGACAGTGGCAGGTGAGCGATCACTTTTGCCTCCAAGTAAGAAGGATAGGAATCACTGTCAGACGCGTCAGCGCCCGGCGTAGACAAAAGTGCTCCGACCGCCAGCACTATGCAAATAAGAGTTCGAATCTTCAAAATCGTTTTCATGGCATTCATCTTTTTATAAGTCTGTACCCGTGGTCCGGGCTCATCCTGCTTTCGTTTAATTCGAGTTGCGGTTCAGTCGACCCGGAGCGGCATTCCCACTCGACTCCTTACCCGAATGTGCTTCTACTGACGGTTCCGGGACTTTATGGAGGAACTTTAGATCCAGAACAATTGTTTGGTTGCTGGTCGCCGGAGTGCATTGAGGGCCGCTGTAATCTTCGCCCACGGAGTCTGGCATACCACGGTTGTTACCGCGAGTCGGTGCAATCAACGTTGCAGTGCATACGGTCCCGCTATAGTCCTCTCCAGCCGAAGATGGCATACAGTCCTTGTTCTGCGCGACAGGTGGCCAATTAGTTTCTTTTATCGCACTTATCAGTTCAGGAAACTCCTCACGGTCGACGCGCGCTGCCCCCACAATCTCCAGCACTCCTTTTGTCTGTAGCATTGCTGGAGTCAATGGTCCCGATGCATACGCAGCGCTAACACTCGGAAAGAGAAACGTGATTTCACGAGTTACATTGTGAATGACAGGATCACCGTACACTGGACCCGCATAGTCCTCAAGTGGCGACGCTGTGACGTCGCGGTCCACGCGGGTCAACGTAAGATCTCCGATGACTTCCAACCTGCCGTTTCCTGTTCTCAGAATGCGCGTGGACTTGAATGTCAGCAGGGTCTGATCCGTCGCGTCAGGGGCGTAGCTGGTCGGTAAGGTACCCTCAGGACTGAGTACATGCCCCCAGTTTTCATCCGCAGGATAGATACTAAGATCGAAGAACGAGGCGTCGAGGTCGTTTGTGTCCAACTTTACTTTCCCGATCACACGTGCGACACCGGTGTTCACTGAATCTGAGTTCGCTCTGGAGCCTCGAAACAATCGGGCATTGGATGTGTCGGCGTCGAGAATCCAGGTATCGCTGGCAAGAGCTAGAGAGGTAATAAAGAAGGCCGCAGACGCGAATTTTGTAGCTCGATGTTGCATGTTGCATTCCTTTCGTCCTGCGTCCGGCACATCTCAAGCAGGACAGCACTTGAATCGTCCTTCGGCGTTAGGGCTATTTGCACTCTGTTAGTGCTAACAAGCATCGAGCAGGATTTATTCCATAACTGGACTTTTAGGTTTGTGAACTGTTTTTGCGATATCGACAACGCCAGCGGTTTCGTTCAAGCCAGCGAAATAAATAGGCCGCCCAGTGATTAGGACGGCCTTTATGGTACTTTCTGAATTTCTCTTCTTACACACCCGGCAAAAACGCTCCGAATTCTACCTTCCCAACTCATAGTGATTTTCAGTATTTGTCATAAGGATGACGCCAGTCTCGATTAACCGGTTATCCAACACAGTCACCTCAGCCCCGAAAGTGAAGATCTCCTTCACCTTTTCGCGCTCGCCGTCGCTTTCACGGTTGACCGCTCGCAGAGCCGCAACAATCGAGCCGAGGATACAAGAACCGACCAGTAAAATCAGAGCGCTCAAGAAAAGACCGAACAGTAACTCGACAACGCTTTGCAGCATTCGCATCTCCTTCCGTCTTTAGTGGAAAACTTTTGAAACTCGTGTATTCAAAGAATAGACGCACAGATTGCTGTGGAGCCTGCGTTCTGAGAGACCCCAGTCTCCCGAACGCAGCTCCCTGCCTCCTCACAATGAGGCTCAGCCGATCTAATTAGTGCCAGAGGAAGACACAGTACCTTGATCCTTCCCCTGGGCCAGCGCGACCATCGCCCGTGGTAGCGCGAAGGTATAGATGCCCCCCGGTGTGTTAACCTCGCGCAGAAAGTACCTGCCCCCTACCTGCTCGAAACTAAGCTTTGGTTGCCCAGCAGGAGTTCCATCGACAACGATGGGGAGAATAAGCGCACCGTGGCCGTAGCTGCTTATTGCTATGCCTGAATACGCGTCAAGAGAGAGACGGCCAACCGTGTATGTACCGGCGGGGAGGGCCTTGCCTCCAGCGACGAACTCAAACGGAACTTTCACTCGGACTCCCTCGGTGTCCTGAGCGCGAGCACTTATGCCAAACGCCAGCAGGCAAGTCAGACTAAGTATGGCTGTGAGATACGATGTTTTCATGATTTGTCCTTATCAAAATGATCTGAATGTCACTATTGCTAACAGTGCTCGCGCCGTTTTATTCCGTATGTGTCTCTTGAACCATTGCAAGTGTGGAAGGGACAGTTGGTTGCGCGTCATATTTATTTTGGATCGTGGAATCCCCACAGTCGGTGGGGCAAAAGATACGTGAAGCCCGCAAACCCTTCCCACTGCGTCGAGGAAGAGGTGAGGCCATGAGCGAATCCGGCATCCAGCACAAGATTTTTCCTGACCGGATACGACACGGCCCACAAATTCCCGATTGCGTTTCTGCTGGTGAGTGGCTGCGTGAAATGCCAGAGTTCGCCGGCAACCGTCAGCCGTCCCAGTGGGTGTGAAATCGAGAGAGTCTGGCCGAATTGTCCTCGGCGTACTGTGCCTTTAGTCTGTTCGGAAAAGATGCCGTTGAAGTCGAAGTGGAAACCTGCGAGGTCGTCACTCACCAGAATCAGCGCACTATTCCTGAAGGTGCCAATGTCGACTTCCGGCGCGGGACTTGCGTAGAGACGGTGAATGTAGCCGAGGCTTACGGTAGGTTTGTGCCCCTCGCCGGGCAATACGACTGCCTGAAATCCGGCGAAGACCTCGCCGGGGCGACTGCCTGAGAGAGCATCGCCGGTAGCGCCACTTGCTTGAGCAAGTGGCGCCGATAGGGCCAGCAACTGAAGGCGGGATGCAACAGTGAGCTTGGTAACCTGGTTAATGCCAAATAGCGTTGTGAACTCAGGTGAGGTGTCGGCATAGAATCCGCCGTTCTCAAATTGCACGTAGCCCACCGGGGTCAATGTCGCGGGAGTTGAAACCGTGGGACGACCGGGATTCGCTTCCGGTGTTTCCACGGCAGATGACTGCGCACCAATCCGCGCGACAAATAAAAGTGCAGCCGCCCCCACAAAGCCGCAGCGAAGTAGTCTTCTCAAAACAGGCTCCAGAAAGAAGTGAGATCGCACGCCGAAGCGTTTCTTTTGCCGTTCCGTTCTGGGCTACGCGCGTGGACTCAGAAATGGCGGCGAATAAAAAGGCTCTGATAACGGTCGCGACGCAAAATGGAGGGACTCACTTCACCACGACTTGGCCGGTCATTTTCGGATGGACCGAGCAGTAGTAGGAATACGTTCCTGCCTTGGCAAACGTGTAAGAGAACTTTTCGTCCGTGTCCATCACCTTGGACTTGAACACGCCGTCTGTGCTCACGGCCGTATGAGGAATGTCATCACTGTTTGTCCAGGTGACTGTTGTTCCGACGGGTACCGTGATCGCCTGCGGCCCAAAAATAAAATTATCGATTTTGACCGCCACGTTTGCCGTGGAGGGCTGGTCATTCGCCTTGACGCTCGGTGATCCTGCGAACAGCAGCAGCATCGCAATCATTGCCGGCATTACCACACTTGCAATCCGCACATTTTTCTTCATCATTTGTCTGTCTCCTTATGTTTGATTTTCTTGCACGAACCCTGAGGTGTCTCACTCCTCCACGACCAGTGTTCCTTTCATACTTCTATGGCCTATGCCACAGACATTCGAGCAGCGAAATTGGAAAGTGCCGGCCTTGTCAGCGGTGAATTCGACGACAACGGTCGTTCCTTTCGGAATTTTCTGGTTGATGTCAAAGTCGTCCAACTTGAATCCGTGATCGTGGTCCGCGGCGGACATGATCAACCTGACCTGCTCGCCTTTCCTGACGCGCAGCGAGCCAGGGCTAAATTCGTATTTCCTGAGCGTCAGCTGAATTTCATGTACCCCTCGCATCGGCGTCCCCGCATCTTTTGCTACTTGCGCAACTGTCCTTGCCGATGCCGCGGACAAGACCGTGAGTCCTATTAACATCATCTTCAGCCTGTTCATGTTGAATTCCTTCGCTTGAAAATCAGGTTGCCACTCACTGGAGATAACCAAAGTGTTGATCTTTTATTCCAGACCCCACGGGAGTGCGGTTTCATTAGGTACGCTGCAGTTGGCCGGGAATTTTCATGCGACGAATAGCCGCACCCGATGGGGCTCCATTTTGCAAGAATCGCAGCCATATGAGGGAATATCGGGAATATTTCCTTCGGTCGCGGGTTATTAGTAACAGTGAAAGTACGCAACATAGAGGTAAGCCCCCATGCTAGATGACTGGGATGAGCGCGATGAGGTGGTTGCGGAAGGGTCGATTTGCCCGGTTACCGACTGCGGTGCATTAGTGATTTCCTACAGACCACCAGACCGCACGGGACGCATCAATGCCAGATCGTGGTGTGAGTTCACGTGCTCGCGCTGCGGAATCGACTTCAACGTCCCCGAAGACGAACTGATTTTTCAGTCAGTGCCGAAGGAATGGCTGTTGGCAAGAGTTCAGACCGCATAGCCGGGGAAGCGCTAAGGAGTGACTCGCGAACCGACTTCCGCGCTCTGGCTAGGCGCGACATAACCGTTCCTATCGGGATCGACAATATTTCCGCAATCTCCTGGTACGCCATTTCCTCCACCTCACAAAGAAGGAGGGCCTCGCGGCAATGCAGCGGCAGATCGTCGATGGCGCGCTGTGCCAGTTGGGAATTCGAGCGATTCATTAAGAATCGTTTCAGGAGTTTCCATATCAACTGCCAACTCCTGTCTCAGCTAGGCTGACTTCTTTGTCTGCGGGCAAAACTCGATGACCTTTCCGCACTGCAGCTGAGGAGCCCACTTCAACGGTCTCCGGAAATTCTTCGGTACGTAAAACTCAATCACCTTTGCCATAGCGACCTCCTTGATCTTGTGATCCCTGCCCAATCTGACGCGCCAGTGCTCAGGCGTCAATTCACTGAGGCTTTTCTCTCCATAACTGGTTCGCTCTTTGTCAAATAATTGATGGCGAATGAGTTAGCTCTCCAGATATACCGGCTGGGGTCTGACATTGTGGTCTGTGAGAAGTGCTAGACTTCCGTGCGAAGCCCAAATGCCCTATGGAATCCCCGCCGCCCAACTCCGTCGTGAGATTCGGAACTTACGAGGTTTCCCTTCAGTCGGGCGAAGTGCGAAAGGAGGGTTTGAGAATCAGAGTGCAACAGCAGCCGATGAAACTGCTGGAGATATTGCTGGAGCATCCGGGTGAAGTCGTCACCCGTGAGAAATTACGCGGCCGAGTCTGGCCGAACGAAAGTTTCGGTGATTTCGATCAGGCTCTCAATATCGCCATCGGGAAGCTGCGGAGTGCCTTGGGAGACGCGGCTGAGAATCCACGATTCATCGAGACTCTTCCAAAACGTGGCTATCGCTTTATTGCGGACGTATCGGTGGTCGATGCAGACGCCGGCCCAATAAAACAGCCGGAACATGCGGCTGGAGATCTGCCGGCTACAGACCCTGAGCGTAAGATCCAAGGTGCCGGGTTGGCGGTTGCACCGAAACGCCGACTGTGGCCGACGCGTTGGATCATCGTCACCTTGGCGCTCGTCCTGAGTTTGCCGATTCTCGCCATCTGGCTATTTCGTTCGCGTGGCCCTGCGCCCACGGGCATCCGGTCTCTAGCGGTGCTTCCGCTGGACAACCTTTCTGGTGACGCTTCCCAGAATTACTTTGCTGACGGCATGACCGATGAGTTGATTACTGACCTCGCACAGATCAGCGCTTTGCGAGTAATTTCCCGCAC
>JGI12695J13573_1000124_pt1 | contig 11003 bp, 9 predicted proteins | sample BlaSpr_A8_OM2_M3_FD_13573 | JGI IMG/M metagenome (IMG submission 13573) | reverse complement strand
CGGTTGGCAGGTTGCGGCGCGAGCAAAGGCAGAATTGCCGCCGGTTACGACGCGGATTTCGTAGTGTTCGATCCCGAGCGCGAATTTATGGTGAGCGAGGAAAGATTGCACTACCGGCATCCGGTTTCTCCATACCTGGGCGAAACTCTGCGCGGCGTGGTGAAAGCCACCTACCTGCGAGGCAGTCCAGTGTTTGTTGAGGGCCACTTTCCTGGCATACCCGCGGGCCGTGAATTTGCCGCGATTGAACGCCGGCCCGCAGCCATGTAATCCCTCTCGGGAAGTTTTAAAGACTTCCGCCGAATGGGTGCGGTCTGTCATACACTATCCCGCATCTGTACTCCGGGCCGTGCGGCCAATTTTGAGATCAGAATGAACAGCGCGCGCATCGTCGGCAAGTCAGTTCCCCGCAAGGAAGGCCGCGACAAGGTCACTGGCAAATCTCACTATGTCGACGACATGGTCTTGCCCAACATGCTGTTCGGGGCAACGGTCCGCAGCCAGATTCCTCGTGGCCGTATCAAGAAAATCTCCTTCGCCGCAGGAATCAACTGGGATGAGTTCGTAATTGTTTCCGCGAAAGATATCCCCGGGAAAAATTGCATCTCGTTGATTGGCGACGATCAGCCGTGTCTGGCGAATGAAATCGTTAGCCATCCCGAAGAGCCGATTCTGTTGCTGGCTCACCCGGATCGCCATTGTCTCGCGAAAGCCGTTCAAGCGGTGGAGATCGAATACGAACCCTGGCTCGCGATCTTCACGATTGAAGAGAGCGAGCACCGCAGCGAAACTGTCTGGGGCAATGACAATGTCTTCAAGACGTACGTGATCGAGAAAGGCGACGTTGATAGCATATGGGCGAAGGCCGACTTTATTGTGGAGGCCGAGTACACGACCGGAGCGCAAGAGCAACTCTACATCGAAAACAACGGAATGATTGCGGCGTTCGATGCAGACAAAGGAATCACAGTATGGGGTTCGCTCCAGTGCCCTTATTACATTCACAAAGCTCTGATGGCGCTTTGCAACCTGCCGGCGGAAAAAGTTCGTGTCGTGCAAATGGAAACGGGAGGAGCTTTTGGAGGCAAGGAGGAATATCCGTCGATCATCGCCGCGCACGCCGCGCTGCTGGCAATCAAATCAGGCCGACCGGTAAAGCTGGTTTATGACCGTATGGAAGACATGGCGGCGACCACCAAGCGGCATCCTTCGCGTACTCGCCATCGCACTGCCGTAAGCAAAGATGGAAAGATTCTTGGGGGAGAAATTGAATTCACGATCGATGGCGGAGCTTATCTTACGTTATCGCCAGTCGTTCTCTCTCGCGGTGCCATTCACGCCGGCGGGCCATATTATTGGCCGAGTATTCGAATTCTTGCCAAAGCGGTCGCCACAAATGCGCCGCCGCACGGGGCGTTTCGAGGCTTTGGTGCTCCGCAAAGCCTGTTCGCGATGGAGCGGCACATGGATCGCATCGCGCAGGTAGTCGGTCTTTCTCCCACAGAAGTTCGCCGCCGGAATTTTCTTCAGCCTGGCGAGACCACGACAACGGAACAGATCGTGCGTGAGCAAATTGACCTGAAAAAGTTACTTGACCGTGCTTTGCACATTTCGGAATATCAAGAGAAGAAACTTCGCTTCACGAAGGAGAATCAACACGGCAATATCCGGAAAGGGATGGGCATCGCCGCTTTTCTGCACGGGGCGGGCTTTACCGGCTCGGGCGAGCGCTATCTCAGCTCCGTTGTCGGTGTTGAAGGTTGCGCTGACGGCAACGTTTGCGTGCTGGTTTCGAGCACTGAATTCGGCCAGGGAACGAAAACAATTCTCAGCCAGATTGCCGCCGAAGCGCTCGGCCTGCCTTACGAAAGCGTGTGCTTGGCTCAAGCGGATACGATGGAAGTTCCCAACAGCGGCCCAACAGTTGCATCGCGAACTGCAATGGTGGTGGGGAAATTGGTACAGTCCGCGGCGTTGGGAATTCGCCAGACGCTGATTTCGTCTAATCTGCTGCGCGAATCATATTCCCTCGATGAGTTTCGCCGTGCCTGCAAGCAGTACGTGAAGGAACACGGTGAATTTCGTTCATGGTCTCGTTACGAACCTCCTACCGGTGTTTTCTGGGATGATGAAAAATATCGCGGAGAAGCGTACGCCGCATATGCGTGGGCCGTTTACGTTGCCGAAGTCACAATCGATCTCACCACCTACAGCGTATCCGTAGACGACTTTGTCGCGCTGCAGGAAGTTGGTAAGGTTCTGCATCCGCTGCTCGCCGAAGGACAAGTCGTCGGCGGCGTGGCCCAAGCTATCGGATTCGCGCTGTATGAAAAAGTGGTCTGGCAGAACGGACGCATGCAGAACAGCCAGATGACGAATTACATCATGCCCACTGCGAGCGACCTGCCCCCCATTCGCGTTTTCTTTGAGGAGTTGGGCAATGTCTACGGAGCCTATGGCGCGAAAGGCATCGGCGAGCTTCCCATGGACGGTCCTGCGCCCGCAATCGTGAACGCCATAGAAGATGCTCTCGGAGTCTCTTTCGATTCCATTCCTCTGCTGCCGGAAGACATTATGGATCGGTTGAACGCGAATGGCATGGCTCTAGCATCCCAGGAAAATGGTGGCGGGGGACGATGAGCAATTCTGTCGGCAGTCGCAGCAAAGTCAATATCTCACTCACTGTCAACGGAGAACCGAAGACGTTAAGCGTTTACCCAATGGAGCGCTTGCTCGACGTGTTGCGCCTCGACCTCGGACTGACGGGCGCAAAAGAAGGTTGCGGCGAAGGCGAATGTGGTTCCTGCTCGGTATTGATGGATGGCATGCTGGTGAATAGCTGTCTCGTTCCTGTTCTGCAATCTGCGGGGTCGAACATTGTTACGATCGAAGGATTGCAAGCGGGCGAAACACTGCATGCCTTGCAGCAGGCCTTTTTAGATTGCGGCGGTGCGCAGTGCGGCATTTGCACGCCGGGAATGATTCTGGCCGCCTCTCATCTGTTAAGCGCAATACCAGAACCAACTTCAGAAGAAATCCGTGAGGGCCTCGCGGGCAATCTCTGCCGCTGCACAGGCTATAGCCAGATCGTAGAAGCGGTTGCCGAAGCTGCACGCCGCAGGATGACGCCATGAGATCAAATCCCAGCGATTACGAACTGGCCGCTCCGGGAAATTTGCAGGCAATTGTCTCGCTGATTGGGAGCGAACCGGGGAAGTGGCTTCCGATTGCGGGAGGCACCGACGTGATGGTGCAGTACGCTGCCGGGAAACTTCCGGCGCTGAAGCTGCTGAATATTTGGAATCTTCCCGAGTTGAGGCGAATTGAGGTCTCCGCCGATGAGATTCGGATCGGCGCAGGATCTACTTACACCGATCTCCGGAAAAACTCGATCGTGGAGAACGAGTTTCCGCTGTTGGCTAGCGCCGCGCGCTGGACCGGCGGAATCGCAAACCAGAATCGAGGAACAATCGGCGGCAACATCGTCAACGCCTCACCGGCTGCCGACTCGTTGCCGGCTCTGCTGGTCTACGACGCGGACTTGATTTTAGTGTCGGTGCGAGGCGAACGTCGAGTGACTTACGCGAGCTTTCACACTGGTTACAAAAAGACGCTGCTGGCGCAGGATGAGTTGGTGAAGGCCGTTTGCCTTCCCCGGCGCTTCTCGGAATACTTCGCTTATGCGCGCAAAGTCGGTGCGCGCAAGGCCCAAGCCATCGCTAAAGTGTGCATTGCGGCTGCGGGCCGCGTGGTCAATGGTTCAGCCGAAGATGTGCGCATCGCTCTCGGAAGCGTGGCTCCAGTTCCTCTTCGCCTCACGGGGACTGAGAAAACCGTGAACGGAAAGATTATTAGTGCGGATCTGCTGCGTTTGGCAAGACAAACCGCAGCGGCGGACATCCGGCCAATCGATGATATCCGCTCGACTGCCAGGTATCGCACAGCGGTAGCGGGCAATCTTGTGGTTGAGTTCTTGACTCGGCTCAATGCAGAACAGGCAAGTGGAGACTTCCGCGAAGCAAAAGATGTTTTAACGAAGTGGAATGCTTTATCCCGCGACGAGGCAATCAAGACGATCTTGCCCTGCTGCGGCTCCCGCGCCTGGGCTCATGGGATGGCGTCCCATAGGCCGCTTACGGACGAAGCAGCATTGCTGGCTGCATCGAGCGACGTCTGGCGCAGTCTGACCACGTCTGATTGGGTGGAGGCGTTCCAAAGCCACCCGCGAATTGGCGAGTCGCGTGCGGAGCAGCCTCCGCCAGCGCAATCTGTAGAATGGTCGACGCAGGAGCAGCGCGCCATCGCGGACGCCGATGCAGCCGTGAAGAAGGCTTTGGCCGATGCGAATCGAGAGTATGAGCGCCGGTTCAATCGCATCTTCATTGTGTGCGCAGGTGGAAAGTCCGCTGGCGAGATCCTTGAGATTCTTCAGCGAAGACTTAACAACAACGCCGATACCGAACTTCAAGAGGCAGCGGAGCAGCAGCGCCAGATCACAGAACTTCGATTGAGAAAGTGGCTTCAGGGATGAAACGCATTTCTACTCACATTCTGGACCTTGTTCGCGGCAAACCAGCTACAGGAGTAGCAGTTCGACTCGAAAAACAGAACGCGCCCGGAGATTGGCAGCTGCTGATCTCAGCGCAAACCGATCAGGACGGCCGTTGTGAGCAACTGGTGCCTGCTGGAGCGAATCTTTCCGCCGGAATCTATCGTTTGGTTTTCGACACTGGCAGTTACTATGCTGGGCAGCAGATCGACGCACTCCATCCGTTGGTGGAAGTTACGTTTTACATACGGGAACATGAAGTGAAGCTTCACATCCCGCTGCTTTTGAGTCCAAATGGATATACGACTTACCGGGGAAGCTGAGCCTCGCGATGGAGTTATAAATTGAATTCTTTAATTCGCGAATGGCTCAATCTTCTGGTGCGCTGGTTCCACATTTTCGCCGCCATCATGTGGGTAGGCCAAACATATTATTTCACCTGGCTCGACGGCCAATTTAGCCGGCTGGCAAAGATCGAAATAGCAACGAGCGGCCTGGCGAAGAGCGGCGCCCCCGATGGCGCGGGGTCGTCGATCTGGATGGTCCACAGCGGAGGCTTCTACTCGGTCGACCGCCACAAATCCTTGAAGGTTGGCCCCGAACAGGTTCGCTGGTTTCGCTGGGAAGCGTTGCTGACGTGGGTAAGCGGGATCGTATTGCTATTTCTCGTCTACTATTCCAGCAGCGGACTCATTGATCCGGACGTGGCAAATATTTCCCAGGCAGCCGGCGTCGCCATCGGACTCGTGGTGTTGGCGGCGGGCTGGCACATTTACGATGGGGCCGCCAGATCACCCCTGGCACGGTCGGAAGCGATGTTTGCTGCATTTTCTCTTTTGATGATTGCCGTGCTCACCTGGGGGTTAATGCACGTTTTCAGCGGGCGCGCTGCGTATATTCACGTCGGTGCGGTTTTTGGAACAATCATGACGGCCAACGTGTGGTTCAGAATTCTTCCCTCGCAACGAAAGATGATCGCCGCCGCAGCAGCTGGGGAAACGTTCGATTCTTCGCTCAGCTCTGAAGCTAAACTGCGCTCGAAACACAACACGTTCCTGGCGGTTCCCACTGTTTTTATCATGATCAGCAATCATTTTCCGGTCGCCACGTACGGAAATCGATACGGTTCGGAAGTGCTGGTGGCTCTGGTTCTTCTGGGCTGGGCGGCAGCGAAAGTCATCCGCGAGGCCTAAGACTTAAGATTTGACGCGCACATCCGGCAAGGTAGCCAAAAGCTAGTGCCCGCAACTGTTACCACAAATCGCGCAGCTCTAGTAGTCACCCGGTGTTTGCGGCTAGCATCTTTCTCGGAAAGAACAGACGGCACCTGCCGCACGTTTTTGTCTCCGCCGATGCATGACTGCCATCGTGAAATTACCCGCTGGCTAGAGCCGCTGGGCGCGAGCGTGAGAATCGATGCCGCGGGCAACCTGCGCGGAGTTTATCCGGGCGCCCAGCCCGGCGCTCGACGACTTCTCATTGGATCGCATCTCGACACGGTTCCTAATGCGGGCGCATACGACGGCATTCTCGGAGTGGTGCTCGCCGTTGCATTGCTGGAGGAGTTGCACGGGAAAAGATTTCCGTTCGCCATCGAGCTGCTTGGCTTTTCCGAGGAGGAAGGTGTACGCTTCGGAACTCCATTTATCGGAAGTCGCGCGCTCGCAGGCAAGGTGGATGAAGAATTGTTGGATGCTCGCGATGCACTAGGCATCTCAGTGCGAAGCGCGATTGAAAACTTTGGATTGAATCCCGAGGAGCTTCCGCAGGCCGCGTTGGGGGCCGATACACTAGGCTATCTTGAATTTCACATCGAACAAGGGCCGGTATTGGAGGAACTAAAGCTGCCACTCGCAGCGGTCGAGTCAATCGCCGGTCAGAGCAGGTTCGAGATCAAATTTTCTGGGCGCGCCAACCATGCCGGTACAACGCCCATGCACTTACGTCGTGACGCAATTGCGGGCGCGGCTGAATGGATCGGTACGGTCGAGAGGGTGGCGCAAACAACTCATGGCTTGGTGGCCACCGTCGGAAGGGTCGAAACGAAGCCGGGCGCCGCAAACGTGATCGCTGGCGAGGCGCGGCTCACGCTCGACATCCGTCACAGTTCTGATGAGATTCGAAGTCGCACAGCGGAAGATTTGATTCGAGCGGCTCAAAAGATAGCGACTCGGCGCAGCTTGTCTGTTAGTAATAACCAGCTGTTGAGCCAGCGCGCCGTGGAGTTAGATCCGTTTCTCACTGGCGAGATAGAAAAAGCGATCCTGAAGACGGGCTGCGAGCCGCACCGAATGGTGAGCGGCGCAGGTCACGATGCAATGATCCTCGCGAAAAAAATTCCAAGTGCAATGATTTTTCTGCGGACTCCCGGCGGTATCAGCCACGATCCCGCAGAATCGGTCGCGGTGGAAGACGTCGAAAGGGCGATCCAGTGCGGACTGCATCTTCTTGATCAACTCGCCGCTTCATCTGATTTCTACAAAGCCCCACATTCAAAAGGATGAACCTTGCACAATCTTGGCCAGACGCGCAGTGCCCAACAACCCAATCACCTGCTGTTGACTGCAGATAGTTTTGTGCGGACTACCCTTCCCGGAATGAAAGCCTGTTCGGCCGTCGTGCATGTTGGCCCGGCTGTGGGAGCGCGCTTTACGGAATACACCGCGGAGTTTGAAGCAAAAGGAGAACTAGGGGACACGACGGCGCAGCGATTCATTTTTGTAATTGAAGGCAGGCTCAAGCTGGAGGTTGAAGGTAAATCGAGCGATTTGCAAACGCGCGGTTACGCTTATCTTCCTGAGGGATTGCCACATCGAGTCGTGGCTACTCAGAGCAGCCGAGTTGCCGTCATCGAAAAACCATATCAGCTTCTTCCGTCGATAGCGCCATCCCGTTTGATCATTTCGAATGAAGATGCAGTCTCATCGCATCCGCTTGACGACGACCCCAGTTTGCAGGTGAAGTGTCTTCTACCCGATACGATGAGTTTCGACTTCGCGGTGAACACAATGGTGTATCAGCCAGGGGCAGCGCTGAGCATGGTTGAGATGCATGTGATGGAGCATGGGCTCATCATGCTTGAAGGCGGCGGAATCTACCGGCTCGGAGATTCTTGGTATCCAGTCACCGCCGGAGACTTTATCTGGATGGGTCCATGGTGTGCGCAGTGGTTCGGAGCGATCGGTAAAGTGCCGGCAAAATATCTCATTTATAAAGACTGGAACCGGCATCCCCTGGCGAGCCGGCAGCGATGAGTCTTGCCGTCAATCAAGATCGCTTACTCGCGCAAATTGATGCGCTGGCTTCATTCTCTGACGCCGAGCCTCCCGCAGTGACGAGAATTGTCTTCACTCCTACTGATCTAAAAGCTCGTGCTTGGATGAAAGTACAGTGTGAAGCTACGGGACTTGAGATCCGCCAGGACGCGGTTGGAAATATTTTTGCCCGCTGGAATGGTTCCGACCCGCAGGCGCCGGTTGTCGGCACCGGTTCGCATATCGATGCCATTCCGAATGCGGGCAAATACGATGGCATCGTGGGAGTGCTGGGCGGGTTGGAAGCAATCCAAGCGTTGCGAGAGAGTGGTTTTCGTCCCAGGCGTTCGATTGAGTTGCTCATTTTCACTTCCGAAGAACCGACTCGTTTTGGAATCGGATGTCTCGGGAGCAGGCTACTGGCGGGCTCTCTTTTCTCTGAAGCTGCCAGCAAGCTTAGGGATAAAGATGGCCAGACACTGGATGAAGTCCGCCGAAACGCTGGCTGCGAAGGCGAACTCGATCAGGTTAAATTGCCGGACGGTTACTACAAAGCGTTCATCGAATTGCACATTGAACAAGGCCCGCTGCTGGAGCGCGGGCAGATTCCTCTTGGTATCGTCACGAAAATTGCCGCACCCGCGAGTCTTCGCCTCTCAATCGAAGGCTCGGGCGGACATGCCGGCGGCGTTTTGATGCGGGATCGACGCGATGCTCTCTGTGCGGCCGCGGAGATGATTCTGGCGATCGAGAAGGCCGCACGCGCAAGTGGAGCGATTGACACGGTTGCTACTGTAGGCATCTGCGACGTATTCCCGGGCGCCGTCAACAGCATTCCCAGCCGCGTGAATCTTAGCGTCGACATCCGCGACACGGAGCTGCGGCGCCGGGATGGTGTTGTGAAAGCGGTTGAGACGGCCTGCCGCTCGATCGCGGCCGAACGGCAAGTATCGATCAACATCGATCTGCTGAACGCAGACGATCCCGCCGATTGCGCCCCGGCAATTATCGACGCGCTTTCTCAGTCTTGCCGCAAGCACAAGCTTCAATTCCTGCCGCTGGTCAGCCGCGCCTATCACGACTCGCTGTTTATTTCTCGGATCGCGCCGGTAGGAATGTTATTCATTCCTTGCCGTAACGGCTACAGCCACCGTCCTGATGAGTACGCCTCTCCAGAAGATATCGTGTGGGGATCGCTGGTACTTGCGGAAACTCTTGCCGCTTTGTCCGAGTGAAAGTGACCTGATTCGTTGCGCTTATTCACTCTTTAACGACTTGCGGATCCTGGCGTAGCCCGGCTTAATCGCGGAATAGATGAAATTCAATCGCTCTTTATACGGCAGAAAAGCGCTTTTCATCGCATTGATTGTGATTTTCTCAAAATCGTCGAGCGACAATCCAAAAGTGTCCGCCGCTGCTTCAAATTCTTTGGTCATCGTCGTATGGCTCATCAAGCGGTTGTCCGTGTTGAGCGTGACCCGGAATTTTTCTTTATAAAGAATCCGAAAGGGATGTTCCGCCAAACTTGGCGTAGCCCCGGTGTGAACGTTACTGAGAAGGCAAATTTCCAACGGGATGCGTTTATCGAGTACGTACTGCGCCAAGTCACCCAACTTCACCGCGTTGCCATCCATAACGGCAATATCGTCGATCAGTCGCGTTCCGTGGCCAATGCGGTGCGCTCCGCAATATTGAATCGCCTGCCAGATCGATTCTTTTCCATACCCTTCGCCGGCGTGAACTGTAATGTTGAAATTCTCGCGCTGAATGTAATGAAAAGCGTCTACGTGCTTCTTCGGAGGATAACCACCTTCTTCGCCGGCGAGATCAAAACCCACGACTCCGCGCGCACGGAAGTCGACTGCGAGCTCCGCCATTTCCAGCGCGTGGTTCATGTTGCGCATCGCGCAGATGATTAGACCGGAAGCAACTCCAAAATCCTTACGTCCGCACTCCAGGCCCTTCAGTACAGCTGAGACAATTTGCTGATGGCTCAATCCCTTTTGCGCATGAAAAACAGGAGCAAAGCGCGTTTCAAAATAGACGATCCCGTCTTTACTCAGGTCCTCGGCTTGTTCGTATGCCACGCGCTGTAGTGCCTCTTCGGTTTGCATGACCGCGATGGTGTGAGCGAAGCCTTCGAGATATTTCGCAAGACTTCCTTGATTGGCGCCGCGAAAAAACCATTCGGAAAGAGCATCGGGATCGTTGGTCGGAAGGCCGGTATATTTTTCCTCTCTCGCCAAATCGATGATGCTTTGCGGCCGCAAGACACCGTCCAGGTGCTCATGCAAAAGAACTTTTGGAAGGCTTGCCAATAGCTGTTTATCAAGTTTCATGCGACGCGGCTTTCGTTGGGCACGGGTGACTTACAAAACCAGCGCAACGTTAAAAAAATGATACACCTCCACGTACGGGATCTACTTCAGAATTGCGGCGCACCGCCGTGTTGTACAATCCCTGCCCAGTCGAGATCGGCGAAAAATGAGCGGAGTGGCGCAGACCGTGGAGCATCCGGAGAAGACGAACTATGGTTTGCGTCGTGAGATTTTATCTCCGATGGAGACGCTGGCGCAGTCTGTTTCTACCATGGCTCCCACTACCACGCCTGCAGCCACCATCCCCCTGGTTTGCGCACTGGCCGGCAATGGGACATGGCTGGCATATGTATTGGCGACGGTAGCGGTGTTGCTGGTGGGGTTATGCATCGCTCGGTATGCCCGCCACTCATCCTCGCCTGGCTCGCTTTATACCTATGCGTCGATGACTCTGCCGCCGTGGCTTAGCGCAAGTGTGGCATGGAGTCTCTTGCTCGCTTACGTGGCGACGGGATCGAGTGTGATCGGCGGCTTTTATCACTACGCCAACTTGCTGTTGCACGATGCTACGGGACACGGTTACTCCGCTGTGATGCTGGCTACTTCGGTCACTGGAGCTTCAATGTGGATCGCCTATCGAGATGTAAAAATTTCCGCGCGGCTTATGCTTTGGATTGAAGCGGCGTCCGTGTCAGTCATTGTGGTTCTCGTCGGGCTCTTGCTTGTGCGACATGGTTGGCATTGGGATCAGCAACAACTCCATCTGCATGGCATGACCGGCAGCGGACTACGACTGGGTCTGGTATTGGCGCTATTCAGCTTTGTCGGATTCGAAAGCGCAACCACGCTGGGGTCGGAGGCACGCAATCCGCTGCGAACGAT
>JGI12695J13573_1000121_pt1 | contig 11134 bp, 7 predicted proteins | sample BlaSpr_A8_OM2_M3_FD_13573 | JGI IMG/M metagenome (IMG submission 13573) | reverse complement strand
CGCAACTATGGTTACGGCGGGCGTTTACATGGTGGCGCGTTCGAATGCACTTTTCGTGCTCGCGCCCACTTCGATGAAAACTGTCGCCATTGTTGGCGCTCTGACCGCGATCTTCGCCGCTTCCATCGGCCTGGTGCAGAACGACATTAAGCGTGTTCTGGCCTATTCGACTGTTTCGCAACTCGGCTATATGTTTCTCGCGCTCGGCGTGGGGGCGTTCGCCGCTGGCGTCTTCCATGTATTCACGCACGCGTTTTTCAAGGCTCTGCTCTTCCTCGGCGCCGGTTCCGTGATTCATGCCATGAGCGGCGAGCAGGACATGCGCAAAATGGGCGACTTGGGGCATCGCATTCCGATCACGCATAGCACCATGTTCATCGCGACGCTGGCGATTGCGGGGATTTTTCCATTTGCGGGATTTTTTTCAAAAGATGCAATTCTCTGGGAGACATGGTCGCGCGAAGGCGGCGCCTATCGCCTTCTCTGGTATGTGGGCTANGCCACCGCATGGATGACCGCCTTCTACATGTTCCGCCTGATGTATCTGACCTTTCATGGCCGCCCGCGCATGAGTCACGAAGCGGAACATCACATTCACGAATCGCCTGTGTCGATGACGGCGCCGCTGGTCGCGCTCGCGCTGTGCGCCATTGTCGCGGGATGGCTGGGCTGGCCGCACAGTCTCGGCGGATCCGATCGCTTCACAAAATTTCTCGAACCGGTGTTTGCCAGTGAGGCTCGCGTTCTGCAGGAGCAAGGCAGAACCAGTCAACTGTTAGCAGGAGTGGAAGAGGAAGAACGTAACACGGGCACAGAGTGGCTGCTGATGGGTTTGTCTCTTGCTGCTGCTGGTCTGGGATGGGGAATGGCTTGGAGAAGCTATCGCCATGCCCATAAAGGCTACGCGGAGCCGATCACGGCCTCGCCGGTCATCTATAACACGCTGCTGAAGAAGTATTACGTCGACGAAGGTTACGACTATGTTTTCACGGGGCGACAAAAGTTAGGAGATGTGCGGCTCGGCGTGCTTGGACTGGGTGAAGCGTCTTCCTGGTTCGATGTTCATGTGGTGGATGGCTTGGTGAATGGTGCGGGCTGGATCACCCGTTTGACTGCGACTGTTTCCAGTTGGTGGGACAAGTGGATCATCGACGGTTTGTTGGTCAATGGCCCAGCTACGATTGCTCGTTTCCCGCTTTCGTATCTTGCGCGGTTGTTTGAATGGGGTCTGGTGCAGTGGTATGCGCTGGTGATGACCGCTGGGCTGGTAGGTTTCGTTTTTTATTATGTGTATCACTGAAAGCAGCTCTTAGCTGTTAGCTCTTGGCTCTTAGCTTGAAACCAAACGCGAAGAGCTACAAAGCTAATGGCTAAGAGCTAAAGGCTAAGAGCTTTTCATGCAAAACCACATACTCTCGATCATCCTCTTCACGCCGCTGGTGGGCGCGCTCATCCTCCTGTTCGTTCCCAAGGAAAACAAGGACGCCATTCGCTGGATTGCGAACTTCTTCGCGCTCGGCGGATTCCTGATTTCTCTTCCGCTGGTGCCGATGTTCTGGTCGCAGATGCAGAGCGCCGACCGGTTCAAGTTCATCGAGGGCACGCCCAACAACTGGATTCCCTCGATTGGCGCGGGCTACGTGGTTGGCATCGACGGCATTTCGTTCCTGCTCATCATGCTCACGACGCTGTTGGGCTGGATCTCGATTCTTTCTTCCTGGACCGCCATCGAGAATCGCGTCAAAGAATATTACGTGTGGTTTTTGATTCTTCAGACCGGTATGCTCGGCGTTTTCATGGCGCTGGATTTCTTTCTCTTCTTCGTCTTCTGGGAAGCCATGCTGGTGCCGATGTACTTGCTGATTGGCATCTGGGGCGGCCCGCGCAAACTTTACGCCGCGATCAAGTTTTTTCTCTACACCCTGGCGGGCTCGGTGCTGATGCTGCTGGGAATCCTATTTCTGTATTTCCATCATCATGCGGTGACCGGAATCTACACCTTCAGTCTTACGGCACTCTACGAAACTGCGCCGAAAATTTATTCCGATCCAGCCTACGGCCCTACCATCGCAACGCTGCTGTTCTTCGCTTTCTTTTTCGCCTTCGCCATCAAGGTGCCGATGTTCCCCTTCCACACCTGGCTGCCGGACGCGCACGTGGAAGCGCCGACGGCCGGTTCCGTAATTCTGGCGGGGGTTCTGCTGAAGATGGGAACGTATGGCTTCATTCGCTTCTCACTGCCGTTTTTTCCTGACGTACTGATGCACACCAAAGTTCGCGGCTGGATGATTGCTCTCTCCATCATCGCAATCATCTACGGCGCGCTGGTATCGCTCATGCAGAAGGACATGAAGAAGCTGGTGGCTTATTCTTCGGTCAGCCACCTCGGTTTCTGTACTCTGGGAATCTTTGCTCTTACGCCGCTGGGACTGAGTGGATCGGTGTTGCAACAAATCAATCACGGCATCTCTACTGGCGCGCTGTTCTTGATTGTCGGAATTCTCTACGAACGCCGCCACACGCGCGAGATTTCCGAATACGGTGGCATCTCGAACGTGATGCCGGTTTACGCAACCATCACCATGATCATGTTCCTGTCTTCGATGGGGCTGCCGCTCCTCAATGGTTTTGTCGGTGAGTTCACCATTCTGCAAGGAACGTTCATGGAGAACTGGCGGTGGGGCGCGTGGGCGGTGCCGGGAGTAGTGCTGGCGGCCGCGTATTTGCTGTGGCTCTATCAACGCGTTTTCTTTGGACCCGTAACGAATCCGAAGAATGAAAAACTTCACGACCTGACGCCGCGCGAGGTGCTCACGTTCGTGCCACTGCTCATCATGGCGTTCTGGATCGGTCTCTATCCCAAGCCGTTTTTCCAGATTCTCGAGCAGCCAGTGAATCAGATCGTGCAGAACGTGCGCGGGCCGCAGGCCGACAGCGGAATGAATGCCGCGATTCGGCCGCCAGCCTCCGCACCCGTGGCCACAGTCTCCATGACGAAAGGGAAGAAATAGGTGGGCGCGCTTGGATTCACTGCGAATGACTATCTATTTGCTCTTCCCATCACTCTGCTCGCGCTGTTCGCCATTGGCATCCTGCTCATCGATCTCATGCTTCCGCCCGAGGATAAGTGGATCAACGGGCTCATGGCTTTTATCGGAGTGCTGTTTGCCATTCGCGGAGTGGTGAAGATCCAATCTTTTCTGGATGCAGCCCACCTCGCGCCGGGGAGCGGCTGGCCCGGGTTGATGGGCACGATGTACGTCGACCGCTTCGCGCTCTATTTCTTTTATCTGTTTCTTGTGGGCACGGCGATTTCGATTCTCATGTCGATGCGTTACATGCAGACTGAGCATGAGAATCACGGTGAGTATTACACGCTGATGTTGCTCTCGGTAGTGGGCATGATGTGCATGGCTTCAGGATTCGACATTGTGCTGATCTTCATCGGCCTCGAGCTAATGGCGATTTCCACCTACGTTCTCGTGGGATTTTTGCGGCGTAACCGACGCTCGAACGAAGGGGCATTGAAGTATTTGTTACTGGGCGCATTTTCATCCGGCATTTTTGCCTACGGACTCTCGCTGCTCTACGGTCTGACCGGCAGCACCAGCCTGGGGGAGATCAGCCGCCAATTGGCGCGCCTGCTGGCCCGCGATCCGCACAATCCGATTGCGATCGTTGCTTTGCTTACGACGATCACCGGACTACTTTTTAAAGTTGCCGCCGTGCCATTTCACCAATGGGCGCCGGATGCCTACGAGGGCGCACCGACCTGCATCACTGGATTCATGTCCGTGGCGGTCAAAGCTGCGGGATGGGCGATGATGTTGCGCATTCTAATCTGGGGATTGGGACCGATGCGCGCGGTCTGGCTTCCACTGCTCGTCTTTGTTTCCATCGCTACCATGACGGGAGCGAACTTTGCGGCGCTTACGCAAACCAACACTAAGCGGCTGCTGGCTTACTCTTCGATCGCCCACGTGGGCTACATGCTGCTGGGCTTGATCGCGGGGACGGTCACCCAGCTCAGCCCGGACGGCATCAAAGGCATTCTGATTTATCTTCTCGTCTATACCTTCATGAATCTCGGCGCCTTCGGGGTGATCACTTCGTTGCGCCATCGGAACGTAATCGGCGACGAACTCGACGATCTCAATGGGCTCTACTCACGTGCACCGGTTGAAGCCGTGCTGATGCTGATCTTCCTGCTTTCGCTGGCCGGAATCCCGCCTCTGGCCGGCTTCTGGGGGAAGTATTTTATTTTCCTTAGCCTGATCGAAACAGGACATTACGCGCTCGCATCTCTCGGCGTGCTCTATTCCGTGTTCGGCTTGTACTACTATTTGAAGATGGCTAACGCCATGTTTATGGGCCAGCCGGAAGAAAAAGGTTTGCTGCCAGTGAGTTGGACTATGCGGGCGGCGCTGGCGGTGACGGCCTTCGCCACCCTGATTATCGGAATCATGCCGGAGCGTTTCATCGAGCTGGTGAACTGGTCGTTGGGTCTGGCGCAGACTGCCGCGGTGGCAAAGTTGATTCGCTAGCAATGCTCATGTAGCGACAGCCGCCTCGGCTGTCCCGGCCCGAGCGGAGCTCGGCCGTTCAACCATCACGACGACTAGCATAAGATTCTTTCTATTGCGCCGAGGTTTGTCAGACCGGACATGCCGCCCAGCGATCCAAATTCCGAGAGCTCGCCTCCTGAGCGGAAGGAGAACTTTTGGGTCCAGGCAGCGCGCTACAGCCAGTTGGCGTTCGTTTTTCCTGCTGCCCTCGTCGTCGGATGGTTGATCGGGGCAGCTCTTGACCGCTGGCTGCACACGACATGGCTTTACCTGGCGGGGATACTGCTGGGCATTGCTGCTGGCTTTATAGAACTGATCCGCGCCGTTCTGCGAGACACGAAGTGAGGGAGTCTGGCCTTCCCGTCTGACCGTGCAATCCCATAGCTGCTCGAAAAATATCCATGCCTGAGCAATGCCAAAGCGAACTCGAAAAGGCTCAGGCCGTGGCCGAGCACTTCTACTCAGGTGCGCTCGATCGCATTCGGCGGTGCATGGCTGTGCTTGGACCGCTGTTCGTTGTCGGCGCGTGGTGGAAGTTCGGTCCGCGTGCGGCCGTAGGGCTGGCGTGCGGGTGCGCAATCGCCTACGTCAACTTTTATTGGTTGAAGCGGGTGATCGCGGGGTTTGTGGATCGCGCCGCCGGAGCCGCGACCTCGCAATCCGGGCAGGGAATCGTATTTCGCTTCCTGCTGCGCTATGTTTTGATGGCTCTTGGAGCCTATGTTATATTGACTGTTTCACCCGCGAGCCTGAATGGGCTTCTTGCGGGCTTATTTTTGCCCGTAGCCGGGATCGCCTGCGAAGCGGTCTACGAAGTTTATGCGGCATTAACCCGCGGGATTTGAAAGTATCCGTATCTCGAATTAGGAGCTCGCAGCCAAAGCCGCTTTATGCCTGAGCAATTGTGGTTCACCGCAGTCCTGAACCGTCTGTTCGCAAGCCCTGTCACGTCGTTGCTGCGGCTATTGCACTTCGAGCCGAAGCATCCCGCCGCTCCGATTCCGAATTCTTTTGCGATGGAGATTCTTGTCTTCTCTTTTTTGATCCTGCTGTTTTTCCTGCTCCGGTCGCGGCTTTCGGTGGACCGTCCAGGTGCGCTTCAGCATGCGTTTGAAGGCGTCGAAGGATTCATTCAGGGCCAGAGCAATGAGATCATCGGCCATCACAGCGAGGGTTACACAGCGTTCCTGGCAGCGCTGGGTCTCTTCATTCTATTCTGCAATTTGATCGGAGTGATTCCCGGCTTCGAATCACCGACGGCTGTAGCCGTCGTTCCCTTGGGCTGCGCTCTTTGCGCGTTCGCGTATTACCACACGCAAGGATTTAAGCACGCTGGAGTAGGCTACCTAAAGCAGTTTGCCGGGCCTGTGCTCCCCTTGTCGCCGCTGATGCTTCCAATAGAAATCATCAGCCATCTGGCTCGGGTGCTCTCGCTGACCATCCGTCTTACCGCCAATATGCTGGCTGGCGATCTGGTCACGTTGGTTTTCATCTCGCTGGTCCCCGTTGGCGTCCCCATCCTGTTCCTGGGGCTGCACATCGGCGTGTCGCTGCTGCAGACGTACATTTTTATCCTGCTGACCACTGTTTATCTGCAAGGCGCAGTTTCAGAGGAGCACTAGAATTCAGTTTCCAGTTTCCAGTTTTGAGTTTCCAGTACCGTCACGTTGGCCGACACTAGAAACAAGAAACTAGAAACTAGAAACAAGCCGTTCAGCGTGAGGGCGTCTGCTCGGTATGGCGTCAACCACCCACTGGCGGTATTTCATACGAGGAGAAACAGGATGGGTAAGCTAAGCAAGTTGTTCATGGTACTTTCCGTACTCTCGTTCGCCGTTCCCGCGTTCGCTCAGGGCGAAGCTGTGGGCGGAGTCAACTGGGTCGCGATTGCCGCAGGATTTTCCATGGCCTTTGCGTCCGGCATTTGCGCTCTGGCGCAAGGCAAGGCGACCGCTTCCGCCGCTGAGAGCCTGGCCCGCAACCCAGCCGCTCGTCCCGGCATTCAACTGGCGCTGATCCTGGGCCTGGCGCTGATTGAGTCGCTAGCGCTTTATACCTTGGTGATCATCTTCGTCAAGGTGAAGTAAGCGTCGAATCCAATAGTGAGATAAAAAAGCCTCTTTCGCAGTGAGCGAGCGGAGGCTTTTTTATTTTTTGTGCAGCTGAGGACTTCAGGGTGTTACATTTTCCGTTGGCCGGTCCACTGCGGATCGCCTTTTTGCGGCGCACGGTTGATAGCTTCCACCAGCAACCGCCGCAGACGATAGCGGCTTTCCAGATCTGTATTAACGATTTCAAACCCCACTTCGTTCACCCGGGCGCGGCGTAACAACACGTGCGCGCGAATTTTCGAACGCAGTCCAACGGAAATTTCCAGATCGGCTTCGCTGCCGATGCGCAAGTTGTCCTCTTTCGTGCCCATGCCTCCGCCCAGGCTCAACTCGCGGATGAGAATTCTTGATTTACCCCACGAACTTCCAATGGTTGCGCCGACTGCGCGCGCCAGCACCATGCGTTCGTAGCGTCGCTGCCGCACCCAGGGACAGGCTGGAGCCGTATCCAGCGGAGCGATTGCGAGTTCTGCGGGTTCGATGCTGCTATCGGCAAGAATCTGGCTGCTATAGCGGGGATCAATCTTAGATAACGATTGCGCCGCAGCGATCCGCAATTCGCGGTGATGAATCCATCCAAAGGTTTTTTTGGCTTCGACAATCTCGCGCAGTAGCGTCAAGGCCTCAGGATCGCGCAGCCTGCCTAAAGACTCGATGGCCTTCAGTTGCACGAAGGGTGAGCGCGAAGCGGCCTCGCCCGGTTTGCCCATGGCCAGCAACGGAGGCGCAGCGGTGAGATCGCCGCTCATGCCGATTTCATCGATGGCTTCCGGCAGCACGACTGAATCGAGCACCTCGGCCAGTTCGAGTAAAGTCCGTCCACGGTCGAGTGCAGCGCCATATGCGATTTGACGAACCACGATGTCGTGGAAGAAACGGTTCCATTCGGGCAGGCGCATAGGCAACAGTTCCAACAGCGTGCCCACGTCGAGCCGGCTCAGAATGCCCACCACTGCCGAAGCCTGACGGGGTTGGCCGGTGCGGAGAATCTCCCGCAGTTGGTTCAGCGCGGAGCTTCCCATTTCCTTTACCAGTTCGACCATGCGGTCGCATTCGTCGCGTCGCATACAGCGGAAAAACCGGTCGGCAAGGTGCTCTGCCCCGGTCTGCGAAGTGCGGCGCAACACGACCAACAGATCCGGAGCAATTTTTTCGTCGCGCAGCGCTTCTTCAATGAACTCTGGAATGCGATTTTCCACGCCCACCCGCGGGCGCAAGTCGTTCACTAGAATTGGGCGCTGCTGTTGCAGTTGCTCCATGCCGGCGCAAACCGCATTCACTGCCTGATAATTTTTTGCCGCGCTGGCTTCCTGACTCAGACGAACAAAGGCAGCACTCAGCAGGCTTTGATGTTCCGGCTCTTTCTCCACGCACAATTGATCGGTTACTTTGCGAATGGCTCCGCCCAGCGATTCGCCGCCCAGTCGCGAGTAAAGATCGGCCAGTTGGCTTAATCCAATGGCAGTCTTGCGGCGCGCTTCCGAATCCTTCACGTTCAGGCAACCGGAATAGTTGTCCAGAATTTCGGCCGAGGTTTTCTTATCGTCGCGATCGAGCAAGACTTCCAAGAACTGGCGCAGGTTGCGCGGAGGAACGCAAGGAGCTTCGTTCGAAAGCAGAACCGTTTTCTTTCCAGACTCCGGTACTTCGGCCCAGAACATCCGGTCGAGGATGTCGGCATGCGACTCGACCAGGATGCCGGCCTTGTTCATCTTGTCTTCCTGCAACTTCAGAATCTGGCGCAATGAGTCCATCTGGCGGCTCATGTGCTCCATCATCTGGTGCACGGCATTCACTTTCACTTCGCCCTTGGAGTAACGCTCGAGGGCGAAGCGAATGGCCATGTGCTCGGCCGCTTTCATCAGCAGCGGCGTGTCCTCTTCCTGCTTCACTGTGGCTTGAGCAGCCAGGCTGCCCAGCAATTGCTGCAGGTTCAGACGAGTGTTGGGATCGGTCTTACCTACTTCTTTCTGCAAATCTTCGGTGCCGACATTGGGATCGCCCTGCACCTGGCCGAAGCGAGTCAGCAGGCGAATTGCCTGGACCACTTCTGCCTCCTGCAGCGGCACCACGCCGCCTTCCCAAGCCGGAGCTGTACCCGTTCCGGCTGGCGCCGCGCCTCCTGCCGCGGGCGCTGGGCCTGCGACCCAATGGCCGGCAACGTTAGGAACACTTCCGAATGGAACAGTGGGTCCCCCAGACTGCCCTGTGGTGCCGGAGTTTGCCCCTTCCGCCGCTGCGATCAGTTGCAGCAATTTCTGGGGATCGTTCAACCATTGTTTGAATTCCGGTCCCAGAGTTTGCGCTGCGATCTGCGCAGCCACGCTGATATCGCCGGTCAGAGGATCGGCCGCCACAAATTTAACTTCGTTAATCTTGATCGTGCTCTTCTTGCCTCCACTGCTCAGAGCTTCTTTGATTTGCTTGGAGACATCCTGTGCTTTGGAACCTGCCAGGGTGAAAGCGCGCACCAGACGGGTGAAGTCATCAATGGTTACATCTTTCGAGAAGTGAAGGCTGGCTAGGCCCGCCGTACTCAAGAGTTGGCCAAAACTGCGCTCGACCTGCCCGGTTTCAAGCGGAACCCCATCCAGCAACAACATGTTGTCAGAAACGCCCAGTAAGAATCCGCTCTCGCCGGCGATGGGCAGGCCCTGCTGCAATTCCTTCCATGTCACTTCAAACTGCGCTTCCGTGCGCTTGTGATCGTAGCCATACATCCGCGCATACTTAATGAGGATGTTCAGGCTGTGAACAAATGCGCGCGCCGAGGCGGCCCGGTTGGCGTGAAATGTGGTGGCGTCGTAGATAACGGTCTCCTCAACCCGCAGCTAGAGCGTAAGGCCATCCAAAGGTTAAATCCATTAGGTAAGCCCCGCACGTTACGGAGGTAACGGCTGGTCAGAATTGCGGCGGCAAACGGAGGCTATACGTTGTCGCGAGGGTAATTTGAAAATCCTGAAGACCTTGGGCGCTCTCAAAAGACGGACAGATTCGCTGCGCCGTTTTCCGAAAGCTCATCAGCTGACCCGGGAGCCCATGGAGTATTGCTTCCAGGAGCTCATGGGTCCGCTGCCGAGGTTAAGATGCGGCTCAGGCGGAGGGATGCTTCAGAACGTCTGCCAGAGCATGCATCCGCATGGAATCGGCGGGGGACTTGGCGGTTTCCGCGCTCTTTTCCAACGAAGGCGCCATGGCCTTCAATTTCGCCGCATTGCTCTTGTTCAAGTGCGACTTCTCCGCGCTCTTGATCGCCTTCTCCAGTTCCGCAATTTGGCTTGCGGGCAGAGCCTCGGACCTCGACAACTGGTCCACGTACGCCTTAGCCACGACTAACTTCGCCGGCCACTCGATCTTTTGCTGGTTCTGCACATTCAGGTCAGCCAGCCGGACAGTCTTGGCCGCGTCGATTTCGTTCTGGGTGAGAAATTTGGTTGGCGTGAGTTGAAATATGTCCAGGCCGCGTGCAATCTCTGAACCGTAAATGTAACCGTTGTACCAATACGCAGACCAATCGCCTCCGAGCACCAATACTTTCGGATCAATGGGCCCGCGGTCGAAGTAGGCGATCTCGAATGGGTTCGCCGGATCGGTGAAGTCCATTACAGAAATTCCGCCCTGGTACCAGGCCTGCACTTCAATATCCCGGCCGGGAACCGGAACCAGGGAGCCGTTGTGCGCCACGCAATTCTCTGTGTCGCCTTGCGCAGCGGGCAGCTTGTAATAGTTCGCGAAAGTCAGCTTGTCGTCCTTCAAACGGAAGATGGCATCCGCTCCCCACTTGTTTGGATCGTTCGGACGGCAGCGCGCGCCGAGCCCACCGCCCCACTCGTCGGTGAACACGACTTTGCTGCCATCGTTCGAAAACGAAGCCGAATGCCAGTAGGAGTAGTTGGGATCATTGACCGCATCCAGACGTTTCGGATGCACTGGATCCTTGATGTCGAGCACGATTCCGTTGCCGGAGCACGCGCCCGCTGCCAATCCGATCGCCGAGTACACGGTAATGTCGTGGCATTGGTCTGTATCCGACGGCTTCTCCGCGCCCTTTTTGCCATGGGTGCCGCCGTTATTCAGGCCGTTGATCGCGCCGGTGCGAGCATCCATGAATAGCCGCGGACTCGACACGATCTTCGCCTCCTGCGGCGCAGCCACTGGAACTTTGATCACATCGATGCGAAACAGCGCCGTGTTCGGATCTTTGTCTGGTTTTTCCCCGGAGCAGCCGTCCAGTTCTTCTGGCTGACGCACAAACGAAGTCCCCGATACGTAGATGTAGACATTGTCCTTGTCGTTCGGATCGATCACCAGAGTATGCGTGTGCGATCCGCGGCACGTCTGCACCGCTGCGACCTGCTTCGGATTCTTGATGTCAGAAATGTCGAAGATTCTTACGCCGCGGAACCGGTCTTTTTGCGCTACCGGGAGGGGGTGCTTTTTTTCTTTTTCTTTATCTTT
>JGI12695J13573_1000118_pt1 | contig 11253 bp, 9 predicted proteins | sample BlaSpr_A8_OM2_M3_FD_13573 | JGI IMG/M metagenome (IMG submission 13573) | reverse complement strand
GGGGGCTGGATTTCCGGAGTGCAGGACAGCTTTCCATTGGGCGTAGCGGGCGGGGGGAATTTCGGTTTCGTTGTTTTTGGAGGAGTCGACTTTTTTCCAGGGACTCCAGTTGCGGTCGGGGTTGTCGACGTTGCCGCTGCGGGCATACAGATCGACGTTGCCTGCGCCGCGAAAATCGGCGCGTCCCCAGCGCGAGAAAATTCTGGCGTCAAACACATCGCTCTGATAGGTGCCCTGAGATTCAGGCTGTGGTCCGAGGACGAATATTTTTCCTAGATTGCTGGTGGCGGCGTAGAGGCCGCCGCCCGGGGCTTTGGCGAAGCCGGTGACCTGCGAGGCGGGAGCCTTCAGCAGGTCGGAAAAATCATCGAGACTTGTGATGGCGAAGATGTGGCCGCGGTTGCCGGTGCCGGCGAGAAGGTGATCCTGCGAATCGAAGGCGAGGGAATAAACGATGTCCTCGTGAGAGCTCCAGAGGCGTGTGGGGGAACCGTCGGGGGCGATGCGGTAGACGTCAGAGCCATTGCCGGCGCCGCCGCCGGGAAATGGAAATGGACCGGAGCTGGACGGCGCGCTGGGAGTGGGCGTGATGGTCAGGCCGGGGACTTGCGGGGCGGAACTGGGCGACGGGGAATTCGAAGGCAACATGATGAGCGCGGATGAAGTTGAAGAGGAGCTGCCGGTGCTGCGCTTCTCGCCGACTGCTGCGGCGTAGATGTTGCCGGCGCGATCGAGAGCGAGTGCGGTGATTTCCTTCTTTGGAGCGCTGTAGAGGACGAAGCCTTCGCCGGCGGGCGAGATGCGGTAGATGAGGCCGCTGCCGTCGGAGCCGGCGATCAGATTGTCTTGAGGGTCAAAGGTCAAAACCCGGATGTGGGTTTCGTCGCTCTTGAAAAAAACTGAGTGCTCGCCCTTGGGAGTTACACGATAAATTTCGCCGCGATCGCCGGTGGCGACGTAAAGGTTTCCGGACTTGTCGAGGGCGAGGTCCCAAATATATTTGGTGCCAGGTTCGAAGTAGACGGAGGAAGTCCAGGAGGGATCGGCAGAGGGATGGGCGGCGTCTTTGTCTTTATTCCTGTCCCTGTCTTTATTCTTATTCTTGTCGTTTTCTTTATCTTCATTCTTGTCTGAATTCTTGTCTGAATCATTCTTGTCTGAATCGGGAGAAGAGGAATCGGATTTTGCGGCGGCTGGATTGGCGCTGCCTTTGTGTTCGAGTTTATAAACTTTTCCGTCGGGAGCAGTGGCTGCGTAGATAACGCCGCCGGGAGCGGTACGCAGGGCCTGGACTTGAAGTTCTTTCGGCTCAAAAATGATGGTGGATTTTCCGTTGGGGGTAATGCGGTAGACGCGGGCGGGCGCGCCGGCGGCGACGTAGAGGTTGCCGGCATCATCGGAGGCGATCGCCCAGATGTAGGTGGAGGGAGTGGCGTAGAGGCTTTTGAAAGTGGGCGCGAGTTCGAGACTACCGACGCTGCGGATGGCGATTGCGGTGGCCGTGCCTTTCGTGAATTCGTCGAAGCGCGACTGCTCCCAGGTGCGTGTGCCTTCGGCGAGGGCGGTGGGGGCGAGGCTGGAGATGGTCAGGGATGACAGAAAAAAAAGGAAGAAGAAGATCTTTCTGGAGCTGTGCAAAATTTGAAACCTCGAAAAAAATCGGTGTGAAGAATAACTTCAGGTTAACACGACGAGGGTTGGGTGTGAGGGGGGGATGGGTAGCGATTTAGTGGGGACTCCTCTGCAAGAGGCAGGGATGGGTTCCGCCTCGCTTCGCCCGTTCGACAAGCTCAGGGCAAGCTTCGGCGGGACGGCCGAGGCGGCCGTCGCCACATGAGTCGTGAGCGGGACGGCCGAGGCGCCCGTCGCCACACGAGCTGTGCCTCCACACGAGCTTTGCCTCCACATGGGCTGTGGCGCACGCAGGCAACGTGTGGATTCTCCGTGATATTGTAGGATTTGATGGAATCTTCGCGTCAGGATTTGTTGCATCTGCTGGCTTGCAAGTCTTTCCGGCTGGGCGAGTTCAAGTTATCTTCGGGCGGGACCAGCGACTACTACATCGACTGCAGGACGACAACACTCGACGCGAAAGGGTCGCGGCTGACGGGCGAGGTTTTTTCTGACGAAATCCGGCAGCGGGGTTGGAAGCCGCGGGCGATCGGCGGGCTGACCATGGGGGCGGATCCGATTGTCGTGGCAGTTGCGGTGGTTAGCGGCGAGCTGGATGGATTTCTGGTGCGCAAGGCGGAAAAGCAGCACGGGACGGGGCAGCGCATCGAGGGATTCCGTGAGAAGGGCGCGCGCGTGGTGATTGTTGACGATGTTTGCACGACTGGAGCTTCCACGGTGCAGGCGATTGAGGCGGCGCGGGAATTTGGTTTTGAGATTGTGGGAGTGATGTGCCTGGTGGAACGAGAGGAGGCTGGCGGCAGGGCTAGTGTGGAGAAGGCCGCGGCTGGGGCTCCATTTGTTTCAGTTTTTACGGCGAGTGATGTGAGGGCGGATCACATCGCGCAGATGGATGACACGAAGCCCGTGATTTTTGCGGTGGCGGCGAAGTGCGAGGTGTGCGGCAGAGCGGCGGTGACGAATGCGCCGGGGAATCGGTGCGAGGCGCATCGGGCGTAGGGTAAGGCAGTGGTAGAAATGCCTTGCGGGGGTGGTGTCAGGGGTAAAGGTGCAAGAGATCCTTCGACTGCGGTTGTGCTCCGCTTCGCGAAGCACAATCCTCGCTCAGGATGACAAGATAATCGGGGATTCCAAGAAAAATGATTCATACGCTTGAATGGACGGAACAGGGGGTACGCTTCATCGACCAGACGAAGCTGCCCACGGAAGAAATTTATCTCACGTGCGGGACGCATGAGCAGGTTGCGGACGCGATCCGGACGATGGTGGTACGCGGGGCTCCGGCGATTGGCGTGGCGGCGGCGCTGGGGATTGCGCTTGGGATAAGGGATTCGAAAGCATCGACGGTGGGCGAGCTTAAACGGGAGCTCGACCAGATCTGCGAGAACATGGGTAAGACGCGGCCGACGGCGGTGAATTTGTTTTGGGCGATTGGGAGGATGCAGGAAAAGTTCGAAGGGCTAAGGGTTCGTCCGATTGCGCAGATCAAGCATGAACTCGTCGAAGAGGCCAGGCGAATGCATGCCGAAGATATTGCCGCTAACCAGGCGATGGGGCGGCATGGCGCGACGCTGATGCCGAGCGAAGGCGGAGTGCTGACGCATTGCAACGCGGGCGCGCTGGCGACTGCCGGGTACGGAACGGCGCTGGGAGTGATTCGCGCGGCGGTGGAAGCGGGAAAAAAGATTCACGTGTACGCGGATGAGACGCGGCCGTTTCTGCAAGGGTCGCGGCTGACCGCGTGGGAGTTGATGAAGGATGGCATTCCGACGACGGTGATTGCCGACAACATGGCGGGCGCGATGATGCGGCAAGGGAAGATTGGGGCGATTGTGGTGGGCGCTGACCGCATCGCGGCCAACGGAGATGTCGCGAATAAAATTGGAACGTATACGGTTGCGGTGCTGGCGAAAGAGAACGGGATTCCGTTTTATGTGGCTGCGCCGATTTCGACGGTGGATATGGAATGTCCCGATGGGAGCAAGATTCCGATCGAACAGCGGAATGCGAGGGAAGTCTCGCACATTGCGGGAAAACAGATGGTGCCGGATGGAGTGTCGATTGAAAATCCGGCATTTGATGTGACTCCGGCGAAGTACGTGGGTGCAATCATCACCGAGCGGGGCATTGCGCGGGCGCCTTATGACGAGTCCCTGCGCAGGCTGGCTGGGGCGGAGGCGAAGGTGGAAGTTTAGGATTTTTTTCAGGTTTCGCTCTCGGGTTTCCCCGAGAAATCTCCTGTTCAAGATTGTGCATCAGAGTTGTGATGCGGGTCACGGAGGGCGCGGCGCGCGAGGCATAGAGTTCTGAGTGAGTGGAGGTTCCGCCTCGCTGCGCCCGTTCGACAAGCTCAGGGCAAGCTTCGGCGGGACGGCCGAGGCGGCCGTCTCCACATGGACGGTGGGTCGGGCCAATATGGTTCTAGCGGGCCATAGGGGAGTCACTTCTAATGTGAGAGGATGGCCCGTCCTACTGTTTTTACCCGGGGAGACTTAGGGGCGAGGCAGGATGGACCAAAAGGGAGACGGATTGCATCTAAGTAAACAGGCAGCGGAAGAACCGCCGCTGCTGCGGGTGCAGGGATTGAAGAAAGTTTTCCGGTCCGGCGAATCGGACCTGGTGCTCTTTGAGAATTTGTCGTTTGAGGTGAAGCGAGGCGAGATGCTCGCCATTGTGGGCGAGTCAGGAGCGGGGAAGAGTACCTTGTTGCACATCCTGAGCGCTCTTGATCAGGCTTCCGCAGGTGACGTATACTGCGCGCAATTGAAGCTGAATTCGTTATCGGCGGATGACGCAGCAAGGTTCCGCAATTACGACGCGGGCTTTGTCTGGCAGTTTCACTATCTGCTACCGGAGTTCACGGCGGCGGAGAATGTGGGAATGCCACTGCTGCAGCGAGGACGAAGCTGGGCAGAGATAGCGCCGGAAGCTTCACGCTGGCTGCGCGAGGTTGGACTGGAGCAACGCGGGCATCACCGCTCGGGAGAACTTTCGGGCGGAGAGCAGCAGCGGGTGGCTCTGGCGCGAGCGCTGATTACCGGTCCGAAACTGCTGCTGGCGGATGAGCCCACCGGGGACCTTGACGGACAGACAGCCGAAGCGGTCTTCGAACTGATCGCGCGATTGCATCGCGAACACCAACTCACCTCACTCATTGCCACTCATAACTTAGCGTTTGCGCGACGCTGCCACCGGGTGTTGCGGCTGGAGCGTGGGCGGGTGGAAGAGGTGAGGCCGGAGTCGTTGCCGGGGTGAGTTGTTAGATTAGTTGGACGGCGTACAAGGAATGGCGCAGTGCAGGCTTCAGGACGATGCAGTGGGAAGGTAGAGATCCTTCGGCCGCAAAAGGCGCGGCCTCAGGATGACAAAGCAAGCAAAAGGCGCGGCCTCAGGATGACAAAGCGCGATGGGGATGGAATATCGGCGCAAAGGAGGGATTTCAACAGGTTCCTTCGGTAACATTACGGAAACGTTTGAGTGCTTGGGTTTGAGCCCGTTTAATTGCATAATAATGAGGATTAGGACGGGACCAGATGCGGGCAAGGAATATTAACGGGCCAGGATTTCAGTAGGGTCGAGTAAAGGCTGGCGCCTTTTCGACCGGAAGCATCAGGGGGAAGGGCAATATGTTTGAACGTTATACGGAGAAAGCCAGGCGCGTAATATTTTTTGCGCGCTACGAAGCAAGCCAGTTCGGGTCTCCTTATATAGAGACCGAGCACCTGCTGCTGGGGCTCCTGCGCGAAGATAAAGCCCTGACCAATCGGTTCCTGCGCTCGCACGCCTCGGTGGAATCGATCCGCAAGCAGATTGAAGGTCACACCACGATCCGGGAAAAAGTTTCGACTTCCGTGGATCTTCCACTCAGCAATGAATGCAAGCGCGTGCTGGCCTATGCCGCGGAAGAGGCGGAACGGCTGTCGCACCGGCATATTGGGACTGAGCATCTTCTTTTGGGATTGCTGCGGGAAGAGAAATGCTTTGCCGCNGAGATTCTGCACGAGCGTGGGTTGCGGCTTTCGACGATACGCGAGGAATTGGCGCGCACTACGCAGGAAAAAGCGCAGCCGGCACGGCAGCGAGAATCTTCGCTCTTGAGCGAGTTTTCGCGCGATCTGACGCAGGCGGCGATGGACAGCCAGCTTGATCCGCTGGTGGGGCGCGACGGGGAACTGGAACGCGTGGTGCAGATTCTGTGCCGGCGCACCAAGAACAATCCGGTGCTGATTGGCGAGCCGGGCGTGGGCAAGACTGCCATTGTGGAAGGGCTGGCGCAGCGCATTGCCGACGGTGAGGTTCCTTCGTTTCTGGCAGACAAGAGAATTCTGGCGCTCGATCTTTCGTTGATTGTTGCGGGAACGAAATATCGCGGGCAATTCGAAGAGCGGCTGAAGACCATCATGAAGGAACTGATGGAGTCGCAGAATTCCATCATCTTTATTGATGAGCTGCATACGCTGGTGGGCGCGGGTTCGGCGGAAGGCTCGCTCGATGCTGCAAACATTCTGAAGCCGGCGTTGTCGCGCGGCGAAATTCAGTGCATCGGCGCAACGACGCCTGGGGAGTATCGCAAGTCGATTGAAAAAGACCGGTCGCTCGAGCGGCGCTTTCAGGCTGTGAAAGTTCCGCCTCCGAACGAAGCGGACGCGATCAAGGTGCTGTTCGGGATTAAGGACCGGTACGAGAAATTCCACGCGGTCACTTATACGGACGATGCCATCAACTTCGCGGTGTCGCACTCGAGCCGTTACATTCCGGATCGCTTCCTGCCGGATAAGGCCATCGATCTCGTCGACGAAGCTGGAGCGCGCGTGAAACTGCGCCAGACTTCGCAGCCGGAAGAAATTTCGGAAGTACAGAAGCGGATCAAGTTCATCGTGCACCGGATGGAGAACGCGATCGCGAACCATGAGTTCGAGAAGGCGCGTTTCTATTCGGACGAGGAACGCAAAGAGCGCGAGAACCTGCGCGCTCTGCGCGAGAAATATCATCTGGATGAGTCTTCGACCGGCGTTGTCGGCCGCGAAGACATTGAGGATGTGGTCTCGCGCTGGACGGGCGTTCCCATTACCTCAATCAAAGAAGAAGAGACGCAGAAGCTGCTGCGCATTGAGGAAGAGCTGCACAAGCGGATCATTTCGCAGGATAAATCGATCAGTGCGCTGGCCCGGGCGATCCGGCGTTCGCGCGCTGGGTTGAAGAGTCCGAACCGGCCGATTGGCTCGTTCCTGTTCCTGGGGCCGACCGGCGTGGGCAAAACCGAAGTTGCGCGCACGCTTGCGCAATTCATGTTCGGAACCGAAAAAGCTCTGGTGCGCTTCGACATGTCGGAGTTCATGGAGAAGCATTCGGTATCGAAGCTGATCGGCTCGCCTCCGGGATATGTGGGTTACGAAGAGGGCGGCCAGCTGACCGAGCGCGTGAAGCGGGCTCCGTATTCTGTGGTGTTGCTCGATGAAATCGAGAAGGCGCATCCGGATGTCTTCAACATCCTGCTGCAGGTTTTTGAAGATGGCCAGTTGACGGATGGATTGGGCAACACGGTCGACTTCAAGAACACGATTATCATCATGACGTCGAACATTGGGGCGCGGCACTTGCAGAAGCGTGAAGGGTTCGGCTTCCAGTCGACGAAGGATGAAATGGTTTCGGGCAAGGTTGAGGAACTGGTGAAGGGCGAGGTGAAGCGCACCTTCAATCCGGAATTCCTGAACCGGCTGGACGAGATCATTCTGTTCCTGGCGTTGAGCGAGGCTGACCTGATCCAGATTCTGGAGTTGATGGTTACCCAGCTCAATCAGAACCTGGCGCAGAAAGCGATTACGGTTTCGGTGGCGGACGAGGCCAAGAAGTGGATTCTCAACCAGACGCTAACCGACCGCAACTACGGAGCACGGCCGCTGCGGCGGGCGTTGCAGAAATATATTGAAGACCCATTGTCGGAGGCGCTGATTCAGGGCACGATTACGATGCGTCCGGCGTTTATTGAGGTTTTCCTGGAAGGTAACAAGCTGTTTTATCGTCCGGTGGACGCGGAGAAGAGCGCCGAGGGTGTGTTGTTGTACGAGAACAGTTAGGAAGGCTTTCAGCTATCAGCTTTCAGCCGTCAGCTTTTGCTGGCGGCTTTTTTGTTTTGCCGACGCACGGCATTGCTCTGAGGGAGATCCCTCGCCCCGCAGGTGAAAACGCGGGGCTTCGGGATGACGCATTTGGAATAAATGGCCCACGAGTCGGAGCCGGCTTTTAGACCATTCGCAGGTAGCACGATACTAGCCCAGAGCGCTTCTTCTCTTCGGGGGTCTTCCGCCCAGCGTCCCCGCCATTCTCGCCAACGCGCGGCCGTAGTCGCGGATGGTTTCAGGCTTTGAACGCATGTAGATGAACTGGCCTTCGCGGCGGGTCTCGATCAGGTTCGCATCAGCCAAAATCTTAAGATGATGCGAAATCGTGCCCGGGGTTAACCCGCACTTCTCCACCACCTGCCCGCAAAACATCTCCTTGTGCGACGAGAGCCCCTCGAAAATCCGCAAGCGCGTAGGGTCGCTTAAGGCCTTCGAAATCCTGGCTAAATCCTTTTGATCCATATGCAAATTCCAGTGTAGCCGAAGCGGCGCGAAGAAACTGCACCTTTATACTTTGATATTCATCAAACTATTGAAATAAGAAGCGGTGCGCCGCCGGAAGGTTGGCTGCAAATTTACAGGAGGAACGCCATGGGAAAAAGATTTGAGGGAAAAACGGTTGTGATTACTGGCGGCAATAGCGGCATTGGGCTGGCTACCGCCAAGCTGTTCAAGGAAGAGGGTGCGAACGTCGCCATCTCGGGGCGGGACCAGAAAACTCTGGATGAAGCGGCTCGAACGATCGGGAAAGGCACGCTGGCGGTGAAGGCCGATGTTTCGAACCTCGCGGATATTGACCGGCTGTATTCGGAGGTAGCTGCGAAGTTCGGAAAGATTGATGCGCTGTTTGCGAACGCAGGTATTGCCAAGTTTGCGCCAGCAAGCGACAGCAGCGAAAAAATGTTCGACGAGACTTTCGACATCAATGTGAAGGGACTTTACTTTACGCTGCAGAAGGCGATCCCGCATCTGAACGACAATGCAGGAATCGTTTTGAATTCGTCGGTGGTCAACTCGCGGGGAACTCCGGGGGCGAGCGTTTACGCGGCCACGAAGGCGGCGGTGCGTTCTCTGGCGCGGACATTCGCGGCAGAGTTGGTGGGACGCGGGATTCGGGTGAACGTGGTCAGTCCGGGACCGATCACTACTCCTATCTTTGGTAAGACTGGCTTGCCGAAAGAGGCGCTCGATGCTTTCGCCGCCCAGATTAAGGAGGACGTTCCCATGAAGCGCTTTGGTACGCCCGATGAAGTGGGACACGCTACTCTGTTCCTGGCGAGTCCCGAGGCGTCTTACATCACGGGCGTGGATCTGAATGTGGATGGAGGGTTAGGGCAGATTTAAGCCTGCGTAATCTTTGAAATAGGGTGTTTGGGCGGCCGTCGGCTTTTCGCTGGCGGCCTTTGTTTTGGGTGGATGGGTCCGAATACATTTTGCGGCCAGCAGGCATCCCTACGGGGTGCTGTTCTCCGTTTGGTGGGGCTGACCCGGCGCTGATGCGCCGGGCTATTATCGGACGCCACGCTAGGGCGTTACACCCCACGATCCGAGGAAGGGGGAGATCCCCCGCCCCGCTGGTGAAAACGCGGGGCTTTGGGATGACTCCTTTGCTACGGAGCGAATTTGCCGGTCTGCCGGTTCCCTTAACGGGGCTGCGGCGAGAATTCTGGCAACTACCGGATTGACCGTCGAAAAAAACTGTGATTAGATGCGCAACACTGAGCCACGGGGCGGGTTTGGTAGCCAGAGCCTGCCACCAGCGTGGCGTGCGAACCGAGGAGGAAGTATGAAGTCCAGTGTTGTAATCGCTACACTTGCCGCAACCCTACTCGCCCTGACTGCCGGTGCCAGCGCACGGGAAGTTGTCCTGCCCGCGGGCACTCTGTTGCAATGCACTCTCAACGAACCCAACTTCTCCTCGGCAACGGTGGATGTTGGCGATCCGGTATTGTGCCACTTGAAGGGAGTCACGTCATTCGGGCAACAGGCGTTTCCGCGGGGCAGCTATCTGGTGGGACATCTGGAATCTGCCAAGAATCCGGGACATTTTTTCGGAAAAGGCTATTTGAAGCTGCAATTTGACCGCATTGGGCTGCCGACCGGCGATCTGCCGCTGGAGGCGAAGGTGATCGCAACCCGCGGCTATAAAGTGGATAAGCAGGGCAAGATTGACGGGAAGGGCCATGCCAAACGCGACGTGGTGGAATGGATGCTGCCCCCGCTGTGGCCGTGGAAGGTGATTATGTTGCCGGCACGCGGGCCGCGCCCGACGCTGAAGGGCGAGACGGTGCTCAGCCTGCGTTTGATGGATGACGTACAGGTACCGCAGGTGGCGCAGACGTTCGGACCGGGATGGCATTTCTTCAGCCGTCCGCAGAACGAATCGTATAACTCGCAGAGCATGAACACCACGCCGAGTCTCGCGGTTCGCGGAAGTGTGACTACTGCCAGAGCGGATATATCGGCGTCGGTGGAGGTTCCTCAGCCAGCTTATGCCAGCCTGGTTACACGGGTGACCAACTACTTTTCGGGATCGACAGCGGCGAGTGGACCGGTGTTCATCCTGAAGACGGGCACGGTGCTGCCGGTCGGGAACTATCAGTACCAGGATGGCCGGATCACTTACACGCTGGCCGGTGGAGGCGGTGGGGTGCTGAATGCGGAGGACGTCGACTGGACGACGACTACGAGGGTCAATAACCAGCACGGCGTGCGGATGACATTGCACGGCGGGCATGTGACGCCGGAGACGGCGGGGTTCTAGGTTTATTAAAGAAGATCAATGTTAGAGAAGATCAATCAGCCGCCGGCTTGAGCTGGCGGCTTTTTTGCAGAGTGAACTGGCTAAGGCTTGGCCCAGTCTTCGATCATCAGACCCTTGACCGTTCGAAAAACGCGATCGTTGGTGACGACGATGGCATCCACGGCAAGCGCTTGAGATGCAATCATCAGGTCGAGGTTCCCCATGGGTTCACCGCTTACTTCCAGCAAAGCTCGCACGCGAGCGTAGTGCCGAGCGGCGATGGAATCCCAGGGAAGAATTTCGATTCGCCTGAGAAATTCCTCAACCACGACGCCGAGTTTGGCCGCTTGTGGAAGTCTGGCGACGCCGAAGCGGAGTTCGGCTTCCGTGATGACCGAAATGCCTACCTCGGCGATGGGGACTAGCAGGAGCCTGTCTCGTACGCGGGGAACGTTTCCTTTGATGATGTAGCTTACGGTGTTGGTGTCGAGAAGGTAGCGAATGGCCATCTAGAACAGATCACGCTTTTGCGGAGGCGCGTCGTCGCGGTCGGCTAGGAAGTTCTTCGGGACGGAGATGGAATCCATGAGGGCGAAGAGATCTTTCCAGGATTCAGGGCGGCGCGACAAAATGACATCCCCGGTAGCGAGATCGCGGCGGACGTAGACTTCCGAGCCCTCGAAGCGATATTCAGAAGGCAGGCGAACGGCTTGGCTGCGGCCGTTGCGGAAGAGCTTGGCGGTTTTCGACATGGTA
>JGI12695J13573_1000111_pt1 | contig 11375 bp, 7 predicted proteins | sample BlaSpr_A8_OM2_M3_FD_13573 | JGI IMG/M metagenome (IMG submission 13573) | reverse complement strand
ATTTGGCTGGCGCCGAATGCCGGGGCCGCGAACATGCTGGGAAAGTCCGCGATGTGGAAGATCGGAGCGGCGTGCAGGTAGACCCCACCTTCGGTGTACCGCATCCAGTAGTTCAAGTTGTGGATGTCGGCAAGGACATTCGCATGCGTTACCATGACGCCTTTTGGCTGCCCCGTCGTGCCGCTCGTGTAGATAAGGCCCAAAACGGCCTCGGGATCGTAAAAGCCCTTCGGAACAGGGTCGCTGGTAATTGGAAGAGGTTGTTTGTCGATCACCTGTTGCCAGCTCAACTGTACTGCGGGGACAGCGAGGGAGGAATGGCGCACGATCCCATGCGGACGCGCATCTTCGAGCACCCCGTCGATCTCTTTGGTTGACAGGCGGGTGTTCAGCGGAACGGCGATCACCCCCAGCCTGCTGCAGGCATAGATGAGTTCGATGTAGTCGGGTCCATTCGGCAGCAATAGGGCAAGGCGATCTCCGACGCCAAAACCGTGGCTCGTGAGCGTCGCGGCGATGCCTTCGACGCGAGTTTGGAGTTCGCGAAAGGTGAGGAGTTGGCCGTCACGAGCAAGCGCAGTTCGGCCGGGATAGAATCGCAATGCCCGGCCGAGAGAATGAACGTAGATCATCTTCTTTTCTCATCTTCTGTTCGCGCTTTCTGCGCTTGCTTTTCTGTGCGCTGCGTATACCCGAGGGAAACAGATTTAATCGGCCGCAGTGTTTGTTCTGGCGTGTGGGGCTTCTTCCGCTTTCGAGCGGGTCGCGAGCAATTCCAGGAGCATGGAATCACGCTCCCGTTCGAGTTCGTCGATTGAACGGCCGTTCGCTTCCTTCAATACGCCGTTGATAATAGTTCGCTTCACCTCGGGACTGAACTCAGTGATCGTGCCGAGATCTTTCCACCAGGTGGCGACGGGGCCGGACAAGTGTTCCATGAAATGCTGGATCCCGCCTTCACCGCCTGCGAGATGGAACAACAGATTGGGACCCATGAGACCCCAACGTAATCCAGGTCCCCAACAGACCGCGGCGTCCGAATCAGCAACATCCAGAACACCTTGTTCAATGAGGTATACGACTTCACGGTAGAGAGCCGCCTGAAGCCGGTTCGCAACGTGGCCCACCACTTCCTTTCGCACGTGGATCGGCTTTTTGCCGATCGAGGTGTAGAACGAGATGGCCCGTTCAACAGTTTCGGGGGATGTTTTCGCACCTGCGACAACCTCGACCAGTGGAACTATATGCGGAGGATTAAATGGGTGGCCAATCACGCACCGTTCGGGATACTTGCAGGCCGATTGCATCACGCTCATCGGTAGCCCGGAAGAACTCGAAGCGATGATGGAATCCTTCGGCGCTGCGGCATCCATGTCAGCAAACAATTTGACTTTGAAGTCCTTGCGTTCAGGTCCGTTCTCCTGAACCAGATCAGCGTTGGCAACGGCTTCTTTCAGATCGAGCGTAAACCGCAAATGATCGCGTGAGCCGTTGGGTGAAATTCCTAGCGCCGTCAAGTCCTTCCACGCCGCATCGATGTATCGCCGCAGATTCGCTTCGGCGTTTGGCGCCGGATCTGTGGCAACAACGTTAAGGCCACGCGCCAGGTATAGAGCAGCCCAACTGGCGCCAATGACTCCCGTCCCAACAATCGCTACATTTTTGATTTCCTGGCTCTTTGTTTTTGCCATTGGATCCTCCTATAAGTTCGCTTCACTTCAATCGCGTATTTTCCGCGAGCCTCTTGCTCCGAGACGCTTAGCTGGCTCGGAGTGCCTCTTTCACGTTCTTCCCTGGCTGTGCAGCAGGGATCGCACCGCTGGTACGCAGGCTGCCGATTTCGTCCTCTCCAAAACCGAGCTCTTTCAGGACTTCATCGTTATGCTCACCGATTCGCGGCGCGCGCCGGGCAGGTACTTTGGAAACGCCGTGTACTTGAATCGGACTGTTGACGGTTGAGGTCAGCTTTTCGCCAGCTCCTTCGAGCGGAACGACGATGTCATTCGCTCGCAATTGTGGATCATTCACGACTTCCTGCGGCTCACGCACGGCGCCGAAGGGGACGTGAACGCCATTGAAGACCTCATACCAATGCGACATTGGCTGCGAACCAAAGATCTCATCGAGCATTGCCGTCAATTGCGGCCGGTTCTGCGCCAACTTGGCAGGATCAGAGAATCGCGGGTCCGTGAGGATATCCTCACGACCCATTGCTTTGAGAACCGCGGGCACCTTGTCTGGAGTTGCTACAAGAACGAACCAAGTTCCATCGGAAGAGCGATACGTGTTTAAAGCCGCATTTGCTGGATGAGTTCGATCGTGTAGCCCGTAGAAACTCGCACCACATAACGCAGCCTGGATAAAGACGCTGGCCGACCAGACACCTGCTGCGAGGAGCGAAGTCGTGACGTAGGATCCTTTTCCGGTGCGCTCGCGTCGATAAAGCGCGGTCAGAATCGCGGCATAAATGCAGACCGCAGTTGCATTGTCACCGCTGCCTGCCACTGGCCAGGTCGGCGGCTCCCCAGCATCGCGCGTCATGAATAACAGGCCACTTCTTGCCCAGAAGGCCGTGAGATCGAATCCCGGAAGAGCGGCGTCCGGACCTTTCTCGCCGAACCCGGTGAGATCGGCATAGATCAGACGCGGATTCCACCGCGCGACATCTTCATATTCAAGCTTCAATTTCTTGCGTGCGGAATGCGGTGTGTTGACGATGAACACGTCGGCCCACTTGGCTAACCGCTCGAGAACCTGCTGCGCGCTTGCAGCTTTCAGGTTGAGCGCAACCCCACGCTTATTTCGATTCGCCAACTGGAAGGGATAGGGCTCTTCCGAATGGGGCTGGGGCGGGATCTTCTGCCCGATTCTCCACAGCTCTCCCTCGGGGGGTTCAACTTTGACGACGTCGGCGCCGAAATCGGACAGGATTGTTGCAGCGCCCGGCCCGGCAATGAAGCTCGACAAATCCACGACCTTCAGTCCGGAAAATATGTTGCCTTCTGTCATTTTCATCTCCTTCTTCACGATCATTACTTATGGCATCGAGTCATTTGGAACTTCGAAGTAGCGCGCAAACTTCTAGTTTCCCTGAAACTTTGCCGCGCGTTTTTCGAGGAACGCCGCCGTCCCTTCTTTCTTGTCGTCGGTCGAGGCGCAGACTGCGAAAAGCGAGGCTTCGATGAGCAGGCCTTCAGCCACGCTCGTCTCCAGACCTTTGTTGACCGCCTCAAGTGCGTACTTCACGCTAAGAGGTGCGTTCGCAATGATCTTCTTCAACACAGTTTCTGCACGCTCGATGACCTGCGCGCTCGGCACCACTTCGTCCACCAGGCCGATGCGATAAGCTTCAGCTGCATCAATGATGTCTCCGGAGAGGATGAGCTTGAGCGCCCGGCCTCTTCCGACCAGACGAGGCATGCGCTGCGTGCCTCCATAGCCGGGCATGACTCCAAGCTTTACTTCTGGCTGACCGAATTTTGCGCTCTCGGCAGCGATTCTGATAGCGCACGCCATCGCCAGCTCGCACCCGCCGCCCAGGGCAAAGCCGTTGACTGCGGCGATGACCGGCTTGCCAAGGTTCTCGATGAGGTCGGTCAATGCCTGTCCCCGACGAGTTCCCTCTTCTGCTTCTACGGCTGTGTTGTTGGCGATCTCCGCGATGTCGGCGCCGGCAGCGAACGCCTTCTCACCGGCGCCCGTGAGGATGACTCCACGGACCTCGGAATCGTCACGCGCGGCCTCGAAGGCTGCGCGCAATTCGTTAATCGTTGCCTTGTTCAACGCGTTCATCACCTTTGGCCGGTTCAGCGTCACATATGCAATCGGCCCTTTCTTGTCGTAGACAACGTTCTCGAGTTTTAGAGCAGAGGCTAGCGAGCTCATTCACTTCTCCTTATGAATCGTTAAGGTCTAATCGTTAAGATCATTAGTCGTTAAGATTTATGGTGACGTTCGTTATTGCGCGGCAGAAATTTCGGCGTACGCGATGCCGGTCAGGTTTCCTTCCGCCGCAAGCACTGTCTTCTTGTTGGACCCATCGAGATTCGCGCTATAGACGGATCCACCCAAGTCGGTCAGAAACATGCGGCCGCCTTTCAGATCCAGGGCGATACCGATTCCTTCCTCCAAATGGTCGAAAACAAACTCCGGGTCTTTCCTGCCATTTCCTTGAGAGGGATCCATGGAGGCGCGATTCACGGTGTTGCCGCGTGGTGGATCGCCGCGATCCGTCCAGTAGAGCGTCCGGTTGGCGAGGTCTAGTTCGAGGTCGATGGGTTCCGGCAGATTCTCGTACAGGAGTTCGACATCTTTGCGGTTCGCTGGAGTCTGGCCCTTGGGAATCTCGAGATTGGCGCGAAAGATACGTCCCTCACCGGCATTGGCCGGACCCTTCTGAGTCCAATAAACTTTGCCGGCTTCGACGTCGAGCGCAATGCCCACGCACCACTTCTTAATTTCTTTGCCCGGACGTGCGTCGCCTCCGCTGGTATCGATAAGAGATTCGATCTTGGAACCATCCAGGTTGGCGCGCATCACCCGCATGCCCTCGCGATCCGACCAGTAAAGCTTCCTGTTCTTCTCATCAAGTTGCAGTTGCTTGGGAGTGAAAGTGCCTCCCGGAGGAACAATGTGCGTAACGTTGCTTCCGTCAAGATTCGCGCGCTCGATGGAACCGTCGTTGGCGGTGGGGTTGCCCATGTTGGTCCAATAGAGATGACCTGCTTCGACGTCAACGACAATGCCGTCGGGAATCCGCCTTCCCTCACTCACGATGATCTTGAGGTCGGAGCCGTCGGGATTCGCGGAAAGCACTTCGCCGCTGCTTGCACTCAGAAAGAACAAGCGAGCCGTCGCGGCCTTTGCCGTGGTTTTCTTGACTTCTAATTTAGAGGACTTAACAGCCATGATTTTCGTCGCTCCTTTATTTATTGCTTCAGTTTTGGCAAGACAGGTTGAATAGGAAACCGCAATTCACTTCCATTCCGTTAGACGAAGGCGCTGAAGCCCGTTATGGCTTTACCCAGAATCAGGTTCTGTATCTGGAAGGTGCCTTCGTAGGAGTAGAGCGCCTCCGCATCCACAAAAAAGCGGCCGACGTTGTAGTCTGCGGCGATGCCATTACCGCCCAAAAGCTCGCGCGCCCACCCGACTGTCTCGCGGCACTTGGCAGTGGTGAACGCTTTGGCCAGTGAGGCATGCGCATCGGTCAGCTTGCCTTCCGCCTGCAACTGGGCCATGCGTACCAACAGACACTGCGAAGCAGTGATGTTGGCGAGCATCCTCGCGAGGAGGTCCTGCACCATCTGGAATGAGGCGATGGGTTTTCCGAACTGCAGGCGTTCCTGACAATACTTGAGTGCGTTCTCGTAGGCGCCCATGGCACACCCGGTCGCCTCCCAGCCAACCACGAAGCGCGTCATCTTCAGGACGCGGGCGGTGTCTCGGAACGACTTGTCTTCCTGCAACCGGTTCGCTTCCGGTATCCGGCAATTTTCCATCGTGATCAGGCCGTTCTGGACTACTTTGAGCGCAATCTTGTTCTGGATCTTCTCTACGCTGAAGCCGGGTGTGGTCTTGTTCTCGACGATGAAGGCTTTGACTTGGTTGTCTGCTACGTCGCGCGCCCAGATAATGGAAATGTCGCACCACGGAGCATTGCCGATCCACTTCTTCTGACCATTAAGGATCCAGGTGTCTCCATCCCGCTTGGCAGTCGTCAACATTCCACCCGAAGTTCCTGATCCAACCAGTGGTTCCGTCAGGCCGAAGCAGCCAATTGTTTCCCAACGGGCCATCGGCGGGAGCCATTTCTGTTTTTGTTCCTCCGACCCGCCCAGGTAAATCGAACCCATTGCCAAGCCGTTGTGTACACCGAAGAATGTCGCGATCGACGAGTCGATGCGCGCCATCTCCATGGCTATCAAACCAAATAGCTGCGCACTTCCGCCTCTGCAGCCATAACCCTGCATGGCGATGCCGCCAATGTTGAGTTCTTTGATTGCGGGCAAGATTTCGAATGGGAAAGCATCTTCGACCCAGTACTTGGTGATGATGGGCGCGATTTTTGTCTCCATGAAAGTGCGCACCTGTTTCACAATCGCCAACTCTTCAGCGGGCAGTGTTTCGACAAGTTGATAGAAGTCGCTATTGGGTGCCGGTAGCGACACAAGCTTTCTGTCTTTTGCTGGGCTTGCCATTAAAACCTCTCTACTTATTAATTGTGTTTGTCTCGCTGCTCGCGGACACTTCATTTAAAGCAAGCGGGCTGCCAAACCTATTTGGAAATTGCCTGCTGAAAAGAAGCGAGTTGCAGTCTGAAAGGAGGCGTTGGTCAATAAATCAGCGTCATCAATAGATCAGTGTCATTGCCGGTAACGCTGATCGGATCTATTCGCGCATGAAAAACCTAGGTATCGCGAGTGCCGCACTACCAAGAAGCAGTAGAGGTAGCATGTTCCGCGACAATCCAGCTCGCGGTCGCATTTTTATGATGTTCTAAGGAGTGAGAGGGAACGTTGCGCAACCAACGAAATCAAACCGAGTTTAAGTTCTGCTCAGGCGAGTCGGATCAAACAGAAATCACATCGAGGCGATGAGCAGTACTGGAAAGCAAAGAATCATTCAGCGACTAAACTGGCCGTTGGGGAAGACATTACCTAGGCAGAAATCGTTCGCACCAACGCAAGCAAGCGGAATGGGTGCGCAGTACGCTGCTCACCCACTCCACGAACAAAGGACGAAAATTAGTGTTTCTCGATTACTGCCCAGTCATGGCGCTATTACTTACCGCTTTTCTCTGTTCTGGCAATGACAGTGTCTTCTGCAATGTACACGCACGCCTCGAGGTTGCCGCCGACAAAAAACGGCGTTACCTCGAGCGAGCCGTCGATACGGTGATGCACCGCGACAAGAATGTTGTTGGGTGCGATCTTTCCCATCGTGTGTACTTTAAAGAAGCTTCCCGGTGACGTGGAGCAGTCGTAGTGTAAATCGACAGTGTCGTCGTCGAGCAACTGATACCTTCCCTTGCAGACGCCGTTGGAGGGCGTCACTTGCGACGCATCCGTCGAAGGCACTTGCATGAGCACTCCCTGGTCGACGATTTTGACGTTGCCGGCTCCGTCGAACGACCAGACTCCCGTGTTCGTCACCACCGACTGCGTTACAGTTCCAGTCAAAACGTGCGGACAGGTTCCGTTCTGCGGGGAGCCAGTGATGAACTGCAAGGTCTCGTTGAATGGGAAGTCGCCTTTGAGGCGGTCAGAATTGTTCTGAGCGAAGGCGGCGCTTGCGATGCAGAGGAACACTAAGAGAGCTTTTCTCAAGGGTGCAGCTCGTTTCGCCGGGTCATCTCTATGTTTGGTGATGATGGGTGCGACATTCGTTTCCATGAATGTGCGAACTTGTTTCACAACCGTCAACTCTTCAGCGGTCAGGGTTTCGTTGAGGTCATAGAAACTGCTATTGGGTGCCGGTAGCGGTGCAGACTTTCTGTCTTTTATTGCGCTTGCCATCAAAAAATCCTTTCTTACTTTTTATGTGTTGCTGTTTGCAACACTTCCTTAAAGCAAATGGGCCGCCAAACTTATCCGAAAATTGCCTGCTGAAAAGAAGCGAGTTGCAACCGGAAGGGAGGTCGTTGATCAATAAATCCGTGTCATCAACAGATCAGCGTCAAAGTACGGGTAACACTGAGCCGAGTTCGCGCATGAAGAACCCATGAAGAGCGTTGCCGAAACCAAAAGGCGAGTGTGTGGCGCTCGCTGAATTCTCGTCAGCATATCGCGAGCAACTGTCTCAATGAATGTGGCGATGATTTAGTGCCAACCGAGGGCTGGGGCGACCGAAGTCAGAATTGCCTCCATGACATGCACATTGTAGGCAACACCTAGTTGATTTGGAACGGTCAGCAATAACGTGTCGGCCTCCGTGATCGCCTCGTCTTTCCTAAGCTGCTCGATGAGAATATCTGGCTCAGCGGCGTAGCTGCGGCCGAAGATCGCCCGCGTGTTTTCGTCAAGGAACCCGACTTGGTCCTCTTCCTGAGAGCCTCGTCCGAAATAGCCACGATCGCGGTCATCGATCAACGCAAAAATACTGCGGCTAACGGAAATACGCGATGTGCGCGTGTGACAAGCATTCTTCCAGGCTGCGCGAAAGGCGCGAATCTGGGCGGCTTGTTGGATGTGGAGCGGCTCGCCGGTCTCGTCGAATTTGAGGGTTGAGGTCTGCAGGTTCATTCCTAGCTTCGCGGCCCATGCGGCGGTCGCGTTGGAAGCCGACCCCCACCAGATTCGATCGCGCAATCCTGCAGAGTATGGCTCAAGACGTAGCAGCCCCGGAGGATTGGTAAACATTGGACGTGGGTTCGGCTGGGCGAAACCCTTGCCGCGCAGCAACTCGAGAAATTCTTCGGCATGCCGCCGGCCCATATCTGCGTCGTCCTCTCCTTTAATCGGGCGGTAGCCAAAATAGCGCCAACCATCGATGACCTGCTCGGGGGAACCGCGGCTGATTCCCAACTGCAGTCGGCCACTGGAGATTAGATCCGCAGCCCCAGCGTCCTCCGCCATGTAATGAGGATTCTCATACCTCATATCGATTACTGCGGTGCCAATTTCAATCTTTCGCGTTTTAGCACCTACCGCCGCGAGCAGTGGGAACGGTGATGCGAGTTGCTGCGCGAAGTGATGAACCCGGAAGTAGGCTCCGTCCATTCCCAGGCGCTCAGCCTCCACGGCGAGGTCAATGGACTGCAGGAGCGCGTCGGCCGCTGACTGCGTTCGTGACTGCGGCGAAGCTGTCCAATGACCGAATGAGAGGAAGCCAATTTTCTTCATGCAATATAAGTCTCCCATATCGTCGCTATGGCTGTGCGCCGCTTCTCTGGGTCGCCCTCGCCGAATGCTTCCGCGTTCTTTCTCAAGAGATCGTCTACACTTTGCATCGCGTTCTCCGTTCCGGGCGTACCGCCGGCTATTCTGAGCCAAGCCGCTCTTGACGAACAACTCCGATGCCGGCTTGGCCCGACGAGAAGGAATCGGGTGAAAACGGGTCAGAATGGATATCCTGAAGCTTACCAATTCCTTCGATGCCAAGCGCTAAATTAACCGAAACGTCTAACTGACTGAAGAGGATCCAGACAGGAGGGCATCGAGGCCTCGCGCACCGCCGCGACAAAAGCGGAAGGCCGCGCTTTCTCTCCGCCGGGCACTCTGAGTAATCGAGCCCGATCGCGACAACTTCTTTTCAACTATTCTCACTGATTTGCGAGCAGCCAAGGTCTTCGAGATTGCAGTTTTTCGATTCAAGTCCTCGCTGTCCTTTAGCTGTCCAATAACGACTCCTAAGAGCTCCTTACAAGGCTTTTAGGTAGCCACCCGCGTCTTGTAAGTTGTTGAAATTGCTAATTGTTTTGGACTCATAACCCAAAGGTCGGTGGTTCCAATCCACCCCCCGCAACCAAATCCATTCAATCAGTTGAACCTTTCGGCCCTTTTCGCCCCTAAGGTACTGCTTCCCCAGCGGTCTGCCACAGTTCCTGACCCGGTCGACCCTAGGTTCCGAACAATATCTAGAATCGTTGCGTCGCTCCATCGATCCTGAGCACGTTATAATAGGCGGGCGCACATGGCTCTGGCGACTCGGTCTCCACGGAATCCAATCTCAGCCTGCTCAATTCGCGACAACACGTGGACCTCGTCCAAATGAAGGTCTCCCCCTCCCACCCAACGGACGACAGATTCATTTTCTGCGCTGACGCTATCCCGAGGCTAGGCTCCGCGCGGGGAGTTGTAATGCACGCATTGCGCGCTGCGACCGTTTCCGCAGTTTTGTTCTCTCCCGCTGCGCGCGCACAGAAGAGTGATTCGGCGAAGCCTGTGGTGGTGCAACCGGGTGCGCCGGGTGCGCCGACTAGAACGCTGCCGTCCTCAACGCGGGCAGCCCTGCCGCCACGCTCCCCAGCAGACGTAGAGTTCATGCAGGGCATGATCCTGCATCATGCGCAAGCGGTCGAGATGACGGCGATGATTCGGTCGCGTACGCAGAATAAAGACCTGCGTTCCTTGGGAGCGCGTATCAGCAGCTCGCAGGCGGACGAAATCAAATTCATGAAGCGGTGGCTGGCGGCCCGCGGCGAATCACTTTCGATGGCGATGCCGAACATGCCGAGCATGGATATGTCGCATGAGGCCTCGCACGAGGCTTTGCACGAAACCGTGGCACCGATGCCCGGTATGCTTACCCCGAAGCAGATGGAGGCGCTGCAGCAGGCGAAGGGCGCCGAGTTTGACCGCTTATTTTTGCTGGGGATGATACAACATCACAATGGCGCACTGACCATGGTAAAAGATCTATTCGACACCGCAGGCGCCGGACAGGATGCCGAGTTGTTCGACTTCGCGACCGATGCGGACAATACGCAACGGGCCGAGATACGGATCATGGAGAGTATGTTGCAGAAAGAAACCCTAGAGGAGAAACGATGAACCGATTGCGCAGTCTTACGGTATGTGCAGTGTGGATCGCACTTATTTTTTGTTTCGCTGTAAACCGAACGCAGGCGCAGGCCGTGCAGCCAGCGGCTCCGCCACAGGAGCAGGCGCAGAAGCCTGCGAGCCCGCCTTCCGACAAGGACGCAGAGGACGAAAATAAAGATCCATTCGCGCCAGAGCCTGCTCCAACGCTGGCACCGGGTATGACGGGCTCGGATACGAATGATGCGCGAGCCAAGCTTACACCGGGCCTCTACGACGCCGGCGAAACTTCGATGGGCATCGAGCACCTCTTGCTGCTCAAGAAGCCGGACGCGTTTCAACTCGGGACCACGGATCCTGATGATCCGAAGGTCGAGAAAGTAGTGGGGCAGCTTGGCATGGGGAACAACAAGAAGATTCCAAAGTCAGCCCACTTGCTGATCGCGCAACTTGCTTTCGCCAACTCTGACCTGGCGTTCCAGGGCAATCATTTGTTCCAGGGAAATTTTTATGGCGTGAGTATCTACGACATCGGCAACCCGGCGAAGACGACGTTGTTGACTTCGATGGTCTGCCCTGGCGGACAAGGTGATGTGTCGGTATACAAAAATCTGATGTTCATGTCGGTCGAGATGCCCAATGGACGCTTGGATTGTGGCATTCAGGGATTTCCCCCGGAACCGGCTCCGCCCGCAGACGATGACAAAGACAAAGATAAAGTAACCGCTGCCGACAAAGACAAAGACAAAGATAAAGACAGCGCCAGTGACAGTGACAAAGGCAAAGACGACAAAGATAAAGATAAAGAAAAAGAAAAAAAGCACCCCCTCCCGGTAGCGCAAAAAGACCGGTTCCGCGGCGTAAGAATCTTCGACATTTCTGACATCAAGAATC
>JGI12695J13573_1000101_pt1 | contig 12064 bp, 9 predicted proteins | sample BlaSpr_A8_OM2_M3_FD_13573 | JGI IMG/M metagenome (IMG submission 13573) | reverse complement strand
CAAGACCGGCGAGCCGATTCCCGCGGAACTGGTAACGCGCGCGAATCGCGCTTCCGCCTTCGGACGCGGCGCATGGGTGGCCCGCCAGAACGCGCTCACTGCGATCTCCTACGACATTTATAAAACCAAGCCTGAGTCCGTCGACCTCGACAAGGTCACCATGGACGCGAACCGCAACTACACACTGTTTACGCCTCTGCCGGAAACCCATATGTGGGCGTCCTTCGGGCACCTCGGTGGCTACTCTTCTGCCTACTACACCTATTTATGGGATAAAGTGATCGCCCAGGATTTCTTCCTGCAGTTCGATCACAAGAATCTGCTGGCTGGCGATGCACCCATGCGCTACCGCCGCGTCGTTCTCGAACCCGGCGGCGCAATGTCGGCCAATGATCTGGTAAAGAACTTCCTCGGCCGGCCACAGAACATGGCCGCTCTCCAGCACTGGATGGCGGAAGAGTTCGCCACCTCGTCGGCGACCGCGAAATCGGGAGAATAAAAACGCTCCGAACGCAGCTTTCCCGGCGGGTTCGTCTTTTGGCCAGTGCTTTGGAGAATGAATGGCTACTTATTGAGCGGGACCTGTAGGGGTTCACCCGCGACATACTTAGCTGCGGCTACGCGGCATCGGCAGTTTGAAGCCTCATTCTTTGCAGTATTGTAGCGGGCAGACGCAACACACGAACCCTTGAATCTTTCTTCGCTTTAACCTTCACGGCTACCCCGCCGGCATCCGGAAACGGGTCTGAGAGCACCTCAAAATCTTCGCCGTAGAGGCGCAGCCGCGATGACGCGGCATATCCCATGCGCTTGACGTTTGCACAAATTTCTAACACGGAGGGAGAATTAGAATTGCGGCTCGCCATGACACTATTGTACGCTTAGCCGCCTCGCGGAGGACAACTGAACTACAAAGAGTGCTGGCCGTTCCTAATGGCTGGGGTTCACCGCTGCGGGAGAGGCCACGGGAACCAAGCTTGCTTTCACAGTCGCCCCCGGCAGTTCATCTCCGCGGAAGAATTTGTCTTTCGCGGCTTTCATCTCGGGCATGGCGGCATAAGGTTTCGAGTAGTCGTTGGCGGCGTTCCAGAATAAGAATCCGATGCCGCCTTTTTCTTTTGCCGTCGCGACCTGCACCTTGATGTATTCCGGCGAGTAGGTCTTGGTGCGCCACCGGAACGCCTGCAGCCACGGCCGGATTACCACCCCACTGCCTTTTGTGATCAGTTCGAAGCGTTCCATCGATTCGCCGATGAAGTGCTCCGGCGCGTCGCCCGGATGGGCAATGTTATCCATGCCGAAGAAATGCGACGGATAAATCATGGGCGAAAGTACATCGCAATACTTCGCCATACCGACGATGTCCTGCCCAGTGTGCGAGAGATCGACCGGGCGTTGCCACGCCATCACACCGAAAACGTCAAGTGAGAGCAACACTCCGGTCGGATGCAGTTCGGCATAAGCCTTCTTCAAGAAGCCGGTGATCACGTCGGAGCGCTGCGGGCCGCGGGCTGCGAGTTTACAGCTGGCCGTGGNGGCTTGCTTGGCTCCGGGCATCGCGGCGGTAGCGGCTCGGTTAGTGCCGGCTTTCGTCGCGGTGCCGCCTCGCTTCGCTTTGGCGGGACGGCCGAGACGGCCGTCTCCACATGGTACGGGGGCGGCTTCCGCGAGATCCGCCTCGACTTGGCCGGCCTGGTAAACGAAGCTGGCATCCTTCTGATCGCCCTCGGCGGGAAAACGGACGTAATCGAACTGAATTTCATCCGCGCCAGATTGCGCTACGAATTTGGCCAGCGCAATGTCATAATCCTGCACCTTGGGCTGCGATGGATCGGTCCAGACCAGTTTGCCGTTTTCGCGCCAGGGCTGTTTGTTCCTCTTCGACTGGACGGCAAGTTCGGGATGCTCAACCACCAGGCGCTCATCGCGGAAGATGGCGATGCGGGCGATNGCGTGNATGTTCTGTGAGTGCACAAAGTGTACAAACTTAGGCAAATCGTGGATATACACCTGGTGTTTGCCGAGCAGCGGATGCTCGAAAGGAATGGTCACGCTGCCGTCGGAATCCTTGATATCGAAGACAACGGCATTGCCGCCAACTTCGCGCCAGTGGCGGATGATGCGGATCCCGTGGTCGCTGGCGGCCATAATTCCGGTCAAATAGATGGCGCGGACCTCGAAGTCTTTCGAAACCGGCAAAGTCTTCTCAACAATCGGCGCGGGCAGAATTCCAGGGATTGTGAGCTGCTCGCCGGACTTCAAGATGTTTCCCGAGCGATCACCGTTGACAAGGCGAATCGCGTCGGCCAGTTCCGATGAAGTTAAGTAGGCCGTCCTCTTTAAATACTGACGAGCCACAACTGGAATGCTTTCTCCGCGTTTCGCCGTGTAGATTTCCGTTCCCGCGCCCGCAAACTGCGTTGAGGAAACGTCCGCCGTCTTCCTGGCTGCGAAAGTGGCGCTCACCGGCTTGAGTTGCGTAGCTTGGGAACCTGCGGCGGCCACTGCGTGCTGAGGCTGAACGCCTTGCGCCTGTGCCGGCAAAGCCAAAGTAAATCGTGGATTCAGCCGCGTCGCGGCCACTCCGAGCAGGAGACAGGACACAGCAGCGGTAATTAGAAGCGACGAGCGGCGCAAAGGTTCCTCCAAGAAATTCCTGAGCGCGATGCTAGCCTTCATCCTATCAGCCCGCTAGTTACTCCCGGTCATCTCCCCGTTGTGCGATGGATTCGGTAGATTGGTGAAAGCGCCAATGGCCAGTGCTCAGTGGCCGGAGCATTAGGAATGCTGTTTGTGTGACCACTGGTCGGCGATCGCTAGCCGCTAGTATCGGTACTACCCTTTCCACCTTGCGCAAAGTATTTCTCTTACTTCCTCTTACGTTTTCACCTTCAGCTGTTCTAATATTGCCGTCGGCCATCCAAAACCAGCCAAATGCGCAGGTTTTTGGTGAAAGGTTCCTTCCCCCGCCCTTGGCCAGCCGCTTGCTTATTCCAAGGGCAGGCCGCAAGTGGACGCACGGGCAAAGCGGCTGGTTCCGAATGACAAATTTTGTCAATTCTGGAACGGTGGGCAGTCGCAATAGCTTCAGGACGGAAAGACGGATAATTATGAGAGCGAATCTCGCTACTGTGCTGGATCCGAACCGCCGCAGCAACGATGCTGGGGAATTTGAAAGCGCCCTACGCCGCCGTATCGTCGGCCAGGACCAGGCCGTAGAGAAAGTAGCGGAGATTTACCAGATGTTTCTGGCCGGCCTGAACGCACCTGGCCGTCCGGTAGGAAACCTGCTTTTCCTGGGACCGACCGGCTCCGGCAAAACTCGTGTCGTAGAAGCCATGGCGGAAGCGCTGTTCGGAGATGCGCGCGCCTGCATCAAGATCGACTGCGCCGAGTTTCAGCACTCGCATGAGATTGCCAAGCTGATTGGTTCGCCTCCCGGATACCTCGGCCACCGCGAGACCCATCCCCTGCTCACGCAGGAAGCGCTGAATCAGTGGTTCACCGAGAAACTGAAGCTCTCGATTCTTCTGTTCGACGAAATCGAGAAGGCCAGCGATTCGCTCTGGCAACTACTGCTCGGAATTTTGGACAAGGCCACGCTTACGCTTGGCGACAATCGCCGCGTCGACCTTTCGCAATGCATCATCATCCTGACCTCGAACCTCGGCGCCAGTGAGATGACCGATCTGGTGGACGGTGGCTTCGGCTTTGCGCCTCGCGTGGTGGAAGTCGACAACAACTTTGACGACAAGATTCAGCGCACCGCCGTCGAAGCCGCCCGGCGCAAGTTTACGCCGGAGTTCATGAACCGCATCGACAAGACGGTCGTCTTTAAGACGCTGCGCGACGAGCATCTGTCGCAGATTCTCGAGATCGAACTCGGCATGGTGCAGCAGCGCGTGCTCATGGCTGCAGGCGCTAACCAGTTCGTATTCAATTGCACGGCCAGCGCGAAGAAGTTCCTGCTGAAGGAAGGCACGGATCCGCGTTACGGCGCGCGCCATCTGAAACGCGCGATCGAGCGCCATCTGGTTTTTCCGCTGGCCAATCTGGTCGCGACCGCGCAGGTGAAGCTCGGAGATTTCGTCCGCGTGGATATGGCTTCCGAAAATCAGTTGATCTTCGTGAAGGAAGCCGAAAACACAATGGCGCCGGTTCTGCTCGAACGCTACGGAGCCGCGGCGGCGAACATGCCGAACGTTCGCGCCGCCCGCACCGCGGTCAATAACCGCCGCGACTTTGGGGCAACCCCTGGGCCAGTCGCGGAGAGCAAATAAGTTCTTTCGATTTTTACCGACTCGCTTGACCGCATCTTGCGAGTCCCCTCGTGGCGCCGGAACCCTCCGGCGCCTTTTTTGTTGCATATAGCTATTGTTCAGCGACGGTTTTGAGGTTATTGAGCCCACTCTCGAAATGCTTCCCGACCACCCTATCCATGTTCACGCAAATGCTGATGATCTTCATGATGTAGAGGTTCGTACCCTGCAAGGCCCATGTGACCTTGGTTAGGGCCCCAGTAGGTTCGAGAGTGAACTCATTGATGTTATGGGCTTCAAACGGCTTTACGAAATCCACTTTGATGGAAATCATGCTGAGCGCGACCGATTCAATGATCGCCATCCTCCCCTTGCCAGCGCTGCCAGAGCTATCCCAATCCGAGATGGCACCTTTGCCGCTTGCGGGCCCACTGTATGTCCTGTTCATCGTGGGGTCCTCTTTGTCCTGGGGTGCCCAAACCCTCCAACTGTGGAAGTCGTTGATAAGCGCAAAGATTTTCTCCGGGGGAGCTTTGATGCTTATCGAGCGCTGGACATGGAAAGTGTTGGGCTTGGTCGCAGCGAGGGCGAGAACAGCCGCGACAAGAACAGCGACGATGATCAGAATTCTCACGGTCATGAATCCCTCGGGGGTGTTGGAATTTTCCAAGCTAGCGTAGCCAAGCGATCCCACCGGTGGAGCATCGCCGGACACATGCCCCGCTCAGCGCTTTCCCGGCCCGGAGTGAAACGGATCGTCCTGCGGGATGTCAGAACCATCCTCCGGACTTGGAATATCCAAATTAACGACTATCGGTTCCTGGCCGCTGCGGACGATCACAGCCTCTACTGGCTCGTCTTTGCGCGCGTTCAGTTCCTGATGAGGAACATAGGGCGGAACGTAGACGAAGTCTCCCGGACCCGCTTCATCGACGAACTCCAAATGATCGCCCCAGCGAAAACGCGCGCGGCCGCGCACGACGTAGATCACGGTTTCCAGTTCGCCGTGATGATGCGGGCCAGTCTGCGCATTGGGATGCACTACGACAGTTCCTGCCCAGAGTTTTTGCGCGCCGACTCGGGCGTGTGAAATAGCTTCTGCGCGCGTCATGCCGGGTGTCTGGGGCGTGTCGCTGTCGAGTTCGCCGCTGCGAATGATGCGCAGGCCGTGGTTCTCCCAGTCGGGATTGTCGTCCATAAGTCTTACCCAGTTAAGTTACGCCTGCGGCGGCCAGCAGTGCCTGAAGGCGCTATGGTTTGGGATGGCGTTTGCGGCATCGCTGAAGCGATGTCCTGATACGAACCTTGGCTGATTCGAACTTTGGCTGGCCTGCGGTATTACCCGCCAGCCTTCAGTTCCGTCAGCACCTGCTTGGCAATTTCCTTCAAAGTCTCAAACACGCCGGTGCCCTGAAACGCTACGGCTTCGACCACCGCCTCATTTTTCTTGCGCAGTTCTTTACTCAACGCATCGACCGACAAAATATTGGGAAGGTCGCGTTTGTTGAGTTGCAACACGTAGGGAATTTTGTTGAAGTCGTAGCCGTGCTCTTTCAGGTTCGACATCAGATTTTCGAGTGCTTCCACATTGGCGTCCATACGCTGTTCCTGCGAGTCCGCGACGAACACGATGCCGTCTACGCCGCGCAGGATCAGCTTCCGGCTGGCGTCATAGAACACCTGGCCGGGGACGGTATACAGATGGATTCGTGTTTTGAATCCGCGCACGGAACCCAAGTCGAGCGGCAGGAAATCAAAAAACAGGGTGCGCTCAGTTTCAGTGGCAAGCGAGATCATCTTGCCCTTCTGCTGTTCCGCGGTCTTCTGATAGATGACCTGCAGATTCGTGGTTTTACCGCCCAACCCGGCGCCGTAATACACGATCTTGCAATTGATCTCGCGGGCTGCGAAGTTGATGAAACTCAAGACTTTCCTCAAATCGCGCGGGTCCGCACACCTGCCGCGCGCCAAATATATCCCTATAGGGGCTTCGGGCTTTTATATCACACGCGCTAGGGATGAGGCAGGTTACTCCGGTGACCCCGGCGTGGCGGTGCCTGCATTCCCTGTGGAAACTCTGGCCGTGGTTTGGATTTTCGAATGTCCAATATCAGCCGTGCAAACCGCCCGACGGTCGAGAGGCCGCTACCTTCGCGGCGCGGGAGCGACCAGCCCAGAAAGCCCGAAAGTACATGAAGAAGCCAAAAAGGGGCCGAGGACGCATTCGCCTCAGCCCCGGCAAACAACCCTGATCTACTTCGAATTCACTTCGTAGACAAAAGTTCCGAAGTTTGTGAAATACGCGGAGCTGTCGATGTTTCCCGGAATGTACTCGGTGGCCAGCCAGAGCGAGCTTCCGTCCGCCACGGCCCACGAGTAATCCCCCCAACGGGCATCTCCAGCGCCGCCATATTGCGGGTAGCCGGAGAAGTCATCGGTCGGCGCTTCGCCGGCCGCCACAATGTTGACATTTCCCGCGTGCGATGGACTCACCGTAGCGTACGCCGCACTCGGATAGTAAGACGGTCCGCTCACCGTGAAAGCGGCTGCCGCATTGCCAGCGGCCGTCACTCCTACCGCCGGGTATACCGCCGAAGCCCCTTTCAGCGATATGTAGTTCTGTCCCCCCAGGGTTGCGCTCAGATTGCCGCCCTTCAATTTTGGATTGACGTCAAAGTAAGCAATACCAGCATTCAGGTTGGTTCCATCCGAAACAATCGTGCAGAGCGCGCCCCACAGGTGATTGCTGGCGTAGGTAACCTGCTGCATGCGGTCATCGTCACTGTTCAGCGTTTCCTCCGCATCTCCCAGCGACTGGCCGAACGGATATGGGCCCGCCTCTTGGGTCGCGTTCGGAGGCTGCCCGTAGGTTTCGCTGCTGATCACAACGTTCGTCAGCGAAACATTCGGACTCGCCTGGGTAAGAGAACTGGTATTGGTCAGGGCCCACACTGCAATACGGTTGTCCAGAGTGCCAAAGAAGTCGAGCGCGCTCAGGAAGTATTCCACGCCGCCGGCCGCTTCGCCGCTCAAATCCGGAGAACTCGCTGGCTGCACCGANTACGCGATGCTTTCGGCCAGCGGCAGGTTCCCGATGTGCACCAGAGTCGACGCGGTTCCCGCTTCCAGGTCCGCCTTCGATAACGCGTAGATCTGGGCGCCGTTGAATCCGTTCGCAAATACCGGAAATTCATTGGTGCTCAAATAGATTCCGTAATTGTCCGCGCCCAACAAAGGCTGATCGCCAAAGCAGGGGCAACGTGGATCACTCGGAGTTCCATTCAGGCCATCGTCGGTAGTATCGATCGAGTAAATCGTGAAACCGGCCGTCGGGTCGCTGGTTTCACTCACCCCCAGATACAGGTTGCTGCGGCCGGTCGCATTATTGAAAACGTTGGTGATGGAAATGAACCACCGCTGCGTGGGACGGTCGTAATAACATCTCGGATCGCTGAGGAAGGTGACCGACGGATCGGCTCCAAAAAAAGCGTTCAGCGCCACCGGAGACGTAAGCTGAGCTCCGGAGGTGCTATACACCGACATCACCAGATTGATCGGCTCCATCACGAAGCCATTGCCAACGCAGAGGCCCTGGTCAGGCGGCGACAAAACGAAGCCGTTGGTGTTTGCCGTATCCACCGTGGTCATGCCCTCAAAACCGATTGTGACGCCGCCATAGGAGACAGCGTTTGGTTTGGGCGTCGGAACCGAGAGGGCGGCGCTGTTGGCTTTTGCCCCAAAAGCTAATCCACTGGCCATCGCGCCTCGCCGCGCGGCCACCAAATTAGGATGTTGTCGAAATCGAGGTTGAGCACCCGAGTTGAAACTGGATCGCGACGCCGCGCCAATCGATGTCGTCCCCAATTTATTTAAAGCATGAAAGTTAGTTTTTCCTGTACTTGTCTGCGTCATCGCGCTCGGGATCATTCCCAAGACGAAACAAAACATCAGAACTTTTGAAGTGGACCTTCTCATGGATCTTCTCCTTAATGCTGGCTTGCGCTCTCGAGGGAGGTGTAGGTTGGAATTCTTTGTGGGTTACAAAACGCGCACGGATTGTATACCGCTTTGGTTCCCCGCGATAGTGTGCATGTTTCTGCAACTTCAGGGATGAGGCGAAGATCGAGGCGAGGGCTTGCAGATCCCCCCTTCAGAAGCGATTTCCCAGTCCGCGGGCGGCCTGGCCTTTCACACCTCTGGCTGGTTCGTTACCGCGCCGACAGTGCCGGATAGTATCCGTTCTTGGCGGTAATCTTTAATCCCGGCTTGTGAACTACCACTTCGATCTCGCGATAAGATGCCGTGGTTGGCGTCTTAGGCCGGCTGGGGGTGTAACCAAGAGTGTACTCATTCCGCGCTTCGCTCATGGCTTGCGCGTAAATCGCTTCGATCGCGTTGCGGGAAAGTTCGGTGTACTGGGCGCCGCCGGTAGCGGCCGCGTATCTTGGAAGAATATTGCCATACCCTTCATGCGGCAGATGGAATCGCTCGATCTTCCCGTAGACAGGCAGCGCGGCACTGTCCACCGCCACCGCCTGCACTTGAACTTCATTCGACAGCAGTAGCCTCAGCACATCTCTATAACTGGCCTTGCTGCCGGATTCGCGTCCGTCGCTGATCACAAAAATGACCTTGCGCCGGGTGCGGTTGCGCTTGCTTAGGTCGAGCGCCGCCTTCAGAATTGCGTCGTTCAAGACATGCGCTTCTTTCGGCGGCGTATACACCGGCTCCGTCGGGCTTCCCACCGGAATTCCGTTGATAATAGGCCCGTTCGGCGCGAGCGGACCGCTCAACACCGGCGGACCATTGTCGTGCCCACGCTCCGTCTTCATCTGGTTCAACAGCGCAGTCAGTTTCTGCGAGGGCTGCCCAAAATCGTTCACCTGGCTCACCGTGCTGCTGTAGGTATAAAGCGCAATCTCGTCGTAGGGCGCGAACGAACCCACCAGCGCTGAGAAGGTCTGGTTGACTTTTTGCAACGCCGCGTCGGGCATCCCCGTATCCAGCACAATCGCGACGGAGAGCGCAAACGGATCGGCCGTGAAAAAAGTGAGCTTCTGCACGATTCCGTTTTCCTTAAGACTGAAGTCTGTCGAAAGCAGGCCGTCCACCCTGCGCCCATTGCTATCCTTCACCGTCACCGGGACCTGTACAAAGTTGGTATGGACGACGTAGGTGTAAAGCTGTTCCTGCCCGTTGGGCTGCTTTGTGGTGGTCGTTCCGGGCGGCACTGTTTTTACTGGAGGCATCGGCGGCGGAGCCGTCGTGCCGCCTTCACTCGGGGTTGTATCTGTCTCCGATGGCCCTGTTTTGTTGATAGGCTGGTTCGTCCATGGATCTCGAGCGGTAGGCTCCGGCTTCTTTTCTTCGGGTCGTGGAGGGGTAGGAGGTGGCTCGGGACTCGCTGCCGGCGGCTGAACGGATGACGGCGCATCCGGGATATCTTGCCCACCCTGCGACCCCTGGCCCCCAGCCGACTGACCCTGCGCTAATCTCGCGCCCGGGAACGCCGCCACCAGCACCAGAACGCCAATCAAAAACCTAACTAAGCTTAGATGTCTCCCGCAATTCCCCGCCGATTTGCCCACAAACCACCGTCCGTTCCTCACGCGATCAGCTGCCGCCGTGCGCGCGGCACAATTATAATATCTGTCCGCAATCGTTCGGATGCCTGACCCCACCTATTTGGTGCATCTAACTTCTGGGTTAGACTAACAAAAAAGTCCCAGAAGGAATTATTGCATGCCAAAGTTGTCGGTTTTTCAAAGGTTTTCCCGGATCGGAATTTTCGCATGGGTTCTCTTCCTAATGATGGCGACGACGCTAACCTCCGTCTCGGCTCAGAATTCCGCTGACCCACAAAAACCTGATGAAGACCAGGGGCCTGCCGGAACCGTTAAGGTCAATGTCAACGTCGTCGGCCTCTTCTTCAATGTAAAAGACAAGCACGGCGCCCTTATTCCCAATATGACCAAAGACGACTTCCAGGTCTTGGAAGATGGCGCTCCGCAAACTGTTAAGTATTTTGCTGCGGATTCAAATCTCCCTTTGACGCTTGGCATTCTCATCGACTCTTCCGGTAGCCAGCGCAACGTCCTCGATATGGAGAAGCAAGTTGGCGGTGCATTTCTTCACCAGATTCTTACTGACAAAGATGAAGCCTATGTGATCGATTTCAACGTGGATGCCGAACTGGTGCAGGATTACACTCGCGACGTTCACCGGCTGCAGGCGGCGCTGAATAAAGTCAAAATCAACACGGGCTACACGACTGGACCCATTCCCGGCGCGGGAGGTGGTCCCGTTCCTACGGCAAATTCGCCCGGTACGGTTTTGTACGACGCGGTGTATTTGTCCGCCCACGACATGTTAGCGAAAGAGGTGGGGCGCAAAGCGATGATCCTGCTCACCGACGGCGAAGACGAAGGCAGCCGCCTCAAGATTAAAGATGCCATCGAAGCCGCCCAGAAAGCCGACGCCATCGTCTACGTGCTGCTCTGCGCCGATCGCGGCTTCTATGGATCGTTCCAGATGGGGTACTCCGGCGAGGGAGAGATGCGCAAGCTAACCGAAGCCACCGGCGGCCGCGTGATCAACGTTGGCAATAAGTTCGACAAACTGCGAGAGGCCTTCGACCAGATCGCTGCCGAACTGCGCAGCCAGTACAACCTCGGCTACACGCCCACCAATACCAAACTCGACGGCGGATACCGCAAACTGGAAATCAAATGCAAACAGAATTACAAAATCCAATCGCGCGCCGGCTACTACGCTACCGCCCGCGAACCGCTGCCGCAATAAAGTGTAGGGTGGAACTTCTTAAAATCGGCGACAAGGTAACGCTGATCGGAATACGCGAGGTTCAGGAAGATCAAAAATGGCGGACGCCGTTCTTTGTTCAAGAAGTACCTGGGAAACACCCTTACAATAATTGCTCGTGGAGCCAGTTCTGCCGCTTAATGGATAATTAGCAACCTCAACGGTGGAGTTCACGCCGCCCGCTGCCGAGTTCCCCCATGTTGTATTCCGAGAGCGAATCCCTATCTCGCCCTGCGCTGGTTGATTCCGAACACAACTCCGCGACCTCCGAAATGTTTTGGGCTTCTTGCTGTTTCATGGCCAGCCACTCGCCGAATGCCGCCTTTTCCCGCTCGACAACGTCCACGTTTTGGCTGATGCGGGCCATATAGCGCGCCATTACACGTTCCAACTCGGCTTGAATGTGCACATTTTCTTCCGCTTTCCATGCGCATCCCGCCTCGAGCTGTCTCCTCTGTTCATTCTCGTAGGAATCCAGGACTTCCTGATGCATCCTGGCGTCCTGCTGTACCTGCTCCAGAGGAATGCCAGCCGCCTCCAGAGCCATCAGTACTGCAGCCCGCCTCATCTCCTTCGAGAGCCCGCGAAGGTGATCGCTGTGAAGCATCTCAGCCACTTTGGCGATGCTGTACCCCCTCCTCGGTTTCACAATCGCCGCCGCCTGGTAAATCCTTTCCGCAGGCAACAGTTCGACGGGGAAGCTCGCGGCGTCTGCTCCCGCAGGATCGCCAGAAGTCTTTTTTTCCTTGTGAACCAGCGCGGGCGCACGATTCCAAGTCTCGCTCTTGCCGTTGCCGTTGCCGTTGCCATTTCCATTTCCGTTTCCATTGCTGCTTCCGCTGGAACCATCGTGCCGGTCGCGCCAGCCTGCCAGTTCGAGCCACTTGCGTTGCATAGGTTTCCTTTCGTTGTGAGCTTCCCTTCCCTTGGGAGGCGGCTGGTTTGGAGGTTCAGGCGAACGCGGTTTGGTCGATCGAACTTCAGCC
>JGI12695J13573_1000100_pt1 | contig 12097 bp, 5 predicted proteins | sample BlaSpr_A8_OM2_M3_FD_13573 | JGI IMG/M metagenome (IMG submission 13573) | reverse complement strand
ACTCTTACGGGTGAATTCCGTCCCTTCCAGCAGGTCGATGTTCACGCCAAGGTAGCGGGCTACATCCGCCATATCTTTGTGGATGTGGGGGATAAGGTTGGGGCGGGGCAGGAACTGGCCATTTTAGAGGTCCCCGAACTGAATGCGCAGGTCATGGGCGCAAAATCGGACATCGGTCGCAGTCAAGATGCGATTCGCCGCGCTCAGAGCGAAATCGAACGGGCAGAGTCCACGCATAGCGCTTACCACGCAGCCTATACGCGGCTCAAGCAGGCGTCAGAGGAGCGTCCGGGTTTGGTCGCCGAGCAGGAACTGGACGATTCGATGGCAAAAGATAAAGAGACCGAAGCACAGATCAATAGCGCTCGGGCGGCTCTGGCTGAGTCGCAAAACCAGCTTGGGATGGCGCAAGCCACGCTTGATCGCCTTTCGGCGTTGCAGGCTTATTCGCACATCACGGCTCCTTTCGCGGGCGTGGTCACCAAACGGTATGTCGACACCGGCGCCTTAATCTCAGCCGGAACCTCATCTGAGACGCAATCGCAGCCCGTGGTGCAACTCGCGGAGTGGTCCCTGTTTCGGCTGGAGATTCCAGTTCCCGAATCCGCCGTGCCGATGATCCATCTGGGCAGCATCGTGCAGGTCCATGTTCTCGATTTGAATCGAGACTTCCAGGGGCGCGTGTCCCGCTTCGCTGACGCACTCAATGACGAGACCCGAACCATGCACACCGAGATTGACGTGGGGAATCCGCAAGACACTCTGACCGCAGGCATGTACGCCGAGGTGAAGCTCGCGTTGCAGGGGAAAAAGGGTGCGCTCACGGTTCCAGTCCAGGCCGTGGTTCAGGAAGGCAACGAGCATTACGTGCTGGCTCTCGACGATCAGAATCGCGTGCAGAAGCGGAACGTTGAATTAGGACAACAAACCTCCACTACCGTGGAGATCGTTCACGGTCTCTCAGAAAAGGATCGAGTGATCAGCGCCGGTCAGTCCGACTATGCGATCGGCGAGGTGGTGGCGCCCAAGTTGGAGTCAGCGCCCGCAGGTGCGAGCGAAGGCCAGATGGGAGAACGAAAGTAATGCCGAGATTCGCTCTGAAGAACCCGTTCTTTGTGATCATGCTTTGTCTGGTAATCGCCGTGGTCGGCGTGACGACGGTGGCTCGGATGCCGGTGGATTTGTTCCCGCAGATCAAGATTCCGGTAGTCGTGGTTGCGACCTTCTACTCGGGGATGCCGCCGGAGCAAGTCGAGGCCGACATTACCGATACGTTCGAGCGTTTCTTTACCCTGGGCAGCAACATCGACCACATCGAGTCGCGCTCTCTTACGGGCGTGAGCCTGATTAAGATTTACTTCAAGCCGGGCAGCGATGCCAATGCGGCTCTCAGTAATATCGCAAACCTGGCGATGGCGGACCTTCGGCGTCTGCCGCCAGGAACATTGCCACCGGTGGTACTCAAGTTCGATGCTTCGAGCCTTCCGGTTTGTTTGGTAACGCTGAAAGGGGAAGGCCTCAACGAAACCCGGCTGAAGGATCTGGCACAATTCCAGGTTCGCAACCAGATTGCGAACGTATCCGGCGCTTCGGTGCCGCAGCCGTTTGGCGGGCGTTATCGCCAGATTATGGTTTATGTGGACCCGGTCAAGCTGGAGGCGCACCAGCTTAGCCTGATGGACGTGGTTCACGCGGTGAATGATTCCAACCTGATTCTTCCCGCTGGGGATGTCCGGATCGGTCCCAGAGATTACAACATCTATGCCAATGCGCAATTGCCCGACGTAGATGAAATTAACCGTATACCGCTGAAGACCGTGGGCAACGCGTCGGTGATGGTTGCCGATGTAGGTGAGGCCAAGGACTCAGGCGCGATTCAGACCAACATCGTCCGTATCGACGGACAGCAGTCGGTTTACATCCCTATCCTAAAGCAAGGCGGCGACAGCAACACCATCACGATTGTGAATGGAATCAAGGCGGCGATAAAAAACCTTTTGGACATTCCGAAATCGCTCAAAACAGCGGTTGTCTTTGACCAGTCCATCTTTGTTAAGAGCGCCATCAAGAACGTGATGAAGGAAGGCGGAATCGGACTGCTGCTGACGGGCATCATGATTCTCATTTTTCTGGGTAGCCCTCGCGCCACCGTTGCTGTACTGCTGTCGATTCCTCTTTCCGCATTGGTCTGTTTTTTGCTCATGAATGCAATGGGAGGGTCGATCAATGTGATGCTTCTGAGCGGTTTGGCACTGGCCTTCTCACGGCTGATCGACGACTCGGTGGTGGTGCTGGAAAACATTTTCCGTTACATGGAAATCGGTGAACCCCCTAGAGTAGCGGCGGAAAAAGGAGGAATGGAAGTTTCTCTGGCGGTTCTGGCGGCCACGTCCACCACTTCTATCGTGTTCTTTCCCGTAACGCTTTTCTACGGCGTCAGCCGCTATCTCTTTGTCGATCTCGCCCTAGGTGTGGTGCTGTCCATTTTTGCCTCGTACATCTTTGCTATGACGGTGGTCCCGCTCTATTGCGCGCACTTTATCCACCTCGAGGACGTCGGGGAAGAGATTGAGCATGAGTCCGAAGACAAATCAAGGCCACGATCGCTTTTCACAAGGTTCCTTGGCGAGTTCAACGAGCGCTTTCAGAAGCTCCTGAATCTCTATGAGCGTTGGGTGACTCGCGCTCTGGCGCGGCCTGGAAGAACCGTGGGCTGGATTTCCGTTGGTATCGTCTTGGTCATTGCGGGAATTTTTCCATTTGTGGGGACGGCCTACTTTCCTCGCACGGATCCAGGCCAGTTCGTCATCAACGTGAAAGCGCCAAGCGGTTCCCGGCTTGAGGTCACGAATCAATACATCGCCCGCGTCGAGAAAGATATTCATGAGGTGATCGAACCGCATGATCTGGGAATGATCGTCTCCAACATCGGGATCACGCCTGACCTCTCCGCCATGTACACCAGCAACTCGTCCATGGATACAGCTTTTGTGCAAGTTAGCTTGAAAGAAGACCACAAACTCGGCAGCTACGAATACATGCGCCGGGTTCGACGCAAACTGTCGGAAGATTTGCCGGAACTCGATACTTACTTTCAGGCGGGCGGGCTGGTCGATTCGGTAATCAACTTGGGATTGCCTGCTCCCATCGATGTACAAGTGAGAGGCAACGATATCAACAGCACTTATAAAGTGGCGGCGAACATCGCCAAACAGATCCGAAGCCGCAAGGGCGTGAGTAGCGTGCTGATTCCCCAAAATCTTCTTTATCCCGGACTGCAGCTGAGCATCGATCGCGAACGCGCTAGTCTGATTGGACTCACGCCCAAACAGGTGGTGGACAACGTAATCACCGCGCTGACTTCCAACGGCATGATCGAACCGAGCTACTGGATCGATCCCAAGACGGGGAACAACTACATGCTCACTGTGCAGTACTTCGATAAGCAGATCGAGAACATGAGCATGGAGGATTTCAAACAAATCCCTCTGCGTGCTCCGAATATCAAGAATTACACGCCTCTGCAATCCGTGGCCGATATATCGCCGATGAATACGCCGACCGAAGTCGACCATTATCAGCTGCAGCGCGTCATCGACGTCTATGTGATGCCTGCGGGCGAGGCCTTAGGTGGGATCAATCGCGAAGTCAACCAGATTGTCAGCCATCTGACGTTACCGGAAAACACCCGGGTCGAGGTGCTCGGATCGGTGGTCGGCATGCAGGAATCGTTCAAGCGCTTTTCCATCGGTCTGGTGCTGGCTATTGTGCTGGTCTACCTGGTTCTGATGGCGCAGTTTGCTTCCTTCATCGACCCGCTCATCATTCTGGTTGCGATTCCCCCAGGATTGGCAGGAGTCGTGCTGATTCTTTGGCTCACACACAGCACCTTCAACATCATGTCCCTGATGGGCGTGATCATGATGACTGGAATCGTGGTTTCCAACAGTATCTTGATCGTCGAGTTTGTGCGGCAGCTGCGCAAGGAGAACTTCGCGATGCAGGAGGCGCTGGTGCGGGCTTGCAAGATCAGGCTGCGGCCGATTCTCATGACCTCGCTCGCGACTCTGTTGGGGATGCTGCCAATGGCGCTGGGTCTGGAGACGGGCAGCGAGCAATACGCGCCTCTGGCGCGTGCCGTGATCGGCGGCCTTTTAATATCGGTCATCGTCACAGTTTTCCTAGTACCCGCCGTCTATCTGATGGTTCACGGCAAAGATGAGGATAAGAAGAACGAGAAAAAGGAGGAACAGCCGGCATGACATGGAGACTGGTGTTTCTGTTGGGCGCTCTCGCGCTCTCAATCCACACGCTCTCAATGCGAGGCCTGGCGCAGTCGGTACCACTGGTGCAGGGCTCGCCTTCCTCGAATGTGATACGGCTCAGCTTGAAGGACGCGGAGGCGCTGGCGCTGAAGAACAATCCGGCAATCTCTGTCGCTCGGCTGACTGCATTGGCTTCAGAGCAGGTGACGCGGGAAGTGCGCTCGAATCTCTGGCCACAAGCCTACGGCAACCTGACGGCAGTCGATGCCCGGGAAAATAGCCGCATCACCGCTGGGGTGTTGAATAATCCCAGCGTCTACACGCGAGCCGCCGGCGGCGCCACGGTGAGCCAACTCATCACCGACTTCGGGCACACCACGAACCTGGTAGCCGGCGCCCGCCTTCAGGCACGAGCCGACGAGCAAAGCGCAGTCGCTACGAAACAAGATACTTTGTTGGCCGTGGACCAGGCTTTTTGCAACGCGCTACAGACGCACGCTGTGCTGCACGTAGCAGAGCAGACTGTAGCCGCGCGCCAGTTGTTATCGGACCAGGTTTCCGCTCTCACTAAGAGTAAATTAAGGTCAGACCTGGACTTGAGCTTTGCCAACGTGAACCTGGCGCAGGCGAAGCTTCTCTACCTGGACGCGCTAAACAATGACAAGGCTTCCATGGCTGCCCTTTCGGCGATTCTGGGATATCCCACTCTTGAAACATTCGAGCTTGTCAACGAGACGGAGCCGTTGGCCCCACCGCCAGCCGAGGTGGATCCGTTGATTGCCGAAGCGTTTGCCAAGCGCCCCGAGATTCTTGCCCTGGAGTTTCAGTCGGAGTCTGAGGAGAAGCTGCACAGGGCGGCGCATGACCAGATGTATCCCGCGATCAGTGCTCTCGGGGCCTTTGGGGATTCTCCTGTTCGCGATGATGTCATTTATGGACCTTACGCCGCCATAGGAGTGAACGTGGAGATCCCAATCTTTAATGGTTTTCTCTTTTCAGCGAAGTCCCGCGAAGCGGATTTGCGCACCCAGGCTACTCGGCAACGTCGGATGGACCTTCGAAATCGGATCTCGCGAGATGTACGCACGAGCTGGCTGGCGGCAAGCACGGCATTCGACCGCGTGAATGTGAGTGAGCAGTTGTTGGCGCAGGCGAACCAGGCGCTTGATCTTGCCCAGACACGATACAAGCTGGGCCTCAGTTCGATTGTAGAACTCAGCCAGGCACAGCTACAGCAGACCCAGGCCGAGATCGGAAATGCTCAAGCCGGATATGAATACCGGTTGGCACTGTCGGTTCTGCGCTACCAGACTTCAGGTCTGTAAGTCTTGTTGCAGGTGCCCACTTGAGCAGCCACCAGAACTTCCCCTCCTTGAACGGTTTTGGATCTTGAAACCGCCGTCTTGCGGCTCTCATTTCTTTATCTGCGTTTTGTCAACAATCTTGTCGATTGTGCGATTCGGAAAGGATCACGGGGATGGCCCGAATCGTGAACGCGGTGAATTACAATACATCCATTAGGCCTTGAAATGCAGTCTTACCAGGAGGATCATACAGACGACGGAGCTTGGCGAAGTGCTCGTTGGGTTCGAGTCCCCGCTCGAGATCTGTTGCGCCACTCTCAGTGCGCTTTGATCTCAACCATTTATGCCATCCAGGTACCTTCGGATACTCGTCCGGACTGCGATATTTCTCTTGCTGTTAGTCGAGGCAGTCAGTGCACAAAATACGACGCTGATCAGTCTTGATCAGGCCATCGAGCTAGCGCTGGCGCACAATCACTCGGTAAAAGCGACCCGGACTCTGATTCTGCAGAACCAGGCTCAGGAGATTACGGCGAACCTCCGTCCTAACCCCACCATTGGGGTTGATACTCAATTCATTCCATTTTTCAGTCCGCAGGATTTTTCCGGCGAGAATCTGGATCAGACGCAACAGTTCGATCTTGGAATCTCCTATCTATTCGAGCGCGGGCATAAGCGGCAGCGGCGTTTGCAGGCGGCTCGCGATCAAACCGCGGTCACTCGTGCCCAGGTCACCGATGCCGAACGAACCCTGGCTTTCAACGTAGCCCAGCAGTTCGTCAGTGTTTTGTTGGCGGAATCCACTCTTCGGTTTGCGCTTCAAGACCTGCAGGGCTTCCAGCAGACGGTGGATATCAGCGATGCCCAGCTCAAGGCAGGGTACATCGGAGAAGGCGACTATCTCAAGATCAAGCTGCAGCTTCTGCAGTTTCAGACGGACGTGTCGTCAGCCCGTCTTGCGAAGGTGCAGGCGCTAGTCGCCCTGCGTCAGTTCCTGGGCTACAACGCGGTGCCGGCTGATTTTGATGTGATTGGTGACCTGGCGTATCAACCGCTCAAGGCAAACCGCGAAGACTTGCAGCTGAAAGCAATGCGCGAGCGCCCTGATTTTCGTGCGGCGGAATTGGGGATAACCGCGGCGCAGAGTCAGATCCTTTTGGCCAAGGCGAATGCGAAAGTGGACATCAATGGCACGTACGACTTCACCCATGTTTCCGGCGAAAATGCGGCTTCGATCTTTGCGAATTTCGAGCTGCCCATCTTCAACCGCAATCAAGGCGAGATCGCGCGTACTGGATATGCGCTGACCCAGGCACAAGAACAACAGCAAGCGGCCAGTGATACGGTTCTCTCTGATGTTGCCAATGCGTACGAGGCGGTAAAAAGTAACGACGAGGTGGTGCAACTCTACACTTCCGGGTATCTTAAGCAGGCGCAGGATTCACGCGATATCAGCGAGTATGCCTACAAACGCGGCGCAGCCAGCTTGTTGGATTTCTTAGACGCAGAGCGGAGCTATCGGACGGTTCAGCTGGCCTATCGCCAGGCGCTGGCCTCTTATGTGACCGCGTTGGAGCAGTTGAAGGAAGCGGTGGGGACGAGGAACCTTCCATGAGCGCCAGCAGGCATCTTGGTGAACGGTTGACAGCGGCGGTCGCTGTATCGGCGACTCTGCTGCTGCTCGCCAGTTGCCAAAACTCAGGATCGAACGTCGCCGCTAATTCCGCCAATGCGAGCAGCCGAAACAATCCTGAGCTGTTTACCATTCCGCAGGACCAGATGTTGCACGTACAAGTGCTGACCGTACAGCCCACCACTCTGACTCGATCCCTCCGCCTGACAGGAGCGGTGGCGTACAACAGTTTTCGCACCACTCCGGTGATCACGCAGGTGAGCGGCCCAGTCAGCAGGGTGGTGGTCGTACCGGGGCAGAAAGTAACGCAGGGCGAGCCTATGTTGTACGTGGCGAGCCCCGATTTCTCGCAGCTCCGCACCAACTACCTGAAGGCCAAGGAGGCTTACGCCTTGGCACAAAAGGCGTACGCGCGAGCCCAGGACTTGTATCAGCATCACGCAATCGCCGAACAAAATCTGGAACAGTCCGAGTCCGCGGAAGTACAAGCAAGCGGCGACTTAGTCGCGGCCCAAGCAGCATTGAAGGTCATGGGGGTCCCCGACCCGGACGCGCTGGTGAAAGCTCCCCCTTCTTTTGAAGTTCCTGTGAAGGCACCCATCGGCGGGCTGGTAGTGGAGCAGGATGTTTCCGCTGGACAACTCATTCAGCCCGGTTCCACTCAATGTTTCATGATTTCTGACGTCAGTACAGTCTGGGTGCTGGTAAATGTCTACCAGAAGGATTTGCCGTACGTGCGAGTGGGAGATCAAGTCACCATTCAGACCGATGCTTATCCGGATATCTTTCGGGGACGAATTTCTTACGTCGCCGCCTCGCTGGATCCGAGCACGCGCACGCTGCAGGCCCGCATTGAGACCAACAATCCTGGCGACAAACTTAAGAAGGACATGTATGTGGTCGCAACGGTGAATGCNGGCACGATCTCCAACGCCATCGCGCTCCCCGACTCNGCAATCCTACGCGACACCGAGAATCAGCCTTTTGTTTATGCTGCGGCGTCTTCGAACCAGTTTGGCCGACGATCTGTGACGCTGGGAGAAAGTTTGAGTGGGCAGACGCAGATAACCGGTGGGCTGAAAACTGGCGACCGGGTCATCGGAAACGGCAGCTTGTTTTTACAGTTTGCGAACTCGCTGCAGCGCTAAGCAGTCCGCGGCCGCTTGACGAAGGGTTTTAAGAGTTTCAGCATGAATGGTATCCAGCAAAACTGAATGATTCACCGAATAGTCCAAGCGGCGCTCCGGCAGCGATTTCTGGTTCTGATGCTGACCGCTTTCATCACGGTGGGAGGGATTCTATCTTTTCAGCGGATGCCGGTGGACGCGTATCCCGATCTCGCGCCCCCCCAGGTTGAGATTATTACCCAGTGGCCAGATCACGCCTCCGAAGAAGTGGAACGCCTGGTGACGCTGCCTCTTGAACTGGAGATGAACGGGGTCCCACACATGGTGGTGATGCGGTCTATCTCACTCTATGGGCTGTCCGATGTAATCCTCACCTTCGAAGAAAACACCGACGATTACTTTGCGCGGCAGATCGTGTTCGAAAGGCTCGCTCAGGCCACGCTGCCCACAGGAGTGACTCCGACCCTCGCACCTCTCTTCAGTCCAAGCGGCCTGGTCTATCGCTATGTGTTGGAGAGTCCCGATCGCACTCCGCAGGAGCTGAAAACCATTGAAGACTGGGTGATTGAGCGCGCCTATCGTTCGGTTCACGGCGTGGCGGACGACTCTGGCTTCGGCGGAACGGTGATGCAATATCAAGTGCTGCTCGACCCGGCGCGCATCTATGGGTATCACCTGACCATCCCGCAAGTGACAGCAGCGCTGGCGGCTAACAATTCGAATGCCGGGGGCGGCTTCTATTCGCAAGGTGGGCAGTTCTATTACGTTCGCGGCATCGGGCTGGTACGAAACACCGAGGACATTGGAAACATCGTGGTCGGCGCCAACAAAGGCGTGCCCATCCGAGTCCGGGACGTGGGAGACGTGGCCATCGGACACGCTCCGCGCCTGGGTGAATTCGGTTTTCAAAAGAATGACGACGCCGTGGAAGGCGTCATTCTCATGCTGCGCGGAGAGCAAACCCAAAATGTCCTTAAAGGAGTGGAAGCAAAAACCGAGGAACTGAACCATCAAATCCTGCCGCCTGACGTCAAGATTCATCCTTATTACGACCGCAGCGAATTGGTCGGCCTGACTACGGACACGGTGGAAGCTAATCTGCTTCGTGGCATGGTGCTGGTCTTGGTCGTGCTGATTTTCTTTCTAGTCAGCTTTCGAGCGGCCGTCATTGTGGCCCTCACCATTCCGCTGTCGCTTTTGTTCGCGTTCATCGTGCTCCACGCGCACGACGTCGCCGCGAATTTGCTTTCCATCGGCGCCATCGATTTTGGGATTGTCATCGATGGAACGGTGGTGATGATCGAGAACATCTACCGTGAACTGGCATTACGGGAAGGCCAGACCTATAACCTGAACGAGGTTATTCTCGCCGCTGCAAAAGATGTGGATCGACCCATCTTCTATTCGGTGGCCGTCATTCTTGCTGGTTACCTTCCGATTTACGCGCTAAGCGGGCCGTCGGGAAAGTTGTTCCATCCCATGGCGGAAACGATGTCCTTCGCTCTGGTGGGCGCGCTTATTCTCACGCTCACGCTGATTCCTGTGCTGGCTTCCTATTGGTTTAAGAGGGGCGTGCGCGAGAAGCCAAATCGCGCATTTGAGTGGATGAAGCGGAAATATGCGGTTCAACTGGATTGGGCGCTCGACCGGCCGAANACGACCATCGTGATTGCCACCTTGATNTTCGGCGNCACGCTTCTTCTTGTTCCATTCATTGGCGGCGAGTTCATGCCTCATCTCGATGANGGTGCGCTGTGGGTNCGGGCAACCATGCCCTACACCATTTCTTTTGAGGAGGCCAGCAGCATTGCTCCNCAAATCCGCGACATTCTCATGTCTTATCCGCAGGTCACCGTTGTNGGCTCNGANTTGGGACGTCCCGACGACGGCACCGANCCCACNGGATTTTTTAATTGTGAATTCTACGTTGGCCTCAAGCCCTATAAAGACAAGGNTTGGACCGGCCAGATCAGCGAGAAAAAACAGCTNATCGAATCGATCAACAAGAAACTTACGTCCTTTCCGGGAATTATTTTCAACTATACTCAGCCCGCCGAAGATGCCGTGGACGAAGCCCTCACCGGCCTCAAGAGTTCTTTGGCGGTCAAGATATACGGAGAGGACTTGAATGTATTGCAGGACAAAGCGATCCAGATCAAGAACACCCTGACCAATGTGCCAGGGTTTACCGATCTTACCGTGGTGCGCGAACTTGGCCAGCCCAGCCTGCTGGTCGACGTTGATCGAAACAAGATCGCGCGCTATGGGATCAATGTCTCGGATGTCGAAGCTGTGATTTCAGCAGCCGTTGGAGGGCAGGCCGTCACCCAGGTCATTCAGGGGGAAAAGCTGTTCGATCTGGTTGTCCGAATGCAGCCTCAGTTCCGCAGCAGCGCGCACGAGATCGGAAACCTGTTGGTGGGTACACCCGACGGGCAGCAGATTCCGCTCAGCCAGCTCGCCAATATCAGCCAGGGAAACGGTGCGTCCTTTATTTATCGCGAAAATAATTCCCGCTACATCGGCGTGCAATACAGCGTGGAAGGGCGTGATTTGGAACGGGCTGTTCGTGACGGCCAAGCGGCCGTCGAGAAAGTGGTGGTCCTGCCGCAGGGTTACCGGATGGAATGGGGCGGCGAATACAGCCAGTTTTTGGAAGCCAAATCGCAGATGTACTTTATTGGCCCTCTCGCCGTCGTCTTAATTTTCATGATCTTGTTTGCCCTGTACGGAAATTTCAAGTTTCCCGTCACCATCGCTCTCGGTGTAATCATGACGGAACCGGTGGGGGCGCTGGTTGCGCTGAAACTCACACACACTCCCTTCAGCGTTTCCTCGGTCTTGGGTCTCCTGGCTTTGCTAGGGGTTTCAGTGGAAACTGCGGTCATTCTCGTCTCCTACATCAACAAGCTGCGCCGTGAAGGTATGGAGATCCGCCCCGCCACCAGGGAAGCTTCGCTCCTGCGGCTTCGTCCGATTATGATGACCGCCCTGGTTGCCTGCCTGGGATTGCTGCCAGCCGCGCTTTCCACCGGTATTGGATCAGACACTCAAAGGCCGTTCGCCATCGTCATCGTGGCCGGCCTCATCTCCCGGCTCTTCATCGGATTCTTCGTCAATCCTGTCTTGTACGAGATGGTGGCCCGCGAGGGTGATGTGCTACAGGTCTGAGCGAAAACCAGAATTAGGAGACTCAACCGTGTCGAGCGAACTTCTGGGCGCAGCTCCGCTCCGTTGCGCCCGTCTGTCTTCTTGGAGCGAACCCTGCCGCCCTGGCGCCCCTGACACTGGACGCAAATTCCAGTTGNGTTGTTATAGCTCAATGGTTTTTTCTTGCAGCTTGAGCAGATGCGCGCTGCAGGATTTCTTATTTGCAACAAAAATTGCAGCCAAGCGGGCGAGGCGAGCCTGGATTGTGCAGTGAACATCCGAGGTTGCGGGCGCGTCAGGAAATGCCGCGCCTGCAACCAGGGACGAGCCGGAAAAACTGTGAGGCAACTCTCCCGGCGAACCTGAAATTTGGAAAAAGTTTTGGAATGTAATGGAACGTGACTCGATTGCAAGTGCAGGCAGGCAAAGGAGGCAATTTGGAGGACGCCGTCGTTCGCAATGACGAGGCCGTCGGTTCGAGCCCGACTAGCTCCAGCAATTATTCAGCCTTCGTTTACGAGTTAATTCAGACCGAGAGCCGGCCGGAATACAAAGCCATGCCGACAACTGCGTCCATGCGCATCGCGTCGAGGCTGTCGATTTCTTGTTGCGTTTTGA
>JGI12695J13573_1000099_pt1 | contig 12122 bp, 20 predicted proteins | sample BlaSpr_A8_OM2_M3_FD_13573 | JGI IMG/M metagenome (IMG submission 13573) | reverse complement strand
AACGCCATCGCCACCTACAGGCGCAATGTGAATTTCACCTACGACAATAATGCCGTGCGCTTCGGAAGCGGCAATCGCCTGCCTGGGCTAGTAGGGACAAAACCGAAATGACTGACATCTAGCCGACAATGCTGTTGTGCGCAGGAGTGTTCACGCGGCAAGTGTCCTCCGAGCATGGGGTGGACGGGCACGAAAACTGGGGGCAAGTGATGCAAATCGGCAAGCCAGTCCGAACCCTCGTCGTGGAGCCTCTGGAACTGAAACTTCCAGCGGAACAGCCGGACAGCGAACCTGAGAAGCTGACTCCGTCGCCACAGCCCGCGCACGAGCCCGAGCAGGTATCGGACAAGCAATGAGTATCCCCGACTACATTTCGCCGATTGTCGGCTACCGTACTTGGTTGTGGGACAACGTGGGGTTGAGGTCACTCTGCGGGGAGCGGTGGCATCCTGGCCATGTGCTGGCGGCGAGATGCAGGGCTGCCGCTGTCGTCGGAACCATCGCTGGTCGCGCCGAAGGGGATGACGCCCACGATGCCCCGCAAGCGAATTGCACTTGCGGCGTGTACGCATCGAAAAGCTTTGAGCACTTGCACACGACCAAATACGCGAGGTGCGGCCTCTACGGTGAAGTAAACCTATGGGGCACGGTCGTGGAACACGAGCAAGGATGGCGTACGCAGTTCGCCTATCCGAAGAGCCTCTATCTGCCGCCCGACACGCTGCCGCACAGTTCGGCGCCAATACAGGATCGGCTGCGGGGATTGATCGCATACGGCGTAAACATTTTCGTAGGAGATGACACCCGGAACATTCCTCTCTGGACGAAAGATTCAGGATTGAACTCAGCAGGGCTGGACCACCTAATCGGAATCGGCAAGGAGTGTTGCGATCGCCCTCAGCGACACCAAATCCTAAAGAAGGGCGACCGTCTGGCGGTGCTCGGCCGCGGGACAGCTGTGGTGGAGCACGTTGACAACGAACGGGTACGAGCCGTGGTTTTAAAACAAATGTGAACTAATGATCGCCCGCAGCTCCATTCGGTGGGACAGACGGTACAGGCGCTGGGAAACAAGCCCCAGCGCTTGTGTCGAGACAAACGCGAAAGCTGAGCACACTCATGCAAGAACCCAGTCGAGAGGTAGTCGGTTCCCCGAGCTTGCCTGTGTGAGCCAAAGACAGGTCGATTGACCCCCTGGGGTTGACTGACTACCAGTCAGTCGAAAACTGCGGTTGTGCTGGGCTTTCCGGCAGTCCGGTGTGCCAGTGGTGTGCCAGATTTCACAAGGATTGCGGATAACCGTTCTACCTGCTTCGTTTCGGCTTTCCGTTCCCAGCGAGTCTCTTGCAATCTTTGCTTGTAACGCTGGGGTTCCAATCTGTCGCGAAGTATCATGGGGGAGAAGTTCCTTGCTGCCGAGGAGTCTAGCATTTCTTGCGAGTGCCGATTGTAAATAGAGCGTGAAAAAGCGAGCAGGAGCAGGGCGAATTACTTGACTTTCTGTGTGCACACCGTTCAAAAAGTAGATGTGGCGCAGCGAAGTGGATGAGCAAAACTTTTCCTGTATACGAATATACGGCTGCGCCACCAGAGGAACAAAACGACCTTGGGCCGTATAGTTCCTTCACATCTGCCCACAGACTACAACTGTGGCCTATTGGTGACTGCCCAAAATTGCTCATGTGCGGGCTGCCATCTCAGATTAAGGAGGCCTCAAGAATGCCTGCAGACAACAAGGAACGACACCGCACTGGACGCATCGGCTGGCTGCGCGCGGCGGTATTGGGCGCGAACGACGGCATACTTTCAACATCGAGTCTGCTGCTTGGTGTCGCGGCTGCACATGCGACCCACAGCAACGTATTAGTAGCGGGGGTCGCAGGCCTAGTGGCGGGGGCTATGTCGATGGCTGCCGGTGAGTACGTGTCTGTCCAATCACAGGCAGACACCGAACAGGCCGACCTCGCCGTTGAGCGCGCGGAACTCAAGGCAGACGACAAGGGCGAGCAGAAGGAACTGATGGCAATCTACGTCGCTCGCGGGCTGGAACCTGCGCTCGCGAAACAGGTCGCCCAGCAATTGATGGCCCATGACGCAATAGGCGCACATGCCCGTGATGAACTCGGCATCTCGGAGACTCTCCGTGCGCGTCCGATTCAGGCTGCGTTGGCATCGGCTGGCAGCTTCGCTGTTGGAGCAGCCTTGCCTCTCTTGATCACCGCCATGGTCCCGGCGGCAGTTTTGATCCCTCTTGTTTCTGGAACTTCACTCGTGTTCCTCGCACTTCTCGGCGGGATGGCTGCACGTGCGGGAGGCGCAGGAGTAACAGCGGGAGCAATACGAGTCACGTTCTGGGGTGCACTGGCCATGGCGCTGACCGCAGGCGTCGGGGCGCTATTCGGAACAGTCGCGTGAGCGGGACCAACCCGAGGCAGGAGCGGTGATATGCACTAACGAGCGTTGGAGACCTGCTCCATTCTGACCACGACTCCAAACGCTGTCACCTCGAAAATCCACGACCGAATGCCAGTCATCCTTGATCCAGACGCCTACGACCTGTGGCACGATCCGGGGAGGAGGGCTGCGGTGCTAAGAAAAAGTGTACGCGGCAACATGGTGCCCTCCAAACGAATCAGGGATTCTGGCGCATTGTTAGATCCTTGCTTCCTTGGGATTCACACCCCGCTTCTTTCACACGCCAGAGTCAACGCAGGCGCAGACTCTTGAGCGAAGCGTGAGCCAATCGTCGACTGATGTCGGGCACAATGATCAATTCAAGTACGGTGACCCCGGAGAGGTCAAACTGATACTCCTCGACCTCGCGACTTGTGTTGGGGGGACTGAAATTCCACTGCTGGCGCACAATCTCTCGAAACGAGCGTCCACCATCCCGAGACCATCGCAAGACGAACTCTTGGGTACGTTCCGTCTCGGTTTCTTCGAAGACGAGCGCGATGCGTGTGAGTCTTTGTGGCTCATCGAAGATTAGCCGGACGGTTTGAGTGCCAGAATCGGCGGCACGCCAGCCCCGCGTTTCTCCTGCGACTAGCGCAGACTCGACTGGATATCCATTCTCTTCCGATGTGACCTCGACCACGGCTGCATCGTCGAGGTCCAGCCAGCCGTCGTCGAGGGGCGGAGCATCCTGCGGAATCGGTGTGATTAGGCGCTTGCGCATGACACGCTAGTTTACCTCCGGTCCTGCTCTCGTGATCGCCGATTAGGACGGGCTCGGCCTTTGGAGTCAATTTCTCGGTTCAATTGTGCGCATCGCAAATTCCGACAATCGAAGGGTCGCTTTTTCGGCCTACCTGCGCTCCATCGACATCGTTACTTTTCAATGTCGAAGTAAATCTTTGTTGTGGCGCGGTACTTGGCTATCTTCTTGCCGTCCAGTTCCATTTCTAGTTCCGCCACCCGCGCCCACTTCATGCCCCGAACCGTCTTTGCGGCTTCAGCCACAGCGTTTTCCGCCGCCTTTGCAAAGCTCTCTTTGGACGTTCCGACTACCTCAATAATCTTTTGCGTCATTGCAGTTCTCCCTTGATTTTGATTTCTCACTGTGGATTGTACCGCTGGCATCTCCACCCCCACGCGTCAGTGAGCCGCCCGTTGCTGCTACGTTGCCAAAGTGGTGCGAGGCGTACCATCGGACATGAGCAGAATACATCCAGAATGCCCCGACTCAGACCCTTCTGATCGGTCGGTAGCTGCCGATGTCCTCCTTCGACAAGAGCCAGCCGAGGAAGAAGACGAAGAGGAAGACGAAGGCGACGGCGACGGCGACGGCAAGGAAGACGACGATGACGACGACGAAGGCGACGACGGCTACTCGGAGTGAGCACGGCAAGTCGACCATTGCGTTTTCTAAGTACTGCAACGCCGAAATGCGACAATACTCGTCGCTTGAGTTGCGGAGGAGTGCGATGATTCGTATTCCATGATCTTTTCGAAGCCCACCTTACGGTAGCCAACCTACAACGCTCGATGTCTTTTTTCGGTGACGCATTGGGACTGGAACTCGCGCAGGTCTCCCGGGGAAAAAAGGGCGCGTTCTACTGGATAGGGCGTCGAGGAGATTCAATGATCGGGCTGTGGGAAGCGGGGATGGGTCCGCAACGGTTGAGCCTGCATGTCGCTTTCAGCGTCGATCTTGACAACCTGTTGCAGGCTGCGGAGCGCCTTCGCGAGGCTAACATCATCCCACTCGATTTTGCGGGCGAGCCCACCGACGAGCCAGTAGTTTTTGATTGGATGCCCGCTGCTTCTCTCTTTTTCCGCGACCCTGACGGCAACTTGTTGGAATTCCTTTCAATGCTGCCTGATGCTCCGCGGTGCGATCTCGGAGTCGTCAGGTGGAGTCGCTGGAAGGCGGCTCAAATGAATGAATCTCGCAGGCAGGTGTAACATGACAAGCTCGGAAGACACCCTCAAAGACCGCCTCGCCCGCTAGCGCCAGATCAAGCTCAGCGTCATCGGCAGGAAGTCTGGCGCGATCCATTTCGCTCCCTGGCCCAAGCCAACCCGTGTCGATCAATTCTGGCTTTTTCATGACCACCAGTTTTCTACAGCCCAGACCCCGATTGCTACCCCTCGGGTTGAGTCGCGCTCAGCTTCGCATGACTGGAATGGTTAGGTTCTTGGCGCTTTCGGGCATCATTGCTCTTGGGGGGATCGGTCGGATTCCAGTTTCTTTTTCTTTGCCCTGATCCAAGCCACGATCAGTTTCCGAATACCGCTATCGGAGCGTCCCTTACATTACCCCGCGCGACGCTTCCAAGGCGTTGCACCTTTGACCCGAGGGTGCTCGGCGCAAGCGTGGGAGGCGAACTCTTCGGAGAGTTGCGTTTTGAAAGTCCGCTTCATTTCATCTAGTGATTCACCAGCAGGCGGGCCAGAAGGGTTAAACACCCAAGCGCATTCAGAGCAACCCCACCCCTCGACATTCTCTCCTTCGATCCATACCAATTCGCGGGACGAACTTTCTTCGTCGCGAAGCATACAGCCCTCACTGCGTACACAAGAATTGTACGCCTGAGTCAATACGTACGAAAAAGACTTCAATGGGCACTCTTCATGGTTGAGTTAATTGGCAGATTGACAATGCCAGCGCACACGCCTAGCATCGGAATTGAGCAAGCTACCTCTTTTTACTCTTTCAGGTCCCCTGAACTAAGTCAGCCTATCTGAAGCTTTTCTCTCCTTAGATTTCTCCCAGGAGGAACTACGTTATGACCCTATTGACCCGTTGGGAACCTTTCCGTGAGTACTCCACCACGATGCAGGATCGCATGAACCGCATGAACCGTCTTTTCCGTGAGTCGTATAGCCCCGAAGGCCCGGAAGAGGCGCTAACCACCACCAGCTTCGCGCCGCCTGTGGACATCTACGAGGACGAGCACAACATTACTCTGAAGCTTGAAGTCCCGGGCATCGACGAAAAGGACATTGATGTCCGCATCGAGGGCAACACCCTCACCGTCCATGGCGAGCGCAAGATCGAAAAGGAAGAGAAAGAGGAGAACTTCCGGCGCATCGAGCGGCAGTATGGAAGTTTCACCCGGTCGTTTACACTGCCCAGTTCGGTTGATCCGGGGCAAGTGAGCGCCAACTATGAAAAGGGCCTGCTGAAGATCAAACTCGCCAAGAAGGCGGAAGCCAAGCCCAAGCAGATCAAGGTGAATGTTGGCAGCGAGAAGACCCTCGAAGCCAAGGCTCCCGGCAAGGCCGCGTAAAGCATTAGCTAGCGAGAGAAATGGGAGGCGGCTGACTGTCGGCCTCCCATCTGGTTCCAACAAGCCGTCAATGGCACGCCAAGACTTCCAACGACTGCCCCTCTCTGATTTCGAACTTCTCTAGAGGCCCTACTCCGGTTTGCGTTTCAGCGGCTTGCCAATCGCGAGAAGAAAGATGGCACTCTTGCCTTTCGCGTGTGGCGAAAAGAAGTTAATCACGTCATCGTCGAAGAAAGTTAGCCCGGTTGCACCCAGGCGCTGGGCATACGCAGCTAGGTACATCCTCCCGCCAATTGCGCCCGCCTCCAGCTGGACGGCCCGGTAGCCGCGGTTCCCGTATCCTTCCAGGATGCGTTTCAAATCGGCGAGAAAGAAGATGTCCACGCAGGCGTCCTCCGGCAGCTCCTGCTCCAGTCCAAGATGGTGGGCCTCGGCGCGGAATTCTCCTGCCTTCAAAAGCTCCAGAGTGTTCTGCTCACGGCGGAAGGAGTAAGCGCCCGGCTTGAGCCCCTGTACCGCATGCATGATCAGGTAAAGATCGTTGAGCTGCGTGCCGGGGGGCTCAAGGAAATCAGCCGGAAGACCGCGCGTGGCAGAGTCGAGAATGGTTGAGAGTTGGTCCAGTGTAATGGATGCAGTCTTATCGAACGCTCGGGTAGAGCCGCGGCGCAGAATCACCTGCTCGATCATGTCCTTCGGTTGTTCTTCTTCCGGCAGTGGCTGGAAGAGAACTGCCTCACCTGCCGGAGCGGAGGATGGGACGACCGGTTGCTTCCCACGCCACTGAGCTACTTCCTCTTCAGACTCAAGCGAAGACGCATCGTGCATCTCAAGCATGGCGGGATACTCGACCTCGCGCTCCGAAACCGGGATCGTCTCCAGGCCGAGCACAGGAGCCTCTCTCAGGGCTGGCAGCGAACTCTCCGATTTGCGCCCGACTGGTACGAGGCACAAGGAAACCTCGCGCCGCGTATCCAGATCGAGCAGGCGGTTCACCTCTCCGTCCACGAACCCGAGCACGATCTCGGCCCGCAGCCCCGAAGCCGCAGAAACGGCCAGCATATTTGCCAGCAGCGTGCCGTTGTCCCAACCGAAGTGGCGATAGGTGCGCGCCTGATACTTCCAGGCGTTCCGCCAGTAGATTCCGGTGCAGATGATGGTCGCGGGCGCGTGAGCCACCGCGGGTTCCATCGCCGTCGCCTGAGCCAGGTTTCTGCGAAAATCACCCTTTCGCAGAAGACGTAGCGATACATCCGCCGGATTGAAGTGATGCACGCCGGCATCCAGCCCCACGAGATCGCCAGTCACGACGTACAGCTCGACCTCGTAGAGAGCTCCGGTGCAGGCTGCGGCGCGAAAGTAGATTTCTCCGCCTGGAGATTTGCGCTGTTTGGTAATCCCCGCCGAGAAATAGAGAATGCGCGCTAGATCCTGAAGGTCAGGGACCGAATCGGCGCGCGATGAGGGCACTGGCTCTGAGATCGCGGAGAGCGCGGCCACCCCTGTTTGCGGCACGTCCCGCGGCAGCGGAAGCGGCTCTATCTTCGGATAGATTTTGAAAGGCTGCGGCCGATTCGCCCAGTCCAGGAAGTGAGGATTGTTACGAATACTCCAGGAGGAGTGTTTCGTGCCATCGTGATACTTCCAAGTCGCCTGCGTGTCGCGGTTGTTCATCGGTCACTACGTCAGAGTAGCACCTGCAGTGGATCACGGTCGCAAGCAATGAACCTGCGACTGCGGATTATGCCTGGATCACGGGCTACTCTTCCCCAATCCCAGGTTATGGAAGAGTAGCCGATCAACCGCCCAGTGACGACCGATTCTGGCATTGTGAGTGCAATTGATTCCATGACATTATCGGCTCCTCTCTCCCGAGGCTTTTTTGTTGGTTTGCACACCACCAAACTCTACTCGGGTCTACGGAGCCGACATCGTCATGGAATCAATTACGCTCACCCCCCCGTTTGCAGGGTCAATGAGTGAAATGGCGATTTCGCAACAGTCAGCGGCTGTACAACAGAGCGCACCGGCGGTAGCAGGCCACGTTCATGGGTCGCGCAGGCTTTCCCGCCGGATGTAATTAGGTATCGGAGTTTTCCTTTGAGAAATCCTCAATTTCCACAGATTGCTAACCGCAATTCTCGGGTGTAAGCTGCCGAAACGTCGGACAGTACTCGTGAAAAATCCTTACATCGTTCTGAGCCAAAAAGAGCAGGATGTCGCGCGAGTCCGGAAGGAAATCCAAGGACTGCTCACCGTGATTCCACTGCTTGCAGATAGCCCACCCTCTTGGGACGAACTCCAGACACTGTTATTGAGTTCCTGTCCGGACATTGAACATTCCGTCAAGGACGGAATGGCTGCGCTCGAACTGTATTATCCATTCGTCAGGAATTTGCAAAAACATTCGCTAGATGGGCGGCTTGGATAACACGGGCAAAACCAGAAATGATCAACAACGGGAAGCCTCGGCTATGAGGACCTATGGCTTGTGTATTGAGAGAAGTTGCAAGCGCTTGCGACTGTCGCAAAAATTCTCATTCTTGACAGATCCGATGGTGGGTGTAGGCTTGCGGGGGATGGAACTCGCGAGGCGCTGCTATGAGAAAATTCATCCTGAAAAGCCTCATCCTGTTGCTGGTGACCCTCACTGCGACGCAGTTCGCCGTCGCTCAGATAGTTGGTATCAATGGCGATCAGACCAACCTAACGAACTGTAACTCGGGCAATGTCGTCTGTAACGGTTCAACGCCATTTCTTCTGTCGAACGTTCTGAATGGCACCACTCCGCTCACCATCCCAGCGAATGGCACTCCCGAGTTCATCATCGAAGACAATTTGTCAGGTCCGCTCAACAGCCTCACCTTGCAGTTCGCTGGCAGCCTAGCAAGCAATGCGAGCATCAACTGTCAAGTGAACGGCTGGCCTAGTACCCAGGGCAGCACTACTTATCAGAGTCCATTCGGCACCCACAATTGCACGGTCAACGGGTTGACCCAGCAGGGCCAGTTCGGCGCAACGACGGATACCATTATATGGAGTATCGGCTCCGGCGGCACGGCTGGGCTCACCGACGGGGAACTGTTCGATGTCAACACGGCTTCGTTTGCACATGCCGGACAGGACCACGGTCAGTTGACTGGGGTTCCGGTGCCTGAAGGTGGATCAGCGTTGATTTATCTAGTACTAGCCGGACTCTCGTGTGTTGGAGCTGTATACTTCAGGACTGGGCGAGAAAAATCCGTTCGTCCAAGCTAGCTAACCACAGGCTTTCTCGATGTCGCGTCGCCGCTCCTGTGCCCATGTGCGATCTCGCCCGCCCTCTCGACGGTTCTCTTGCTAATGTGGATTGGTCAAGTGATGGGCGAGTGACAAAGAGCCCGCCGCTGCATTCGATTAGACCCAACAACTGACGAAAACAGGCCATTACACTCAAAACCGCAATTGGCGGTGAAAGCACTGTCCGTGTCGTGTGCGCGTCTCTAGCTGGTGCGGCCCCCGAGTTGCTGCTCTTTTTTAGCGCGTGCAAGGCTCAGCTGCTCGATTGCTGTTGCCATGCTGTTACGAGCATCCTTCGCATAGGCTTTCAAAAGATCGTCCGTCTGGAGCGGTAGAACCTCACCGAGACACTCTTCCAATCGTCCCACTAACCAGTCAATCAGTTGTATTGCACGGTCACCGTGCTGGACCGTGGGATCATCATTAGGAAACGCCATTCTCTATGTCCTCTCCTGCAACGATAGCACCCAAGGCCTATCTTTTGCCCCAAAGACAGCGCTACAGAGTCGCAGGGGCGAGGATCAGCAGGGAGGTGGCCGTCTGGATTGCGCACCACTGATACAGGCGCTCAACTGATGTTGTAATCAGGCGATTTCGCTCAAAACCCAGAAGAGTCGGCATGGGACCGTTGTGACGATGCGTTGGAGGCTCACGATGGATCCTACGTCGATTTCGTAAAGTACTTCTCGAACAGATCCTGCGACCGCTTCGCACCTTCCTCAGTCAAAACGACTGATTTTGCTTTCGTGGCGGGATCCGAGATGTAACCCTTCTGATGAAGTCGATCGAGGGAGTCCCAATTATGACCTTTCCACGCTCGCCAATAGGGCCTGTCCTTAAAGGTGGTTAGATACAACAGAGCCAACACCGCTTCGTCGACTTTTTCTTCATCAATTTCTATTTCCATGAAGCACCCCTGCCGTGAACAGATAAATCGAACTCGGAAAGCAGAACATCCATGTCCTCGCCAACTCCGTTACCGAGTTGACGACCAATACTCCGCACGCGATCGAGTCGTGCAAGAAAACCATTTTGGACGTTGCCGGTCAGATTGGCCGTCGCTTCCAGTGCCTGCTCGAACATTCGCGGTAGTGCATCGAAATATGCCGTATCTTCATGGTGCACATTCTGACAGAAACCAACGGCCCGCTCGCAGGAAAAGACCAGGAGTTCAGCTAGACCCACAGGATCGCCGAGCGCTTTCTTGTATTTGGTGATCGCCCCCTTCGCTCTAGATACAGACGTTCGCTGTCCCCGGAACAGATCCGGCCACAGCCATCGGTCAACGGTCTTCTTGTACGGCTGCAGCGGGTCTTCGCCCAAACCGAAGCGAGTATGAAGAAACGCTCGATTAGCCTCATCGGCCGCATAGAGATCTTGAAGCACGCCCAATAAAGCGGCACGATCAAAACTCGCCAGATTGGTCTTCACGTCCGCCCATGTCGGTCTTGATTTCGCCGGTCGTTTGCCCATACGCAGTTTCAGATTCTACTCGTGGCGCCGGTTGCGATTTGAGGACAGTCTGCAGTAAGGCCATGGTGCGGCATGGGAGGCCGTCGCAATGGGCAAACCGAGGATCAAACCGAATTACCGTCGCCGAGTACTCCGCCTGCCGGACCTGGATCATTGTAAAACGGCAGTTCTCAATAGCCTCGGATCACCGGCCTCGTGCCGCGTTTACGAGTACGCCATCGACCAATTCATCGCCTGGTTTTGCTCCGAGCCTCGGCTGGCCTTCAACCGCATCGTGGTCGTGCGCTATCGCATGTACTTAGAATCGCGGCATTTGGCCGCCAACACCATCAACCAACGACTTGCAGCCGTGCGCCGCCTGGCTCACGAAGCCGCAGACGCGGGCTTGCTAAGCCCAGAGCTGGCGGCCGGGATCAGCCGTGTCAACGGTGTCAAACAGCTCGGGTTCCGTGCCGGTAATTGGTGAGCGCGGAGCAAAGTTCAGAAGTGCTCAAACATGCGTATGGCGATAGCATACGCGCCAAGCGAGACTATGCAATGCTTGCGATTCTGTTTGGCTGTGGCCTGCGCAGATCGGAATTGGTTAGCTTAGAGCTCGATGAGGTTCAGATGCGCCAAGGGCATTGGGCGGTAGTGGACCTGATCGGAAAGGGCGGACACATTCGCACGGTACCGATTCCGTTATGGGTGAAGACCGCGCTCGATCTATGGACAGTGGCAGCGGGCATCAAGCAGGGCAAAATCTTTCGCGCGGTCGCCAGAACTGGGAAAGTATGGGCAGTGGCATTTCGCAAAACGTTGTCTGGTACGTCGTCAAAACGTTCTGCGAAAAGGCTGGACTGGAGCATATCGCGCCGCACGACTTGCGAAGGACCTGCGCCAAGCTGTGCCACAGCAACGGCGGCGAGATCGAGCAGATTCAATTCTTGCTAGGCCATGCATCTGTTCAGACCACGGAACGTTACCTCGGCTGTAAGCAAAATCTTGGGTACCCCAGTAAACGACCTGTTCCGACTGGAAAACATAGACGTTGCTGCATATGTAGTTCTCGCGGGAGCGGCGGTCCTAACGGCGAAAACAGAGGGTACGCAGCCAGATAAAATGTCAGTGGATGAAAGCAGTGGCGATCAAGAAGGGTCAAACGAGAGAGCGAGCGCCAGATTTCAAGGAGCTGGGCACTCTTCGGTGTGACAGATGCGGTGAGGAGTTCACCGTCTTTCACGATCCCACCTATGTGGACAAGACAGCCGCGGCGCGCCAAGCGCACTGGCTAGAAAAGGTTCTTGCCGAAGAGCACGAACGGGAACGGAAACACCCGGATCGAATCCAATTGCCGGATTAGGCAGCCGATCCCTGCAAGGGCAATGAGTATAATCGCCTGTTAACAACAGCTAGTCCACCGATGTGTAGAAGGATTGGCCTTGCCTCAGCCAATGCCAACGCCCTGACCACAAGGACGCTTGGCCGCTAGCGTGTCCCTGATGCGCTGTAGGGCAACGTCTATCGGAAAAGCGAGGTTCAGTCGCTTTATTTCAAGCGACATTGCCGAGCGCCGCACACGTCGTCCGCCGTGGCGGGCAGGCATGGGGCACGCGGCGAAAATTAAACTCCGGTGAATGGAGTGTCTGCGCTGCT
>JGI12695J13573_1000098_pt1 | contig 12128 bp, 13 predicted proteins | sample BlaSpr_A8_OM2_M3_FD_13573 | JGI IMG/M metagenome (IMG submission 13573) | reverse complement strand
GGAGCAGCCTTGATTCGAGCGGTAACTGCAGCTCCTATGCCCGTTCGTAATTTGAACGTGGGCCGGAGGGCAATCAGAATGAATCTGCCCACCACGTCGCAGTTCAACAATCCGGCGTCCCTTTCGAGAGACGCCGCTTAGCAAACCAACTCTGGCCGGATTGGAACGTGAGAAATTATGTCTCGCGCAAAGGCGACCATTCTTTGTATTGATGACCACTGGAACGGGCTCATTGGGCGTAAAATGCTGCTCGAACAAAGCGGATATGAGGTTCTAGCAACCACTGGCGGAGCCCAGGGGCTGGAATTGTTTCTCTCGCGCCCGGTCGATGCGGTTGTTCTCGACTACCAAATGCCGGGGATGAACGGCGACGTAGTTGCCGCAAAAATCAAGCGCATTAACTCACAAGTTCCAATCATGTTGTTATCCGGCTATGAGCCGCCGCCGAAGAGCAAGTTGGCTTCGGTGGACAGGTTTTTGTCCAAATCCCAACCACCCAGCGTTCTTTTGTCATCTCTGCAGGAATTGCTGCGCGGCCAAATGAAAACTTATTTCTGTCGTTGGTTGCACGACTGGAAATTGCGCAACCAGGGAGCAAAACAATGAAGTTTCTGAAACAGCTTTTTGGGCGAGGTTGTTTCCATCGTTTCTCCTGGCCACGCGTCGATGCTGTTGGCCACCACTATCGGATTTGCTCGCATTGCGGAACCGCTTACGAATACGACTGGACGCTTATGAAGCGGACCGAGCGTTTGCTCGTAACAGACTTGCGTACGTAAGGTGGGATTCCCCGGCATCTTACGATTTGTGTTCTGGCGGTTGGCCCAGCTTCTGCTGGCCCCCTGCGGGAAGGGCGCACGCAGACAATGATGAAAGGCGGGCCGCCGGCCCACGATGCGAATCGGGCCTTTTTCATTTAGAAACGCCGTCGTCGAACGAAAACCACGAAATGGATGGGTTTCAGTGGTCGTACATTTGTGATCTTATGGCTGATTGATAGAGAACGTTATATCGGCAGAGTTTCTTTGGAAGGGTTTTGCCTCTTGGCCAGCCTTACACAGGTCCTCTGCTATCTGCTGATATTCATGTGGGTGCACAGTGTACTCTCCTGGAGGCAGATCGTAGAGTTCGGAAAGCATGGCAGTGTAGAGGTAACCGCTTCCAGTAACACACGAATGCGCGGGGATCGGAATAAGGACATTCATCGAGCACACCCAAATGTCGGTCAGATGGGGGTTGGTTTTGCATTGTTCCTTTTGCTTGATCTCCCGCTTTCGCAGCACGCGGTGTCCATAACCATCGTACAGATCGAATCCGTAGGCTTTGAAGTAGTCCAACCCGCTACAACTCATCACAGAGACCGTCTCATTGCTGGTGTTATCGAGCCAGATATGCAGCGGCACTTCTTGCCCTGCGACAAAATTCCGGGATGCGATCGACAACCCAATTTGGAGCTGTTGCCATAGCGAGGTCATGTGCGGCTGACCCATTGCGAGCAGTTCAGGTTTGTTGCAGTCCGGTGGCGTTGGATCAGCAGAGGAAGTTTCGGCATCGTGAACTCGCGCCCAGCGTAGGTTGAGTGGATCGCCGTCGAACGTCCCCAGACGCCAGGCGCTGACATCAGTGGTTGCGCAATCCTGAGCGGCAAACGGAAGTGGATGAACTGTGCTGTCGGATTCGAATCTAAGCTCAAGCATTTCACTCCTGGGGCAGTACATCCATGGATCTTCCTTCGTATCAATTGCTGTAGCTGCCACAAGAAAGTGTGCGGGTTCTCCCGCTTGCAAATCGATTCGTCCGTTCGGACGAGGGGCGAATAGATCGTTAGCGCAGTTAGGGCATGGGCGTGGAACGAAAGGCTGGTTCGCCCCTTTTTCGTCGAGGAAGCGCAAAGTCGGTACCCCCGCCAGTGAGCAAGGCGCAGTGGAGATATTTGTAGCTTGATACACACGCAAGGTTCTAAGCCGGTCCGCAACTATAGGGGGAAGGTTAGCCAACTTCAGTTGAGAACCGGAGCACTCTGGTAAAGAAGATAGGATTGCGGCTTGTGACGGCGGAGTGGGATCGTGTGCCAGCAGATCAAAGTGCGCACGCGCGAAAGTGGAATCGCTGATGCGAGCCACGACATCGTACTGTAACGGTCCGAAATGCGTCGGAAGAAGATCCATGTTTTGCAGCGTGAGCCGCAATACTCCTGCCTCGAGAGATTGCGGAGTGGCTGGCGTCTGCAACGCCTTTGTTTCTGCGCATTGTTGCACGGAGATGATAGTGACTCCAGTGGATTCGCGTTTTCGTAACAGACGAAAAGCGCAGCTGTCATCTGCCTGCCGAGGGAACTTCAAGCGAAGCTGCAGACTGTCGCCGAGCATTGCGCGCTTCGCGGGAGCGTGGAGCTGAAGCAACGGGTAATCGTCAAGCATCCGCGAAGATGTCGCGAGCGAGGGAAAGGTCGGGTTTATCGAGGCATCGGCGCAATCACATGCCCACCATCGGGTCGGGGGCCCGGAACTCGGTGTGTACTTCCCAGGCCGGTAGGCTGAGACATTCACGTGGAAACAGGACCGAATCCATAAATTGCGCACCTCGACGGAGGGTTCCCCCGGTAGCGCTAAACGCAGCCCCGAATATTGATCGCACTGAATCTCCGGGGCATCACGAGATACCCATCCGACTAACAGGTGAACCCAGTCACCGGGAGACAATTGCCTTTCGAGGTATTCTGGATGGCGGCCAGAGCTATCCGGATCATCTGCGAAGTACGGATTGTTATTCGTGTCGGATTTGGGTAATAAATCGATTTGCGGCCCAGGCAGTGTGCACGCCGACGTTCCGACATTTTGAAGTTCCAGAACGAACAGATGAAAATTTGGTGATTCGGCGGCTTGGGCCGGTGGCAGGGCAGAAACATCCAGAGCGGAAGGAGTACAGACAGCCGGAGGGTGCGAGCCAGTCTGGCCGAAAAAAGTTGCCGGGAGAAAAGACGCGACGAACGAAACGAGGTAGACAATCTTTGCTGGGTACATTCGCATAGCTCTTGTCTTGAGCCAAATGCTAGCAGACTGTGATGGTTCAAATTCCAAAAACCGTGGACGGAGGCGTGACATCCAACCTTGGCAGGCTGGCCCAGCTTCTTTTGGTATCCCCAACACGGGAGGTGCTCCCGCTTCGCGGATTTTGCGAAGGACGGGAGTCGGGAATGCTGGCGCAGGTTCTTGTGATCACGCGATCAGATAAACAATCAAATGGCACAGGCGGCATCGCCGCCCACCCTCTGTGGGAATGGCGCACACAGACGATCATGAAAGGCACCCGCCGATTTACCAAACGCAGATCGCACATCGAAGTGGGTGACCGCATACGGGCGGCGGCAATCATTATCGACAGTTACCGCGAGTACAATAGCGTGCGTCGAAAACGTAACCAAGTCCTTTAGGGTCGTCGGGGTTTTATAAACGCGCGTCGGCGGTCAAGCTTCAATCCTGATTGGAATGCTCCAGCTCAACGTGTGCGCGAAACGCTTTATCGAGCATTCTACTTGTTTCTCGCTGAGAACTCGGTCCTTCAGCCACGGCCTTTTCGACGCAGATGATCTTATGGCACTCAGAGCACTTGCCGAAACGATGACTGGCGCGATCCATTTCGCTCCGTGGCCCAAGCCAGCCCGTGTCGATCAATTCTGGTTTTTTCATACCCTCAGTTTCCCACAGCCAGACCCGATTGCTAGCGCCGCTTGCCCTGTACGGAAAACGGATTCCCTTAAGGCGTAAACGCGCGTAGCTCCTCTTGTCATTTGACAAACCAGTAGTGCCGTTGCAAAGGTGCATGCACCTCTAAGAAGAATGAGACAAGCATTTCCTGATTTCATTCGCAGGAGAATATGCACACGATCAACCAAGGTGAATTCTTGCCACTTGTCCGAGAGATACGGAATTGGCTGTAGCGCGATTTTTCCTGGTCCCTCGCCGAAAACTCCCAGTATTCCAACTGATCGACCGCTTATCAGGCACAAAACACAAGTTGCGTTCGATGGCACTGGGCGTGCTCTCCAACAACGAGCCGAGGGGAGAAGAACATGCTGCGTATCTACATTGAAAACATTGGCGCAATGGCGGTCATTGAGTGCGAAGGCCGAATTGTCCGGAGTGAAGACGCTTTCAAATTACGCAACGCGGTCAACTTGCAGAGCGATGCCCGAATCATCGTGCTCGATCTCTCGGAGGTCTCCGCCATTGCAGGCGGGGGATTAGGCATGCTCGTGTTTCTCCAACAATGGGCTTACGACCACGACATTCGACTAAAGCTGTTCAATCCCCGCCTATCTGTGCGGGACAGGCTAGAGCACGCCAGCTCGATGCGAGAGTTCGACTTCGCTACGCTCGACGAAATGATGGCGCTACTTACTCGCACTGATAACCGATATGAACAAGCTGCCTGATTCCCAGAAGTAGAGGAACCGCTCGACTCTGCTAAGAGAAGAAACGGCGACGAGCCAAACCAGCTAGACCGACCAGGCCCACGCCCAGCAGGCCCAACGTTCCCGGCTCGGGGACTGTGCTGGTGGGCGTGGTTGTGGCGAAACAGGTTGGGGAACTACCGCACACTCCAGCAACGTGAACGTTCCCAACCGTTATCCCAGTCAAAGTATCGGCGTTACTTAGAACAAAAAACAACGAGGAAGTAGTTGCGGGGCCCTTGGCGTCAAGGCAGATAGTTTCCTTTGTGACACCGCCGCACGCGCCGAACGAGAGCGAGCCAACGCTAACATCACTTATCGTGGTGGTTCCCTTGATGTTTACGTTGCCCGAGAACCCAACCACAGGGCCGCCGAGTCGGACAGAGGCACCCGATGTCATTTGGATATCAACGCAGACCGAGGCGCTTGAAATGCTCATGCCATTACAGGTTCCGCCTTGAGTGAGGGTAAGCGTTCCGATCTGCGTACCACCTACTAATATATTGTCGGTGATCGTGACAGAGGTTGCTGAGGCCGGTGGCACAGTTGCTAGAGCTGCCGCGATGACCAATACCAAAAGTGAAAAGCTGTTGTTACGCACGAGGGTCCTCCTGTTGGGAGATAATCGGGCCATACCAAGGTTCCTTAGGCTCCCACACATTAAGCAATCGTGCGATACGGTACATACCGTAGACGCCCTGCGTCACCGCTCTGTTGCGCATGCCCACCGCCGCCCATCCTTGCAAAAACGCATGGATGGGGCACCCGCGGTGGAATGGGGCACAGCAATATTGTTGAAGGTGGGCCCACCCGCCCGAAGTGGTAGAAATTCGCAGTCATGAAATGGGAAGGATCCCCATTTTCTTTACCAGAGCTTTGTAACGCGGATCGTCGTGAACAAAGTTGAAGAGCGGTTCATTTTGCAGGAATGCCAGCCCTGGAGAGCGGTCGCGGAACGAGTCTTCCAGGGATTTCAGCGTCCGTTCTTTGTCGTTGAGAAACGCATACTGGTAGGCGAAGTCGAGTGGGGAAGTGTACATCTTACGAGAACGGGCCTCTAGAAATTCAAGCCGCTTCTGACTAACAGCTTTGTAGCCGCCGCGTTCATAGGCCTGATGAATTTCAGCAGCCTTTTCCGGACTCTCGGTCAGAGCAATTTCTTTTTCAATTTGTTGTGCGAAGTGCGGCCACATCCCCTTGAGCCAGTATGCTTCCGCCAACGCATAATGCGAGAAGAAGTCGTTCGGTTGCACCTGCGTCCGCACGCGGAGTTCGGCGATGGCATTGTCGATCTGGCCAAGGTTCAGATAGGCCAAACCGAGTGCCCAGGGAAAAACAAACGGATCGAGTTCGACAAAACGCTTCTCCTCCTGGATCGCTTCGTCGGCGCGATGCAGCGCGACCAGTGCGTGGGCGCGTAAGAAATGCGACTGCGTGAAACGGGAATTGAGCGCAAGAGCCCGGTCGGCCTCGGCAAGGGCGCGTTGCGGGTCCCAGGCGAAGAAGAAATACCAGCCGGAGAGCGAGTTATGCGCCTCGGCGGAAGAATCATCGAGTTCTACGGCCTTCCGCGCGGCGCTCTCCATTTTGGTCATCGCCTCGGGACCCGGGCCCAAGCCATAGACGGCGCGGAGGCCATAGGCATCGGCGAGCCCGCTCCACGCTGCGGCGTAATCGGGTTGCAGTTGAATCGCCTTCTCGAAGGCTTGCTGGCTTTGATCTGTGTCAACTGCGAACCAGTAATAGCGACCGCGCAGGTAGGCGTCGTACGCTTCGGGGTTGATGTAACGAGGCGCGGGCGTGGTCGCGGTCGCGGCCTTCACTTCTTTGGCAACGATCTGGGAAAGCTCTTCCGGAAGTGAGTAGGCCTGATCGAGATCGCGGTCGTAGCTTTCGGCCCAGACGTGGGAATCGGTTGGGGCGTAAATCAACTGCACCGTCATGTGCACGCGGCTGGCGGTGCGCTCGATGGAGCCTTCGAGGACGCCGTCGACGTTGAGTTCGCGGGCGAGGTCGCGCACGGGGCGGTTGACGCCTTTGTATTGCATCGCCGAAGTGCGGGAGACGACTCGGAGCGTGCGATTCTTGGCGAGGGCGGTGATGAGTTCGTCGGTCATGCCGTCGGCGAAGTAGTCCTGGGCGGCGTCGCCGGAAAGATTGACCAGAGGGATTACGGCGATCGAGTGGATCTGGGAAGCTTGATTGGTTCGAAAGATACGACCGCGCAAAATGAAGATTAGCGCGGCTGTCGTAATGAGGCAAAGGGCAACGGCGGCGAGTGCTCGTTTGGCCCGGGACGGGGTGATTTCGACTGTGGCCACGTCTCTTGCGTCGGGACTGCGCCGCGATACTTCCGCGTCGCCGGACAGCCGGGGCGGCCGTCTCCACATGGGCTGGGGCGCTTCCGGCGGCACGGCTGCTACGGCTGCCGCATGAGGCGGGTGGCCGTTTTCTTCCGTTACGAATCGATAGCCTTTGCCCGATACCGTGTGGATGAAGCGGGGGTTGTCCGGGTCGTCTCTCAGCGCCTGGCGGATTTTGCGGATCGCGGTGTTGATACCGTGTTCGGTATCGACGAAGACATCCTTGCCCCAGAGACGGTCGACGATTTCCTGGCGGGTGACGACGCTACCTTGCCGCTCCAGAAGAAGGATCAGCAGCTCCTTGGGAATGCGCTCAAGGGAAATGCGCTCGCTTTTCTGGGCGCGTCCCTGGCGGCGCAACTCGAAGCTGGCGCAATCGAGCTGAAATTCGGCGAATCTGTACTGCGACTCAGACATACCGCAACAAACCTGAGGCACAAAACTATAGCATTGCCGGGGGCCGCGTGGGTAATGGCTTTTGGCGTCAATTGGTTAGGGCTTCAGGTTTCTTTACCTAATCTTCACCTTGCCGTCCTTGTGATTTTTGGGCATCCGCGACAGGATGCGCCCCGGAGTTCGAAGAGGTTCTCTTCGAGCGAACTCTTCGAACACAAATTACAAGGAGGCATGCGCTGTGTCCACTCTTGAGAAACTTATGGTTCGTTTCACCCTCTGGCTTGCGATCACCCTGCTACTCGCCGCTTCCCTAAGCGCACAAAACGTCGTCTCGCAATGGAACGCAATTGCTTCCATAGCGATTGTTACGAACGCTAAGGAAGGTCAAGCCTCTTCGGGGGTTTGGTTTGCCTATGTCCATTTAGCGGTCTTCGACGCGGTAAATGCCATTGACCATCGCTTCCAGCCCTACCTGTTTACCGCCAATCCGCCAGCCGGTGCAAATAAGGACGCTGCGGCTGTTGCAGCTGCCCATCGGATACTTGTGAACTATTTCCTCTCCCAGCAGACGACGTTGGATGCCGCGTATGCGGCCTCGGTAGCGGCAATCTCCGATACTCCAGCTAATATTGCGGCAGGCCAAGCCGTGGGGGAAGCCTCCGCACAGGCACTGATAACAGCTCGGGCCAACGATGGCTTGTTAGCCAGCGTGCTATACACTCCGCCGGTAGGGCCAGGTTATTGGCTGCCGACGCCACCGCTTTTCGGACCTCCAGTGACCCCTTGGCTCGGGCAAATGGTGCCCTTTACCATGTCAAGCGCAGCGCAATTCTTCCCTGACGAAGGCCCGGACGCACTCGACAGCCAGCAGTGGATCGACGACTACAACCAAGTGATGACTCTCGGTGCTCTCAACAGTACCGTCCGAACGCAACAGCAAACCGAGATCGGTCTCTTCTGGACGGAACATGCGGGGCAGCAGTATGCACGTGCGTTCCGGAATTTAGCTACCCAGAAAGGGCTTAGCACTTCGGACACGGCACGCCTCATGGCCATGCTGTGGGCGGGATTTGCCGACGCGGGCATCGGATGCTTTAATGCGAAGTATAGCTTTAGTTTCTGGCGGCCTGTAACTGCAATCCCAGTGGGAGGAGCCAACCCGGCGCTCACGGCTGATCCGACTTGGTTGCCGCTAGGAATTACCCCCGGCCATCCAGAGTATCCGGCGGCGCACGGCTGCGTGACCGGCGCAGTCTCGACGATTCTGGCGGGATACTTCAGTCCGAAACTAGCCTTTTCTGTGGATAGCTTGGTGACTGGCACAACGCACAATTTCACCAGCACCAGCGACCTGATGAAGGAAGTTGAGGACGCGAGGATCTATGCCGGATTCCATTATCACCACTCGGTGATTCAGGGCAGGGTCTTGGGTCTCAAAGTCGGACATCAGTTAATGCAGCGATACTTCGGTCAAGCACGATAGGGTCTTACGCTATGTCAGCAAATTTGACGGTCCAGGAGTGTTCTTCATGAAAAACCTGGATCGTGGGGAAATCTGGGGGCGAAATCAGTGGGCGGACGGGACGTTCCCTACTCGCCCGCGCCCAGCCCTTTTCTGGGGACGATCCGGGCAGTGTCTCTCAGCGGCTGAAGCTGGTTGATTTAGGTGGCTCTTTTTCGGCACGGCTGGAAGCCGTGTCCTTCGAGCGAACTCTTCGAACAAAATTACAAGGAGATGATTTATGAAAACAATTTCCAAGATGCTCCGTGCAGGTCTGGGTTTTGTTTTGATAGGAGCCTTTTTGGCCGCGATGGCCGCCGCCCAGTGTGGCACTCCGACGGCGAAGCTCCATAAGCAGGCCTGGCGGGTGGGCGATCCGACGGCGTTACTGACTCAAGCTGCCGACAGGGAAGAACCAATCGTAGGGATGTGGCACGTAAATTTTACTGCGAAAGGTAATGAAGCCGGTCCGCCGGACGGCACCCCCATAGATAATGCCCTCGTTCTGTGGCACAGCGACAGGACGGAAATGATGGCTTCTGATCGCCCCGCCCAGGATGGCCAGATCTGCATGGGGGTTTGGGAAAAGACGGGGAAGCTCACATACAAGCTCAATCACATGCCCTGGCTGGCCAACGATACCGCCAACGCGCCAAGCGGCATCGGAAATCCGACCGGGCCGGTTCGCCTAGTTCAAGAAATTACCTTGTCTCGAGATGGGACGCACTACTCCGGAACGTTCACCCTGGACGCGTATGATCTGTCAGGAAACCCGATCGGTCACGTCGTCGGTGTGATCTCAGCAACACGGATTACGATAAACACGACCGTTGGCGATTTGCTCTGAACAAGTAATCACGATTGCGAGGACGGCAGGACCACCCTTCGTTCTTTTGAAGGGTGGGATTCCTCTGCATCTTAGAGTTTTGTGTTCCTCTCCGAAAGCTCAAAACAACAAATTCACAATTACCTTGTGACATGCAACCTTGCGCCTCCTCCCGATTCGTTTCATGATTGATCCCAAACCATGATTTGCTCTTCCACCAGCGGACGTCAGCTAAGTGATTCCGCCGCAATATTTTGCGGGCAAATTCTTTCAATGCAATATTTTAGCCGGATTCCGCCAGATCACCACCTCTGCAAGTAATTGAGCCAGGAGATTTTAGCCATTTGATCCGTATTTTTTTTGATCTGGATCTGGACGAAAATTGGGGGCGAGAGCCTTTTTATACTGACGGGCAGATCAGCCTTTGCAAAAAAAACCGCCGGGGATTTGCGTAGCTAGAACCGGCGAGCAAAATTTACTCAGCAGATCGCGGGGCGCGTAGGGCGACCTGCTGCGCGGGGTACAGCGTCCGCGGTAGGTGGGTGAAGAGGATTCCGTAGCGAAGTTGGACGCGCGAAATTTCGAAAGATGTTTAACTCGTGCAGAAAGAGGAGATGGCGTGGAGGCAAGAGTGAATCTCGTGTGGACGCGCCAGAGGCGCGGCTTTTGGCGAGTCGATTGCTCCACCGAAAAGTGACGAGAAACTGCGTCGCAAATTTTTTCGGAGGTTTTCATGAAGAAACAAATTCAGTCCCTGTGGTTCCTCAGCGCTCTGGCACTTTTCCTGAGCGTCGGCATTTCGCTCAGCGCGCAAGACAGCAGTGCGCCGCAAACTCAGGCCCCGGACGCGCAATCGCAACCCACCCAGACCCCGCAGGCGCAGCCGGCAGCGCCGCCATCGCAGGACGCTCAGCCGAGCCAGACGCCGGAGTCGCAATCGCAACCTTCGCAAACCCAACAGGCTCCGCCGAGCCAGAGCCCGGACGCGAGTGCACCGGCAAACAATCCCGATTCGCAAGCTACTTCAGGACAGGCCAGCGGAGTTCAGAGCTTTACCGGCACGATCCTAAAGTCGGGGGACAAGTACAAGTTCCAGGATGCTGATACGGGAAACACTTACGATATCGACCACCAGGACCAAGTGCAAAAGTTCGAAGGCAAGAAGGTGAAAGTTCACGGGACACTGGATCCGAGCACCAAGACGATCCATGTGCAGTAAATAGAGTAAGTGCAAATCGAGGGTAAGAAAGGTGAGCTCTAGCAAAACTTTTTGAACTCACACGGACTGACAGGATAGGGCCGCGGCATACGCCGCGGCCTTTTCGCTTTATTTACGCCAACTGGCAGGCGCGCGATGCCTATGAAATACTGGCAACGATTGTTGTGACGCGATACCGGCCGGGATGGCGAAATTGGCAGACGCAGCGGACTTAAAATCCGCAGGTCCGAAAGGACTGTGGGGGTTCGATTCCCCCTCCCGGCACCAGAGTGGTTCGCCCGGCACCCGAGTAAGACAGAGATCCAATACTCGTACGACTTTGGGGGTAGCTTTGACGAATCGGCCCAGACTAAGCCGCGGATGCAGGAGTGGCAGATTTTAACCAGGCCTCCATCTGTTCATGACCGACTGCGCCCGCCTGCTGCATCACGGGATGGCCGGAGTTGAAGACGATGAAGTTTGGGATGCCGCGCACGTTGAAGCGCGCCGCGACTTCCGGATAGCGTTCGGTATCGAGTTTGACAACGATGGCACGTCCGGCCATGTCAGCGGCGGTGCGGGCAACTTCCGGCGCCGCGACCCGGCACGGCCCACACCACGCCGCCCAGAAATCCACCAGCACCGGGACGCGGGCATTTTGAATGATTTCGTCGAAGACCGAAGGATCAACTTCCAACGGCTCATCCGCGGGCGGCAATGGATTTTTACAAGCGCCACACCGCCCGGTATCGGAGAGGTGTACCGCTGGAATGCGGTTCGGGCGTCCACAGACTTTGCAGGTTCGAATTACAGCCATAAATCCCCGGCAGACTGGTCTCTCACGAAGTTCGGCAGGGAAGCGGGTGAGAGATGAAGCTCGCGTTCGGATGGTATTGTATCGCGCCAGGTTGTCTATAACCTAAAGTCGTCCAGCGATCGTTTACGCGCGTTCTGATCGCAGCAGATGAAAATATCTCCGCGCCTTGTTCACATCGTGCGCAATCTGTTCGCGCAATGCTTCGACGGACGGAAACTTGATCTCATCTCTGATCCGATCGAGAAAGCAGATCTCCACTTCGCTCTCAGGCGTCAGTTCAATGGGATGAAAATTGAGAAGGTGAGTTTCAATGGCAAACGAATCCGCGCCAAAGGTAGGACGATTACCAACGTTGGTTACGGACTCGAAGCACTCGCTCCCGACCTGCGTCCAGGTGATGTAGACGCCATCTTTCGGCACAAGTTCTTCGTAACGCGCCAGGTTGATTGTGGGCACAGTGTACTTCGAACCATAGCCTCGACCGCGGCCCGGCGTGGCGAGAATGCAAAACGGACGCGCCAGCAGATGGCGGGCGCGACTCACGCGACCTTCGAAAATCAATTTTCGAATGTGA